>Ga0066793_10000696_pt1 | contig 13897 bp, 10 predicted proteins | sample PersoiDNA2013189_FD_83876 | JGI IMG/M metagenome (GOLD analysis project Ga0066793, IMG submission 83876) | Permafrost soil microbial communities from the Arctic, to analyse light accelerated degradation of dissolved organic matter (DOM) -... | ecosystem: Environmental > Terrestrial > Soil >...
CTCGTAGAGGCTGGACAGGGCGAACACGTCGAAGGCCGGAAGCAGTTCCGGCACGTCGGTGCGCTCGCCGGCCAGCACCACCGAAACCTCGGGCATCGCGGCGGCCAGGTCGGCGACGCGCCCGGCCAGCTCGCCTCCCCCGATCCACACGCCAATCACGCCCGGGCGGCCGAGCCGGCGGAGCGCCGCGAGGAAGTCCTCGGGTGCCTTCTGATAGGTCAGCCGTCCCACCGTGCCGACCACCGTGGCGTCGGCGGCCAGGCCCAGGGCGAGCCTGGCCCGGCGGCGGGCCAGGGGTGCCGCCACGGGGATCCCCGCGACCGGGAACCCGGACCAGGCTTCGTCCGCCCCGGCCACGACCACACCGATCGTGCGTATCCTTTCCGGCGCGATCAGCTCACGCCGGACCGCCTCCACGGCCACGCCGGTGCCGACGCACAGCGCCAGGTCGGTAATCCGGCCGAGCCGGCGTTCGATGGCCACGTACGCACGGCGCCGCGGTGCCCGCTGAAACTCGTGGAACGGGAAACCGTGATAGGTGTGCACGATCCTCGGTATCCCAGCGCGGTGCGCGGCCAGGCGCCCCAGGGTGCCGGCCTTGGCGGTGTGCGTATGCGCCACGTCGAACTGCACATCGCGGAAGCTCATCCCGAGCCGCCGCAGAGCCCGGAGGTCACCCCGAGGATCGATCGGTGCCCGCAGCGAGGATTCGACCACGACCTCCAGGCCAGCCTGGGCGGCCTCGTCGAGCAGCCTGCCACCACTGCCGGTGATGATCGTCATCTGGAAGGCCGCGGAGTTCATGGCCCGGGCACCGCGCAGGGCATGCAGGCCCGCGCCGCCCTCCAGCCGGGTGATGACCGTCGCGATCCGCATTGCCCCGCGAGCCCCCCGGCTTATCTCAGGCCCCCCCGGGCCTATCTGGAGCGCACCGTAGTCAGCCGACGCGCTCCGGCGGTTTCAGGCCGGCGGCCCGGGCCACCCGGACAGCTTCGAGACGGGTGTGCACGTCCAGCTTGGCGAAGATGTTGCGGGTGTGCGTGCGCACGGTATCCGTGGATATGAGCAGGTCCTGGGCTATCTGACGGCCCCGCTTGCCGTCCATCATACTGCGCAGCACGTCTCGCTCCCGTGGGCTGAGCCCCTCAAGTGTGTCCTCGTGCTCCTTGGCCCGGCTGACGTCGGCACGCAGTTCGCGGACTATCTCGCCGAGCATGTCGGGCGGGAACCAGGACTTGCCCTGGCACACCCCGCGCAGCACGGTCTCGAGTTCGGCCGCGCCCTGCTCCTTGGCCACCCATGCCGCGACCCCGGCCCTGGCCGCTTCCACCGCGTGCCCGACATTGTGGTCGGAACTGAGCACCACGACGCGTGCTTCCGGCCGTGCGCCCACCAGAGCGCGAAGTACTTCCCCGACGGCCGGGCCCAGCGGCTCAACCTCGATGGTGATGACATCTGGCCGCAGGCCACGGACGATGTCGAGCAGATTGGGGTCGGCTGTGGTGCAGCGCCCGGCCACCCACAGGTCCATGGCGGCGGACAGGCGGGAGGCCAGTGCCTCGGTGACCATCAGGTGATCATCGACCAACAGCAGCCGGACGGGGTTCATAGGTTCACTCTGCACCGTCGACATGACGGCGTCCTCATCCAGATGCATGACAACCGTCTCCCATAGATACGGTGCAAGTCGCGCCCGCACCATTCAGGTGGGCGGCGCCCGCGGAACCAGCCAGCCGCGCCACGGAGAGCGCGCGCCGTTCGGCGCCCCCGGGAAGGCCGCCACCCGCGGCCACCTGACTGCTGCCCTGGATGCTACGGGTCGGGCTCTTCCACCGGCCGTTGGACCGCGACAGCCACGCCATGGGTATCGCGTAGATGCCTATGGCCGCGTCTACCAGCCGCAGGAACGGGAAGAAGAATCCGCAGAGCAGCAGCCAGGGCCGCCGCTCGAGCAGTGCCACCACGACCGTCAGTGCGTAGTCGGGCACCGCGATGCCAAAGAACACGGTGGAAAGCGGCACATGAGTGGCCACTGCCGTGTAGACCGGCGCGAACCACGGCCAGTACTGCGCGCCGCCCACCAGCTCCGGCACGCCGAACACCAGCAGCAGCAGCGGGAGCAGCAGGAACATCAGGCTTGAGGTCACCGTCTCGAAGAGCAGCAGGCCGACCATGGCGGTGAACAGGTTCGCGCGCGGCGGGTGACGCCGTACCGTCTGCCAGAGGCCGAGCGCCCACCGCTTGGTCTGCCGGACGTAGTCATGAAGATTGTCCGGGTCCTGGGTGACGGCGACGGCCGAGAGCGTGAAGCCGACCTTGCCCAGCCGCTTCTGGTACACCTCGAAAGTCATGTTGAAGTCTTCGATCGCCAGGCCGGGCGGGTTCATGTCGATGCGGGGCAGCACCTCGGAGCGGTAGATGCTGGCGAAGCCCGGGACGATGGGCGTCGCGTTGAAGCGCCGCGTCGTCTGGCCGTACTTCAGCACCCGCTGGCCGATGGCGTAGATCCGCTGGCGGTGACTCACCAGCAGGTTCCCGACCGGCGACAGCTTGCGGTCTGTGTCGGTCTTGACGCAGCCCGCCACCGCGACCACGTCAGGAGTATCGAATATCGGCAGTGCCGCGTCGAAGTAGCCGGGCTGCACCCGGGTGTCCGCGTCCAGCAGCATGACCGCGCGGAAACGGTCGAGCAGCCCGAAGCGCTGGATCGCCTCCTGCAGCGCGCCCGCCTTGCCGAGGTTCTCCTTCGTCTCGATCACGTTCGCGCCGGTCCGCCTGGCGACCTCTACCGTGCGGTCAGTTGAGCCGTCGGAGACCACATGGACGCTGGCCAGCGGCACCAGTTCCATGATGGCGGCCAGGGTCTGGTCGATGACCAGTTCCTCATTGTGCGCCGCGATGAGGACCGCGACATCCCGCACGGTCATCGTCTCCGGCTCGCCCGCCGCCGCGCCGGTACCACCCATCCTGACCAGGTTCCCGTTGTCGGCGGGCAAGCGGGCCGTTGGCAGAGCCGGCCACACCCGTGAGGCGGCGGCATGGGCCACGGCCGGGGCGGGCCGGGCCAGGGCCGCGGGGAGCGGGGACAGCCCCCAGGCGCCTGGTCCCCGGGTCTGTGCCATGGCGGATCCGGCCGGCGTAGCGGACCCGGCCGCCGCCAGCGCCAGGGCATCCGGCTCCGCCGGTCCGGCCACGGATGCCGCAGCGGCGGCGCGCCGGATGGCCCGAGCGCCGCGCACCTTCCGGATGAGAGCGGCCATATGGCGGCACAGGCTGATGAAGCCCCAGATAGCGAAGTTGGCGCCAAAGATCAGGATGGCCAGCACCCACCAGGGCATCATGAGGACGCCTCCGAGGTGGTGCCGGCGTGCGGCGCCACTGCCGACCGGACATCGTGCAGCGCGCTCCATGTCCCGGTGTCCTCGCCGCCGTACATCCACAGGTACACGCCAGCGATGCCGGCCCCCTGGGCCAGGGCGAACTTCGCCTTGGAGCTCTCCGCGTTCTCGAACCACACGGTATGCGCGGCGCCCGAGCTGTCGGCGTAGCGGAACCACGGCGCCTGGGCATCGGCGTCGTAGCGCACCGTGGCGTGGTAGCGCGTGGCCAGCCGGGTCGCCTGCAGCCAGCTCAGCCCGGTCCCATGGCCGTCGGACCAGTCGTATCCGTAGAGCGGCACGCCGAGGACGACCTTGGCCGCGGGTATCTGGGTCTTGGCGTAACCGAGCACGGCGCTGACCCAGCTGACCGGGGCGACCGGGCCGGGTGCCGAGGCTGGCCAGTGGTGGTCGTAGGCCATCAGGCGCACCTGGTCGGCGACGCGGCCGATCGCCGCATAATCCTGCGCGACGTTGCGGGGGGCGTACCCGGCGTCCGTGGTCTTGGCCAGCAGCGCCACTGACAGGATCTTGCCCCTGGCCTGCAGCGCCGTGGCCAGACGGGTCACGAACAGGGTGAACGCCTGCCGGTCGGTCGCGAGCAGGTCCTCGTAGTCGACATCGATCCCCGTGTAGTCGCGGGAGACCACGAGCGCGACGATGGCCGCCACCAGCTCTGCCATCAGCGCGGGGCTGTGCAGCATGCGGGCCGCGGGCTGGTAGGACCAGGCGCCGTCGGTGACGTTCGCGATGGTGGGCACGATGCGCAGGCCCTTCGCGCGCAGCCGGCTCAGGTCATCGGCCATGGCGGCGGACCGGCTCCGGTCGTACTGGGTGTTGATCTGGCCGTCATTGGCCAGCCCGTACATCCACGGCGACGCTTCGCCGAAGTCGGTCCGGTTCGCCAGCACCACGGAGGTGCTGTAGCCGATGTTCCAGAAGGGCATCGACGACACGGCGAGCGGGTCGCGGCCGGACTGATGGTTGCCCGGTGGGCCCGCCGTGGAGCCGGCCCCGGTGGCCGGCCCGGGCGGCGGGATGTCACGCCGCCAGTTGATTACGATGCTGACACCGCAGCGACCGGGCGCTGCGCGGCCTGGTCCTGGATGACGTCACCGATGATGGTGTCGAGGGTGCGGACGGGCCGGAAGCCGGTCAGTGACCGGGCAAAGGTGCAGTCCGGGACGCGGCGCTGCATGTCTTCGTAGCCGGAGCCGTACGCGTCCAGGTAGGAGCTGCGGGTAATGCGTGACGGTGAACCGGTCGCAGCGATGACCTTCTGGGCGAGGGTCTCGATATTGACTTGCTCGGTCGAGCCGAGGTTGACGGCCTGGCCGTAGGCCGCGGGGGTCTGGGCCAGCTTGGTGAGCGCCGGGATAACGTCGTGGACGTGGCAGAAACAGCGGATCTGCTTGCCGGTGCCGTACACGGTCAGGGGTTCGCCGCTGAGTGCCTGGCGGGTGAACCGGGGGATGACCATGCCGTAGTGGCCGGTCTGGCGCGGGCCGACGGTGTTGAAGAGGCGGACAATGACGGCCCGGAGGCCCTTTTCGCGCGCTGTCGCCTCGATGAGGCTCTCGTCGATGGCCTTCGCCTCGGCGTAGCTCCACCGTGACTTGAGGGGCGAGCCGAGGATGCGGTCGTCGTCCTCGCGCAGCCCGATTTTGGTGTTCTTGCCGTATATCTCGCTGGTGGACGCGGCGACCAGGACAGCGTCACTGCCGAGGGCGGCCTGCACGACGTTCTCGGTGCCGTGGATGTTGGTCCGCATGCTGGCCAGCGTGCTGTCGCGGATCACGAAAGCCCCGACCGCGGCGGCGAGGTGGAACACCACGTCGGCACCGGCCGTCAGCTCATTGACCAGGCCGGCGTCCAGGATGTTGCCCTCGGTGAACCGGAAAGAGGGGTGGTCGATGACGGCGGCGAGGTTGCTGCGGCGGCCAGTGGACAGGTCATCCAGGCCGGTGACCTGATGACCGTCGGCCAGCAGGGCTTCCACCAGGTGGCCGCCGATGAATCCGGCCGCGCCGGTCACGAAATACCTCATCGCTGTGCTCCCGTCATCCGCACGGGCTGCCCCGCGATCGTCGGTTCGGCCGCAGCCGGCACCGCGGCAGGCGCCACAGGTGCTGCTGGCGCGTCGACCTTGGTTGTAGTGCGGCGGGCGAGGCGGGCCGCGCGGCGGCGCGGGCCGCGGGCGGCCGCGAGCTGCTCGTACATGGTGTCGATGCGGTCGGTGACCGCGACGATGCCGTACTCCCGCTCCACCGCCGGCTCGGGGACCCGCGGCTGGGCGCCCACCGCCACCTCCGCTTCCAGGGCGGCGCGGATCCCGGCCACATCGGAGGGGACCTGGGTGGCGCGGGCCACCTGCAGCCCTTCCAGCGCCGGGCACGTCGTGTAGGCCACGGGCAGACCGTTGGCCAGGGCCTCAAGCACCGACAGCCCGAACGTCTCCTGGGCCGAGGACGCCACGAACAAGTCGAACGCGGACAGCACTCCCGCCACGTCATGACGTTCCCCGGCGAACACCACCTGGTCCGTCACCCCATGCTCGGCGGCGGCCTGCTTCAGGCGTTCCCCTTCGTCGCCCTTGCCCACGATCACCAGCCGCACCCCGCCGGCCTTCAGCAGCGGTGCCGCCGCGGCGATCACCAGAGCGAACTGCTTGTTGGGATCCAGGCGGCCGAGGACCCCGATCACGTACTCGCCCGGGCAGACGCCGAACTCGGCCCGCACCCGCTCACGCGCCGCGCCGTCGAAGGCCACCCGGTTCAGGTCCACCCCGTTCGGGATCACTGTCACCTTCGCCGCGGGCACCCCCCAGCCGGTCATCCGCTGCCGGACCGTCTCCGAGACCGCCACGGTCATCTGCGAGAACCAGCCCGTAGCGAGGTACAGCGCACGGACCCCCGCTGTCATGGGCCGTCGTTCCAGGTGCGTCTCGCCGATCGAGTGCTCGGTGGACACGACCACCGGCGTCCCCGCCAGCCATGCCGCCGGCCGCCCATAGATCTGCGACCGGTACAGGTGCGCATGCACCACGTCGTAGCCACCGTCACGGATCAGTCCCCGCAACCGCCACAGCACCGCGAGCTGCGTATTGCGCGACATCCCGACGTCGCGTACCAGAACCCCGTCCGAGCCGATCATCTCGGCCACCGGCCCCGGGTTGTACAGCGTCACCACGTCGGCTTCGTGCCGGGAATGCTGCAGCACCGACCGCAGCTGCAACTCGGCCCCGCCAACCCCCAGGCCAGTGATCAGATGCAAAACCTTCATCGTGAACCTCCGTGTGACGTGCGAGAGAAAACGGGCTCCGAGCCAGTGGCGATGAGCTCCGAGCGAGCGACAGTGAGTTCCTGGGGGGAGCGCTCGGCGGCCGGCCACGCGGGAGCGTTACCGGAAGAGCCGGGGGCATCGCGGGACGAGCCGGTCAGCGAGCCCGCGGCGGTGGCCACGGCGGTGGCCACGGTGCTGGCCACGGTGCTGGCCACGGTGCGGGCCAGGATCGTCAGGTCAAGCCAGAAGGACCAGTTCTCGATGTAGTGGTTGTCGAGCCGGACCCGGTCGTGGATCGAGGTGTCCCCGTTCAGCCCGTGGACCTGGGCCCACCCGGTCAGTCCCGCGGGCATCCGGTTCCGGCCGTGGTATCCGGGCACTTCCAGCCCGAACTGCCGGGCAAAGTAGGGCCGCTCGGGGCGGGGGCCGACCAGGGACATTTCCCCCCGCAGCACGTTGACGAGCTGCGGCAGCTCATCCAGGTGCGTGCTGCGCAGGAATCTGCCCAGCGAGGTGCAGTGCTGGTCCGGCGCGGCCCAGCTGGTGTCCGGGTCCCAGATCGCGTCCTGGTCGCTGTGCGGCGCGAGGGTGCGCAGCTTGGTGATCTCGGCGAGCCTGCCGGAGCCGACGACGCGGACCTGGCGGAACAGCGCCGGCCGGCGCAGCTGCAGCCGGATTGCCGCCGCCAGCACCAGCAGCAGCGGTGCGGCCAGGATGAGCAGCACGGCGGCGCCGGCGATGTCGAATGCCCGCTTGGCGAACGCGCCGGTGGTGCTCATCGGGACGCCGCCACGGACCCGGTGGTCCGCCGCCTAGCGGTGGCCGCCAGCCGCCGTCCGACAGTTCCGGCCGCGTGATCCGTGCCGTAGACGAACCGCATGACCGGCCCGAAGGTCGGCGCCACCGCCGGGCCGACGACGTAGAGCCCGGGAACCGAGGACTCGTAATCCCGGCCCACCGCCGGGGTGTTGGCCACGGTCAGCAGCTGGGATGCCAGCTGCGGGTCGAGGAAGGCCATCCGGCGGACGTCGGCCCGGTAGCCGGTAGCGGCGATGATGTGATCAGCGGCCAGGTCGCTGTGCGTCCCGGCGCTGGTGACCAGCCCCAGCCTGGGGCCGTCCGGCCCGGCGATGGCCCGGTCGATGGCCTGGTCGGTCAGTACCGGGAACTGCCCTTCGACACGTTCGCGCAGCCAGCTTGCCCCGGCCGGGCCGAGCGCGGTCCGCGCCCGGAAAACCCGGGTGGACTCGGGCAGGTGCCGGAACAGGTTGGGCTTGCGCGAGTAGAACCAGGTGCTCCAGCCAGAACCAAGGCCGGCCTCTGGCTCCCGCATCCGTTGCAGCAGCGGGCGGTCCGGCGCGAGCGGGGCCCCGTTCCAGTTCACCGTCGGCTTCCTCGTTACGAGCTGGACGCTCGCCCCGCTCTCGTGCAGCAAGGCGGCCGACTCCAGTGCCGACTGGCCAGCGCCGACCACCACGACCTGCTGGCCGCGGAACACGGACAGGTCGGTGTGGGCGCTGCTGTGCGTGCAGACCGACTCCGGCAGCCAGCTGAGCTGGTCGGGTATGTGGGCGAAGTGCTCGACGCCAATGGCCAGAACCACCTGGCGCGCGCTGGCGACGTCGCCGTTGGCCAGGCTGAGCTCGAACTGGCCGTCCTTCGCGGAAACCCGGGTGACCAGGGTTTCCTCAAGACCTGAAGCGCGCTGTGCCTGGAACCACTCGCCGTAGGCGACGAACGTGTCCAGCGACACGGGCAGCCCGTAATCGGCGTAGGGCAGCCCGGCGGTCCTGCAGAACGCCTCCAGGGTGTGCGTGCCATCCGGGTCGGACAGGTTCGAGGCGAAGCCCTGCGACTTCAGGAACATGCCGCGTGGCATGTTCTCCCGCCACAGCTTCATCGGCAGGCCGAACTGGCGGAAGCGCACCCCGGCGTCGCGCAGGTGGGCCGCGACCGACAGACCGTACGGGCCTGCGCCCACGATCGCCACGTCAACGGTGCTGCTCATGTCTTTTCCCCCATTGTGTGAAGTTCCGGCTCCCGTTGCTGGGCCGCCAAGCTTGCTGTGATCGACTGCGTGTTCCCCGGGCTCACGCCACGGCGTGCCGCCCGGCCGGCCCGGTAACGAGGCTGTTTGCCCGGCCCTGCGCTGGCGCCGCCGCGGCGCAGCGGCCGGCTGACCATCCGCCAGCTCATCCGCAGGCACATCAGCCCGAAGGGCCGCAGGTCGTCCCGGGCGAACCAGGCGGCTTCGTCGACTCCGCGCAGAGAAGTCAGCCAGGACTTCAGTCCAAGCTCCCCGCTGCGCCAGTAGCCGAGAGCGCCGATCGGGTCGTAGTTCTCCACCAGGAACCGGCGGCCGTCCACCATCTCGTTCTCGGCGATGGCCTGCCCGGTCAGGTCGAGATAGGCGGCGCGGATCACGTCCACGCCGGCGGAATCGGTGAAGAGCCGGAACTGCGCGCCGAGCCGCGGGTTGAAGTCGAGCAGCTTGTACTGGCCGTCCCGCCGGTCAAGACGAAGGTCAAGGTCGGTGATACCGCGGTAGGACAGCTCGGTGAGCAGGCTGGTGACCTGGTCGCGGAGCGGGATGTTGCGCGCCGAGTGCCCAAGGCTGGTCAGTCCGGCGTGGGCCGGGTAGGACCGGTCCTTGACCCCGGTGAACGCGGGCCGACAGGCTGAATCGGCACCGCAGTAACCGTGGAAGAACCAGTCCTGGCCGGGGCCGCCGGGAATGTACTCCTGCAGCATCAGGCCAGCGTTCTCGCGCTCGAAGGCGCGGTACGCCTCGTCCAAGGCCGCCGCGGTACGAATGATTGACGTACTGCGCAGTGCTGTTCCATGCGGGGCGTCCCCGTGCCGCCAGGGCGTCGTGAGCTTCGCTATCACCGGGAAACCGGCCAGGTTCGCGAAGTCGCGTGCCTCATCTAGTGATGCCGGCACAGTGGCCTGCGGACTGGGCACATTGAGCTCGCGGCAGAGCTGGTGCATCGAGTACTTGCCCGCCAGCCGCCGCGGGAGATCGGCCTGCGGAGCCGGGAACAGGAACGATTCCCGCAGGCTGTCACCGTGCTCGGCCAGGAAGATCGCACCAGCGTCATCGGTGGTTATGAGCACCGACGGGCGCCCGATCCGCTGGGCGAGCTGCATCAGCCCGCTCTGAATACGTTGCGAATGTTCGGGGGTGGGCTTCCAGAACACCCTGCCCTGGAGATACCGGGAGTTCGCGGCGGGGGCCCACGGCCCCTCATGCACCCCGAACACCGGTACGCCGAGCCGTCCCAGGCTGCGGATCGCGCCGAGACCACCGTGGTGCATCACGTTCGGGTCGAACTTGAGCACCACCGCTGGGGTGGTCACGTCGATGCCGCCGGAGTCGCTGAGCATGTTAGACCACCGAGCGGTGGGTGCCGCCATCGAACTTGTAGGTGGCATCCAGCACCTGCGGGCTGTCCTGCACCCAGGAGTAGTCGGCGCCTGGGTGCACGGTGTGGATCACGGCGAGGTCGTAGTCCGCGCCGGCCGGCGCTGGCGTGCTGCTGATCAGCCGGCCGTCAGGAAGCCGGACACTGGGGATCAGCGGGTCGTGGTACTCCACCTGCGCGCCTTCGCGGATCAGGCCGGCGATGAGCGGGATCGCGGGGGATTGCCGCAGGTCCCGGACGCCTGACTTGTAGCTGACCCCGACGACCATCACCCGGGCGCCAGCCAGCGTGCGGTGGCCGGAGGCGAGGACTTCACCGGCGCGCTCGATGACCCGCTCAGGCCGCAGATCGATCGACTTCATCGCCTGCGCGATCAGCGGGGAGGCGTGGCCCTGCTTGCCCAGCTGCCACAGCAGATAGTGCGGGTCGGCCGGGATGCAGTGGCCGCCCACGCCTGGGCCAGGAAAGACTCCCAGGAAGCCGTAAGGTTTGGTGCCGGCGGCGAGGGTGATCTCCATCGGGTCCAGGTCAAGGGCCCCGCAAGCGTCGGCAAACTCGTTGGCCAGGGCCAGCGACACCGCGCGGAAGATGTTCTCGTACAGCTTGGTGGCCTCCGCGGCGGCCGGCGAGCTCACCAGGTACACGGAGTCGGTCAGCTGCCCGATCACCCGAGCCGCGTGGTAGGCGCATTCCGGGGTTACGCCGCCGACGACCCGCGGGGTCTCCCGCTGAAGGTGCTCGGCGTTACCCGGATCGATCCGTTCCGGGCTGAACGCCACGAACACGTCGGTGCCGACGTGCAGCCCGCGCTCCTGAAGAGGCTCGGCGAGCATCTCCTGGGTGGTGCCGGCGTATGTCGTCGAGGTCAGGATGATCGTCTGGCCGGGCCGGGCGTGAGCCACCACGGTGGCGCACGCGCTGCTGAGCGCCCTCAGATCGGGAGAGTTGTTACCGTCCACCGGGGTCGGCACGCAGATGATGACTGCGTCTGTCTCCGTCATGGCGGCGAGCTCGCTGGTCAGCTCGAGACTGCCATCGGCCAGCGCGGCGTCGAGCCGCTCGCGGTCAGGGTCGCTGAGGTCGGCGCCGCGGGCCGAGATCTCGTCCAGCCGTTCCTGGCTGACGTCGATCCCGATGATCCGGGGGCACCGGCCGTGCAGCGCCAAGGCGGTCGGCAGACCTACGTACCCCAGGCCCACGATCGCCACGGACCGAAGGCCGATCGAATTCCCACTGCCATTGCCATTGCCGTCCGCCGACCGCGGATCTGGCATGTTGAACGCGACGAGCTTGCTTTGCAGCTGACGCTCCCGGCCATTGACCGCGAGCGAGAGTCTGTTGTTTCCCACGTCGGCGTTCCCCCTTGGCCTCGAATCGAGGCACGAATTCACTGCCTGACCCTTGGCCTGTCACTCAGCCAATTGATTTACTAACTAAGTACGACAGTGCCAGCCAGATGCCTCACGGACGTAGGCCAACAGGGGTAGGCCACCTACGCAAAGTGATGTATATCGGCAGTGGTTCCGGTGGCTCAGCGGCGATGCAGCACGCGGATCTGAGGGTCCGGCGCAGCGCTGCCGGCCTCGACTCAGTGAGCGCGGCGGTGTCGCCACGGTGGCGCTGGAAGCGCTGGAAGCGCGGTGATCCCGGCGTCGGCCAGGCCCCGCGTCGGCCAGGCCCGGCGTCGGCCAGGCCCCGCGTACCCCTGTGCAGCCCTACACGTGCAGCGAAGCGAGGGAGCGGCTGGGTGCGCCCGGGCCGCGGTATCCCCAGGTCAGCCAGTGGCGCAATCCCTTGGCCCACAGGCGCGGGACGGTGTCGGACTCGCCGGCGAAGATGCGCGGAAGCGCGTGGCGCCCAGTGTGCTCAGAAACCCAGATCGCGCAGCCGTAGTCGTAGCCGGCGGCTCGCACAGCCTCCACGACGGCACCGTCGATGTCCCCGTAGGGGTAACAGAACCCGGGCACGTCCTGGCCGCTGACGTCCTGCAGCACCCGGCGACTCCCGGCGATCTCGTCACCCAGTGCGTTCCCGGGCGCCTTGGGCAGTGACACGTGGCGCAGTCCGTGCGAGCCGATCTCTATTCCGGCATCCGCCACCTGCCGGACCTGTTCCGCGGTCATCAGGGGTTTGCGGGGCCCTTCTGGGTCCCACTCGTTGTCCCCCCCCAGACGGCCGGCGATCACATACGCTGTCGCACTGAACCCATAACGCTTGAGGACTGGCAGGACGCATGAAGCGAAATCCGCGTAACCGTCGTCAAAAGTGAGGCCGACAAGGCCTTTCCCGCAGCCGCTGGCGTGGGCATCGAGCACTTCCCGCACAGACGCGCCACGCAGCCCGCGCCGGCGCAGCCAGCGCATCTGCTGCTCGAACCGCTCCGGAGTCACGGTGATCTGGTAGGGGTCCTGCTCATACGGGGTAACCGAGTGATACATCAAGATCGCTGGCATGCCGCCGTCGCTCGTCGCGGCACTACATGCGGGATCGTCGTGCATCGGTCCTGCCATGCTTCCTGCCCCCATCGTCCATTCGCCAGGCGAGATACAAGCAGAAGATTATGTCCGGACGGTATTTGGAGGCTCCTTTTTTGGGGTGGCTTCTGCTACCCCATTCGGAGGTTGACGTGGCCTTGAGCAGCACGGACGGGGTGTCTGCCCAGATGGCAGCCACGGGAGGCTCCGAGCCGGCGACCGCGTCATTCGGCTGGCATTAACGTGGCATTACCCGCGTGCTAACAGGTGCTGGGCGCCTGGCCACGGCCCGGTCCCTGCCCGGCATCCGCGCCTCCCCCTCCCCGGCATCCGAGCCTCCCCTGCCCGGCGTGCTCGCCGGGACTGGTGTGGCTCTCATCGGCCTGACCACATTCCTGGCCGCCCGCCTGCCCTGACCCGCGCCCGGCGCGGGTCAGGGCACGGCCGGGAGCGTGGTCAAGCGGTTTCAGCCGTTGCCGGGGGTGTTGTGGCCGGCGGGACCTCAGAACGGAGGAAGCGCGCCGATGGCGGTGAAGGCCGTTGCCTTCGATATCGGGGGCGTCCTGGAAGTCACGCCCTCGACGGGCATGACCGGCCGGTGGGAGCGCGAGTTCGGGCTGGACCACGGGGAGCTTGCGCGGCGGCTGACCGAGGTCACCCAGGCAGGCGCGATCGGGACTCTCTCCGAAGAGCAGGTGCACGTGCGCATCGGGGAGATCCTCGGTCTGGACCAGGCGCGGGTGAACGACTTCATGGCCGATGTGTGGACCGAGTACCTCGGTACGCTGAACACCGAACTGGCCGCCTATTTCAGCGGCCGGTGAGGTGGGGCCGGGATTACTGCCGGTACCCGGCGAGGAAGCGGCCGATCCGTCCGATGGCGGCGTCGAGGTCATCGACGCGCGGGAGGGTGAGGATCCGGAAGTGATCGGGGTAGGGCCAGCTGAATCCGGTTCCTTGGACGACCTGGATCTTCTCGCGCAGCAGCAGGTCAAGGACGAACTTCTCGTCGTCGTGGATGGCGTGCACGGCGGGGTCCAGCCGGGGGAAGGCGTACAGGGCACCTTTCGGCTTGACACAGGAAACGCCGGGAATCTCGTTCAGCCTCTCCCATGCGTGATCGCGCTGTTCGTGCAGGCGCCCCCCGGGCAGTATCAGGTCCGCGATGCTCTGCCTGCCGCCCAGCGCGGCCTGGATGGCGTACTGGCCGGGGACATTGGCGCACAGCCGGGTCCCGGCCAGGGTGGCCAGTCCCTCGATGTAGTTTCTCGCGTGCTGCTTGGGGCCGGAGATGACGAGCCATCCGGAACGGAACCCGGCGACCCGGTAGGACTTGGAC
>Ga0066793_10000697_pt1 | contig 13883 bp, 15 predicted proteins | sample PersoiDNA2013189_FD_83876 | JGI IMG/M metagenome (GOLD analysis project Ga0066793, IMG submission 83876) | Permafrost soil microbial communities from the Arctic, to analyse light accelerated degradation of dissolved organic matter (DOM) -... | ecosystem: Environmental > Terrestrial > Soil >...
CGCTTGCAGGTTGGCTATAACGGCGAAGGGTACTAACCCTGGCGGCCCGCCGCTTGTGCCTCGGCGCTCTAGAGGTCGGAGGTGCCTATCGTGTGGACCGGCGACCCCGAGGCCAACCGCCTCCTCGCGCCCGATCCTCTTGCGCTCTTGATCGGACTCGTTTTGGACCAGCAGGTCAAGATGGAAAAGGCGTTCGGCGGCCCGCTCGAGCTGAAGCGGCGGCTCGGCCACCTCGACGTGCGGAAGATCGCGTCGATGGACCCCGACAAGCTCGTTGCGGTTTTTCGCGAGCGACCGGCGCTTCACCGATTCCCCGGCAGCATGGCCAAGCGCACGCAGGCGCTGTGCCAGGTGATCGTCACGGAGTACGCGGGGGTTGCGGGGTCGGTGTGGACGGAGGCCCGCGACGGCGATGACCTCGCGGCCCGGATCAAGAAGCTGCCCGGCTTCGGGGACATGAAGGTCAAGATCCTTGTCGCGGTACTGGCCAAAAAGTTCGGGGTCAAGCCGCGCGGCTGGGAGAAGCACGCGGCGACGTGGCACACGGTCGCCGACGTGGACTCGGTCGAATCGATGGCGCACGCGCGGGAGATCAAGCGCGATATGAAAGCGGCGAAGGCGAAATAGTTATCTGATAAGGTTTGGCCTCCGGCGCGGCCGCAGTGAGTCGCGCGGAATAGACAAGGCGCCAGGCGCGCGCAGGGCGCTGCAGAGGAGACGAGGGTGACAAGAGAGTGCATTCCGACCCGGGATGAAGCCCGGGCGCTCGCCAAAGACCATGCGCTGATCCCGGTCTACCGGGAGGTCCTGGCCGACATGCTGACCCCGGTCCGCGCGTACACGCTGCTTTGCCCGCCGGGGACTCCCGGGTTCCTTCTCGAGAGCGTCGAGGGCGGCGAGCGGCAGGCTCGGTACTCGTTCATCGGATTCGAGCCGAAGCCCCTCGAGCTCGACGCCGAAGATCCGCTGGCCGCGCTGCGCGCGGTGGCCGCCGAGGTGACAGCGCCGGTCAACGGCATCCCGCGATTTCACGGCGGAGCGGTGGGCTATCTCGGCTACGAGACCGCCCGGCACTTCGAGCGACTGCCCGTCGCCCAGGGCGCGCCGCCGCCCATGCCGGAGAGTGCGTTCCTGCGTGCGGATGAGCTGGCCGTCTTCGACCACGTGACGCGGCGGCTCAAGCTTCTGACCATCCACCGGCCCGATCGCGAGGACTACGACGCCGCGGTGGGCCGGATCGACGAGATGGAGCGGCACCTGGCTTCGGATCAGATGGCCTCGTATGCGCGAGGCGCGGACGGGACGCGTTGGGAGTCCAACGTCACAAAGGGCCAGTACGAGGCGATGGTCGATGCAGCGCGAGAGCACATTCTCGCCGGTGACGCCTTCCAGATCGTCGTATCGCAGCGCTACAGCAAGCCTCTCGAGGCGAGTCCCTTCGACGTCTATCGCTGCCTGCGCGCGATCAACCCTTCGCCGTACATGTTCTTCCTTGCTTTGGGGGGCGATCGCCACGTCGTCGGCACGTCTCCCGAGAAGCTCATCCAGGTCGAAGGCAAGCGCATCGAGACACGGCCGCTCGCGGGTACGCGCCGGCGTGGCCTCGATGCGGCCGAGGATGTGAGGCTCGAGAAGGAGCTGCTCAGCGACCTGAAGGAGCGAGCCGAGCACGTGATGCTGGTCGACCTGGGGCGCAACGACGTGGGCCGAGTCGCGCGACCGGGCACGGTGAGCGTGGAGCGCCTGATGGAGATCGAACGCTACTCGCACGTCATGCACATCTCCTCGACCGTCAGCGGCGAGCTGCGTGACGGGTGCACGTCGATCGACGCGCTGCGGGCGGCGTTCCCCGCCGGCACCGTCTCCGGCGCTCCGAAGATTCGCGCCATGGAGGTGATCGCCGAGCTGGAGCCGGACCAGCGCGGCGTGTACGCGGGGTCCCTGGGCTATGTGGGCTTCGGCGGCAACCTGGACATGGCGATCACCCTCCGAACGGTGGTGGTCGCGGAGGGAGTCGCTTACGTGCAGGCGGGCGCCGGCGTGGTAGCGGACTCGCGTCCCGAGCGCGAGTTCGAGGAGACGCTGGAAAAGGCGGCTCCGATGTTCAGGGCGATCGAGATGGCGGAGGTGATGTAGGTGCTGGCCCTGGTCGACAACTACGACTCGTTCACCTACAACCTGGTGCAGTACCTGGGAGAGCTCGGCGCCGAGCCGCGCGTGTTTCGCAACGACGAGGTGACCGTGAGGGAGCTCGGTGAGTACGACGGCATTCTCATCTCCCCGGGACCGGGAACTCCCGACGACGCCGGCGTCTCGACCGAGGCCATCCGCGAGCTGAGCGGCAAGGTGCCCATCCTCGGCGTGTGCCTGGGCCACCAGTGCCTGGGGCAGGCGTTCGGGGGCCGCGTCGTGCGCAACGAGCCGGCCCACGGGAAGACCTCCTGGATACGGCACGACAACTCTGGGGTCCTGGCGGGCGTGACCGATCCTTTCGAAGCGACGCGATATCACTCGCTGATCGTGGAGCGGGACTCCGTGCCGGATGCGCTCGTCGTCACCGCGTGGACGGCGGACGGCACGGTGATGGGCCTGCGCCACGTCAAACATCCGACGTATGGAGTGCAGTTTCACCCGGAGTCGGTGCTGACCAGGGAAGGCAAGAAGATCCTCGCCAACTTCGTGCGGCGAGCCGCGAAAGGGAACTGATGATCGAGGCAATCGCAAAGTTGGTTCGTTGTGAGTCCCTGTCTGAGCACGAGGCCGCCGGCGCCTTCGAGGAGATCATGCGAGGCGACGCGACCCCGGTCCAGATCGCAGGCTTCCTCGTTGCTCTGCGCATGAAGGGTGAGACCGTGGATGAGATCAGCGGCTTCGCGCGCACAGCTCGCGCGATGGCGACTCCGATCGAGATCGATGGGGCGCTGCTCGACACGTGCGGCACGGGCGGCGACGGGCTGGCGACGTTCAACATCTCCACGATCTCAGCCATCGTGGCCGCCGCATGCGGGGCGAAAGTCGCCAAGCACGGCAACCGGGCTGCATCGTCGATGTGCGGGTCCGCCGACGTGCTCGAGCAGCTGGGCGTGAAAATCGACCTCGGTCCAGAAGGCGTGACACGCTGTGTCGAGGAAGCCGGCATCGGCTTCTTGTTCGCGCCTGTCTTTCACCCGTCATTTCGCTTCGCCGGGGTTCCACGGCGCGAGCTCGGGCTGCGCACCGTTTTCAACGTGCTCGGACCCTTGTGCAACCCGGCCGGCGCGAAGTACCAGGCGCTCGGGGTGGCCGATGGATCGCTCGCGGGCAAGATGGCCGAGGTGCTGGTGCGCCTGGGCGTGGAGCGCGCGATCGTGTTCCACGCGGGAGACGGGATGGACGAGCTGTCGGTGAGCTCACCGTCCTTCGTGATCGAGATCGATGGGACTCGCAACGAATACCAGCTCGATCCCGGCGAGCTCGGTCTGGCCCAGGCTCCGATCGAGTCGATGCGCGGCGGCGGACCGGAGGAGAACGCCCGGATCGCCCGCGAGGTGCTCCAGGGAGCCAAGGGCGCGCGGCGCGACGTGGTCCTGCTGAACGCGGCGGCGGCTCTGCGGGCGGCGGGCTTGGCCGGCGGCTGGAAGGATGGCCTTGGCCTCGCCGCCGAGGCGATCGACTCCGGCCGCGCGGGCGAGGTTCTCCAGCGGTGGGCGAAGATCTCCCAGGAGTGAGTCAACAGGACCTCCTGGCGCGCCTGGTCGTGGAGGCGAGGCAGGATCTTCAGCGACGCCGCGCACTGATCGCGAGGGACCAGCTCGAGCGCGCGGCGGCCGCTTACGCCCCGAAGGACTTCGCCGGCGCGCTGCGAAGCCCGGGCCTGTCCGTGATCGCCGAGATGAAGCAGCGCACGCCGACCATGGGTGTGCTCGTCGAGGACTACCGGCCCGCCGACCTCGCCCACGCTTACACGGAAGGCGGCGCCGCGGCGATCTCCGTGCTCACGCACATGGCGGGTTTTGGCGGGCGCCCGGAGCACGTGCTCGCGGCACGCGCTGCGACCAGCCTGCCGATCTTGCGCAAGGACTTCGTGACCGACCCGTACGAGATTGCCGAGGCCAGGGCCGCGGGGGCAGACGCCGTGCTGCTGATCGTTGCCGCACTTGATAAACCGCACCTGGCCGAGCTGCTCGCGGTCACCCGAAGCCGGGGGATGGCAGCCCTCGTCGAGGTGCATGACGAGGCGGAGACGAACATCGCCCTGGAGGCCGGAGCCCAGCTGATCGGCGTCAACCATCGTGACCTGCGCACGTTCGAGGTCGATCTCGGCCTGACCGAGCAGCTCCGGAAGCTGATCCCGGCCAGCGTGATCGTGGTGGCCGAAAGCGGCATACACGACGCCGATGACGCACGCCGCGTCTACGAGGGCGGCGCGAACGCGATCCTGGTCGGGGAGGCGCTCATGCGAGCCGAGAAGCCCGAGCTGCGGATCAGGGAGCTGACAGCGTGGTCCAGGTGAAGATCTGCGGCATCTGCGACGCGGCGGGTGCCGCCGCGGCCGTCGAGGCCGCCGCCGACCTTATCGGGTTCCATTTCTGTTCGTCGCAGCGTCGCATCACGCCCGAGGAGGCGAAGGCAATCGTGGACGACCTCTCCCTTCGTCCCACCATCGTCGGAGTCTTCATCGACCAGGAGGAGGACGAGGTCAGGCAGATCGCGCAGTTCGTCGGCCTGGACCTGCTGCAGCTTCACGGCTCGGAGCCGCCCGGCTTCGAAGCGGGCCGGCCCGTGATGAAAGTGTTGAAAGTAAAGGACGGCCAGGTCCCCGACGCGGAGGCCTGGCCCGACCCGGTGATGCTCGACTCCTGGTCGGCCGACCAGCGCGGCGGTACGGGCCTGGCCTGGGACTGGGAGCTCGCGCGCCCGCTGCTTGCCACGCGCAAGGTGTTCATCGCCGGTGGTCTTGAACCGGGTAACGTGGGCAAGGTCGTGAGCGGATTCAGGCCCTATGGGGTCGACGTTTCAAGCGGTGTCGAGGCCTCGGTCCGGGTCAAGGATCCGGACAAGGTCCGCGCTTTCGTGCACGCCGTACGACTCGCCGAGGCCTTGATGTGATGGCGCGCAACGCTCCGACCCACCCGGTCGACGGACGGTACGGCGCCTATGGCGGCCAGTACGTGCCCGAGACGCTGATGGGTGCCCTCCAGGAGCTCGAGAAGGTCTGGCATGAGGCCAAGGCCGACCCCCAGTTTCAGCTGGAGCTCGCCGGCCACCGCCATGCGTTTGTCGGCCGGCCGACCCCGCTGTATGCGGCGACCCGCCTCGGCGAGCACTTCGGCGGCGCCCACATCCATCTGAAGCGCGAGGACCTGTGCCACACAGGCGCGCACAAGCTCAACAACGCCGTCGGCCAGGCGCTGCTGGCGTTGCGGATGGGCAAGAAGCGCGTGATTGCCGAGACGGGCGCTGGCCAGCACGGTGTGGCCGCCGCGACGGTGTGCGCGAGGTTTGGGCTCGAATGCACGGTCTACATGGGGACCGAGGACATGCGCCGGCAGTCGATGAACGTGCGGCGCATGAAGCTGCTCGGAGCCGAGGTCGTCGAGGTGACGAGCGGGACGAAGACTCTGAAGGACGCGACGTCCGAGGCGATCCGCGACTGGGTCACCAACGTGCGTTCGACGCATTACATCATCGGTTCGGTCGTGGGGCCGCATCCCTACCCGGAGATGGTGCGGGACCTTCAGCGCGTGATCGGCGACGAGGCCCGCGACCAGTACCTATCCGTCGACGGCAGGCTGCCCGACGTGGTGGTCGCGTGCGTCGGAGGCGGGTCCAACGCGATCGGCATCTTCACAGCGTTCCTCGACGACAAGGACGTGATGCTGGTCGGTGTCGAGGCCGCCGGCAAGGGCGTCAAGACCGGGCAGCATGCGGCATCGTTGGTGGGCGGACGTCCGGGGGTCCTGCACGGCAGCTACTCATACCTGCTGCAGGACGGCGACGGGCAGGTACTCCCTACTCATTCCATCTCGGCCGGGCTCGACTATCCCGGCGTGGGTCCTGAGCATTCGTTTCTGCGCGACATCGAACGGGCGGAGTACGTCGCAGTGACCGACGCGGAAGCGCTCGCCGCCTTCAGGTTGTGCACGCGGCTCGAGGGCATCATGCCGGCCCTCGAGCCGGCTCACGCGCTGCACCACGCGGGCGTGCTGGCGCGCGAGATGGGGCCGGGCGTGCGGATTCTGGTCTGCCTGTCGGGCCGCGGCGACAAGGACATGGACTCGGTGGAAGATGCGGCTCGCGCGGAGCGCGATCAATGAAAACGGCCACCGGCTCTTTGGAACAGGCGCTGCGTGCCACCGGCGACCTGAAGCTCGTCGCCTACATGATGGCCGGGCATCCGAACAAGAGGCGCTCGATCGAGGCGGGGAAGAGGCTCGCCGGCTCGGGCATCGCAGCCCTGGAGATTGGGATCCCGTTCTCGGACCCGCTCGCCGACGGTCCCGTGATCCAGCGTGCCGGACAGATCGCGCTCGAGCATGGAATGAACGTTGCGGGAGCGCTCGAGGTGGCTGCCGCGATCGCGACCGAGGGCGTGCCCGTCGTCCTGATGACGTACATCAACCCGGTGCTCGCCTACGACCCGAGGCGCTTTGCGGCCGAGGCCGCGCAGGCCGGCGTGGCCGGCGTCATCGTCCCGGACCTCCCGGTCGAAGAGTCCGAGCCGGTGGCCGGCTGGCTCCGGGCCGCATCGCTGGACACGGTGTTCATGGTCGCGCCGACTACCGCCGAGGACCGGCTCGCATCGATCTGCGACCGCTCGAGCGGGTTTGTCTACTGCGTGACCGTGACCGGAATCACCGGCGTGAGAAAGGACCTGCCGCCAGGAATGAAGGAGCTGTTTGGAGAGGTTCGACGGCATACGCAGCTGCCGGTCGCCGCGGGCTTCGGCATCTCTCGGCCTGAGCACATGAAGTCTCTGCGCGGGGTCGCGGACGCGGCGGTCGTGGGCAGCGCGATCGTCGACGAGATCGACCGTGGCGGAGACCCGGTCGCTTTGATCAAGGAGTTGCTGAAGGGTTGCCGGTAAGAGGAATCAGGGGGGCGACGACCGCCGAGGCGAACACGGCGGAGTCGATCACGGATGCCACCGAGGAGCTGCTGCGCGAGCTGGTGCGGCTCAACGACCTCGACATCGCGGAGATCTGTTTCGTCTACTTGACGACCACCCACGACCTGACGGCAGAATTCCCGGCGTTCGCCGCCCGCCGGCTGGGCTGGACCGAAGTGCCTCTTTTGTGCGGGCATGACATGGACGTTCAGCTGCCGAACCCGCGCGGAGTGCCGATGTGCGTGCGGGTCCTGCTCCTGTACAACACGCCACTGCCGCAATCGGCGATGCGCTTTGCCTACGTGCGTGGCGCGCAGGCGATCAAGGCCGACCTGGACTATCTGCGTGGGACACGGGGAGGCCTCACCCGATGAGATCGACGGATCTTCGGCGCCTAGGCGGCCGATCCGTGCGTTGCCGCTTGCGCTCCGGTCCTCGCGCATCGACTGGATGCGCTCCGGTCCGGTGCTCGCGGCGCCTTCGTCTCGGCCGCCGATGCACCGAATCTCTCGTCGATCTATCGTGCGAGGCCTCCACGAAATGATCATCGTCATGTCGCACGGAGCGACGAAGGGTGAGGTCGACGCCGTCGTCGACCGCGTGCACGAGATCGGCCTCAAGACCGAGCTGTCGAAGGGCGAGGAGCGGACGCTCATCGGCGTGATCGGCGGGAACGCTTACGCCTACAAGGAGGCGTTCTCGCACCTCGGTGGCATTCACGAGATCATCCCGATCACCAAGCCGTTCAAGCTGGCCAGCCGCGAATTCCGCCCGGTCAACACGGTGGTGGATGTGGGCGGGGTGAAGATCGGCGGCGACGAGGTCGTGATGATGGCGGGCCCATGCTCCGTCGAAGGTGAGGAGATGCTCCTCGAAACCGCGCGCCACGTCGCGAAGCAGGGCGCGCGGATCCTGCGCGGCGGCGCCTTCAAGCCGCGGACGTCGCCTTACTCGTTCCAGGGCCTTGGCGAAGCGGCGTTGAAGATGATGGCGACCGCGCGCGACGAGACCGGGTTGAAGGTCGTGACCGAGGTCGTGGCGCCGGCCGACGTCGAGCTCGTCGCGCGGTACGCGGACATCCTTCAGCTCGGGACTCGCAACATGCAGAACTACGCGCTGCTGCAGGAGGCGGGGCGATCGGGCAAGCCGGTGCTGCTCAAGCGAGGTATGTCCTCGACGATCGAGGAGTGGCTGCTGGCCGCCGAGTACATCCTGTCCCAGGGCAACCGGGACGTGATCCTGTGCGAGCGCGGCATCCGGACGTTCGAGACGGCGACGCGCTTCACGCTGGACCTCAACGCCATTCCGCTCGCACGCGAGCTGTCGCACCTGCCGATCGTCGTCGATCCTTCGCAGGCGACGGGGCGCTGGTCGCTTGTGCGGCCGATGTCACTCGCGGCCGTGGCGGCGGGCGCACACGGCCTGATCGTGGAGGTGCACCCGACGCCCAACCAGGCGCTTTCTGACGGCGCCCAGTCGCTCGACTTCGACGCTTTCGACCTGCTGATGTCCGACCTGCGCCGGATGCTGGGTGCGATGGCCAAGCAGCTCGCCTGACACCGTGACTACTGTCGCGGTGATTGGCCTCGGCCTCATGGGCTCGTCCTTCGCTCTCGCGCTGAAGGAGGCACGCCCCGAGATCGTGATCGTGGGGAGCGACACCGACTCCATGACCCTGCGCAAGGCGCTCGACCGAGGCATCGTCGCCAGCGCGAGCGCGGACACGAGCGTGGCCGAGATGGCGGAGGTCATCGTGATCGGGGCGCCGATCCGCGCCATGCGCGCCGTCTTCACACAGCTGGCCGGCAGGACGCAAGGAAAGGTCGTGACGGACATGGCAAGCACAAAGGCCGGCGTGATGGAATGGGCGGCGGCGGCGGGCATCGACCTGGTCGGCGGCCACCCGATGTGCGGCAAGGAGACCTCGGGGATCGACGCCGCAGATGCGTCGCTGTTCAAGGACGCGCCGTGGGTGCTGACCCGCGGCGAGCCGGCCCTCGTCGACCTGGTCGAGGCCGTCGGCGCTCACGCGATCGTGATGGATGCCGAGACGCATGACCGGCTGGTCGCCGGCGTGAGCCACGCCGCGTTCCTCCTGTCGGTCGGGTACGTGCTGGCCCTTTCTCGGCGCTCTGACTGGCCCGAGGCGTCGCGGCTGGCGGCCGGCGGATTCCGTGACATGAGCCGCCTTGCGGCAGGCGACCCTGAGCTCTACGCGGGGGTTGCCCGCACGAACCGTTTGCACCTCATGGAGCAGCTCGATGCGATCACCGCCGAGCTGGCGCGGCTGCGCCGGCACCTGGAGGCCGACGACGCGCGCCTGGTGGAGCTGTTCGAGGAGGCGCAGGCTGTCCGCGAGCGGTGGGGGCACCAATGATCGCCACGGTCAGGCCCGCGCGAAAGCTCGACGGTGAGATCCGCGTCCCCGGCGACAAGTCGATCTCGCACCGTGCGCTGATCCTCGGGTCCATAGCCTCAGGCCGGAGCCGCCTGCGCGGGCTGTCGCCCGGCGCCGACGTCCAGTCGACGGCGCGGTGCGTGCAGGAGCTTGGGGCACAGTTCGACGGCTCGGTGCTGGAAGGGTGCGGGATGCAGGGCCTTCACGCCGCGGGCCGCGCGCTGGATTGCGGGAACTCCGGAACGACCATGCGCCTGCTCGCCGGCCTGCTCGCGGCGCAGGACTTCGAGAGCGAGCTGACAGGCGATGAGTCGTTGTCGCGCCGGCCGATGGACCGGGTGGTGGCGCCACTATCCGAGATGGGCGCGAGAGCAAGTTGGCCCCCGCTTCGCGTGGGAGGCATGACGCCTCTGCATGGCATCAGCCACGCGATGACTGTCCCGAGCGCGCAGGTGAAGTCGGCGATCCTCATCGCGGCTTTGTTCGCCAATGGACCAACCTCGGTCGTCGAGCCGGTCAGGACCAGAGATCACACGGAGGTGATGCTGCGGGCCATGGGCACGGCAGTGGAGTCGGATGGGCTGCGCGTGCAGGTCGAACCGGCCGGCCGGCTCGAGCCACTGGACCTCGACGTCCCTGGCGACCTCAGCGCCGCCGCCTTCTGGCTCGTGGCAGCCGGGCTGATGCCGGGTTCGCGAATCCGCCTGGAGGGTGTGGGCGTCAATCCGACCAGGACCGCGTTCATCAACCTGCTGCAGGGCTGCGGGTTTCAGGTCAAGCTCTCCAAACCACGCTTCGCAGGCGGCGAGCCTGTCGCCGACCTCGAAGTCACCTCCGCCGCATCTTTACGTGCAATTCAAGTCAGCGGAGGCCAGGCGGCCGAGATGATCGACGAGCTGCCTGTGCTCGCGGTGGCGGCGACGCAGATGCCCGGACGCAGCGTGATCGCGGGGGCGGCCGAGCTGCGCGTGAAGGAGTCGAACCGCATCGATGCGATGGAAGAAGGCCTGACGGCGATGGGCGCGGACATCACCGCAGTCGAAGATGGTTGGGTGATCAACGGGCCCCGATACCTCGAAGGTGGGCGGGTGAGCGCGCACGGCGATCACCGCGTCGCGATGGCGCTCGCGGTGGCAGGCTTGATCGCGGACGGAAGGACCGAGATCGAGGGGGCGGAGTGCGTGGAGATCTCCTACCCGGATTTCTTCGACCACCTCGAGTACCTGTGTTGAAGGTCCGCCTCGAGATCGACATCGAGCCGGATGTGCTTGAGCTGTATGAGCTCGAGGTCACAGCCCCCCGCGACGACTTCGAGCTGGAGGTCGCGCGGACGGTCCAGGTCGCAAAGTCGGGTGAGGTCGGCGCAGTGAGTCGGGCTCGCGAGCTGTACCGTCGCTTCGGCCTCGACCCGACGCGAGTCCGGCCGTCGTCCGAAGCCCTCCTGCGACGGCTCAAGAAGGGCGAGCCACTGCCGCGCATCAACTCGCTCGTCGACCTGGCCAATGCGCTGTCGGTACAGCTGCAGGTCCCCGTGGGCCTCTACGACCTCGACAAGGTGAAGGGCGACGAGCTTGTGATCCGGCTCGGCGCCAAAGGCGAGGGCTATACGGGCATCGGTAAGGAGCATGTCAACGTCGCGGGGCGTATCTGCGTCGCCGACGCAGAAGGACCGTGCGGCAACCCGAGCGCAGACTCGGCGCGGACCATGATCACGACCGAGACCCAACGCGCGGCATGGATCTACTTCCTGCCGATCCGAAACGAAGACATCGATCGCACGGCCGAGTTGATCGCGGTGTTCGGCCGCGGCCTGATCCGGATGGTGGCGACGGTTTGAGCAGCGCGTCCGAGCAGGTGCTCTGCGTAAAGCGTGAGGACATTTTTCCCGACGGTGCCTGGCATGGCTTCGTGAGCCAGGACCTGGACCATCACCAGGCGGTGATCCGCGAGCACCACATGTTCATGGCGCGCGCCGCGGTCGAGAACGACCCGACCTACCAGCAGATCATCCCCTACGTCGTGTTCCGTCACGGCGCCCTCTACTTCCTCACGCACCGGCTGAGGGCTTCCACCGAGAAGCGCCTGCGCAAGCAGTATTCGCTTGGCATCGGCGGCCACATCAACCCTGGAGACCTCGAGGCAGGCGACCCGATTCTCGACGGCTTGAAGCGGGAGTGGGGTGAGGAGGTGGTCTACGACGGGCGATTCGAGGCCCAGCTGATCGGGCTGTTGAACGACGATTCCTCTCCCGTCTCCAAGGTGCATCTCGGTGTGGTATTCCTTGTAGACGGCGACTCGCCTAACATCGCGATCCGCGAGACCGACAAGCTGGCGGGCGAGCTGCTCACGCTGGAGGAGATGCGCATCTACTACCTGGGAATGGAATCGTGGTCGCAGATGGTGTACGACCGGCTCAACTCATGAAATATGTAGAGACGGGTGGCGTCCGAATCTCCGCTATCGGATTGGGCACCTGGCAGTTTGGGTCGTCGGAGTGGGGGTACGGGGCCGAGTACAACCGCGTCGAGGCAGGCAACATTGTGCGGCGCGCTCTCGAGCTGGGAATAAACCTGATCGACACTGCCGAGTTCTACGGGTTCGGACGCTCTGAGCGCATCGTTGGAAAGGCGATCCGCGACCATAGGTCGGAGGTGTTCATCGCCACCAAGATCTTTCCGATCGGCCTGCCGTTCATGACGGGATGGCGCGCGCGCCGGAGCGCGCGGCGTCTCGGCGTCGACCGCATCGACCTCTATCAGCTTCACTGGCCGAGTCCGCTGTTCCGGCCTCGCGCCACCATGCCGCGCATGGCTCGTCTCGTGGAGCAGGGCCTGGTGGTGCACGTGGGCGGCAGCAATCACGACTTGCGGGAGTGGCAGCAGGCAGAGGAAGCGTTGGGGCGTCCGGTTCTCTCCAATCAGGTCCTGTTCAACCTGGTCGACCGCAGGCCGGAGCGCGAGCTTCTGCCGTGGGCGCAGCAGAACGGAAGGGTGATCATCGCGTACAGCCCGCTCGGGCAGGGATTGCTTTCGGGCAAGTATCAGGATTCGACGCCAACCAACCTGGTGAGGCGCAGGCGGGGCAGCTTCAGCACCGCAAACCGCGCTCGCCTCGCGCCGCTGATCGCTGCCCTACGCGAGATTGGGAGCCGCCATGGCGCTACACCCGCGCAGATTTCCCTCGCGTGGCTCATCCGCAAACCCAACGTCGTCGCCATCCCCGGAGCGTCCAGCGTGCGCCAGTTGGAGGAGAACTCCGCGGCGAGCGAGGTGGTGCTGTCGGACGAAGAGTCTGCCCGCCTGGATAGTCTCAGCGCATGACTGAGGGGTCCCCGCGAACTCACGGCGTAGCCTCTGAGTTCGTGGGGTCCAAACTTCGCTCGGTCGAGATGCGCCGTATCCGCCTGTCGCTTGTAGCGCCCTTCGAGACGTCGTTCGGCGTCCAGACGGAGCGCGACATCCTGCTGTTGAAGGCGATCACCTCGGACGGTGAGGGTTGGGGCGAGTGCGTGGCGGGCGAGGAGCCGACCTATTCGAGCGAATATGTGGACGGGTGCCAGCACGTTCTGATCCATCACCTGCTGCCGCGGCTGCTGGGCCAGGCGCGCATCGAGGCGGAGGACGTGGGGCGGCTCCTGCGGCCGGTTCACGGTCATCAAATGGCGAAGGCGGCAATCGAGATGGCGATTCTCGACGCGCAGCTGCGCGCGCGAGGCGAATCGTTCGGCAAGTATTTCGGCGCGGTCCGCGAGGCCGTCGATAGCGGCGTCTCGGTCGGCATCCACAGGACGATCCCGGAGCTGCTGGAGACGGTGGGCGACTACATCGAAAAGGGCTACCGGCGGATCAAGCTGAAGATCAAGCCCGGCTGGGACGTCGAGCCGGTGCGGGCTGTGCGGGAGCGATTCGGCAACGTGCCGCTTCAGGTGGACGCCAACACCGCTTACACGCTGTCGCACGCGGGCCATCTCGCGCAGCTGGACGAATTCGACCTGCTGCTGATCGAGCAGCCGCTCCCTGAGGAGCAGGTGCTCGCTCATGCGGAGCTTGCGAAGCTGGTCCGCACCCCGATCTGCCTGGACGAGTCGATCACCTCGGCGCAGGCTGCGGCGGACGCCATCCAGCTCGGCGCCTGCCGGATCATCAACATCAAGCCGGGCCGCGTGGGTGGCTACCTCGAGGCTCGCCGCATCCACGACCTCTGCGCCGAGCACGGGCTGCCGGTGTGGATGGGTGGGATGCTGGAGACGGGAATCGGGCGCGCCGGCAACGTGGCGATGGCGGCGATGCCGAACTTCAGCCTACCCGGCGACACCTCCGCTTCCGACCGCTACTACCACCGCGACATCACGGCGCCTTTCGTCCTGCATGACGGCCGGTTGGACGTGCCGGGCGGACC
>Ga0066793_10000700_pt1 | contig 13869 bp, 14 predicted proteins | sample PersoiDNA2013189_FD_83876 | JGI IMG/M metagenome (GOLD analysis project Ga0066793, IMG submission 83876) | Permafrost soil microbial communities from the Arctic, to analyse light accelerated degradation of dissolved organic matter (DOM) -... | ecosystem: Environmental > Terrestrial > Soil >...
AGCGCTGAGATGTTGTAGAAGATCGGAGACCTGACTCTGAACCGGTACGGCTTGGGCCCGCCGTCGCTGACGAGGTAGATGCCGAGTTCCCCGCGCGGCGACTCGGTGCGCACGTACACCTCGCCCGCCTCCGGCTTGAGCATTCGGGGCACCTTCACCGAGGTATCCCCTTCGGGCATCCGCTCGATGACCTGGCGGACTATGCTCGCCGACTGCCTGAACTCGGCCATGCGGACCTCGCAGCGCGCGAACGAGTCCGAGACGGTGGACGTCGGCACCTCGAACTCGACCTTGTCGTATGCGCCGTACGGGGCGTCCTTCCGCAGGTCCTGCGCCAGTCCGGAGGCCCGCAGGAACGGCCCGGTGATTCCCCACTCGACCAGCTGCGCCGTGGAGAAGGCGCCGATTCCCTTCATGCGGGACTGCACGATCTCGTTCCCGAGCAGCAGCGCGTCAAGGTCGTTCATGAGCTCGAGGAACTCGCCGCCCAGGTACGCGTGCATGTCGTCGAGCAGTTCGGGCGCCACGTCGCAGCGCACGCCGCCGAAGCGTAGGTAGTTGTACATCATGCGCGCGCCGGTGACGGCCTCGAAGAAGTCATAGATACGCTCGCGGGCCTTGAACGCGTAGATGAACGGCGTCCCCATGGTGCCGATGTCCATCGTGACGCCGGCGTACCACATGATGTGGCTCGTGATGCGGTTGAGCTCGCAGAACAGGGTGCGGATGTACTCTGCGCGCTCAGGCACCTCGATGCCCGCGAGCCTCTCGACCGCACGGCAGTACGCCCACTCGTTACCGATCTGCGAGACGTAGTCGAGTCGGTCCGTGTAGACGATGTCCTGCTGGTACGTGCGGTACTCCGCCAGCTTCTCGATGCCCCTGTGGAGGTATCCGAGGATCGGCTTGGCGGCCACGACCGTCTCTCCCGACAGCTCGACCATGATATGCGTGACGCCGTGCGTCGACGGGTGCTGCGGCCCGATGTTGAGCAGGACCGTCTCCGTGCCCGTGCAGGCCTCGGCGCGGTTGAAAGTCACCATGGCGCGACCTCCAGCCCGAACTCCTTGCGAAGCGGGTGGCCCAGGAAATGGTCGGGCAGCAGCACCCGGCTTGGGTCGGGGTGGCCCAGGAAGTCGACACCGAAGAGGTCGAAGACCTCGCGCTCGGCGTACTCGGCCGAGGGGAACACAGGCACGAGCGTGTCGATGCGCGGGTCGTCCTCGTGGATCGTGCAGTGCACCGAGAACTGCTCCGAGGCGGAGGCCAGCAGCTGCACGACTAACTCGATACTCGCCATGTGGTCGACGGCGGTCACGTCAGACAGACGGCAGCCGGCGCCGGCCAGGGCCGCCACGAGCGCCCGGTACGAGTCCCTGGGAACCCGCACCCGGGGATCCAGCCCCGAAGAGTCGAGCTCAGCGTCGGGGAAGGAGGCGACGATGGCGGTCAGCTCAGGAGTCATCGTCCTCGCCTTCGGGCTCGAGACACGTCGCTGGAGGGGTCATGATGTCCTCGGGCCATTCCGGCGGCAGCACCGGCGGGACGTAGATCGCCTCGCGGTCGCTGCCTATGAAGCTCGTTGAGGCGATCTTCTCTTGGAGCTTGAGACAACCGTAGAACAGCGCTTCGGGGCGCGGGGGGCAGCCCGGGATGTAGACGTCCACCGGGGAAGATGGTGTCGGCGCCACGCAAGACGCTGTACGAGTCGGCGAACGCGCCGCCGGATATCGCGCACGACCCCATCGCGATCACCCAGCGTGGCTCGGCCATCTGGTTGTAGACCCGGGTGAACACCGGTTCCATCTTGCGCGTGATCGGTCCGGGGACTATCAGCACGTCGGACTGACGCGGCGAGGAGCGGAACATGATGCCGAAGCGGTCGAAGTCGTAGCGGGCCGATCCGGCCGTCATCATCTCCAGTGAGCAGCAGGCGAGTCCCGCCTGGCACGGCCACATCGACCGCGAGCGGCCCCATCGCAGGAGCTTGTCCAGCGTCGTGGTGATGAAGCCCGGGGTCTCCGCGGTGTCGACTACGCCCACTTCAGCACCCCCTTCTTCCACGCGTAGACGAGGCCTATGAGCAGGACGGCGATGAACAAGGCCATCTCGGCGAGAGCGAACGGTCCGAGCTTGCGGTAGACGACTGCCCACGGGTACAGGAAGGCCGTCTCGATATCGAAGATGAGGAAGATGATCGCGAAGGCGTAGTACTGGATGCGGTAGGGAACCCACGGCCCGCCGATCGGCTCATGCCCGCACTCGTACGTGGCGTTCTTGAGTGCGTTTGGGCGCTTGGGCGCGAGGACCGCCACGAGCGCGTATACGACGAGCACGAACGCTACGCCGACGCAGCTCGCGAGGCCGATCGCGAGGAGACTGTCCAAGTGCATGGCCTACCCCCGAGGAACGTTTGCACGACCATCATTGCCGGGCCCTATTCGCGCGATGTTCGGCAACAGGGGCCGCTTCTCCTGCACGGGCCGCCAATCCTGAGCGGTCCTTAGCACCGTCCGATGAGTGCTCGCACGAGCATGAGACGGCGTCATGTTCGGCATGCGGCCCTCAGTGCGTCACGAGCACGGGCAGCCCCGCGTCCCTGATGACGTGCGCCGAGACGCTCCCGAGCAGGATCTGTTCGCCCAGGTTGCGGCCGCGGGAGCCGATCATGAAGCACGTCGCGTGCAGGTAGTCGGCGGTCTCCTTGAGCTCGTCGATCACGTGGCCGATACCGAGCTCCGACTGCGCCTTGATGCCGCTGGCCTCGAGCTCCGCGCGGATGGCTGCGAGCACCCGCCGCAGCATGCGTACCCGGGCCTCGCGGTGGTCGCGTATCTCGCGGGGGTTGACCACATGCGAGATGTAGACACATCCGAGCGCGGATCCATCGAGCGACTTGATGAGGTCCAGCATCCGCTCGGACTCGTCGGAGAAGTCCGTGGTGTAGACGGCGCGCTTCATGAGGTTCTCGCCGAGGCGTGCGGCGTGCTGCGGAGAGCTGCCCGAGATGCACGAGAACGGCAGCATGAGGACCGGGACCGGTGACGTGCGGCCGATCATCTCGGACGTGCTGCCCACGGTGAGCTCGTTGATGGCGCTGCGGCCACGGGAGCCCGTCAGGATGAGCGACGCCGACTCCGCGTGGGCCGCTTCCATGACGTCGGTCAGCGGTTCGTTCTGCCCGAGGATGGTCCGCACGGAGATGCCCGCGCCTTCGACGACCGCCGCCAGCGCGTCCATGCGTTCGGTGAGCTCGTGCTCCTGCCGGAGAGCGACAGCCTGCTCGACACCCGTTATGCGGGCCGAGTGGATGAGCACCGCCTCGCGGGTGCCGTACCTCACGAGGCCGGACAGGAAGTACATGACGAGCTCGTCGGACTCTCCGAGCTCGACCGGGACCAGGATGCGTTCGAACACCGTGCCTCCCCGCCTGATGTGGCGTCCCTTCCGCGGCCTCCGATGCCGCGCGCGCCGCCTCCTCACGCGCGGAGCGCCGCCTTCTGCCATGGTAGCCGATGCCCGGGGCCAAGGGACAGCCACCCGTCGTGGGACAGGCGGACTGGCCGGACCGCTTGACGCGGTCCGGCCAGTCGTCGGGAGGGTCGCTTCCGGGCCCGCGGGGGGCGTCGGCCCGGCGACAGAAGTTCCCGAGGGAGCGCTTCCTTTAGGTTTCGACCGTTGCGCCCGGGGCGACGTCAGGTGCTGTGGCCTCGACCGGAGCCTTGGAGATGAAGGTCATCCCCGCCGCGAGCACGCACAGGACTGCGGCGATCGTATACGCCAGGCCGTACGAGCCGGTCGGGAGCGCTGCGGTCTTGGAGGCGTCCACGATGGCCGCGGCCACCTGCGAGCCGAACACACCGCCGACACCCCACGCTGTGAAGACGAGGCCGTAGTTCACGCCGAGGTTCTTGGTGCCGAAGAAGTCGCACGTGGTGGCCGGGAACAGGGTCAGGTTCGAGCCGTAGGAGAAGCCGATGATCGCGGCGGCGCCGAGGAGCAGCGGTATGGTCGTCGCCCTGGCGAGCACGAGCATCATGACGGCCTGGAGCAGGAACACCCCGAGCATCGTCTTCTGGCGGCCGATCCGGTCTGAGATGAGGCCGGAGAGCGGACGGCCGGCGAAGTTGCCGATGGCCAGGGTCGCGACCAGCACGTAGCTCATGGTCGTGGCGGTCGTGGCGCCGAGCTGCAGGCCGGCGATCTTGGCCATGTGGCCGATGATCATGAGACCGGCGAACGCTGCGAACGCGTACATGAACCACAGCACGTAGAAGTTCGGGGTGCGGATCATCTCACGCCAGGTGTACTCGCGGGTCCCCTGCTTCGGCGCGGCCGTCGAGGGGGCCGGGGCATAGGCGCCCGGGGGCACGAAGCCGACGGGCGGGTTGTTCAGCAGCTGCGCCAGGATGACGATGGCAACGAGGAAGCCGATACCCAGGTACGTGAACGTCGAGGACACGCTGTAGGTCTTGATCAGGTAGCTCGTCAAAGGCGCCGTGTAGACGGACGCGAGACCGAACCCGCCGACCACGATCCCGGTGATGAGTCCCTTCTTGGACGCGGCGAACCACTTGATCGCTGCGGGCGTGGCCGAGGCGTACGCCAGGCCGATGCCGGACCCGGTCATCAAGCCGAAGCCTAGGGTCATCATGTACGGGAAGGCGCCGGGCTCGAGGTGCGTGGGCGACAGGCCCGCCACGATCATACCGAGACCCACGAGCACGCCACCGGCGGTGGCGACCCAACGCGGGCCGATGCGGTCCTGCAGCCGCCCGGCGAAGACCATCATCAGGGCGAACGTGCCGACCGCGAACGCATACGGCCAGTTGGCCTGCTGGGCCGTCCACAGGTACTTGCCGCCGTCCGCTGCCGGGAGCGACAGCGCCTTGGCGACGACACTCCACGTATACAGGACGCCGAGCGCGAGGTTGATCCCCAGCCCCGCAAAGGTGACCGTCCACCCCCTGGTGCTCATGTTCATCTCTCGCCACCATCCTTGTCCGCTCCGGCCGGCGCACACAGGCGCCGGCGCCCGGGTCATGGCACCATGCTGGGGCCTCCATGCGGAGATGACGACGAGGCGCTCGCAGACGGGCCGCGGCGACGGTGAGCGGGACGGTGGGAGCGGTGAACGGCGGGGTCAGTCCCCGGGGTGATCCGACGTGAAGGCGGCGATCTCGGCCATCAGCGCATCGACGATCTCGTCCTCTGGCACCTTCCGGAGCGGCTCGCCCTTCGCGAACAGCAGGCCCACTCCTCGCCCCGCGGCGACACCGAAGTCGGCGTCGCGGGCCTCGCCGGGGCCGTTGACGACGCAGCCCATGACGGCGACCTTCACGGGGGTGCGGATCTCCTGCAGCCTCCGGGCGATCTCGTCGGCGATGGGGATGAGGTCGACCTCGCAGCGGCCGCAGGTGGGGCACGAGACCATCTCGGGACCGAGGCGACGGATGTCGAGCGAGGAGAGGATATCCCAAGCGACCCGGACCTCCTCGACCGGATCGGCGGTCAGGGAGACCCGCATCGTGTCGCCGACGCCCTCCGCGAGCAGCATGCCGAGCCCGACGGAGGACTTGACCGTCCCCGTACGGAGCGTGCCGGCCTCCGTGACGCCGAGATGGAGCGGGTACGGCAGCTCGCGGGCCAGTCGCCGGTAGGCGGCCACGGTCACGTTCACGGATGAGGCCTTCGCGCTGACGACGACGTCCGTGAACCCACGAGTGGCGAAGTGGTCGCAGAATGCCACCGCGCTCGCCGCGAGCTTGTCTGCGAGCGGCCAATCCCGGGATTCGTATTCGGCGGCGAGCGAACCGGCGTTGACCCCGATGCGGATAGGGATGCCCGCCTCCCCCGCCGCGTCGATCACACAGTCCACGCGCTGCATCGAGCCGATGTTGCCGGGGTTGATGCGGAGCTTGGCGGCGCCGAGGCGCGAGGCGGAGATGGCCAGGCGGTGGTCGAAGTGGATGTCCGCGACGACCGGCAACGGCGAGTCCGCGCAGATGGCCGCGAAGCCGTCGAGGGCGTCGGCGTGGGGGATCGCGACGCGCACGATCTCACATCCCGCGTCCGCGAGGCGGGAGATCTGGGCGAGCGTCGCTGCCGCGTCGCGCGTATCGGTGTTCGTCATCGACTGCACGGACACGGGAGCGCCGCCGCCGATGACGACGCCGCCGCCGACGCTCACGGGACGCGAGTCCCTGCGCTCGATCACGTGCGGACCTCCCGGAAGCGGCCGGCTGCCTGTGTGGCGCTAGCCCTTGACGATGTAGCGGACCACGTCAGCGTACATCAGGTAGAAGATCAGCGAGAACAGCAGCAGTGTTCCCAGCCCGCTGATCGCGTAGGACAGCTCCTTGCGGATCGGGCGCCTCGCCACCTTCTCTATGACCTCCATGAGCACCTTACCGCCGTCGAGCGGAGGGATCGGCAGGATGTTCATGACGCCGAGCGACAGCGACAGCAAGGCGATCATCCAGGCGTACTGTAGCGGCCCGGCCTTTGCGGCGTTGGCGACTTCGTAGGAGATCCCGACGACGCTGCGCGCTCCGCCGATGGCCGTGGAGAACGTCTTCGGGTTGAAGAACTGCGCTATCGCGACGAACACCATGCCCGTCCAGGTGATGGAGTCCTTGAGCGCGGTGAGCGGCGGCACGGGCACGTTGCGCACACGTGGGCCCACGCCGAGGACCGCATGTCCGTCCGTCTTGCGACCGAGCAGCGCGATAGCGGTCGCCTTCTGCCCACTTCGCACGTAGGTGACGCTCATCCGCCGACCCGGCTGGGAAGCAGCCACGGACGTGAGGACCGCGTCCCACCCGGACACCGCGTGGCCGTCGATGGCTGCGATGATGTCGCCGGACTTCAGACCGGCCTTCGCTGCCGCCGAGCCGTTCTGCACGACGTCGAGCGTCAGTGTGGCTGTCGGCTGGCCCCAGACCGAGAGCGTGACCGTGAAGATCAGGATCGCGGTCATGAGGTTGACGAGGACGCCGGCCGCGAGGATCGTCACGCGCTTCCACGCGGGTTGTCCCCGGTAGACCTTCGATCGACACCCCGCGAGAAGTTCGTCGTCGCTCTCACCGGGTCCGCGCTCCACCAGAGCCCGATACTCGGGCCAGTCCTTCATCGGCTCGGCCGCGCCCCAGTCCTCGAGCGTGGCCAGCAGCGAAGAGGCGCGGTCCTTGTCCGCTCCCCGGTCCGCGAGCAGTTCCGCGAGGTCCGCCGCGTCGATGCGGCCGCGGTCTACAAGCAGTCCCAGCGCGGCGCCCAAGAGCGCGTCCTCGCGTCCGGGCTCCATACCGGCGATGCGCACGTAGCCGCCCAGGGGGATGGCCGTGACTCCGTAGGAGATGCCGCTCCGCTTGGAGCGTCGCCTGAGCGCCGGCCCGGGGAGTCCGAGCATGAACTCGTGGACCTTGACCCCGAAGGCCCGGGCCGCGAGGAAGTGCCCGCCCTCATGGAGCAGGACGAGGATCGAGAACGTCACGACGCCCCAGAAGACAGCGGCGATGCCCGTGGGCATGTTGGCGAGCAGACTCATCTCGGGTGGTTCCTTCCCCGGCTGGGTGCACTGTGAGTCGTGCCCCGCGCGACGCGGGACCTGCGCTGTCCGACGAGCAAGAGCCGAGCCATGCCAAGCCGCGCCACGCGGGTCTACTCCCCCGCCGCACGGCGGGCGACCGCGCGCGCTTCGGCGTCGACTGCTTCGAGCTGGTCGAGCGAGGTGACCGGCTCCACGACGTGCGACTCGATCGCTGCGGTCACGACCCGCTCGATGTCGGTGAAGGCCAGACTGCCGGCCAGGAACGCGGCGACGGCGACTTCGTTGGCCGCATTCATCGCCGCGGGCAGCGTCCCGCCGGTGCGGCCCACGTCCAGTGCCAGCCGCAGGCACCCGAACGTGTCGAGGTCGGGCTCCTCGAAGTCGAGGTGTCCCAGCGTCGCGAAGTCCACCGGAGCCGTCGGGGCGTCCCATCGTTCCGGGTACGAGAACGCGTACTGGATGGGCACCCTCATGTCCGTTGCGCCGAGGTGCGCCTTAACGGTGCCATCGACATATTCGACCATCGAGTGAACGCACGACTGCGGATGCACGACGATACGGATACGCTCGTAGCCCACGCCGAACAGGTGATGGGCCTCGATCGCCTCGAGACCCTTGTTCATGAGGGTCGCGGAGTCGATCGAGATCTTGCGGCCCATGGTCCAACGCGGATGCGCCAGGGCCTGCTCCGGTGTCACACCGGTGAGACGCTGGCGGCTCCACCCTCGGAAGGGCCCCCCCGAGGCGGTGAGCCAGATCCGGGCTACGGCCTCGGAGGGCTCCCCGAGCAGGCACTGGAAGATCGCCGAGTGCTCGCTGTCCACGGGGATGAGCTGCCCCGGAGCCGCTATCGCCATGAGCAGGTCGCCGCCCACGACCAGGGACTCCTTGTTCGCCAGAGCCAGCCTCTTGCCAGCCGTCAGCGCCGCGTGGGAAGCGCGAAGCCCGGCTGCTCCGACGAGCGCGTTGAGGACCATGTCGGCGTCGGGTAGCATGGCGAGCTCCGCCACGGCGTCGACACCCGATGACAGCCGGCACGAGTCCGGAAGCTTTCCGCAGCGAGCGTCGGAGTCGGCCAGCACCACCTCACCGACATCCCACGCGCGCGCCTGTTCGGCCAGCAGCTCCCCGCTGGAGTGCGCGGCGAGGCCGACGATCTCGATGCGCTCGGGGAACCGGCCAGCGACCTGGAGCGCCTGCCGGCCGATCGACCCCGTGGAGCCGAGAAGTACGACACGAAGACGGCTCACCGGGCGCCACCGAGGATGAGCAGGTAGTAGGCGACCACGGCGACAAGGATCATGCTGTCGAAGCGGTCGAGGAATCCCCCGTGGCCGGGAAGGAAGCGTCCTGAGTCCTTGACGCCGGCCTCCCGCTTGAGACGGGACTCGGCCAGGTCACCGCAGACCGCGGCGACGGACACGGCCGCGCCGATGAGCACGTACCACCAGAGTCCGGCCGTCGGACGGATCAGGAAGTACGCGCCGACCCACACGGCTATGGTCCCGAGCGTTCCGGCCGCGAAGCCCTCCCACGACTTCTTGGGCGAGATCTGCGGCGCCATCTTGTGCCGACCGATCGTGGCGCCGACGACGTACGCGAACGTGTCGTTGGCCCACACGCTCACGATCATGGCGAGGACGATCTCCGTTCCGGAGTCGAGCCCCTTGATGAGTACCAGGTGCGACAGCGAGAAGCCCACGTACACGGCTCCGAAGACGGTCGCGGCGGTATCGGCGGTCGTGACTTGACGGAACAGCAGGTGCCATATGAGGGAGACCACGACGAGCCCCGCAGTGACCGCCGCGAGACCGATGGCTCCCGACTCGGCGGCGGTCGCGGAGCCCTTCTGCAGGAACCCCGTCTCGTAGATGGCCGCCGCGAAGGGCATGATCGCCACGGCGATCATGCCGAACACCTCGTTGGGCTTGCGACGCTCCGTGCGAGTCATCGCGTAGTACTCGCTCACCGCGAACGTGGCGATCAGCGCGACGACGAGCGCCCATGCGTAGAGCCCGCCCCACAGGGCGGCGGCCACGACGACCGTGCCCATGGCGACAGCCGTGATGGTGCGGATGGTGAAGTCGCGATAGGGATGCGGAGCACCGCCCCAGCGTACGCGCTGTTCAGGCATCTAGCGCCCCCCGAAGCGCCGCTCGCGGCGCTGGTAGTCGATCACGGCGCGCAGGAAGTCCCCGCGCTTGAAGTCCGGCCAGAGAACCGAGGTCACGTACAACTCACTGTATGCGATCTGCCAGAGCAGGAAGTTGGAGATCCTCATCTCGCCGCTGGTCCGAACAACGAGGTCGGGGTCCGGCAGTCCGGCTGTGTAGAGGCGCGCCGACAGAGAGCTCTCGTCGATCGCCTCGGGGTCTATCCCGCCGGCGACGGCCTCAGCCGCCAAGGAACGGGCGGCGCGGACGATCTCGTCGCGTCCTCCGTAGTTGAGGGCGACGACCAGATCGAGCGCGCCGTTTCCCCGCGTGGCGTCGATGGCGTCACGGAACGCCGCGGCCGTGGCGGAGGGCATCGCGTCCACCTCGCCGATGACTCGGACGCGGACATCCATGCGCTGCAGGTTCTCTAGCTCGATCTTGAGCACTTCCACGAACAGCGACATGAGCCCGGAGACCTCTTCGGCAGGGCGCGTCCAGTTCTCTGACGAGAACGAGTAGATCGTCAGGTACCTCACGCCCAGCTCGATAGCGGCCGCTATGGACTCGCGGATGGCCTTTGCGCCGGCGCGGTGTCCGGCGGCACGCGGAAGGCCGCGGCGCTGGGCCCAGCGCCCGTTGCCGTCCATGATGATCGCGACGTGAGCGGGCACGTGCGACCAGTCGAGCGCCGCGAGCGCCTCGCGGTCCCGCTTGTGCGTGAAGAAGGCTTCAGCTGAGTTCTCGGGCGCCATGGCGGTCGGCTAGACCTCCATGATCTCGAGCTCTTTGCGCTTGAGCATCTCGTCGATCTCGCGGATGTTGGCATCGGTGAGCTTCTGGATCTCGGCCTCGGCGCGGCGCAGGTCGTCCTGGCTGATGTTGCCGTCCTTCTCGGACTTCTTCAACTGGTCGTTGGCGTCGCGGCGCACGTTGCGAACGCCCACCCGCGACTCCTCCGCGTACTTGCCGCACATCTTCACGAGTTCGCGGCGGCGCTCCTCAGTGAGCGAGGGGATCGGGACGCGGATGATCACGCCGTCGTTGGAGGGGTTGAGGCCGAGGTCGGAGGCGAGGATCGCCTTCTCGATGGCACCGATGGCGGTGCGGTCGTACGGGCTGATGACCAGGAGGTTGGCCTCCGGCGCGTTCACGGACGCTATCTGGAGCAGCGGCGTCGGGGCTCCGTAGTAGTCGAGCGAGATCTTCTCGAATATGCTGCCTGACGCGCGGCCAGTGCGGATCGTCGCGAACTCGTGACCGAGTGCGACGACGGTCTTGTGCATCTTGTCCTTGGCCGCGTCAATCGTGGGTCCGGGCATCAGCGTCCTCCTCTGACGATCGTTCCGACCTTGTCACCGTTCAACGCGCGAATGATGTTCCCGTCGGTCTCCATGTTGAACACGATGATGGGCAGGTCGTTGTCCATGCACAGCGAGATCGCCGTGGAGTCCATGACCTGCAGGCCCCGATTGAGCACCTCGATGTACGGCAGCTCGTCGAACTTGACCGCGTCGGGGTTCGTCTTGGGATCGGAGTCATAGACGCCGTCGACCTTGGTGGCCTTCAGAATACAGTCCGCACCTATCTCGAGCGCCCGCAGCGCCGCTGTGGTGTCGGTGGTGAAGTAGGGGTTGCCCGTGCCGGCCGCGAAGATCACGACCCTCCCCTTCTCCAGATGCCGCATCGCGCGGCGGCGGATGTACGGCTCGGCGACATCATGCATGGCGATCGCGGACATGACGCGCGTGAACACGTGGTTCTTCTCGAGGGCGTCCTGAAGGGCGAGGGCGTTCATGACCGTGGCGAGCATGCCGATGTAATCGGCCTGCGCGCGATCCATGCCCTTCGTCGCCCCGGCGATGCCGCGAAAGATGTTGCCGCCGCCCACGACCACGGCGACCTCGATGCCCGCGGCCTGGACGACCCCGATCTGCTCGGCGATGCGGTCCAGGACGTTGGGGTCGATGCCGTATCCGGCGTCCCCCATGAGCGCCTCGCCCGAGAGTTTGAGCAGGACGCGTTTGAATGTGATGGGCACGAAGACCCTCTCCCGTCGGATGACATGTGCGGGTCCCGCCAAGCGCGGGGCCGCGTGGGGCACTGTAAGACATAGTAAACGAGGCGGCCCCGGATGGGACCGCCTCGTTAGCGGAGTTGTTGCTTCAGCAACCGCAGGTCTCGGGCGCGGGACCGTCATAGGTCTCGCCGAGGACCCAGCGCGTGAACCGGACGACCGACAGCGGCGCACCGACGGTCTTGGAGACCTCGGCGAGGAGCTGCGTCACGGACTTGTCCGGGTCCTTCACGAAGGGCTGCTCCACGAAGCAGACCTCTTTGTAGTACTTCTCCAGGCGGCCATCGGCGATCTTGGCCTGGATGGCCGCGGGCTTGCCTGTCTCGGCGGCCTGAGCCATGTAGATGCTCTTCTCATGCTCGATGATCTCAGACGGGACCTCATCGCGGGTGGCGTACATCGGCGCCGCGGCGGCCGCGTGCATGGCCAGGTCGCGGACCAGTGTCACGACCTCCGGACGGTCGATGGTGGCGCCGGCGACCTCGACGAGCACGCCGATGCGACCCACGCCGTGGACGTAGGAGCCGATGGCGGCTGCGCCCTCGGCGACCTCGAAGCGGGCGAAGCGAGCGACGCCCATGTTCTCGCCGAGCTTGGTGACCTGCTCGCCGAGAGCCTGCTCGACCGTCAGGGACGGGTTGCGCTTCCAAGCCAGGGACAGCAGTGCGGCGCGGCCCTCGGTCAGGCCCTCGGGAGCGTCGACGGCGACCTGCTCGGCAAGGGCGTTGGCGAACGTCGTGAACTCCGCGTTGCGAGCAACGAAGTCAGTCTCGCAGTTGACCTCGACGAGCGCCGCGATCTTGCCCGACGGCTCGACATAGGACGCGACAAGGCCCTCGTTCGTGGCGCGGCCGGCCTTCTTGGCCAGGTCCGCAAGGCCCTTGGTGCGAAGGACGTCCACGGCGCGGTCCATGTCGCCCGTCGCCTCGACGAGCGCCTTCTTGCAGTCCATCATGCCCGCGCCGGTGGCCTCGCGCAGGGTCTTGACCATGGTGGCGGTGATCTCCATCGCCTATCAGCCTCCTCGGCTTGTCTATCGACGTCCGCCGTGCGGACGGAAGGGTGTCTCCGGTTGTTCGGGTACTACTCAGCGGCAGGTTCGGCAGCAGGTTCCGGGGTCGCTTCCGCGGGCTCCACGGCGACAGGGACCTCCGCTTCCGCGACAGGGGCGGCGACGGGTGCCGGGGCCTCGACCACGGCGACAGGGACCTCCGCTTCCGCGACGGGGGCGGCGACGGGTGCCGGGGCGGCGGGAACCGCTGCCTGGACCTCGGGGGCCTGGGTCGCGCGCTCGATGACCGCGCGGCCCTCGGCCGCTGCGTCTGCGATGACGCGGGTGATCAACGACACGGCGCGGATGGCGTCGTCGTTGCCCGGTATGACGTAGTCAACGTCGTCCGGGTCACAGTTGGTGTCGACCAGGCCGATGATCGGGATGCGCAGACGACGAGCCTCGGCGACGGCGATGACCTCGCGCTTGGTGTCGACGATGAATACCGCTCCGGGCAGGTCCGACATGTTGCGGATGCCGCTGAGGTTGCGGTCGAGCTTCTCGAGTTCGCCGCGCAGCTTGAGAGCTTCCTTCTTCGGCAGCGAGGCCATGGTACCGTCGGCCTCCATGTTCTCCAGCTGCACCATGCGCGAGATCCGCTTGCGCATGGTCACCCAGTTGGTGAGCATGCCGCCGAGCCAGCGCTGGTTGACGTACGGCTGGCCGGCGCGCTCGGCCTCCGAGGCGATGGCCTCCTGAGCCTGCTTCTTGGTGCCGATGAACAGCACCGGGCGTCCCTGGGCGGCGACGTTGCGCACGAAACGGTATGCGACGTCGATCTCCTTCAGCGTGCGCTGCAGGTCCAGGATGTAGATCCCGTTGCGCTCCGTGAAGATGTACGGCTTCATCTTCGGGTTCCAACGGCGGGTCTGGTGCCCGAAATGGACACCGGCCTCGAGAAGCGCCTTCATCGAGACGACGGACATGACGCGACCTCCTTGTTTCGGTTTCTTCCTCCGCCCGCGTCATCCCCCTGAAGTTGCGCGACCGGTCCGGCGTCAAGACGGAACCGGCACCCGCGCCGGGGTCGGCGAGCGTG
>Ga0066793_10000701_pt1 | contig 13864 bp, 11 predicted proteins | sample PersoiDNA2013189_FD_83876 | JGI IMG/M metagenome (GOLD analysis project Ga0066793, IMG submission 83876) | Permafrost soil microbial communities from the Arctic, to analyse light accelerated degradation of dissolved organic matter (DOM) -... | ecosystem: Environmental > Terrestrial > Soil >...
AGCGCCACACCCTGGGGGCGCATGATCCGCGAAAAAGCGGACGCCTGCCCAGGTTGGATCAAGGGCAGCATGAAACCGACCAGGATCTCTTTGCGCGGGTCAAGGGTCGATTGGCCCGGTCTCGCGTACAGATCAATTAACGGTGCGTATATCCGGCCCCCTGAACCGCCCACCACCGCCACGGCCCCAAGCGCCAGTAAAGCGATGGCCCCATCGGCAGCGGGCAGCGCATGCGCCACGTTCCCACCCAATGTGGCCGTATTGCGCACCTGCGGGCCGCCGATCAACGCGGTAGCCTCAACCAGCGCCATCGCATGTTGAGCAACCAGGGTCGAACGGATTATATTTTTCAGGGAAACTGCCGCCCCAATATAAAGGACCTGCTTGGAGGGGAAGCCGGCGCTGGCGGGTGGATCGGTGATCTCCAATCCGGTCATCTCAGGCACAGCCGTCACATCCACCAGGGTATCCACGGGGAGGTGGCGTCCCTGCTGCAAATCCAACAAGAGATCCGTCCCGCCGGCAATAAAGCGGCTGGGTTCGGCGGCGTCTTTCATCACGCCGAGGGCATCTTCAACTGATTGAGCGAGGTGGTATTTTTTCCAGATAGGCATAGGATCGGTGGATAGGAAAGGCGGCACTTTTCGATGGGCATTTCCGGTGGCCCAACGCCGTCACCAGTGATACTGGCGGCGACCACCGAATCCGTAGTCAATTGATTGTAGCATAAAGCCAGATCACTGTCGATAGGTTGAGTCAAGAGTCAAACCAATTGGACCCATTAAGATATATCCCACATGAGAACCGTGCCATCATCCGATGCGGATGCCAGCGTCTTTCCATTTGGGCTGAAAACCAGTTGATAAGGGTGATTGGCATAACCTTTCAAGCTTTGAAGGGATGCCCCGGTAGCAGCATCGCGCAGAATGATCTCATTTGACCCGTCAGCCAGGACTTTTCCATCCGGGCTGAGGGCAGTGCTGATAAACCTATCCCCTTCCTGGGGCACATAAAACAGGCAATAGCCGGATTTAACATCCCACACCCCACCGCCAACGACCAGTCTTGACCCATCCGGAGACCAGGTAAATCCAGCGATTGCGTGGGAGCCATCGCATTAATCCTTAACTGGGCGTTCATATTGGTAATTGCATAGCATGGCGCCTAAACCATTACCTATCCAACAGCTAACAACCACCTATTAGAACGCCATTTAATTGGCGTCAGTTTCCGTGGTTTGCGTCAATAGCTTATACCCTAACCCCCGGATGGTCAAAATAAGTTGGGGAATGTTGGGATCGATCTCGATCTTGGTGCGCAGCCGCCGGACCAAGTTCTCAATCTGGTAATCGTAAATTCCACCCTCGGATTGGTATTCGTTCCACACCGACCGCCCAATTTCATCTTTCGAACAGACGTTTCCACGGTGTTCGAACAGGAAGGCCAACAAGGAAAATTCTTTAGGCGAGAGCGAGATGGCGGACCGGTTGAGCCGCACCACACCCGTCCTGACGTTCACCTCTAACTCTGGAAATGGTGTTTCACGCGTGGTAATATCGGGATCGTGGAAGATAAACGCGACTTCCCCGATCGTAACGCGGTCGCCGTCACGTAGAAAGGTGGAAGCCAGCACGCGCTCGTCATTGAGGAAAGTGCCATTGGTACTGCCAAGGTCATCGATGAACCATTTACGCCCTTCGTGCCAGATGCGGGCGTGCTCGCGTGAGACGCGTTTGCTGACGATGACCACATCACACTCCACGGCGCGCCCAATGGTATTGGATGGATTGGCCAGAGCATGTTCTTGTTCTTGAGGATCCGTCAGGTAAGGGCTGTTTTCGATGGGCATTTAAAGAGCACTCCCGCGGTTCTGGTTAATTGAAGCCTAGACCGCGTTCCTTCAGTGAAACAAACCTACCCCCACCCACGACCAGGTGATCGAGCACGTCGATATCTAACAATTTTCCGGCCGAAACGATGGCCCGGGTTAGATTCACGTCCTCGGGACTTGGCGCGGGATCACCGCTGGGATGGTTGTGCAAGATGAGGATACAGGCCGCATTTCTGCGGATTGCATTTTTAAAAACTTCGCCAACGCGAACCATGGAAGAGTTGAGCGAACCCCGGTACAGTTTATCGATATCCATTAAACGGTTGCGGGTATCGAGCAGTATAATCCACAGCTCTTCCTGCTCAAGGGCGCTCATCTCATCCCGGACAAGCGCCGCTGCATCCGCCGGACTGTGAATCATCGCGCGTTCTTCAGGCGCCTCTTTCGCGAGGCGGTAGCCCAATTCAATCGCTGCCTTAATTTGGGCCGCTTTTGCGGGTCCAATACCTGGCTGGTCGCACAACTCTTCAAAAGTTGCCTGGTGAATCCCCAACAGACCGTGCCAATGGTTTAACAGGCGCTGAGCCAGTTGGACAGCATTTTCCCCTCTCACGCCAACCCGCAATAAAATTGCCAGCAGCTCAGCTTTGCTCAGGGCGCCAGCACCCAGCTTGGCCAACCTTTCCCGAGGGCGATCGTTTTCAGCCAGGTCGGTAATGCGGTAGGTGGGCGGTCGCTCGTTCACCATCAGGCTATTTGGATGCCCGAATATCAATGATCCGTTCGACCAGGGGAGTCAGCACTTTTTGAAGGTCTTCCATTGTAACATTGTCCACTTTTAACAAAATGCTGCTTGAACCAGTCTTTTCCCCTAGAAATGTACCCACGGAGATGATATTTCCACCAATGCTTTGGATAGCCTGACCCAATTCCATTAATTTACCTGGGCGATCCTCAGCCTGCAATTCCACCCGGATACCAGGCTGGCGCGCACCAAAGACTTCTAAAAGCAGCTTAAAGAGGTCGGATTCGGAGATCATCCCAACCACTTCTTGCCCCCTTACCACCGGCAGGCCGCTGATGTGTTTATCCGCCATCAAACGGGCGGCTTCTTCGATGGGAGTGTTTTCCGTGATGGTTATCACATTTTTCGCCATCACCTTCTGGACGGTTATTTTATTCAACAGATAACTTAATTCCCAAACACTCAGGGTGGTTACGTTCGATGCAGACGCATTAAGCAGATCTTGTTCAGTGACAATCCCTATCAGTCGACCGCGTTGATCGACCACTGGAAAACGCCGCACGTGCTCGCTATGAATCAAATTCAAGGCATCCGGTACCGGCATATCCGAGTGAATTGTTATAACGGGTTTTGACATTCGTTCCCCAACAAGCATGGTATAAACTCCTTTCGAGTTGTTTCAGTAAGATGATCACTATCTCAAAAAATTCTATTGGTATCTTGCTCAGGCCAAGTGAAAAAAGCCCGTATTTCGAGGTGCAGGCGCTTGTGTAACCAGCGCAAATATCTCCAAAATTCGGTAACTTTATTCTCACGGCTGGGTCGTTACTTCTATTGTATAGTGTTTCAACCAAGCAAGCAAGATTTTGGGCTCATTGTGAATTCCAGTGGTGAAACCCTCCTGGAATTCACAATGAGCCTATTTTTAACCATATACTTACTATGTTATAATTCTTAAGTAACCGCAGGTACTGCTTAGAGCCTTAGATTCGACAAATTTCATTATATGGCAGAGGGGTTACGAGCAAGACAGTTTTTAGCCAAATACCTGGCGTTTGTCTAAGATAAATTGACGATATTAAACACCCGGAGATAAGCCAATGGAAATCACAACATCCCAATATAAGCGCTGTGATTTAATTAAAATCACTGGTCGGATCGACAGTTCCACCGCTCCACAACTGGCTCAAAAATTTAATGCCATCAATGAAGAAGGGCGTTTCAAATTTGTGTGTGATATGAGTGAGGTGGAATATATTTCCAGCTCTGGCTTATGGGTGCTTATCAATGCCCAAAAGACTTCCAAACGCTACAACCGGGGTGAAGTGGTTTTGGCTTGCGTGCCTACGAAAATAAAATCCGCCTTAGATCTGGCAGGCTTCGTGCCTTTCTTTAAATTCTTTGATGATATTGTTTCAGCAGTAGGAAATTTTTAAGCAATACGTCGACATTTAACAGTCTAAATATGGATACGGTTATTGTTCCCGGCCGCTTTGAAAACCTGGAAAAAATCAGCAAATTTGTCAAGGATGTTTCCTGGTCCGCTGGATTTGACGAAATGGGTATTTATGCCATTCAAACCGCCGTCGATGAGGCTTGTTCAAATATCATCGACCATGCTTATGGGGGTGAAAGCTCGGAAGTCATTGAGCTAAATTGCATTAATACCAAAAATGCTCTTAAAATTATCCTGCGCGATCACGGCAAGCCATTTATCCCCGAGTCGATCCCCATTCCAGTTAAACATACACGCCTGAAAGACATCAAGGAGGGTGGATTAGGTCTGTATTTTATGCATCAACTGATGGACGAAGTTTATTTTGAATTTTCACCTGGAATTGGCAATACATTAACCATGATAAAGCATAAACCAGGATAACCATTGCCTAGTTTTCCCCCTTGCTTTGAACGAAACGTTCCCCATTAAGCCCGATTCACCCGTCCAGACCGCTTCTCCAGATACCGATGCGAGTATGATCTCATCCGGTAACCATTTTCCATTTAACGAAACACTCGATTGGAGAAAGCTCCTGGCGATGGGAGAACAAATCGCTGGTCTGCCATCCTGGAACAGCCAACGTGGCTTAATCCAAGCCAATCTTAAAAAATTTTTTGTTTGCGAAGCAGAAATTTGGACGATTGAGCCTGTCATTCTTTTACCCGGTGAAGAAAAGCTGGATCAGGAAAAACCGCTCACAAAATTAGCCAATGAGGCCTTAACCTCCCGCAAAATAGTCTGGTCCAAACCCAAGAAAAATAATTTGGCTGTGACCATGAGCGCCCAGGACACAACCATCGGCATCATCCAGATCAAGCGTCCAGCAAAGCTTCCGTTCTCGCAAGACGAAATCGATTTTCTTGATGCCCTGGCAGCCTATTCATCTGTGGCGATTCAAGTCTCGCGCCAGTCTGCCATAAAGAACTGGCGATTTGAGCAGCTCGCGCTGGTTCGTTCGGTCAGTTTTCAAATCGCCAATGTACTTGATTTAAATGAATTGGCCCGGCGGGTGACCAACCTGATTTTAAACACATTTAAATATTACTATGTTGCTATTTTCACCATCGAGTCCGGAGATGATCACTTACGCTTCCGCGCCAGCGCGAAATCCCTTCGTCCAGGCGATCAAACCCTGAGTTTTTCACCCTCCATCGGCGAAGGCATTATCGGCTATGTCGCCCAGACTGGCTCTGAACTTGTCGTGGGGCAGGTTAAACAAGATCCACGCTACCGGATGATCGATGGACTGCCAGAGACTCAATCTGAAGTGGCTCTCCCTATAAAAATTGAGAGCCGGATCCTGGGCGTCCTCGATGTGCAAAGTGATAAAACCGATACGTTTCACGATATCGATCTGATGGTGATGCGCGCGCTGGCAGACAACATCGCCCTGGCCGTTGAAGGCGCAAGGCTATATGGGGCGGTCAGTCACCGCATCGACCAAATTGCCACAGTGGCAGAGGTCAGCCGCGTACTGGCCTCCATCCTCGATCTGGACACACTTTCCAAAGAAGTGGTCAATTTAATTCAAAAACGCTTCGGTTATCCATTCATCCATATCTTTACCGTCCATCCCGGCCGGCGAAAAGTATTTTTTCAGGCCGGAAGTGGCACAATCAGCCAGGCGCCACAAGCTATAGACCTGGTTTACGAACTGGATGATCCAGTGGGCATCATCCCTTGGGTCGCCAGGCATGGAAAAACCGCGCTGGTGAACGATGTCAGCCAGGACCCACGTTACCGCCCGTCCCCACTGGTTCCTGAAAAGACCTGCGCGGAGATGACCCTCCCCCTGGCCATCGGTAATGAAGTGCTAGGCGTCCTGGATATTCAAAGCGACCGTAAGGAAGCTTTTGATGAAAACGACCGTTCCCTGTTTGAAGCCCTGGCCGATAATATCGCGATTGCCATGCGCAATGCCACGCTTTATCGCTCAGAGCGCTGGCGCAGACAGGTCGCAGAAAGCTTAAGGGATGTAGCCGGGTTAATTTCTGGGAACACCGCCCTCGACCAGGTCCTGGAATCCATTCTGACCGAACTGGAGCGCAACTTACCCTGCGATGTGGCTGGGATCTGGCTTGTTGATGATGAGCATCACACAGAACAGACGGGAGATGATTTACCTGGCCAACCCGACCTCTGTCTGGCCGCTGTTCATGCCAGCGATCGTGGCAACCTCGTTAAATCCGGAAAAATCCCCCACGAAATGAATGCCTGGTTAACCCTGACACTCAAAGCCGACCAACCCGTGATTCGCTCTGTTAAGGACCCCATAGGACCGTTAGGCGCAGCCTTAAGTTTTCCCCAAGATTATTCATCGATCGCTATCCCATTACGGGCGGGCAACCGCGCATTAGGTGTGCTGGCCCTGGCTCACCATACCAACGGCAGATACGGCAGTGAAGCCCAGTCAATGACCGCAACCTTTGCCAGTTACGCCGCGGTGGCGATTGAAAATACCCGCCTATATGCGTCTTCTCAGGAACAGGCCTGGATTTCTACAGTCTTACTGCAAGTCGCGGAAGCGACCCAATCCATTACTTCGATCGATGAACTATCCGCGGTCGTCGTGCGACTGGCTCCCCTCCTGGTCGGAGTCAAGGGCTGCGCATTATTCCTTTGGGATGAAGATATCGAGGCCTTTGTCTTAAATTCCGCTTATGGTGTCAATCCAGCCCAAGATGACAGTTCTACTCACCATCCGATTTTCCCTGGCACAAATTACGCCTTTGACCAGCTCGTCGCTACACGCCAACCGGTTAACATCGAAGATCCCATGGTGGAGATCAACCTGCCCGAATCAGTCGCCCTGACTCTGGGCTCCAGTAAACTGGTTTTAATTCCCATGATTACCCATTCCGGGATCCTGGGCGCATTCCTGGTCACCCAGGAAAATATCAATACTGGAAACAACAATCCCTTTTCCATGGGTGATCAACGCCTGATCATCATCCAGGGCATTGCCCAACAGACCGCTATTGCCATAGAAAATATCCACCTGCTCGAGGGTAAACAAGAAGAAGCCTACGTCACCGCAGTTTTGCTGCAAGTTGCCCAGGCAGTGGTCAGTATGAACGATCTGGATGATATTCTCGAATCGATCATCCACATCATGCCCATATTGGTTGGCATCGATCGCTGCATCATCTATCTTTTTGATGCTGAGGCCAATCAATTTTACTCCACCCATTCTTATTGTAAATCGGCCAAAATCGAAGAGGAGCTGCGCCTGCACCCCTTCCATCCAGGTGAAAATCCACTGTTGGATACCATCTGGAAAAAAGAAAACCCGGTGGTTTGCCCACTCGATCAAATCACTGAATCGCCGCTTGACTGGAAGTCGCTGACTGTCCTCGACCTGGAAAAAGCAAAAAATCAGCTCACCAAAAACAAAAAAGGGGTCGTTATGGGTTTCCCGCTGCTGGTTAAGGGCACAATCTACGGGGTCATGCTGGCCGAAGATGCCGGCAGTGCTGGGTTTAAGGAACGCCGCCTCGAAATCATTACCGGAATTGCCCAACAAGCTGCCATGGCTATACAAAACGACCTGCTCCAAAAGGAAATGGTCGGTCGCGAAAGACTCGAAAGGGAATTCCAACTGGCGCGTGAAATTCAAGAGACCTTTCTACCCAGTCAGCTGCCCACCATCCCTGGTTGGGACCTGGATGTCCGCTGGCATACGGCTCGCGAGGTCGGCGGCGACTTTTATGATATTTTCGAGCTGCCAGACAAACGCATTGGATTGGTGATTGCGGACGTTTCCGACAAGGGTATGCCGGCTGCGCTGTACATGACGGTCACTCGGACATTGATCCGGGCGACGGTACTCGATATTGAATCACCGGCCAAAGTTCTGGCGCATGTGAATGACCTGATGTTGATGAACAATGAGAATGGCATGTTTGTCACCGCCGTTTACGCAATCCTGGACCCCATGACCGGGAATTTAATCTACTCAAATGCGGGGCACAACCTGCCCTTAATTTTGCATGAAGCCACAGGCGATGTTGAAAGCTTAGCCAAAGGCGGGATCGCTTTGGGCGTCATCGAGGAGATTCACCTCCAAGATCACCAGATCACCCTGAAACCCGATGATTGCCTTTTCTTATACACGGATGGCGCAACTGAAACTTTTTCACCTGCCGGGGAGACCTTTGGGGATGACCGCCTGGTTTCCGTTGTGCAGGCCTCCCTGGGGACAACCCCCAACGAGTTATTAAACCATATCGATGACGCCCTGGCAGCATACCGCCAAAATGAGCCGCCCAGTGACGATACCACCTTATTAGCCATCCGGCGCTTGTTGATCGTTGGATAACAAATTACAAACCGCATGTTTTTATCTTTTCTTACCCTTCCCTTTAGGGAGGGACAGGGGTAGGTAATCAGGCCACACCCCGGCGAACTTCAGGCCATTCGGAATACCACAAATAAAAAGCTGACCAGACCATTGCAATCAGGGTCATAATCACATAAGCTGTGTTAAATATTTGTTTACCGCTGTCATAATAAGTCGTATGAGGCATGAACATCAGTAAGCGGCTGATGATATTAAAACCCTGAGCAAAAGACATCAGATACCAGGGCCAATCTGTGCGGCTTCTACGAACCACAATATAAAAGAAACCGATCAAAGTCATCATAACCATGGCCACGGGCAGCCACAATTCTTGATTCGTCACCAGAAATGATGAGGCGGGAAATAAGAGCAATGGAATGATTTGTACAATTAATAAGACGACAATGACCGGGCGAGACGACAGGGCCTGTTTAAACATAACGTGCTCTCCTCATTTGTAAGATTAAAGGGTAACAATCCAAAAATTCGAGGGAAGTTGGGTCACAAGGCCTTGAATGTCTATTGAGCCAACTGCCCACTGCTTATAGGGTATACTATTCAAAAGATTATAAATGCGGCCTTAACCCATGTCAAGTTTAAATTGAAAAATTACCTGAGTTAAATCCTTGACTTATCCCCCTTACCCCATTATACTAACACCTTAATATTTACCATCCAAAAAATTTTGTCATAAAAAAATGGATTGGCGTAGCTTACCAGCCCAAATACTGTCTGTGATCCAAAGGATTATCTGCAAATAGGGCCTTAAATACGCTTGAAGGGAGGTGGTTTCTTCAATACCTCACATTCAAAGGCTAGCGGGGATTGGACCTGCCCCGTCAGCTACCCTTATCTAGAGGTTCAAAAACGCCGTTTAATCGGTTATTCCCAATTGGAGGAGAATTCAAAATGCGTTCGTTCAAGTTATTAAGTATCGTTGTATTATTGGCTGTCGTGCTTTCAGCATGCGGCGGCGCCACAGCCCCCGTGGCTACCACAGCCCCCGCGGCGGTAGATACAGCCACCTCGGCTACCATAGCCCCTGCGGCGGTTGATACAACCACCTCGGCTCCAGCTGCTGCCACTGAAATCAAAATCGCAATCCTGGCCCCCCTGTCTGGACCAGTGCCTACCTTCGGTGTATCTACCAAGGAAGGCGCCTTGTTAGCCATCAGCGAATGGAATGCCAAAGGCGGCGTGTTAGGCGCGAAGATTACCCCCATCGTTGAAGACAGCCAATGCACCCCCGAACCCGCTGTCAACGCGACCAACAAAGTCATCGATCAGGATAAAGTTCATTACATCATTGGCGAAGTCTGCTCCAAAGCCTCCATCCCCGTTTCCGAAATCGTCAATCAGAAGAACGTCGTCCAGATTAGCGGTACATCCACCAACCCGAGCGTCGTGCGCGACGCCGCCGGCAAAGTCAAACCCTATACCTTCGTAGCATGCTACAACGACGAACAGCAGGGTAAAGTGATGGCCAAATTCGCTATGGATACCATGAAAGCCAAGACCGCTTTCGTGATGTCCGATCAGTCCAATGACTACGTCAAGGGCCTGGCCGAATACTTCACCAAAAACTTCACCGACGGTGGTGGTAAGATCGTTGGCGCCGAAAATTACAGTGGCAAAGACACCGACTTCTCCGCCATTCTGGCTAAGATTGCCGTTGCCAAACCCGATGTCATCGTCCTGCCCGATTACTACAACGTAGTCAACCTGGTAGCTGCGCAGGCCAAAGAAAAAGGCATCACCACCCCCTTCATCGGTGGCGATGGTTGGGACTCTCCCGACCTGGATGCCAAGGCTGCCGATGGTAGCTTCTTCACCAATCATTACTCACCAACCGAAAGTCGCCCTGTCGTTCAGAACTTCGTCAAGCTCTACGGCCAAACCTACAAAGACGACAAAGGCAATCCCAAGACCCCCGATGCACTGGCTGCTCTGGCTTATGACGCCACGAATATCATGATCCAGGGCATCGCCAACACCGGCGTCGATGATCCTGTCAAAGTTAAGGACACCATCGCCAAGGGTAAATTTGAGGCCGTTTCTGGGACGATCACCTTCGATGCGTTCCACACCCCCATCAAACCCGTTACCATTATTGCTGTGAAAGATGGCAAAGCCCAATTCAATTCCCAGGTTATGCCCTAAAGCCGGTTTGATTTGCTGAAGTTAATAAAAATGGAGGGCGGCGCTCGTCGTCGTCCTCCATTTTAGTGTTTACCAAATTTCATGATATGGAGAAATAACCGATGCAACCGGCAAATGTGGTTCAATCCTCCGCTCCAATCCCTTATAAACCTAAAAAACGATTAGCCTGGGTAGGCCAGGTTTTCCTGGCCGCCATGGCTTTATTTATTGTCTATACAATTATCCTTAATGCAGTAAAAAGTCCTTCTCTATTTATCCAAATCATCTTAAGCGGTTTGCAGTTGGGTTTCGTTTATGCTTTAATCGCTCTAGGTTACACCATGGTGTATGGCATCGTTAAATTGATCAACTTTGCGCATGGCGATGTCTTCATGGTGGGCTCATTCATCAGTTTCTACCTGGTCTCGCGTTTCAACCTCCACCAATGGCCCGCATGGGTATTTCCGGGTATGCCTGACGGACTGGTTGTGTTGATTGGTTCTCTGACAGTCATCCTGGTCGCGATGATCTTCTGCGTGTTACTGGCTGTCACGATCGAACGCGTGGCGTATAAACCTCTGCGTGATGCACCTCGGATTGCCGCCCTGATTACGGCAATTGGTGTCTCATTCTTTTTGGAATATTTTGGCGCACTCGGATTTGTTTTTTCCTCACGTTATATTCCTTATCAAAGACCCTTTGATATCGTGGCGTGGTACATTAATGATGGCATCCATCTTATAACAAAAGGGGTTACCCCACCACCCAACAGCATCACTTTTTCGAATATCCTGATCATCATCTTTGTGGCGTCCGTCCTGGTTCAATTATTCCTCCAAATATTGGTAAGACGGACCAAAATCGGTGTCGCCATGCGCGCCACTTCCTTCGATAAGCAGGCCGCCCGTTTGATGGGGATCAATGTCGATCAGGTCATTTCATTCACATTTGCTATTGGCGCTGCTTTCGCGGGTTTAGGGGGTGTGCTCTATGCGATTGCTTACAGCCAGATCTGGACATTGTTGGGCGTTCAACCGGGACTAAAAGCCTTTGTGGCGGCGGTATTGGGCGGAATCGGCAGCATCCCAGGCGCTTTTATTGGCGCCTTGATTATGGGACAGGCGGAAGCCTTAACTATGGGCTTCATCTCAACCCCCATGCGGGATGCGGTCGCCTTTACCATCCTCATCGTCGTTTTGTTGATCCGCCCGACTGGCATCCTGGGCGAACCCGAAAAAGAGAAAGCTTAGGAGGGCACGATGGAAATTGGGTTTTTAGTTGGCTCAGTGGTTAAAATCGTAGCCATCCTGGCATGGATTTACGGGCTGCTATGGGTCCTCGGGCACACCTCGAAGATTGTAAAAATTGTCGGCATCATCCTTGCTTTTGCGGTGATTCAAGCCGCCTTCACCGTCAACATAGGCGCCACCCCAATCCTCTCCGACTTTGATAAAGGGTTGCTTCTCCAGGGGTGTGCCATGACCATGGTCGCCTTAGGGTTAAACCTGATTTATGGTTTCAACGGTCAATTCAGCCTGGGCCAGTGGGGCTTTTATGGGATTGGCGCTTATACCTCAGCCGACATCACCTTTCGCTGGATTACCGGCGATGCGCGCGGGCTCTTAGTCGTAGGTTTCGGTGTCATCCTGGGCGGGTTGGCCATTTTCGGGATTGGCAGGCTTCTGCGCGTCGTTCGCGGCGTGCCGGTTTTATCTGCGTTTACACTTTACCTGATCAGCGGCGTCCTGGCAGCTGCAATCGCGGTGTGGTTGGGTAATTTACTCAACCCGGCTTTTACACCTCTTTTAGGGGCACTTGGGCACCCCGGTCCGATGACCAATGGTTTGCCACTCCAGGTAGTCTTCTTCATTTCAGTCATCCTGGCAGGCGCGTTCGCAGCGGAAATCAGTTTTCTATTCGGCCTGCCGGTGCTCACCCTGGGCAGCGACTACTTTGGGATTGCCACATTGGGTTTCACCATTGTGATCAATACCCTGATGAATAACTCCGATACCATCCTGCCCTTTCCAGAGATGAAAGGTGGACGCGGTATGATCGGCATCCCCAAATTGACCACCTGGGCCTGGGCATTCTTCTTTCTTGTCCTGGTGATTATCATCATGCGCAACGTGATCCGTTCAAGCACGGGTCGGGCTATCTTATCCGTACGGGAAGACGAAATCGCCGCCAAAGTGATGGGGATCGATGTGGCCGGAACCAAGCTGCAAGCCTTCGTCATTGGCTGCTTCTTTGCCGGTATAGCAGGGGGTGTTTATGCCCACTACATCGGATTCCTCAGCCCGGGTGCTTTTGATTTCCTGGTCGGGTTTAACCCGCTGATCATCATCGTATTCGGCGGAGTGGGCAGCATGACTGGCACAATCGCCGCCGCCTTTGGCTGGACATTTTTCCTCGAAGGCCTGCTGCGCGTTTTCTTAGGCCAATTTGGCACAGAAGCCCCCGCCTGGCGTTACGTAGTTTATCCAATTGCACTGCTTTTGCTCATGTTAATCCGTCCACAAGGGTTGTTGGGGACAGTGGAATGGGGATTCTTGCGCGCGAAAGCCATTGCCTTGCGGGTGAAGCCAGAACAGGCCAGCCCAACCCCGGCTCCATCCACACCAGAGTGAACGGAAGAAACCAATCATGATACCCAAGAATCTATCGAAATCCGAACTCACTCTTGAAATCAAGGGGTTGACTAAATTCTTTGGCGGCCTCAGGGCTGTCTATAACCTGAATATGCAAATCGCGAAAAGCAGCCTGGTAGGGTTAATTGGCCCCAATGGAGCAGGTAAAACGACCGTTTTTAATTTGATCACCGGCGTTTACCAACCCTCAAATGGCAAAGTTGATTTCATGGGCGATGATCTTGCCGGTTATGAACCCTTTGAAATTACACGAAAGGGGATTGGACGCACCTTTCAGAACATCCGCCTATTTCCCAACTTATCCGTCATCGATAACGTGCGCATCGCTTATCATCCTCACGCCGGTTATAATTTTTTTGATTCGGTCATCCGGAACCGTAAGTACGACACCAAAGAGCACGAGCTAACCGAACAGGCGCAAAATTTTCTGGCCATTTTCAAATTAGAAGCCATCCAAAATGAACTGGCCAAAAACCTGCCCTACGGCGAACAGCGCCGGGTCGAAATTGCCCGTGCCCTCGCTTGTAACCCACGCCTGCTGCTCCTGGATGAACCGGCTGCCGGGATGAACCCCCGAGAAATTGTCCAGCTAATGGAGCTGATCCATTTTATCCGCGACCGCTTTGACCTGACAATCCTGCTGATCGAACACCAGATGCGC
>Ga0066793_10000703_pt1 | contig 13863 bp, 7 predicted proteins | sample PersoiDNA2013189_FD_83876 | JGI IMG/M metagenome (GOLD analysis project Ga0066793, IMG submission 83876) | Permafrost soil microbial communities from the Arctic, to analyse light accelerated degradation of dissolved organic matter (DOM) -... | ecosystem: Environmental > Terrestrial > Soil >...
AGGCCCCCCGCCGGCATGGACCATCAGGTTGGTAGTGCTGATATAGGTGGCATCGTCCGACCACCTGGCCCGGTGCGCCCATCTCCCGTGACCGGAGGGCCCTCGGAAATCCCCAGGCTGGAGGCGAGCATGCGAGGCCGCTTCGTCACATCCGTTCCGTTCGTCACTTGGTGAACGCAACGCTTGAAGTTGAAGTCGGACACCGGCTGCCCCAAACTCCACTGACATAAGGCCAGGGTTATCAGGCGGTTCGAAGGTGAATGTGCACAGCCTTGGCCGAGCAGCCTGGACTGATGGTAGCGAGACTGCTCAGCGCTCAGGTTTGTGCTTTGAGGAGAGTATCCCCGCGAAGGGCAGGATACGGGCCGATTCTGGCAAATAGCTCACTCGCCAAACCGGTAAATATCAGCCTTTAGGCCTATATAATCGGTCAACAAGCTACAACTGGGGCAGCCCCTTGAATGGCGCATGGCTCTCGCTGCGTGCCCCCAGCACGTTGCGCCGTCCGTCCGGTGCCACAGCCGCAAGCTTCACGGCGCGAGCCATGACGTTTGTCATTGTCATTGTCGTAGCCGCAGCGGCCTGATTACGGTAGGTATGAAGGCCTAGTCATCTCCGACGGCAGCTTCCCCGCCCAGGCCCTTCCGGCTGGATGACGGGGCAGCGGGATGACGAGGCGGCGGAAGGCTGGACGGTGCTGGCGGACTCCACCGCTCCGGGCTGGCGGGAGGGATCGACGACGTGGCAAGCGCCCGGGCCGCTCGGCCGGAGCCTAGCGGGGCGGCAGGCTCCCCGCCCACGGCCAGGCCGCGGCCGGGTCGTGCGGCGCATCCGGTCCTCGACCTCCTCGGCCAGCGGGCCGCTGTCGGCGTGTTCACCTTATTCGTGGTGTCCGTGCTGGTGTTCCTGGCCACTGAGGTCCTCCCGGGCAATGCGGCCAACGCGGTTCTGGGGCGCACCGCCGCCGCCAGCCCGGCCGCGCTGCACCGATTGGAGGCGGCCCTGCACCTCAACCGCGGGGTGGCGGACCAGTACTGGCTCTGGCTTTCCGGCTTGTTTACCGGCAACCTCGGCCACTCACTGGTCAACGGCCAGCCGGTCTGGGGTTACGTCGAACCAAGGCTCATCGATTCCGCAGTGCTGATGGGAGTCAGCGGGGTTATCGGCGCGGTGGCCGGCGTCGCGCTTGGCGCGTTCGCCGCGCTCCGCAAGGACGGCTGGTTCGACCACATCACGTCGGTGACCGCGCTGGCCGTGACCGCGCTGCCGGAGTTCGTGGTCGCGATCGGCCTGGTCATCCTGTTCTCGACCGTGGTCACGCACCTGCTGCCTGGGGTGTCCCTGCTGCCGCCGGGCACCTATGCCTGGAATGCCCCGCAGTTACTGATCTTGCCCGTGGCCACCCTGGTCATCGTGATCGTGCCGTACATACAGCGGATGGCGCGGGCGGCGATGATCGAGGCCCTCGAGTCCGACTACGTGGAAATGGCACGGCTCAAGGGCGTGCCGATGTGGCGGATCGTCCTCGTGCACGCGCTGCCCAACGCTACCGCGCCGACGATTCAGGTCATTGGGCTGAACTTCCTGTACCTGGCGGGCGGGGTGGTCATCGTGGAGTATGTCTTCGCCTTCCCCGGTATCGGCCAGGGGCTGGTCAACGCGGTCGACAACCGGGATATCCCGGTCATCCAGTTCATCGTCGTGCTGCTCGCCGCGTTCTACGTGTTCATGAATATCGTCACCGACGTGATCGCGCTGCTGGCCACGCCGCGGCACAGGATTCCCAGGTAGGGGCGGAGGAGCGGGGTGTATGTATGACTGTTGCTGATCCGGGCGCAGCCGCGGCGGCCCAGCCGCCAGTGGATCGGATCCGCCGGCACCAATGGCTGGCCACGGCGGGCCAGGCGGTGCGTACCCCGCGTGGCGCCACCGGGCTGGGGCTTGTCTCCTTCGTTGTGGCGGTCGCAGTCATCGGCCCGTTCGTGGCGCCGGATCCGCCGGACGCGCTGCTCACTTACCCCTTCGGGAAACCGTCCGGGCAGTTTCTCCTCGGCGGCGACTTCCTCGGCCGCGATGTCCTGTCCCGGGTCCTGGACGGTGGGTGGCTGTTACTGCTGATGGCGGTCACCGCGACAGTGATCGGGATCGGCGCTGGCGCGGCGGCCGGGCTCAGCGCCGCCTATCTCCGGGGACGCACCGACGGGGTGATCATGCGGACCGTGGACGTGATCCTGGCGTTCCCCCAGCTGGTATTCGCCCTGCTGCTGCTGAGCATTCTGGGCCCCAAGCTGTGGCTGATCGTGCTCGCCGTCGGGTTGACCCACGCGCCCGCCGTCGCCCGGGTGCTGCGGTCGGCGAGCCTCGACATCTCCGAGCGGGACTACGTCAAGGTAGCCGAACTCCAGGGGATGCGCCCGGCCGCGGTGATGGCCAAGGAAATCCTGCCCAGCCTGAGCACCCCGCTCATGGTGGAGGCGGGACTGCGGCTGACCTACTCGATCATCATCATGGCCGGGCTGGCGTTTCTGGGTTTCGGCCAGCCGCCGCCGGCCCCCAACTGGGGGACCATGATCAATGAGAATCGGGCCGGCCTGGCTCTGAACCCCTGGGCGGTGATCATCCCCGCCGTGGTAATCGCCCTGTTCACCATCGGCACGAACATCCTGACCGACGCGATCGGCCGGGTGGCGCTCGGCGTGGATCGCAGGCCCGAGGAGGCGGCGCTCGTGGACGATCTGGCCCCGGCTGAGGGCGGGGTGGCGTGAGCGCCGACGGCAGGCCGGCCACCGTCACCGGGAATGGCCCGGCCGGGCGCTCCGGGGATTTCCGGCTGGATGTCCGCGAGTTGGAGATCCGGGGCGGCCGCCACGGGCCACCGGTGGTGAGCGAGGTCAGTCTCGGGGGGCGGGCCGGTGAGGTGCTCGGCCTGGTCGGGGAGTCAGGGTCGGGGAAGACCACGGTCGCCCTCGCCCTGCTGGGATACACCCGGCGTGGCCTGTCCGTCAGTGGCGGCGAGATCCGCCTGGACGGGGTGGACCTGCTGCGCCTGGGGCCTGGCGAGCTGCGGCAGATGCGCGGGGCCAAGGTCAGCTACGTCCCGCAGGACCCGGCGGCGGCGCTGAACCCGGCACTGCGGATCGGCTACCAGCTACGGGAAGCGCTGCGGGTGCACGCCAGGATCGCCGGCGACCCCGAGGCCCGGATCCTCGAGGTCATGCGCGAGGCGTACCTGGACGCGACACCGGACATGCTGCGGCGGTACCCGCATCAGCTGTCGGGTGGCCAGCAGCAGCGCGTCGGGCTGGCCATGGCCTTTGCCTGCCGGCCCTCGCTCATCGTGCTGGACGAGCCCACCACCGGCCTTGACGTGTCCACCCAACGTCACATCCTTGACACTGTGCGGAGCCTGTGCCGGGGCTACGGGGTTGCTGCCGTCTACGTCAGCCACGACCTGGCCGTGGTCAGCGAACTGGCGGCTGAGGTGGCCGTCATGTACGCCGGCCGCATCGTGGAGGCCGGCCCCACGCCCATCCTGTTCGCCCAGCCGCTGCACCCGTACACCCGAGGGCTGCTCGCCTCGGTGCCCACCCCGGACAGCGCCCGGCCGCTGACCGGCATCCCCGGGCATCAGCCGCCGCCCGGGCAGCGCGGCCCCGGCTGCGCGTTCGCCCCTCGCTGCGATTTCGCGCTCGATCAGTGCCGGGCCCGCGAGCCGGAGCAGGTCGCCGCGGCGGGGCGCACGGTGCGCTGCGTCCGGGTGGCGCAGATTCCGGCCGGGAGCGCGCCGCGCCCGCTGCCCTCGGCCGTGGCCCCGCACGGCGCGACGGTGCTGTCCGTCCGGGGGGTTTCGGCCAGCTATGGTTCCGTGCCGGTGCTCTCCGGCATCGACCTGGACGTGCCATCGCGGGCGTGCGTCGCCGTCGTCGGCGAGTCCGGCTCCGGCAAGACGACGCTGGCCCGCTGCATCGTCGGGCTGCACCGGAACTGGACTGGCGAAATTACCCTCCAGGGCGTCCCGCTGGCGCACGGTGCCCGTCATCGCCCGAGGCAGGCGCTGAAGCGGATCCAATGCGTTTTCCAGAACCCTTACACCTCCCTCAACCCCAGAAAGACGGTCGGCCAGATCGTGGCCGAACCGCTGCAGCGCTTCCTAGGTCTCTCCCGCCGCGAGCAAACCGAGCGCGTGGTCGGCGTGCTCGACGACGTCTCGCTCGGCGGCGGCTTCCTGTCCCGGTACCCCGATCAGCTATCGGGCGGGGAGCGGCAGCGGGTGGCGATCGCCCGTGCCCTCGTTGTCGAGCCGGATCTGCTCGTGTGCGACGAGGTCACCTCGGCGCTGGACGTCTCGGTGCAGGCGGTCATCGTGGAACTGCTCCGCGCCATCCAAGCTCAGCGCAACCTCGCCATGATCTTTATCACGCACAACCTGGCCCTGGTACGCAGTGTCGCCCAGTTCGCTGTCGTACTGCGGCAGGGTCAGGTGGTCGAGGCGGGGCCCGCAGAGCAGGTCCTGGCCCAGCCCAGCAGCCGCCACACGGCACGGCTGATGGCCGACGTGCCCAGACTGGTGAGACCGATTCCGCCCGGCTGACACGGGAGTGGTTAGCGAGCGCGCTCGCGGGATTCTTCGGGATGCTCCCGGCCGCCAGGCTGGTGGACAGCAGCCTGGGCTGCCAGCAGGGAACGGTGCCGGTACCGCGGGTAACGACGCTGGCGCTGCTCTGACATCCTTACCGCCCGCATCCTGGCCGCATGCACCGCACCAAACGCGGCGGCCAGCAGCACCCCGGCCCCCATGACAACGAAAAACGCCGGGTAGGCATACAGCAGCGGCGGTGCATGCTGGCCAAGCGCGGGCAGATCTAGCAGGCCGGCCGCGACGAACGCCTCCCACGTCAGGAGGGTCTCGCTGTCTGGGCGGCGGTAGGCGTTGATCATAACCAGGATCATGCCCGCGCCCTCCACCGCGAGGGCGAGGCACATCGCCGCCGCCGGTGCGTGAGCAAACGGCCATACGGCCATCACGGCCGCGCCGCAGCCAAGCAGGACCCAGCGGCCGGCGCTGAAACGCCATCCGCCGCGGGCAGCCAGCACCGCGAACACCGCGACAGTGCCGGCTAACTGCAGGGCAGCGAGCCACAGCGCCGCCCAGGGAGGATCCTGGGCGGCCTGGGCGGCGAGCAGGATGCTGTACTCAACCGTCCAGATCAGCCAGGCGGCCGGATCGGGGTCGCTCGTCCGCCGCCAGGCGTCCCGGAGGTACGGAACGTAGCCCGCGAGGCCGGTCAGCCCAGCCAGCAGGCCCCACGCCTTAGGCGACATGAGGCCCCACGCCGCAAGCGACATGAGGTGCCTCATCCGCCGGCCGCCGCGTCGGCCCCCCCCGGGACGGTCCGCTGAGACCGGGCTGTCTGTCCACTCACCGCGTCCTGGCCGAACGGCCCGTGCATCCACTTCCGCATGAAAGGCGCCCTTCGGTAATCCGGCACCCAGCGACTTCCGCTGCCGGGAACTGCGGTACTTGCGTGCAGTTACCAGCGTGGACGGACGTGTTTGCACGCGTCTTGACGCCTACCTTGCACCCCAGGTCACATGCGCAAGCCAGGTGCGCTCAGGGCGCGGCCAGCCGGACTTCGGGCGATAATCAGGACCGGGCTCCGGACCACTGGGCCTCGACCCACCGCATTGCCCCGGCCCACCGCGGGAACTGGGTGATCGCTTCCCCCAGCGGCCGCACGCGGCCTACGAGGTGCGGCGGCCGAAGGCGGGGTCGATGGTCTCGATGCGTATCCGCGCCGACTCCGCCTCGGGCACGCCGAGCCGTTCGAAGATGTCCAGCGCCTGCCTCAATAGGATCCGCGCAGCGTGGGGCCGCTGTGTGCTGAGCGTCGTTTCCGCGATTCCTTCGAGGATCTTGGCTTCCTCGTATGGGTCACCGATCTCCCTGGCCACCCTGAGAGCGGTGTGGTAATGATCGAACGCCTCGTCGTACCGGCCAGATCCGCGACGCACGTCGGCTATCCTGCGAAGCGCGATCACCTGCTGGGACAGGTTTCCGATCTCCTCCGCGATCACCCGCGCCTTCTGGTGATAAATCAGCGCCTCGTCGTAGCACTCCGCGCTTTGGTAAATGGCGCCGATGTCATTGAGCACGTCGGCTTCATCTGGGAGATCGCCGATGTCACGGTATATGGCGAGTGCCCGCCGGTAAGCGGCGAGCCCTTCCTCGTAACTGCCCTTGTAATCGTAGACGCTTCCTATATTATGATAGAGAATCGCCTCGTTCTGCGCTCCGCCTATCTCACTGAATATCCCCAGTGACTGCTGGTAGCATTCGAGCGCGTCCCTATGATAGCCGAAATACAGTTGCATCCTGCCAAGGTTGTTGAGGGTCTTCGCCTCGCCTCGCCTGTCCTCGATGTCACGGTAGAGCGAAAGCGCGTCACGCAGGTGAGCCATTGCGTCAGGGTAACGCCCTAGATGCCAGCAGGCGACCCCGGAGTGACTCAGCGTATTGGCCACCCCCCGCTGGTCCGCGGTGTCGCGGTACAGAATCCGTGCTTCGTGGTAATAGGCGAGGGCCTCACGGGAACGGGCCGCCCGCCAGTGGGCCATGCCTATCTGGTCGAGGGCTTCGGCCTCGCCTCGCCGGTCGGCCAGCGACCGGTAGATCGCCGCGGCGTCCTCAGCCAGGGCAAGCGTCGCCTCGTGGCGGCCGGTCTGCTGGCTCACCTCGCTGAGCTCGAGTGACGCCTGCGCGATCCTGGCCGGATCAACGAGGTCACGGCAGGCCTGCAGGGCCAGTGTGTGGGCCGCGATGGCCTCGTCCCAGTACGCCCTGATCTCCACGAAGCCGGCCAGCACGTGGATGAGATCGGCGCACTTCTGCTTCCATTCGTGCCTGCCCGCGTGCTGAGCGGCCTGCAGGATGTTGCGCCACTCCGATTCCAGCCAGGCTGCCGCGTCTTCCTGCGTGCCCAGTGCTGGGCTCGCGGCTGGTGAATGGGTAACCGACACTGGCATCCGGCGCCGGAACGGCAGCAGTACCCGGTCAGCCTTATCGGCTGTGTACAGGTAGTAGTCAAGGAGCCTGCCGACTGCCTGCCGCTGCTCGGGCTCGGGGTCCTCGCGCGCGGCGCGCGCGGCCGCGTATCCGCGGATGAGGTCCTGGAAACGGAACTGACCGGCCGGGGCCCGAGCCAGCAGGTGATGATCGAGCAGGGCGGCGAGGGCTTTTTCGGCTTCGGCCAGGGTGCCGCCGTCCAGGGCGGCCGCCGCCTGCAGGCTGACATGAGCGCACGGGCTCACGCCCAGCCGCCGGAAGAGCCGCTGGTGGTCGGGCTCCAGCGCACGGTAGGACAGGTCAAATGCCGACATCAATTCCGGGCTGGCTGCGCCTGGGCCGCCCAGGCGAGCGGGAGACTGCGACAGTTCCTCGACCAGGTCGGCGAGCCTGGGCGGGTAATCTTGCGCGAGCCTGCCCGCGGTGAGCTGGATCGCGAGCGGCAAGCGCCCGCACAGCCGCACGGCCGCGGCGACCTCAGCCTCGTCGTGGGCACTGCCTTTCCCTGCCATCCTCCGGAACAGCGTGATCGCGTCGTCGATGGACAGCACGTCGAGGGTCAGCGCGCGGGCGCCCTCAAGGTCGGGGAGCCTGCGCCGGGTGGTGATCAAGATCAGGCACCGGCCTGCCACCGGCAGGAGCGGGCGGATCTGGTCATGCCGGGCCGCGTCGTCGAGAATCACGACGGCGCGACGGCGGCTCAGCTGGGCTCGCCACAGCGCGGCACGCTCGCCGATAGCGTCCGGTATCGGCGTCGTCGGCGCGGTCATCATCCGGAGCAGGCGGTGCAGCGCCTCGGCTGCGCCGAGCGAAGGGCGCCCGGGGTCGTGGGTATGGAAGTTGAGGTAGAACATCCCGTCCGGGTACTGCCCGGCGACAACCCGGGCGGCGTGGACCGCCAGCGCGGTCTTCCCCACCCCGGGCATGCCCTCGATCACGCCGATCAGGGGAGTGTCGCCGTGCTCACCGGTGAGCAGCCCGAGTTCCTCGCTGCGGCCCACGAGGTCCACCGTCTCGGGCGGAAGCGTGTCGGGCCCTGACTCCCGGCCAAGACGTCGATCGGCGAGCCTCACGGCGAGCTGGGGGTCACCGTGCAGGATGCGCTGATGGAGTTCGGACAGCGCTGGCCCCGGTTCGGTGCCCTGCTCATCGATAAGGCGGCTGCGGGTATCCCGGTAGAGGCTGAGGGCCTCACCCTGCCTGCCGCTCCCGTAAAGGGCCGCCATCTGGTGGGCGATGAACGTCTCATCCAGCGGGTACTGAGCCAGCAGATGGCTGAGCTCACCTACCAGGTCGGCGTGCCGGCCAAGCTCCAGCTCACACTCGACGCGCTTCAGGATGGCCGCCCGGCGTTCTTCTTCGAGGCTGTCCCGCATCCGTGCCACCCAGTCGCCGCGGATCCCGGCCAGCGCCGGGCCGCGCCAGAGCTTGTCCGCCTCGCGCAGCAGCAAGGCCGCATGATCGTAGTCGCCGCTTGAGGCCAGGGCAGCCGCTTGCCGGCGCAATCGGCGGAACTGATACACGTCGACCGCCTCAGGATCGACGTCGAGCACGTAGCCTCGGTCGCGCCCCGCCAGCCGGACGCCATCGCCAATGGCTTGCCGGAGCGAGGCTCGAAGCCTGGCGATGTAGACCGAGAGACTCTCTCGGGCCTTGGGCGGAGGCCGCGTGTCCCACAGCCGGTCGATGAGAGCCTCAGCCGGCACTATCGTGCGCGGCGTCAGCAGGAGGACGGCCAGGACGCCTCGCACCCTGGTCGGCCCAAGGTCACGTTCCTGCCCAGCCGACCATAGCTCAATCGGCCCCAGCACCCGAAATTCCATGATCGCCTTGCGTCTTCTACCGCCTGCAACAAGCTCGCAGCTGGTACTCGAAAGGGATACGGAAACATTCCTCCCGGGTCGATACCCGTTATGGGCACTTCTCACTCGAATCCTGAGAGAATTAACAGGAACGGAAATGATCAGGCTCGGCCGGGCGGCAGCTGGTGCAATTTTCAGTGCAGGTTTTCACGAAACTGCCGCGCCCGCCGACTGGCAATGCCGTATATAGAAAAGCGTATTGCGCGGTGACCGGGACTTTGCTGACGCCGGGTAATGGTGAGTGATAGCTGGTGCTGTGCGGGCTGGCGTGGCGCAATTTGACCGGCGAGATGCCTGTTGCTACAGGGACCTGGGGGGCTCCCAATAGGAGAAGTGGTGCCTAGGCTCTTCTCCTGCGGAGTTTCCCATATCACCCGGTATGCGGTCCCGCCGCCCGGGGCTGCTGCGTGCCGGCTGCCGGTGAGTAGCAGCGGATACCAAGCATGACTGGCAGAAAGCCGCCCGAATTTACCCGAATGCCACATCCCGATATGGATCGTGGTGTAGTTTCTCACTCTTAGACAGCCGGGGGGCTGCAACCAATGAGGGGATCTTCTCGATGAAGACTCATAGGTCGTCCTGGCATGCCACAATGCAGACCGGCGGATCGGTGGGCGGCGTTCACCGTGCACCCTCGAAGCGGACGGTTCGCGCCCGGGCGACGCGCGGGATTCTCGTTCTAGCTCTTATGCTGGGCGGCCTCGGCGCCGCAGTACTGGCATTGCCGGGGCACGGCAGCGCTGGCCAGGTCCATGCGATCGTACATCAGCCAGCGCATAGGGCCGTTTTCTCGGCCTACTACAGGCCCTGGATGCTTTAACCCTGGATCTCGTCAGGCGACATGGTCGCGTTTCGGCCTGTTTCCATTCCGGCTGAACGAGGGATCGGCATATCCAAACGTCATGCTCTGCAACGGCATGATGGCTATCCCTTCCGTTGATTAAAAGGTGCCGGGTGCCGTATGGCACTCGCAGGCTCAACCGGCACCTGATGCGACGGGCCGGCCGGAAATACAGTCGCTTCAAGCACCGGGAAACGGCGCGCGATGACAGGTATTCCTGTTGCTTGCGCGCGGGGGGCGTTTCACGGCTCTTCGAAGTTAACCGGGGTGGCGTAGCGGTCTGCTGACGGGGCGTAGCGACTGGGCAGGCTGGCGTGTCGCTGCATGAGAGTGCCCCGAGGCTTTCAAGATCATGGTTCTTTCCACGGAAATATGATCACTAGAGAGCCACGGGCACGTGCGTCAGGATATGGCGTCCCGGCTGTTCGCGCTGGATGGCGCGGAGGTCGCAGAGGTTGATGAGGAGCCCGGCGGCGGCCGGACGGTATGGCTGGTGACGGCGGACCCGGCCGCGCGGGTGTGCCCGGGCTGCGGGACCGCGTCAGAGCATGTCAGGGAGCAGGCCGTGACGCGGCCGGCCGATATCGGCTATGGCCGGGGCCAGGTCAGCGTGGTGTGGGTGAAGCGGCGGTGGGAGTGCCGGGTTGCTTCCTGCCCGCGCGGTACGTTCACCGGGTCGCTGCCGGCCGTGCCGCCGTGGTGCCGCGGTGATCTTCGCGTCGCGCAGGTCGATGATCACGTCGCCCAGGAAGGCAATCGCGGCGATCTCATCATCGAGGGGCCGTGGTCCGGCCCGCCGCGAGTCAAACAAGATGCCGAGCATCACCCTGCGGTGCCTGGCCGGCCCGCGGACCAGATCCATGCCTGGCAGGTCGGCGGTGAGCGGGGCCAGGTTGCCGCGGGTGCTCGCTGCGTACGCCCGGTCCAGCCGCTCGCTGAATTCCTGGAGCGTCAGCCTGCCTTCGCCGACAGCGTCGTTCAGTTGGGCGACGACGGCCTCCCGCTCACCGTCTGATGCCCGGATGACCGGCAAGTCGTCGCTTCGGGCCAGGAGGTCTTCGTTCCGGTCGTGCTCATCGCGCCAGGCACCGCCGCGAGGTACGGGCATCCGGGCCTCCTTGGATGGCACTTCAGTCAAAAATAGTTTAACTCGTAAGCTAAGATACACTAGGTGTAAGGTAATCACGTGCACCAACGAACCGAAACTGACCCCGATCGGCTTGGCCAGCTCATTGGCCGCGAACTCAGCACCGCGGTTGTGCTGTTCCACGAAGCGGTCGGGAAGCGGCTAGGTATCTCCGGCACGGAGCGCAAATTGCTGGACGTCCTGGACCGCCTGGGTCCCTCGACCGCCGGCGAACTGGCCGCGCACACCGGCCTGACCACTGGGGCGATCACGGGTGTCGTGGATCGTCTCGTCAGGGCGGGGTACGCGCAGCGCGAACCCAACCCGCGCGACCGCCGCAGCGTGATCGTCACACTCGTCGCCAGCCCCGCGCTCGACCGGCTCGGACCGGAGGTGTTTGCACCGCTTGGCCAGGCCATCGCGGACTTCTCCGCACAGTACCGGCCTGCGGAACTGGCGAGCATCGCCAGCTACCTGGTGGGCCTGACGGACATCCTGCGTGAACAGACCGCGCACCTGCTGAGCCCGCAGCCCTCCTATGAGCGGCCGCCTGACGAACATCCGGCGCACGAAACCCACGGATCAAGCTGACCTGCACCGCACATCGCGGCACGGTCAGCCGGTACTTCGCCCAGAAGGCCCGTACCCGGCGGCAAACCCCGCATTGATCTCATTGAGTTACATGATCAACTTTTGTGACAACGGGTAATCACCCGACTACGATGGGCGTATGGGGGCAGAACGAGACGTACCGCGGGGTGCCGTCGTTGCCGACCAGCACGTCAGGCCCACCGGATCGGGCAGGTTGGCCCGGGTCCTAGGCTCCGGGCCGGATGGGGACAAGTGTGACGGGCCGGAGCACCGCCACCGCGCCTGGTGGTCGTACCAGGGCGGCCGCGCCAGGACCGTACTGTGGGCCGCGTATGCGCTGATGGGTGCCCTCCTCGTGGGTTATCTGGCATCCTTGATCATCCGGGGTCCCGACCTGTCTTCGCAGCTGCGCGACGGCTGGTTGGTCGACAGCTTCGAGGTGGCCGTCGCCGCCCTTTGCATCGCCCGTGGACTCACCCGGCGGCCGGGCCGCGCGGTGGCGCTGACGCTCGGCTTTGGCCTGATCATGTGGTCGCTCGGCGACATCGCGTTGACGGTCGAGTCACAGCGCGGCGGCACGCCTGCTACGCCGTCGCTCGCCGACGTTTTCTACCTCGGGTTCTACCCGCTCGCTTACGTGGCAGCCGTGATCTTCATGCGTGGGGAGGTCAGAAAGCTCGCCACTCCCAGCTGGCTGGACGGTGCCGTCGCGAGCGTCGGCACCGCGTCGGTGTGCGCGGCATTCGTGTTCGAAAGGGTCCTTCGTCTGACCGGTGGGAATTCCGCCGCGACGGCGACCAACCTGGCCTACCCGATCGGAGACGTGCTGCTGCTCAGCCTGGTCATGGGCGGATCGACGGTGATGTCCGGCAGGCGGAAAGCACCGTGGCTCCTCATGGCCACGGGAATCGCTATCAATGCCGCCGGTGACACCGCCAACCTCTTCGGGACATCATTCGGGGCGTCTCGGCTGGGCTTCGTTTTCGACGCGATCGCCTGGCCGACGTCGATGCTGGTTCTATCGATGTCAGTCTGGCTGCGGCCGCGCCCGTCGGACCCACGGGCCCTTCGGAAGCCAGCGTTGTTCGTCATTCCGGGGCTCAGCGCCGCGTGCGCGCTGGTCGTCCTCTTCGTGGGAAACCTGCACGAAACGAGCCGGCTTGCGCTCGGCCTGGCGACTGCCGCGCTCCTTCTGGTCGGCGTCCGGTTGGTCATGTCCGTGCGCGGGATGAGGTCCCTCAGCCAGGAGCGCCGCCACCAGTCGGTCACCGATGAGCTCACTGGCCTTGGCAACCGTCGCTGCCTCCAGACTGTCCTGGACGCGTTCTTCGCAGACTACGACGTAACGGCAGCGCGGCCGCGATCCATTGCCTTCCTCTTCCTTGACCTCAACCATTTCAAGGAGATCAACGACACCTTTGGCCACCCGGTCGGTGACAAGCTCCTCAAGCAGTTGGGCCCGCGTTTGTCCGCCTGCCTGCGCGAGGCCGACCTGCCTATCCGGCTCGGGGGTGACGAGTTTGTCGTCGTGCTCGTGGACGGAGACGCCGAGTATGCCACCGCGGTCGCCCAGCGACTGACGGACCGGCTGGCCGAACCCTTCGTCCTTGACACGGTGCGGGTCCACATCAGCGCGAGCATCGGCATCGCGCTCGCGCCCACTGATGCCACCGATTCGGCAGGCCTCCTGTGGTGCGCGGACGTCGCGATGTACCGGGCCAAGCTGGCCGGCACTCCCTTCGCGATCTACCAGCCGGACCTCGACAGAAGCGGGAACCGGCTGCTGCTACTGGACGAATTGCGCACCGCAATCGACGAACGTCAACTCGTGCTGCACTACCAGCCACAGCTCGATCTGCGGACCGGCGAGATCGTCGCGGTCGAGAGTCTGCTCCGCTGGGCCCATCCCAGACTCGGCATCGTCCCACCGCTTGAGTTCCTCCCTCTTGCCGAAGAAGCCGGCCTCATGGGATCGATCACGACTCTCGTGCTCACCGACGCCCTCGCGCAGTGCGCTGCCTGGAGGAGCGCCGGAAGCCCCCTGTCGGTCTCGGTCAACATCTCACCGACGAACCTTCTCGACCCGCGGTTCACAGATCTCGTCCGCGACCTCCTCGAGAGTCATCAGGTGCCCGCCGAAGCCCTCGTTCTGGAGATCACCGAGACCAGCGTCATCTCTCACTTTGATCGATCCCAAAGCGTCATCCAAGAACTCCGGGACCATGGCATCGTGGTGTCGATCGACGACTTCGGCGCCGGCTTCACCTCACTCGCCCACCTCAGCAGCCTGGCGGTGAAGGAACTCAAACTCGATCGAATCTTCGTCGCTGGGCTCACCGACGGCGACGGTGGACGCGCCCTCGACCTCGTTCGCGCGACC
>Ga0066793_10000704_pt1 | contig 13860 bp, 15 predicted proteins | sample PersoiDNA2013189_FD_83876 | JGI IMG/M metagenome (GOLD analysis project Ga0066793, IMG submission 83876) | Permafrost soil microbial communities from the Arctic, to analyse light accelerated degradation of dissolved organic matter (DOM) -... | ecosystem: Environmental > Terrestrial > Soil >...
CAGGTGCTTTCACCTAACGGCACACCATAATCGGCCACCAGGTTGCTTTTGGCGCCGCGCTCTTCGAAACCAAGGGTGAAGTTACCCACCAGCTCACCGCAGGCACGCACGCAGCGCCGGCAGAGGATGCAGCGGTTGTTTTCCATGATGATGTAAGGGTGTGACGCATCCACGGGAAAACCCTGCCAGTTGGGCTGCAGGGGCCAGTGGGTCATCCCCTCATGGTAGGCGGCATTTTGCAGCTCGCAGTCGCCACCGCTCACCTGGCAGAACATACAGAAATGATTGCGCTCACTGAAAAGCAGGGTCAGCACGAACTTGCGCGCATTAACCACTTTATCGGTGTCAGTATGCACCACCATGTGGTTACTGGCCGGGAGTGTGCAGGAGGGTTGTAAAGTGCGCGCGCCCTCGACCTCGACAACACACAAGCGGCACCCACCATACGGAAGCAGTTCTTTATGATCGCATAAGGTCGGAATGGTGATTCCAGCCATTTCTGCGGCGCGAAGAACAGTCGTTCCCTCGGGTACCTCAACAGTTTTGCCATCTATTGTAATGTTGACCATTTATAAACCTTCTCCATAAATTTTCATGGGATATTTTTGTAATTTTTCGGGATTTCCCGTGGAATGGAATTCACCACTGAAATCCCCAAAGAACCATTTTTGACCCTTCTCTGACAAGATAAGTTGGTTCAGACCTGTACTTTTTTGCCGCTCATCGAGCAGACCCCGACCGGGCAGACTTTTAAAAGGATGTGTGCTTCAACTTCCGCGCGGAAGTAGCGCAAAACGTCCCGTATAGGCGAGCCAGCCGTCTGGCCAAGACCGCAGTTGGATAACTGGTATAAATTTTCAGACAAATTCGTCAGCACATCCAGATCCGACATCGGAGCGACGCCCGCTGAAATGTTGGTAAGAATTTCGTAGGCGCGCTGGTTGCCAATCCGGCAAGGGCTGCATTTCCCGCAGCTTTCGTTGCGGAAGAAGTTGAGCAAGACACGGGCCAGGTCGACGACGCAGGTGTTATCGTCGCAGATCAACAGGGCGCCTGAGCCCATGGCGACACCGGTCCGGTTGAACGAGTCAAAATCCATCGGTGTATCTTGCAAAACGCCAGGGATGATCGATCCACTCGAACCGCCTGTCTGAGCCAGTTTGAGCCCGGCGCCATGTTTCATGCCCTTGGCGTAGATCGTGATCACCTCGCGCAGGGTAATGCCCATTGGGACTTCGATCAGACCGGTGACATTGACATTGCCCAGGATGGTGTAAACTTTCGTCCCGGGGCTGCCGGGGGTACCGAACTGCCGGTACCATTCGGGACCGTTGCGCAGGATGGGGGGTACGTTAGCCAGGGTTTCGACATTGTTCACCAGGGTAGGTTTGCCCCACAGACCGTTCGAGGTAGGGTAAGGCGGGCGAGAACGGGGCTCACCGCGCTTGCCCTCGATCGACTCGATCAGCGCGGTCTCTTCCCCACAGATGTAAGCGCCAGCGCCAGAATGGATGTGGATTTCAAAATTAAATTCTGTTCCAAAAACATTTTTACCCAGAAAGCCCATCTCCTTAGCTTGCAAGATGGCCAGCTTGAGCCGTTCTTGCGCCAGCGCATATTCGCCGCGCACATAAATGTAGGCTTCTTGCGCGCCCACCGCGTAACCGGCGATGGTGAGGGCTTCGATAATGCTGTGCGGATCGCCTTCGAGGATCAGGCGGTCTTTAAAGGTGCCTGGCTCGCTTTCGTCCGCGTTGCAGATCACATATTTCGGTGTGCCCTTGTCTCGGGCAACGAATTTCCATTTTAATCCTGTCGGAAAGCCTGCGCCTCCTCGACCTTTTAGCCCGGATTTTTCTAACTCAGCCATCACCTGGGCGGGGGTCATCTCGTTCAACGCCCGTCCAAGCGCCTGGTAACCATCGTGGATAATGTAATCTTCGATCGAAGATGGATCGATCACGCCAGCGCGTTCCAGCACGATGCGCTGCTCGGCGGGCAGAGTGCCTTTACGGGCCGATAACCAGGCGATGTGTCCGGTCAGCTCGTGCGCCGGGGCGCGCAAACTGTCGGCGACGCGGCCTTTATAAAGGTGCTCTTCGACCAGAAAATGGACGTCTTCAGGGGTGACAGGCCCATAAATCACGGCTTCCGGATACACGATCACCATGGGAACGGCATCGTGGCGGCCCATATCTCCCACCATGGTTAATGAGATCTCGTCTTCAAGGTTGAAGGCTTTAAGCTCCTGCTGGAGGCGCCGGAAAACTTCCTGTGCGCCTCGCACCATACTTTCAGCATCACTGGAGACCAAAACCATTGAACGGACAGTTTTCATAAGGAAGCTCCTTTACTGGTAACGGGCCAGAATTTCTTTGATTTGACCGGGTGTGATGTTGCCATAAATATCCTCATCCACGGTCATCACAGGGCCCACACCACACACCCCCAGGCAACTGGTGGTCAGGAGTGACCATTGTCCATCCTGGCTGGTTTCACCAGGTTTCAGGTTAACCGCTTGCTGAAGGGCCTGCAAGACCTGGCGACCGCCAGCGACATGACAGGGAGCGCTTTCACAAAAGTGGATCACATGTTTACCCAGTGGGCGGGTAGAAAGCATCTGATAGAAGCTTGCCACTGAAAAAAGCTGGCTCTTCGGCACCCGCAGTTGACGACTGATTTCATCCATGGCTTCGCGAGGAATATATCCAAGCGAGCGGTTGACATCGCTCAAAATGGGAATAAGCTCTTCCTTGGCGGCGCCATGGGCAATGATAGCGTTTTGCACAGCCTCTAAAACTGCCTGGCCATCTAGTTTACCGACAGTCATGCTCCTCCTCCTTACCTGAAATTTCGCCTTCTTTAAAATGAATGGTCTATGGGGTCATTTGACCCTATGATTTATTTGATCACAATCGCGTTGAAGTTGCACACCTGCATGCAAATGCCACAGCGCACGCAAATATCGGGATCGATGACGTGAAGTTTTCGCCTTTCTCCAGTGATCGCATTGACGGGGCAGTTCCTGGCGCATACCGTGCAGCCGGTGCAGGGTTCCGCTTCAATTTCAAAGCGGATAAGTGCCTTGCAAACTTTGGCCGGGCAGCGCTTTTCATAAATGTGAGCCTCATATTCATCGCGGAAATACTTCAAGGTACTTTCCACCGGGTTCGGGGCGCCCTGGCCCAAACCGCACAAGCTGGTGGTGCGAATTTCTTTGCACAGGTATTCGAGGGTTTCGATGTCGCCATCATGACCCGTACCTTCGCAAATGCGGTTGAGGATGTCCAGCAGGCGACGAGTACCCACGCGGCAGGGTGTGCATTTACCGCAGCTTTCATCCTGGATGAAATCCATGAAGTAGCGCGCAATGTCGACCATGCAGGTTTCGTCATCCATAATCACGAGACCGCCGGAGCCCATCATGCCACCGGCCGCGGCAAGGGATTCGTAATCCACTTTGAGGTCGAGGTACTGGGTGGTCATACAGCCGCCCATGGGACCGCCGATTTGGGCTACTTTGAAGCCTTTATCGTCTTTGATGCCGCCGCCCACATCGTATACCAGCTCGCGCAGGGTGATGCCCAGGGGGACTTCAATCAGCCCGGTGTGTTTCACATCGCCGGCCAGGGCGAAGGTCTTGGTACCTTTGCTTTTTTCGGTGCCCATACTGGCGAACCATTCAGGGCCATTGAGGATGATCTGGGGGATGTTGGCAAACGTCTCGACGTTGTTGTTATTGGTGGGTTTGCCCCACAGGCCCTTGACCGCCGGGAAAGGTGGGCGTGGGCGCGGCTCGCCGCGCCGGCCTTCAATCGAAGCGATCAGCGCGGTTTCTTCACCGCACACGAACGCGCCGGCGCCCATGCGCAGCTCGCAATCAAAGGAGAAGTCGCTGCCCAGGATGTGGTGGCCGAGAAAGCCCATCTGGCGCGCCTGCTGGATAGCGATGTTCATGGTCTTCACCGCCAGGGGGTATTCGGCGCGGCAGTAAATATAACCATGGCTGGCGCCCATGGCGTAAGCCACGATGATCATGCCTTCGAGTACTGAATGGGGATCGCCTTCCAATACGCGCCGGTTCATAAACGCGCCCGGGTCGCCCTCATCCGCGTTGCAGGTGAGGTATTTGGGATAGTCGTTGACGGCGCGCGCCAGGGCCCATTTTTTGGCCGCCGGGAAACCCGCGCCACCGCGACCGCGCAGCCCGGAACGGGCGACGGTATCGATCACACCTTCCGGCGTGGATTCGGTGAGAACCTTGCCCAGGGCCATATAGCCATCTTCGGCGATGTAATCTTCGATGTTATCAGGGTCGATCTTGCCGCAGTTGCGCAGCACGACGCGGATCTCTTTTGATTTCGGCGCGCCCAATTCTTCATCTAAAAAGACCTTAACCGGGGTGACGAATTTTTGCGCGACCCTCCCTTTGAGGAAGTGCTCTTCAACGATGAATGGGATGTCGTCGGTGGTCAGGCCGGTGTAATGCACGCCTTCCGGATAAACCATCATCTCAGGTCCGTTGTCACAGCCGCCAATGCGCGAAGTCTCAAGCACCTGAACTTCGTCGATCAACCCCTGCGCCACCAGCTCATCTTGTAACGAGTCAATAATTTCGTGGGCCCCTTTTTTTAAACATTGGGGATCCACACATACTAAAACATGAGTTCGGAAATACTTCATGGTCGATGTCCTATTAACAATAAGATTGTTTGATGATGACTACTCAGACTTATGGTAAAAGTTGCCGAATTTGAGGTAATTGCGGGTGCGAAGCACCCGCAATTACCTCAAATTCGGGGCTTTTCCACATGAGCCTGGATAGTTACATTTTGTAAAAAAATTACACAGGGATGACGTGGTTCTCGACCACTTTGCCACCCAGGATATGTTCCTTGATGATTTGACGGGCTACTTCGCTGCCCACTTTGCCGTAAGTCACCTTGGGCTGGTCGCCGACGATGACCTGGACGATGGGTTCTTTCTCGCACTGACCCACGCAGCCGGTTTGGCTGACAATGATGCCGCTAAGGGATTGACTTTCAATCACATCCAGGATGGCTTTCATGGTTTCACGGGCGCCGGCGGCGATCCCGCACGTCCCCATGCCGACAATGACCTGGACGTTTCCTTCCTTGGATTTCACCTTACGTTTGGCAAGGGCTTCTTCGCGAATTTTTTTTAGATCATCAAGTGATTTTATTGTTGCCATTTTTTCTCTCCTGAAAACATTTTCGGATCTTCGAAAAGATTTTATCCGGGGATAGCCGACTGTGCCTGCGACACCCCTGTGTATAGACTATCTCTGATATAAGCCAAAACGGCGGGCTCACAAATTGAAACGTCGCCCAACTCGGCTTTGATCGGTTCATTATCAAAATCAAACCTGGCGCCGTCCACCTGGTAATGAAACATCCAGTGGGTCTCCGAATTAGAGACGACCAGGGTCATGAAGGTGCTTGCCAGGTCACCCAGGGGCATGCGGTCAATGTGGCTGCGCTGGAAATCGACCGTCAGGGTGGTGCCTTTGCCCAGCTCGGAATGGATGCTCAACGAGCCGTTGGCCAATTCTGCGGCGAACTTGAGCAGGGGGATGCCCAACCCCACTTTGCGGGTGGAACGGTGGGTCACAAACGGATCGGTCACCCGCGCCACAGCGGCGGCATCCATGCCCTTGCCGTTATCTTGAATGGTGATGGTCAGGCGGTCGTCCAGCGAGTTCTCAACGACCGTAATTTCAACACAACCGGCGTCAGATTCGATGCTGTTTTCCGCGATATCCAGGATGTGCAGCGCCAGTTCCCGCATAGTGGCCTCTTATTCCTTTTTGGTTTCCAGGATGGGGCGAACGATCTGCGGGAACTTGTTTGGCCGCACGCGCCCATGGATCTCTTCGTCGATGACAATCACCGGCGCCTGGCTGCACGCCCCTACACAGCGGCACAGCTCAAGGGTGATATTGCCATCCGGGGTGGTCTCGCCAGGCTCAATCCCGATAATCTGTTTCGCCTTCTCGATCAATTGAGGCGTTCCACCCACATAGCAGGCGGTGCCCAGACAAAACTTAACCGTGTGCTTTCCACGGGGTTTGGTGGTAAAAAACGAATAAAACGATACCACCCCGTGGACCACACTTACCGGAACGCCCAACCGGTTTGCAACGTATTCCTGGATTGGCGTGGACACAAAACCGACCGTCCTTTGGATTTCGTTGAGCACAACCATGGTCGCGCCCGGCAGATCTTTGTTTTGTTCCAAGATGGGGTCGATCATCTGGCGCAATCTCGGGTCCGCCAGGATTACCTTTTCTGGTATTTTTTCTGTAACATCTATCATGGAAACTCCGCTAAAGAATTAGGCTAATCTTAGTCCAATTAACCCATATTGTGAATTTAACCACAAGTTATAAATCCACATTGGGAATCGGTCAATTACCAAATGTCACTTATCTACACGCCGGTTGTCAACAGGTCTAAAAGACCATGAGAATAATGGGGGTTCTAGCCAGCGGACAGATTAATCACGAACGGCACGAAACAACGAACGTCACGAATTCTTAAAAAAAGATGAATTTTATTCGTGATCCGATATTTTAAAACTGTCAGTTAACTAGAAGGAGGTGCTAATTTCATAACACTAAACAACCATTATCGGTTTGGATCAACCTTGAAACGCCGTCCAGCTTGCGCGTGCAGCGCCAAACGAATTTCTGAAATTGAAGGATGGTCGAGCTCGAAGGAGGTGACGCCCAGGTATTCATCCAGGCGGTGGACGTCCCCATTCTGGATCAGTGGAATCCCGCTGAGTTGCGGATATATCTGGCAGGCCAGTTCCGGGCGGGTGTGGCGTGAAAGCTCGAGGGCCTCGATGGGGATATCGGTGGGGACCAGCCCCAGGTTGGCCATCAACCCAAAGGCTTTGCGGTCGATGTGGGCAGGGATCAACAGCCCGCCGAGTGCGGAAACTTTTTCCCATGCCTCGCGCAAGGTAAACGAGGTTGAGGTGATTAGAAGCCGGGTTTCGCGGCGGATAAATTCGCCGGTTTCATCTACCACGAATTGTTCGCCAAAGAATTCCGCGTTGTTTTCCAGGTGAGGGAGGGCAGCGTCCACCAGTTTTTGCAGGCTTTCGAGCTGTTCTAAATGGTCAAACAGGCACAGCACGTGTACTTCTTCGCGTGTCTGCAGCTCCATGCCGGGGATGACCACCAGCGAAGTGCCCTTGGCGGCTTTTTGCACCGCTTGCACATTGGCGCTGGCGTTGTGGTCGGTGATCGCGATCAGGTTGATCCCGAGGCCAATCGCCTCAGAAACAATGAACGGTGGGATCATCTCGACCTCGGCACAGGGTGATAACACCGTGTGCACGTGCAGATCAGCCCGAAAAGTGTTCAATCGATTGCCAGCTCCAGATTGGGTTGGGCCGGGCTATTGATCACCAATGCCCTTTTCCCACAGCTTACCGACGACATAAAAGGTCGGTTTATCGGTCGAGAGCAGGACGACACCTTCCTGGTTGGCTTTGGCCAGGGTGTTGGCATCGGGGGTCGCATTTTCGGTGATAATGACTGCCGCCAGCTCCAACAAGGCTGCCACAGCGACGATGTTGATGTGGGCTTGCAGCGTGACCCACAGCCCACCGTGTTGGGCGCCAGCCATCACACAGCTCAATAAATCCGAGGTATAACCTTGCGAGACGTGCACGCTGGAGAAATTCTGAGGAGCGGTTAAGACTTTCAGGTCCAGTGTTTCAATGATTTCTTGTAGGGTCATTTCTTCGTTCTGCTCCGGTTTTTCAGGTTTTGTTGGGTTCGCCAAAGACATCTGTGTCCGTCAGGTAAATTTTCATGCGCAGGTTGGTCCCGCGTTCGACGGACGATTCCAGTTTCATTTCATCCACATAGCGCTGGATGTTGGTCAAACCCATCCCGGCGCCAAAGCCCTGTTCGCGAATTTCTTCAGGGGCAGTGGAATAACCCGGCTGCATGGCACAGTGAATGTCTTTAATGCCGGGGCCGTCGTCATAGGCTTCCATAGAAATTTGGTGGGGCTCGATATCCACGCGGATGGTACCGCCATGGGTGGCGTGGATGATTAAATTCATCTCGGATTCGTAGCTGGCGATCCCGCAGCGCCGCGCGATCTGCGGGCTGGCGCCCAGGCGCAGCAGCGCACGTTTGATGTGGCTTGAGGCTGTGCCGCCGTTGTTGAAATCGTGGGGTTTGATCTTATAACGCAGCACCAGGGTGGTGCGGTCCGAGACGATGTCTTCAAACAGGTGACTGGCGCGGTAGCGGATCAGCTCTTCGGCCTGGTAATCCCGCTGCAGCGCTCCAAGCAGGCCGCGGGTGATATCGCCCTTGGTGATGATCCCCACCAGTTTACCATCCACATCCAGCACGGGCAGGCGGCCGACATTAACATTGACAAATATTTTTAAGGCATCCACCACCGAGTCGGTTGGCCTAACTGTGATCACCTTGGTGGTCATGGATTCGCGCACTTCGTCTTCCAGGTTACCATGACGCATTAAGCGAATCAGGTCTTCAATGCTGACTACGCCGATCAACTGGCCGTCGACCACCACGGGGGCGCCAGAGATACGCTCCTGGCGAAACAGGTCTAACACGTCGATCATTTGCATCTCAGGGGTTAGCGCCTTGATTTCGCGCGTCATCACCTCTTCAATCTTTAACTCATAAGCCAGCTCTTCAACCCGAGTGATTCCTTCAGCGACTTTATCGGTGATGATACGCGCTTGTTGAGGTGGATTTTGAGGCATGCTTTGACCTGATTTTTAAGGGGAGGGTGGGATACCGGTGGACCTGCCTGGTTGGGGGAGTTCTCCTATTCACATTCGCACAGGCCATCCGGGATGGTTTTTTCAAGGCTGGGGAGACCGTGATTGAAAAGGCGGCCGCATAACTCAAACATACCATAAGGGGTCTGGATGATGGGTATATTTTCATCGATGGCCAGTTTAATCGTCGCGGGGGGAGGGGTCTTCCCGCGGACGATGACAATCGCCGAGACATCGGCCATCATGGCGGTGCGGACAACCTGGGGATTGCACAAACCGGTCAGGAGGACCGCGTCAGGCTGGATGGAGGCGAGGACGTCGCTCATTAAATCTGCGCCGCACCCACCTTTGATTTCCCTGTCCAGAGATACACCTGGCGTCATGACCTTACCATCAATTATTTTTACGAGCTCTTCTATGTTCATAATCTAATGTTTTACTCGGTTATCCAGTATATGTAAGAACCACGGTCAGCCGTGGGCTTTATCTTTTCTTGGCTAAGACGTTGTGAAAAACTAATTATAAACGATAAATAGACCAAAACACCTCGATTATCCATTCATTTTATGTTAAAATTTTGCTAAGGTTTGTAAGGACGACCTCTCCCCGGCCCCTCCCCGGAAAAACGGGGAGGGGCGGAAGATGGGGTTTCAACGCCTTAGGCTGTTTACTAAAATTTTGCTAAGGTTTGTAAGGACGACCTCTCCCCCGGCCCCTCCCCGGAAAAACGGGGAGGGGAGGAAGATGGCCTTTTAACGCCTTAGAAATAAAAGGAAGTGAGAGAGTATGAAAGCTATCATACAAGCGGTAAAAGGCACGCGCGATTTTTACCCGGAGGAACGCGGCATCCACACCTGGCTTTACCAGGCCATTCGCAAGGTGTCCGAGTCGTTTGGTTACCAGGAATACGACGGGGCCTACCTGGAAAAGCTGGAGCTTTACATTGCCAAGTCGGGTGAGGAGCTGGTCAAAGAAAACTTTGTCCTCGAAGACCGCAGCGGTGAGAAAATTACCCTGCGGCCTGAGCTGACCCCGACCCTGGCCCGGATGATCGCCCAACGCCAGGGTGAATTGACCCTGCCGGTGCGCTGGTGGTCTTTTGGCCCCTTCTGGCGTTACGAGAAGCCGCAAAAAGGGCGCGCGCGCGAGTTCTTCCAGTGGAACATCGACCTGATCGGTGTGGACTCTCCCGAGGCAGACGCCGAGATCGTGGCGATTGGGGCCAACTTCTTCAAATCGGTGGGGTTAAGCCCCAAAGAAATTTCAATCCGGGTAAACAACCGCGGTTTGATGGACGGCGAACTGCTGGCGACCGGCATTCCGGCTGAGTTGAAACTGGGCGTGTTCAAGCTGATCGACCGGCGGGATAAAATGAGCGCGGCGGATTGGGAAATCTATGCCCTGGATAAGGTAGGGCTTTCGGCGCTCCAATTGGAGGCGCTTAAGCTTTTACTGGAGGACCACCTGCTCTGGCAAAAATCGCCCGGGATGGTGCGCTTCTTCAAGGCGGTCGAGTGCCTTGGCGTGAGCGATTACGTGGTCTTCGACCCGCAGGTCATCCGCGGGCTGGATTATTACACCGGCACGGTCTTCGAAGCGCGCGACCAGGACGGGGAGTTCCGCGCCATCTTTGGCGGCGGTCGCTACGATAAGCTGGTGGATGACGTGGGCGGCGACCCGATGGCGGCGGTGGGTTTCGCCATGGGCGACATGGTGATCACCCTGGTGCTGGAAAAATACGGTCACCTGCCCAAGCTGGCAGCCTGCCCCGCCCAGGTGCTGGTGACGGTGTTCGACGATGGCTGTATGCCGGCTTCGCTGGAAGTTTCAGCCGCATTGCGCCAGGCCGGGATGGCCGTGATTACCTACGCAGAACCGGTCAAGCTGCCCAAACAATTGAAGTTCGCGGATAAGATGGGGATCCAGGTGGTGGTGATCATCGGTCCGGACGAGGCCGCGGCGCGCCAGGTGACGGTGAAAAACCTGGCCCAACGCACCCAGCAGACCGTCCCACAGGAGCAGGCGGCGACCACTATACGACAGATCCTTGCGGGGGCCAACCCTTCGTGATAAAATAATTGCCGTCAAGTGGATATGGTGGCTGTAGCTCAATGGCAGAGCATCGCACTGTGGATGCGAGGGTTGTGGGTTCGACCCCCATCAGCCACCCCATAATAAAAATGCTCGCGTTTACGCGAGCATTTTTATTATGGATTTCACCCCAATTGTCAGCCAGCTTCGAGGCCATCGCGAGTATGTTAGCGAGAATGTCAGCGAGAATTGACAATGTGCATCAATATTGGTACACTTGAGCCTATGGATAATGAGCCATTACTTACCATAAAATTTTTCAGAACACTGGCAGGCAACGAGCCCGTCCGAGAATGGCTCAAGTCTCTTCGCCCTGAAGATCGCACGACCATTGGTGAAGATATAAAAACTGTTCAATTTGGCTGGCCGATGGGTATGCCATTAGTGGAGAAGATTGAAAATAATCTGTGGGAAGTACGAACTACAAATTTGTCATTTGGGATTGCCCGGACATTCTTCACGATTGATGGAAACCTGATGATCCTTCTGCATTGTATGGCCAAAAAGAGTCAGAAAATACCGCAAGATGATCTAAGACTGGTCCGTAAAAGATTAACACAGTTGAGAGGTGAGTAATGGCCAATCGATTTATCGGTAGTGATTTTGATAGTTTTCTGGAAGAGCAGGGTGTCCTGCAAGAAACCGAAAGGGTAGCAGTTAAACGCGTATTAGCAATACGCCTTTCCCAGTTAATGGAAGAGCAGCAATTAAGTAAGGCTGAAATGGCTCGCCGAATGGAAACCAGCCGGGCTTCTCTAGACCGGCTGCTTGACCCGGAAAACGAATCGGTCACATTGCAGACGATGGATCGAGCTGCCCATGTTCTAGGAAAGCATCTCCGCTTGACATTAATTTAAGACTCGTAACTACTTTGGAGGGTAGGGGGTAACACGCGACCCATAATCGCGGAAGTCAGGCAGTGCTTGTCCAGCTTCAGGGACGCGGAAATACACCGCCATCCGAAACTTCCTGCCGGTTAATCTTAGTCATGGGACGCCTGAACGCGGACAACGGGAGTTACTCCGAAGCCGGAGTTATAACGAAGCCTGCCGGGTTCTTTTTAATACCCGTGAAACGGCAGAACAAATCAACCTGGCTGAGGTCGCAGCCTCCGCGGACGGCCTGTTTAAAAAGTTGGCAACTATGTTTAAACTGAATGACCAGGAGGTCGTCCCGTTACCGGATCTGCTGGAACAATTCATGGCTTATTACATCCCCCAATAGGTGGCGGCCCATGCATCAACCGCCATTCAGTTTACAGAATTGTTCTGTGTGTACACACCCTTCCGATCCTCCTGATATATTTTGCGGCATTTCACCCTTGCCGGTCGATTTTTTAACTGTAAAATTAAAACCAGAGGAGCATCATGGAACAAAAGTGGCAAAAAATTGCTCAACGGCTCGTACAAGGGTTAGGTGTTCAGCCAGGTGAACTGATCGATGTGCGAGACAGTTCTGGCAATCTTAATGTTGTACTGGAAACGTCGCTGGCCATTGAACGGGTTGGGGCAACACCCTTGCTTCAACTCCACCCAGGCGATTATCTGGAACGTCTGTGGACCGAAGTTCCTCGGGACACTCTTGCCCATTGGGACCAATACCGGCAGGAGTGGATGAAGTAGATCGATCGGGTTCTGGTTTTAGCAGGCGCACGACCCGACTCTAGCCGTGTGCCCAAAGATGCGTTTGAGGCCTGGCAGCAAGCCCAATACCGGCTGACCGTCATAGAGGAAGAGCGGCGTCTACCTTACCTGTTGGCAGCCATTCCAACGGAGATGGGAGCCCAACAATTGGGTTTAGCCAGTGAAGAATTGGAAGAAATCTTGCTGCCCGCTTTGAGAGCCAGTGTAGGAGAATTACAGGATGAAATCGGACGAGTGCTGAACAAAGTGGGGGATGTCAAGCGATCACAATCCATAGTGGGGATCACCACGTATTACATCTGGACCACGGTGACCGCACCTGGCTAAATGATGATGGCTTTATTGATAAGATGGATCAGAAACAAGGCGCGATTGTCTCAAATCTTCCGGCTGGCTCAATTTATACAACCGTTATCGAGAGTAGGTGAAGCGACCGATGTGGAGTTTCACTTTACCGCGGGGCGTATCGTGGATATTGAAGCTGCCAGCGGCGCTGACCTTCTGGATAGAGAGTTGGACAGTCATACTGGAGAACCTCGGCGTGTGAGTCACATGGGCCTCGGCCTCAATCCCTATTTGGATCGACCGACAGGGTGGACTATGGTGGATGAACACATTCACGGGTCCTTATTCATTGCCCTGGGAGAAAACCGGTATATGGGAGGGCAAAACGAGTCATCGTTGAATGTGGATTATGCGCTTGCCGGTGTGACGCTCAAGGTGGACGGCCAAATCATTGTCTCAGAGGGTAAAATAGTTGGGCCCTATCGAAAAAACCATTGACATACCACCTCATGTATCAAAATCATTTAGTGAATTTTTCGCTATTTTTCAGGTTTGTGGAGGTTGGCTTTTTGACTGTACTTTGGATTATTTCCGTTTTGACAAAGCGTTGCAAACGCTTTCGATACCATGCATACTTGAATTTAGATAGGGTTTTCCTATCTCACTTGTTTATTTGCGGAGTGTCAGGTGTTTTCCCAAACAAGGATCCTATGACATGAACATGTTATCTTCTTAATCCGGTTATCCTGGGCTGCCCGAAGATCGTTTTGTCGAACAGGCTTTTGTGAAGCTCATTAAAAGTAAGTTCGAGTTATTGGCTTCGCGCCATTTGAAACGCGGGCGGTTGAACCACTCCCAGTGATTTTGGCCAAAGGCGAGACGGATATAGAAGACTTTCATGAACAAGTGTATCAATTTTCGTGATTTTCTCGGGAACCCAATTTAAAATTGTTATTTGGGAGCAGAATAATAATAAATTGAACCGTCAGACCCTTCATAGTAGGGATATAGACCATTCGTGAATGCTTTCAACCGGGTTTGA
>Ga0066793_10000705_pt1 | contig 13858 bp, 12 predicted proteins | sample PersoiDNA2013189_FD_83876 | JGI IMG/M metagenome (GOLD analysis project Ga0066793, IMG submission 83876) | Permafrost soil microbial communities from the Arctic, to analyse light accelerated degradation of dissolved organic matter (DOM) -... | ecosystem: Environmental > Terrestrial > Soil >...
AGATGGCACTGAGCGGTCTCGATATATTCAAGCTGCTCCCCAAGACGAACTGCGGCGACTGCAAGCTACCGACCTGCCTGGCGTTCGCCATGAAGCTCGCCGGCGGACAGGCCAAGCTGGAGGATTGCCCGCACGTGTCGGAGGAGGCGAAGGAGGCTCTCGCGGAGGCCGCCGCGCCACCGGTCAGGGGGGTCGTCATCGGCCAGGGGGCGAAGGAGTTCAAGACGGGCGAGGAGCTCGTCCTGTTCCGCCACGAGAAGAGGTTCGTGAACCCTACCGGCATGGGGGTCATGGTATCTGATTCGATGTCAGACGATGACATCAAGGCGAAGATCGACCAGGTGAACGCCGACTCGTGGGAGAGGGTGGGCCAGCATATCGAGGTCAAGCTGGTCGCGCTGAAGTGCGAATCCGGCGACGCCGGCAAGTTCAAGGACTTCGCGGGAAAGGTCGGCGGCATGACGGACTGCGCGCTGATGCCCATGACCGAGGACGCCGACGTCATGAAGGCCGCGCTGGAAGTGATCGGTGACAAGAACCCGCTTCTCTACTGCGCGACGGCCGCCAACATCGACGCGATGGGTGCGCTCGCAAAAGAGAAAGGGCTTCCCCTGGTCCTCAAGGGGGACAGCCTGGACTCGCTCGCGGAGCTCTCCGACAAGGCCACGGGCATGGGGCTCAAGGACCTGGTGCTCGACCCGGGCACCCGCACGCTGAAGGACACGTTCGAGGCGCTCATCGCCATCCGCAGGGCCGCTCTGAACGCCAAGTTCAAGGCGTTCGGCTTCCCGATCATCGCGCTGCCGTGCGAGGAGACGGATGACATGTACCTCCAAGGGGCGTCCGCTGGCATATACATCGCCAAGTACGCCGACATAGTGGTGCTTTCCGAGGCCGACGCGTGGCTGCAGTATCCGCTGCAGGTGGAGATCCAGAACATCTACACGGACCCGCAGAAGCCTATGGCCGTGGACAGCAAGTTCTACGAGATCGGAAGCCCCGGCCCCGATTCGCCGGTCCTGGTGACCACCAACTTCAGCCTGACCTACTTCATAGTGTCCGGTGAGGTTGAGTCGTCCAAGGTCGACGCCTGGCTGGGCATCGTGGACTCCGAGGGCCAGTCGGTCCTGACCGCGTGGGCGGCCGGCAAGTTCGTGCCGGACGCCATAGCGAAGTTCATCAACACCTCGGGGATCGCGGAAAAGGTGAACCATCGCAAGGTCATAATCCCCGGATACGTCGCACAGATATCGGGCGAGCTCGACGAGGAGCTGCCCGACTGGGAGATCCTGATCGGCCCCCGCGAGGCGGCGGACATCTCCGCGTACCTGCGCAATTACGTGAACCAGTAGGTAGAGAAAGAACCCATAGGAGGAGCAAATGATCGTAACGAAACAGAAGCCCTTTGAGGCTATCCTCAAAGAGCTCGGGGACGCCAAGAGCGTCTTCCTGGTTGGTTGCGGGGACTGCGCCACCGTCGCGCAGACGGGCGGCGAGGACCAGGTCAAGGAGATCTCGGAGAAGCTCACGGCCGAGGGTAAGGAAATCACCGGCAACGTGATCATGGAGACGGGCTGCCACGAGCTCGACGTGGCCAAGGAGTTCCGCGCCCACAAGGACGAGGTCGCCAAGGCCGACTGCATTCTGTGCATGGGCTGCGGCGCCGGCGTGCAGTCGACGCGCGACGCGACCGAGAAGCCCTGCTACCCGGCGAACGACTCGCTGTTCCTGGGCAACGTGATGCGAGTGGGGCAGTTCGAGGAGAAGTGCCGCCTCTGTGGCGACTGCATCCTCGACGTGACCGGCGCCATCTGCCCGGTCACACGCTGCCACAAGGGGATACTCAACGGTCCCTGCGGCGGCACCAACGAAGGCAAGTGCGAAGTGGACCCGGAGAAGGACTGCGCCTGGACACTCATCTACCAGCAGCTCGAGAAAGAGGGCAGGCTGGACAAGATGAGGGAGTACCAACCGCCGAAGAACTGGAACCCCGTCCTGAAGCCCGGTCGACTTGTGATCGAGCGCGAGAAGGGCGGTGAGTAGAATGAGCGTGGAGAAAGTATGGGAAGAGCTCAAGATAAAGAACGTCAAGCCTTCCATCCAGGAGGTCCTGGAATCCGGCAAGTTCCTCGTGTCCGGTGAGATCGGACCACCCAAGGGCCCGGACATCGAAGAGGTCATCGAGAACGTAGACCTGTTGAAGGACAAGGTCCACGCGATGAACATCACCGACAACCAGAGCTCGGTGATGAGGTACCCGTCGCTGGCGACGGCGCTGATCATCCTGGAGCGCGGCGGCGAGCCGAACCTGCAGGTCACCTGCCGGGACCGCAACCGCATGTCGCTCGAGAACGAGATGCTGTTCGCGTACACCCGCGGCGTGAGAAGCGTGCTGTGCCTGACCGGCGACTCCGTGCCGACCGGTGACCACAAAGAGTGCAAGTCCGTCTTCGACCTGGAGTCGGTCCAGCTGCTCAACATGATCCGGACCATGGAAGAGGGCAATGACCTCGGCGGCAACGAGATGAACGCCCCGGTCAAGTTCTACAAGGGCGCCATCGTGACACCCGAGTCCATTCCGATCGAGCCGCAGATGATCAAGTTCGAGAAGAAGGTCGAGGCGGGCGCCGAGTGGTTCCAGACCCAGGCGATCTACGACATGGACAACTTCGCGAAGTTCATGAAGACCGCGCGCCAGTATCCCATCAAGATGCAGGCGGGCCTGGTGCTGCTCACCAGCGCCGGGATGGCCAAGTATATGAACAAGAACGTGCCGGGCGTTGTGGTGCCCGACGACCTGATCGAAGAGCTCTCCGCCGCTGAGAAGGGCAAGGCCATCGATGTCGGCATAAGCATCATGGCGCGCCACATCAAGCGGATCCGCGAGGAAGGCCTGGCCGACGGCGTCCATATCATGGCGATCGGCAAGGAGGGCGTCGTACCGAGGATCCTCGAAGAGGCTGAGCTCGATATAAACGCGCTGTAAGAGCAAGAGGTAATGGTCGGGGTCAGACCCCTTGGTGCATAAAAGACATCTGGTGATGCAGAGTGGTCGAACAGCAAAAAGGGGTCAGCCCCCTGTGAGTGGATTCGAGCCCCGGTTCGCGATGATCGCGATCGGGACCCTCCCGCACGCCGACGCGGAGCAGGCATGCCGGCTCGCGCTCGATACGTTCGGAGAGGTGGCCGCCTGGCCCCAGCTGCCCAGCCTGGGTTTCAGAGAGAACATGTACGCCCAGTATTCCGAGGGGATGCCGGGCATCAAGGTGGATGCGGCCGCGAAGCGCATGTGGTTTCAGGTGGACGATGCGTTTACGGGCGAGCTCGAGGATTTCTACCAGGCAGTGATCGAAGAGGACCTCGACAGGTTCGCGATGAGCCGCGATTTTGCGGCGGGGCTGGCACTCTTTCTGGACGGGACGTTTGCCGCCGAGCTCGCGGAGAGGCCCTTCCTGAAGGGTCAGGTGACCGGGCCGATATCGTTCGGGCTCACGGTCACTGACCAGGACAAGAGGGCGAGCCTTTACAACGAGACCCTTGAGCAGGTGATCGTCAAGGCTCTGACGCTCAAGGGCAAGTGGCAGAGCCGCCAGCTGGCGGGCGCGGCGCCCGGCGCGAAGGTGATAATGTTCTACGATGAGCCTTACCTCCACTCAGTGGGGTCAGCGCTCATCAGCGTGAGCCGTGAGCAGGTGGTAGGCGAGATCAAGGAGTGCCTGGCGGGGTGCGGAGCCGACATAACCGGCGTGCACTGCTGCGGGAACACCGACTGGTCGATGGTCTTCGCCACCGGGGTGGACGTGGTCCACTTCGACGCCTACGAGTACATGGAGCCGTTCGTTGCCTACGACGGCGAGATCGCCGAGCATCTCGGTCGGGGCGGCTCGATAGCGTGGGGCATCGTCCCCAAGGACGAGACGGTCTTCAAGGTGTCGTGCGAAGACCTGGAGAGCCGGCTGGAGGGAGCTTTCGACATGCTCGAGGCCAGGGGGCTCGACCGGGAGACGCTCGCGGCACGCGCGCTGGTCTCTCCATCGTGCGGCCTGGGTCCGGCCACGGTAGAGGTGGCGGAACGGGCGTTGAGGCTCACCGCGGAGGTGTCGGCGGCCATGCGGGACAGGTATTTTTAGTATGGAGTCGGGGTCACGGGCCGGCACGCGAATGCCGAGGTGGATGTTGAGGCCCGTCGAGTGCGGACCCGAGCTCAGGCAGGTCGAGGGACTGCTTGAGCGTGAAGGGCTCAACACGGTCTGCGTCGGGGCGAAGTGCCCGAACAGGGGTGAGTGCTACTCCGCGGGCACGGCGACCTTCCTGATACTGGGGGCCCGCTGTACCAGGGACTGCGCCTTTTGCGCGGTGCCGACCGGCGGGGTGGAGCCGCCCGAGCCCGGCGAGCCGGAAGCGGTCGCGAGGGCAGCGGCCGGGATGGGCTTGAAGCATGTGGTGGTCACATCGGTGACAAGGGACGACCTGCCCGACGGTGGCGCCGAGCATTTCGCGCGGACGGTGCGGGCAGTGCGCGCCCGGCTGCCGGGGGCGACGGTCGAGGTTCTGGTGCCCGACTTCGGGGGCCGGGCCACGGACGTCGAGGTAGTCCTGTCGGAGAGGCCGGACGTCTTCAATCACAACGTGGAGACGGTCGAGAGGCTTTACGCGACGATCAGGCCTCAGGCGGATTACGCCAGGTCGCTCGCGGTGCTTGATCAGGCCGCCGCCGCGGGGGTGCCCGCGAAGAGCGGCTTCATGGTCGGGCTGGGGGAGACCTCCATGGAGGTCGAGGAGCTCATGCGCGACCTGCACGGGGCGGGGTGTTCGTTGCTGACCGTGGGGCAGTACCTGAGGCCCGCCGAGCGGAACGTGCCTGTGGAGCGCTACTGGGAGCCGTCGGAGTTCGGGCAGCTCGAGGTGAAGGCCCGGGCGCTAGGTTTCGAAGCGGTGGCCGCGGCGCCGCTGGTGAGGAGTTCGTACTTCGCGCACAAACTGCTCGAAGAGCGCGAAGCTCGCTAGATAAGACAGTCAGACAAGGAGATGGCAAGGAGGTAGAGATGTACATCATCGCCGAGAAGGTCAACGTGATCACGACCAGCATAAAGGAGGCAATGATCGCCCGCGAGAAGGGTCCCATCCAGGCAATGGTGACCAAACAGCTCGAGGGCAAGCCCGACTGCATAGACATCAACCTGGGGCCCGCCACCAAGAACGGCCCCGAGATCATGCAGTGGATGGTCGAGACGATCGAGGAGGTCACGGACCTGCCGCTCTCGCTGGACACGATGAACATGGACGCGATGGAGGCCGGTCTGAAGGTCGGCAAGAACCCCAAGATCGTGAACTCGGTCTCGAGCGTCCAGGAGCGTATGGACAGGCTCATCCCGCTGGTGATCGAGTACAAGGCGAAGGCAGTGGGGCTCTGCACGAGCGAGGCCGGCGTGCCGCGCGACGCCGAGGAGCGCGTGACCAACGGCTACAACCTGATGATGGCCTTCGAGGCCGCGGGGCTCGGGCACGACGACTACTGGATAGACCCGATCGTGCTGCCGATCGGTGTGGCGCAGGACCAGGTCCACGCGCTGCTCGACGCGACGCAGATGTTCTCGGAGCTGCCGGAGAAGCCCCACCTGGTGTGCGGGCTTTCCAACGTCAGCAACAAGTGCGGTCTCACCGCCGAGAACGCCGAGTTCGTGAACCGCATCTTCCTGGCGGCCCTGATGGGACACGGGATGGACGGGGCCATCGTGGACCCCAACGACGAGAAGCTGATGGCGGTCGCGCGCATGGAGAGCCCCGAGTACGACCTGACGCAGATAGCTGAAGGTCTCAAGGAAGGCGAGCTCGACATGAACAACCCGCTGCACGTAGCGATCAAGAAGACGGTCAAGCTGTTCCACGAGGAGACGCTGTTCGCGGCCTCCTACCTGGAGCTATAGACAGGCGACCGCTTCCATCAAGCGTTAGCAATAAGAAGAGCGCGGATCCGGATCCGCGCTCTTTCTGTTGAACGATGTCTAAAGGCGCGGGGCCTTGAGGTCACACCGAGCGGAAGCCTTCGTCCATGCCGCCGAGGTCGGCGGGAGTCCCCAGTTCGCCCAGCGGGCTGAGCTCGCCCGCGTCCAGGCCGGGCTCGTAGCCGAAGGCGTCTTTCACCGAGGCGCGCGCCAGCCGGTAGAGCTGTCGCAGGGGTATCTCGGCCGGGCAGATCGACTCGCACATCCTGCAGTCGATGCAGCGGTCGGCCATGTCGAAGGCCCTGATGAGGTGGAATATCGGGATCTCAGGAGGCTTTGAATCCGCGCCGACCAGGTCGGGATCGTCGAGGGCACACTCCTTGCAGAAGCACATCGGACAGATGTTGCGGCAGCCCATGCATCGGATGCACTTGGAGAAGCTGTCCATCCAGAAGGCCAGGCGCTCCGCCGGGTCCTCGGAGGAGGCTTCCGGCAGCGGAGTGGCTTCGGAAGGCTGAGCCCGCGGGCCGGTCACCGCTATCTCGGGCGGGGGAGAGGGATGGCCGCAGCCGCAGGCGTCGGCGACCTCCTGCGAGCAAGGCACCCCCACCAGCAGCAGCCTGTCGGGATCGACCTGGTTGTATTTCTCGAGCTCCACCAGCATGCGCCGGTCGCACTCCCGCACGGGAAGCGCCAGCTTACCCTCGACGAGCGGCAGGACCATCATCGCAAAGGAAGCGGTGGGGTAGCGCCGGTCCCCCTCGTATATGCTGTCCAGGGCCGGGTCGTCCGCGCTGGTGACGAGCCGCGGGACGAGCTCACCGTCGCGCTCGGTGAACACGACGGCCGCCCTGGCCTTCCCGCTTTCCAGCGCCTCGCGCAGCGCCTCTTGCAGCTCTTCCTTCATCACTTGCCCCGCTTAGGAGCCAGCGGCGAGGGTCCGGCCGCCCTGACCTGCTCGGTGAACGAGGTGATGACGTCCTGGAACTTGGCGCCCTCGGCCGCACTGACCCACTCGAGCCGGATGCGCCTGGGGTCGATGCCCGCGGCGGCCAGGATGTCCTTGAGCACCCTGAACCTCTTGGCGGTCATGTAGTTGCCCTTGTCGTAGTGGCAGTCACCGACGTGGCAGCCGGCGATGAGCACGCCGTCGATACCTTCCTGGAACGCCTTGAGCACGTAGTAGGGGGAGATGGTGCCGGTGCACATGACCCTGATGTCGACCACGTTGGGCGGGTACTGCAACCTGGAGACGCCCGCCAGGTCGGCCCCGGCGTACGAGCACCAGTTGCACAGGAACGCGAGTATCTTCACGTCCTCGGGCGCCGATTCGCGCTCCTCGCCGCCCTCGGTTTTCTCCAGCGTCTCTTCCACTCGCTGCTCCAGCAGGCTCTACTTGACCATGACCTTGGCCGCGCTGACCTTGAACTCCGGCACCTTCGACACGGGGTCGACGGCGTCGTTGGTCAGAGTGTTGGCCGCGGCTTCCACGTAATGGAATGGTATGAAGATGACGCCCTCGGGCATCCTCTCGGTCACCATCGCCTCGATGTCTATTTCGCCGCGCCGGGTGCTCACCTGCACCTCTTTGCCGGACTCCACCCCGAGCTTCTCCGCGTCGAACGGGCTTATCCAGACCTTTCCGTGCGGGTCGATCTCGTTGATGCCCTCTGTCTTGCGGGTCATCGTCCCGGTGTGGTACTGCCACAGCACCCTGCCGGTGGTGAGCACCAGCGGGTACTCCGAATCGGCCACCTCCGCGGGCGGCACGAACTCCACGGGGCAGAACCAGCCCTTGCCCCTGGTGAACTGCTTGGTGTGCAGGATGGGGGTACCGGGATGATCCGCGTCCGGGCACGGCCAGTGAATCGTGACGCCCTCATCGAGCCTCGCGTGGCTGATGCCGCCGTAGTGCGGCGTAAGGCTGGCGATCTCGTCCATCATCAGTGACGGGGTCACGTCGCCCATGTCGTAGCCCATCCGCTTTGAGATCTCTGCGACTATCTCGTTGTCCGCGCGCGCCTCGCCGGGAAGGTCGACGGCCTTGCGGACCCGCTGCACCCGGCGGTCGGTTGCGCTGAACGTCCCCTCCTTCTCGGCGAAGGACGATGCCGGCAGCACGACGTCGGCGAGCTCTGCGGTCTCGGTCAGGAATATGTCCTGGACCACCAGGAAGTCGAGGTTCTTGAGCGCGGCCTCGGCGTGGTGCAGGTTGGCGTCGGACATCATCGGGTTCTCGCCGACGATGTACATCGCCTTGATGTCGCCCTTGGCGGCCGCGTCCATCATCGCAGTCGCGGTCAGTCCGGGCTCGGAGGGCAGCTCGACCCCCCAGGCCTCCTCGAACTTCTTGCGGACGTCCTCGTCCGTGACGGGGCGGTAGCCGGTGAACACGTTGGGTAGCGCGCCCATGTCGCAGGCGCCCTGGACGTTGTTCTGGCCGCGCAGCGGGTTGACCCCGGCGCCCGGCTTGCCGATGTTTCCAGTGAGCATGGAAAGGTTGGCAACGGTCACGACGTTGTCGGTCCCCGTGGTGTGCTGGGTGATGCCCATCGCGTAGATGATGGCCGCGCAGTCGGCGTTGGCGAAGGTGCGCGCCGCCTCACGGATGTCCTCGGCCGCAACGCCCGTTATCTCGGCCGCCCTCTCGGGGGTGTACTCCTTGACCAGCTCGGCCAGCTCGTCGAAGCCGTCACAGCGTTCGTGGACGAACTTTTCGTCGTAGAGGCCCTCGGAGATGATGACGTTCATCATCCCGTTGAGGAGCGCGACGTCCGTACCGGGCATGTGCTGCAGCCACTTATCGGCGTAATAGCAGAGCCGTATGTGCCTGGGCTCGGCTACGATGAGCTTGCAGTCATTCTGCATGACCGCTTTCTTGATGCGCAGGCCGATGATCGGATGCGCCTCGGTGGTGTTGGATCCTATGACCAGGATGGCCTTCGCCTGCTCGATGTCGTCCATCGTGTTGGTCATCGCTCCGCTTCCAAACGTTTTCGCCAGACCGGCGACTGTTGGAGCGTGTCACAATCGGGCGCAGTGGTCGACATTGTTGGTGCCCACCCCCGCGCGCGTGAACTTCTGGATGAGGTAGTTGTCCTCGTTGGTCGCCCTGGCCGACGAGAGGACAGCTATCGAGTCGGCGCCGCTCTTCTTCTTGATGCCGGACAGCTTGGAGGCCACCAGGTCCAGCGCCTCGTCCCAGGAGGTCTCGACCAGCTTCTTCCCCTTGCGCACCAGAGGCTTGGTTAGCCGCTCGTCAGAGGATATGAAGTCGTAGCCGAAGCGGCCCTTTACACAGAGGTTGCCCTGGCCCGAGCCTACCATCTTGGGAGAGGTCACCTCGACCACCTTGTTGTCTATCACGTGCAGGTCGAGCTGGCAGCCGCAGCCGCAGTAGGCGCAGGTCGTGCGCACCTTCCAGCCCTCCAGGCCGAGCGCCTCCATCATGTCCTCCTCGGACATCTTGAAGAAGGCGCAGGCGTTGCGCAGCATGTCGCGCGCCGCCACCCTGCCGTCGCCCTCGTAGGGCTTGGCCTTTATTGCGCCTGTGGGGCAGGTGGATATGCACTGCCCGCAGAACTCGCAGGGAGTCTCCTGCATCGGCTTGTCGTACGGTGTCCCCGGTATCGCTTTGAAGCCGCGGTTGATGAAGTCGTAGACGCCCACGCCCTGGACCTCGCGGCATATCCTGATGCAGCGCCCGCACATTATGCACTTGTTGTAGTCGCGCATCACGAAGGGGTTCTCGACGTGCTCGATGTACTCGTGCTTCTCGCCGACGAACGGGCTCTCGGTGATCCCGTAGCGGTTGGCCAGTTCCTGCAGCTCGCAGCGCCCCGACTTGGCGCATCCCTGGCACTCCATGTCGTGGTCCGACAGGAGCAGCTCCACCAGCGTCTTGCGTATCCGTTCGAGCTTCTCGGTGGCGGTCTTCACCACCATCCCGTCGGTCACCTCGGCGTAGCACGCGGGCAGAAGGCCCCTCGCTCCCTCGACCTCCACCAGGCATAGCCTGCACGCGCCGTACGGCTCCATCCTGGGGTCGTAGCAGAGCGTGGGGATGTATATGTCGTTCGCCTTGGCGATGTCCAGTATCGTGGAACCTTTAGGGCCGGTGCATCTGGTCCCGTCGATTTCCACATTTATCTGTTCCACTTCCAACCTCCCGTTGAACAAGGTCTTTAGGATCCTACTCGGACACGATCGATTCGGACGGGCAGCGCGACAGGCACATCTTGCACCTGATGCAGGCCTCCGCGTCGATCACGTGCGGCTGCTTCTTCTCGCCCGATATCGCGTCCGTCGGGCAGACTTTAACGCACGCCCCGCAGCCGGTGCAGGTCTCCGTGTCGATGCTGAGCGTTATCAGCGCCGGGCACTCGTGGGCGGTGCACTTGTGGTTGAAGATATGGTCCTCGTACTCGTTCTTGAAGTAGCGAAGGGTCGTGAGAACCGGGTTGGGGGCGGTGCCCCCCAGCGCGCAGAGGCTGGAGGCCATGATGTCGGAGGCGAGCGTCTGCAGCCTATCGATGTCCTCAGGCTCCCCTTCCCCGGCGCAGATGCGCTCGAGTATCTCGAGCATCCTTTTGGTGCCGATGCGGCACGGCGTGCACTTCCCGCACGACTCGTCCTGCGTGAAGGACAGGAAGTAGCGCGCGAGGTCCACCATGCAGGTGCGGTTGTCCGCGACGATCATCCCGCCCGAGCCGATGATGGCGCCGGCTGCCGTGATCTGGTCGTAGTCGACCTGGGTGTCGAGCTTGCTGGCGGGCAGGCAGCCACCGGACGGGCCGCCCATCTGCACGGCCTTGAACTCCCTGCCGTCGGCGATGCCGCCGCCGACGTCGAAGATGACCTGCTTGAGCGTGTAGCCCATGGGCACCTCGGCCAGGCCGGTGCGCCGCACCTTCCCGGCCAGGCAGAACACCTTGGTCCCCTTGCTCTTCTCGGTGCCGATGGCGGAGTACGCCTCGCTGCCGTTATTCATGATCCAGGGGATGGCGGCGAAGGTCTCCACGTTGTTGATGTTGGTCGGCTTGCCCCAGAGGCCCGAGTTGGCCGGGAATGGAGGCCGTGGCCGCGGCATGCCGCGCTTGCCTTCCATCGAAGCCATCATCGCGGTCTCTTCGCCGCAGACGAACGCCCCGGCGCCCTTCTTGACCCTGACCTCGAAGTCCCAGTCGGTGCCGAAGATGTTCTTGCCCAGGTAGCCTTTCTCGTGGCACTCCTGGATGGCGATGTCCAGCCTGCTCAGCGCGAGCGGGTACTCCGCCCGGCAGTAGATGTATCCCTGCCGCGCGCCGATGGCGAAGCTTCCCAGGATCATTCCCTCCAGAACGGAGTGGGGGTCTCCCTCCAGCACGCTGCGGTCCATGAACGCCCCCGGGTCGCCCTCGTCCGCGTTGCATATCAGGTACTTGTCCTCGCCCGGCGACTTGCGCGCGAAGCCCCACTTGGTGCCGGTGGGGAAGCCCGCGCCGCCCCTTCCTCTGATCCCTGCCGCCGAGACCACGTCGATGACCCCCTCCGGGGTCATGCTCGTCAGCGCCTTGCGGGCGGCCTCGTAGCCGCCTATCTCGATGTACTCGTCAATGCTCTCCGGGTTGATCTTCCCGCAGTTGCGCAGCACGATGCGGTGCTGGTGCTCCAGGAAATCACCCTCGTGAGCCGAGGGGTCGTCACTCTGCTTGATGACCCAGTCCTCGACGACCTGGCCCTTACCGACGTGCTCATCAAGCAGTTGGGGCACCTTCTTGGCGGTCATATCGCCGTAGATCACCGAGCCGCCCTCGCGGTCGAATATCTCGATGACGGGCTCCTTGAAGCAGTAGCCCATGCAGCCGGCGAAGTCGAGGTCGACGTCGTAGTCCCCGCCCTTCACCGCGTCCTCGAGCGCGTCCTTGACCGCTGTCGCGCCCGCGGCGATGCCGCAGGTGCCGTATCCGAGGACGAGCTTGTACTTGTGTCCGTTTTCACCCATCGCTACTCTTCCTCTTCTTGTGCGCCGGACTCGCCGGCGTATTGCTTCAGGACTTTCTTGATGCCGGTAGGCTTGAGCTTCCCGTACGTGTCGTCACCAATGACCATGATAGGGGCGAGGGCACAGGCGCCCAGGCACATCACAGACTCCAGGCTGAACTTGTTATCCGGGGTGGTCTCGCCTTCCTTGATGTTGAGCTGGTTGCAGACCTCGTCCGAGATCTGGGTGGCTCCCCCCACGTGGCAGGCAGTCCCGTGACAGACCTTGATGAGGTACTCGCCGACCGGCTTGAGCCTGAACTGGGAGAAGAACGTCGCCACGCCGTAGAGCTGGCTGAGCTGGTAGCCGGCCCTCAGGGCCAGCTCGCGCATTATCTTCTCGTCGAGGTATCCGTAGGCGTCCTGAGCCTCCTGCAAGAGCGGGATAAGCGCGCCCTTCTCATGGCCGTATTTTTCGACTATCTCGTCGACGGGACCCAGGTCGTCGACGTCGGCGTACCTGTTCTTGCAGCTGCACTTCTGTGCCATGTGTCCCCCTCATGACGGAGCCCGCGCGCGGGCCTCCGCTCTTCGTTCGCGCCGCCGCACCCGTCCGTACACCGGACACAGCAGGCCGGGCATCGCCCGGCCGGCAGGGTAAAACGGACAGCGTGATTATACTGCTAATCCGAATTTACTTACCATTGGCAAGCACGCCGATGGATCCTGGAGCGATTATCTGAAATGGACCGCGCTCGAACGAGAGCGGATCCTGCATCGATACATCCATCCGGCGCAATTATACTGTACTCCTGTTAAGCATTTCAGCATTTGAGATATCTCAAACGGACCGGCGGCTCCATCCCTCGCGGGGACGGCGGCGGCGGCCGGCTCCTATTCTATTTCTAAATGCAACATGTTTCGAGTGGCCCCGCGCGGGTTACAATTCCCTTGCGGGCCGGTGCGGCGCCGGAGGGGCGCGCGAGGTCAACAGGAGATTGTGATGACGGATGAAGAAAGCAATGCCGAGCGTGCGTACCGGGCGGTGATGGAGCCCGAAGGCCTGACGTGCTACGCCCTGAAGATGGGCGAGAGCGACCTCTACATCTGCACCGCCGGCGACACCGTGGAGGCGGCGCGCGAGTCGCTCGAGCGGCACAGGGCCGAGCTCGAGGGTTACCTGGCCACGCACTCTTCCTTCGGCACGTCGTTCAAGCCGGTCCCGGCCGCTACGGGCGCCCCGGGAATCGTCGCGGACATGGCGGCGGCTGGCGAGGCCTTCGACGTGGGGCCGATGGCTTCCGTCGCGGGAGCGATCGCCCAGTGGGTTGGGACCGACCTCCTGTCGGTGTCCAGCGAAGTGATCGTCGAGAACGGGGGCGACATCTTCCTGGCGGGAGGGGGACGCCGCAGGATCAGGATCTTCGCGGGCGTCGACTCGCGGGACGTGGATATAATCGTCGAGGACTCGGCCGACGGAACAGGGGTGTGCACCAGCAGCGCCACGGTGGGACCCTCGGTCTCGTTCGGGGCCGCGGACGCCGTCACGGTGATAGCGGCGACCGCCACCATCGCCGACGCGGCGGCAACGGCCATGGGGAATGCCGTGCTGCGGCCCGAGGACATCGGCTCGGGGCTCGAGATGGCGGCGAGCTTCGAACAGGTGCAGGGCGCGGTCATCATGCTGCAGGGTTCGATGGGCGCGTGGGGAAAAGTTGAGATAGCCTGAGCTGAGAGCCTCTGTCACAGCGCGCTGCTATAATCAGAACAAGCGGGAGTTCCGCCATTGCCAGGGCGGACAGACACTATAGAGTGAGGGACCCGGTTGAACGACAGGAAACGAAGAAACAGGGGCCTGGCGCCTAGAGCCGGGCAGGTGAACATTCCTTACGGACAGATGCCGCCGCCTCACGGATATCCCCAGCCGCCTTACCAGCAATACTATCCGGGCC
>Ga0066793_10000706_pt1 | contig 13845 bp, 15 predicted proteins | sample PersoiDNA2013189_FD_83876 | JGI IMG/M metagenome (GOLD analysis project Ga0066793, IMG submission 83876) | Permafrost soil microbial communities from the Arctic, to analyse light accelerated degradation of dissolved organic matter (DOM) -... | ecosystem: Environmental > Terrestrial > Soil >...
ACAAGACAGAGCCTCCCGCCACCAGGTAAATCGCCTTCATTACCGGCAGGCTGCTATCCGTGCCCAACAGGGCGCTATGAACAGTGACGGCGGCAAACATCAGATACGATAGTCCATGAATCGCACGCCAGGTCTTGAAGCCCAGCCGCTTCTTGACGTAGAAGGCCGCCGTGACGATCACACCTACGTACAGGCTCACGGTGCCGAGGCCGGTCAGAAATGGTTGGTAGGCCGACGCGAAGGGCACGACCAGGGCAGACAGGGTGAAGCTAACGACCTGGTCGCCCAACAATGAGAGCCCGTGCACCACGCCGAAGCCCAGCGCTAGCCACGAAGTCACATTATGTACGGTGACGGCTACCGGTCCGGATACCAGGCCGCCTATCCCCTTGCTGCTAATGGTGACGCCCCAGGCCGTGCTCATCCAGAGCGCCAAAAAGGCGACGACCGCCGATGCTCGGCTGACAAACCAGAAGCCCGGCGCCTTGGCAGCCATCGCGCTGCCCAGCCACACCAGGGCCAAAACTCCCAGAACGGCGCCGGCCACGCTGCCGACAGAGAACATTCCAATCTCAGGCCACGTCAAATCATTCGTTTTGCCATTCATAACCACACTCCAGAGATGCCACGCGTCCCATAGTAGTTACCGTCGGCGCCCACCATCAGGGCTTCGACCCCCGGTCGATCGGCCAGCCAGGCGAGGCCTCGGTCACGCCCCAGGATCAAGGCGACCTTCGCTGCCACCTCCGCCCCGGTTGTCGTCGGCGCCAATGCCGTGACGCTGAGCAGATCGGTGTCCGCCGGGCGGCCTGTACGCGGGTCAATCAGATGATGACCACCGGACCAGCGCCGGCCGGTGACACTCGAAGTCGCCGCGGCTCGCTCTTGCACTCGCAACCACACCACGTCGGTTCCCGGCCGGGTAGGATCATCCACCGCCACTAGCCAGCCCTGCGCCGGCCCGGCGCAGGGCTCATCGCCCCAGGCCCGCAAGTCGCCACCGGCATTCACCAACCCAGCCCCCAGGGGGCGAAGCAGCTCGGCGGCCCGGTCGGCGGCCCAGCCTTTGCCGACGCCGCCCAGGTCGAGCCGCACGCCCTCGGGAAGCGAGACCGTCCGCCGTTGCGGGTCGAGCCGGATAGCGGCCCAGCGGGGCGAATCCCAGCCGAAAGCGCCGTTTTTTCCAGAAATCGGCTGCGCTCCGGAAACTGCGTTCCCGTGCGCGCTCTGCGCGCCGCCCGCCGGCCGGGCCGTCTCCCTGGCCCGCACCAGCTCGATACTCTGATCGTAACCTGCCGTCTCGAGCTTATCGATGATGGTGGGATCGAAGATCCCGCCGCTCATTTGCGCGGCAGCCAGAGCCAGTCCGACCAGTTCCGCCAGGTCCGGCGAGACTTCAGACGTTTTCCCGGACGCCGCATTGAGCTGCGAAAGCTCAGAATCGACCCGGAAGCGGCTGAAGCGAGCCTCCACCTGGAAGAAGAAGCGCTCTGCTTCCGCCAGCGCCTTCTCAGCCGCCCCGGCATCCTCGGCATCCAGGAACAACTCGATACCGGTCGTCATACACTGAAAGGAGCATGTCACAAGCATGATCGCCGACCCTCAAGCTTCCAACCCGACCGTCACGACCCGCGCGTCCGAGTGCGGGGCAGGAACAACTGCGACTGTGAGGGCTGCGGCAACTGCAACGGAGCCGAGTTGATCTGCGGCGCCGCCGGTTCAGCCGGCACGACGATCTTGACCGCCGCTACCTGGCCACCTGTCGACGCAGACGTCGACGACGACGTCTGCGTCGACGATGTCTGCTTGATGCCCGGATTCAGGGCCACGATGCCGCCCAGTGTCCCCGTAAACGCGGCGACCGCGACGACGATGGCAGTCACTTTCAGACGGGCCAGGGCCGCCTTGCTGGGCCGGCCGCGGCGCCTTGCGTTGGCAGCAGCCGGCCGGGTCGCGGCCGGGTTACCCCTCCTAGATACGGTATTTTCAGTCATCGCCCCCTCCAGATAAAGGCGCCGGTGCGGTATTGGAACCGCCGCCGCGTAAGCGCCGGCCGCCGCTGATGCTACCCTGACCGCTCTGCAACTGCTGTACGCTCTGGGTCAACTGATTGAGCTGACCATTCAGCGTTTGAATCTGACCGTAGGCGGTCTGAAGATCGGTGTCTGCCTTCTGCAAAGCCTGCTTATAGGCCTGCACCTCGGCCTGCAACGTCGGCACGTCGATGGTGGTGTTAGGGTCGGGCGCCTGGACCGACGGGACATCGGCCGCGGCCGCCTGAGCTACCTGTGCGGCCCGCCCGGACAGGAGAACCAGACCGACGACCACCACCATCACCAAGGCCGTCACGATGCCTGATAAAAACAGCGCTGAATTGCGCTTCACATCTGCCTCCCGGCACATCTGCCTTCGGTAAATGACTATTCGCTAAATTAACAGAGGGAAGAGACCAGTTTTCGTCAGATCGCTTACCGGCACGCACAACCTCGCCAGCGCCGGAGAGTATCGTCCGAAACCTCGTCCTTCCCCCCATGCTGCCAGGGCCGGGGGAGCCTCCCCTCTACACCCCGGTCCCGGTCAGCACGTCAACAAGGAGACCCAGTCCCTTGTGACGTCCTTAGAATACCTGAAGGGCGGCCCGGTGTGGTTAAGCTGCCGTTACCGATAGCTTAACAAAGGGTTAACGACGATCGGCAGGAAGAAGGGTAGGAGATAAAGAACGCGCTAAGGCGAGGAGCGGAGATAGCGGGAGGCCATAGAGGCATCAGCTGGGCCGCGATGGCGGCGTTAACAATGCCATAACACACACGTAATATTACGTTAAGCAGCGTTTCCGGCACGGTGGTATAATTCGTCTGAGAGGTAGTATGGCCATGCCCCAGACAATCCTGATAGTGGAAGATGATGACCTGATCGTGGATTCGGTGCGCTATGGGCTCGAGCGCGAGGGATACCGCGTGCTGGCCGCTTACGACGGCGCAGCCGGGTTGGCGTTAGCGCGCGCCGAAGGCCCCGACCTGGTGCTGATGGACGTGATGATGCCGGTCATGGACGGTCTGCAGGCCTGTCGCACTCTACGCTCCGAATCCACAGTGACGATCATCATGCTGACGGCGCGCGGCGAGGAACTGGACCGGGTCATCGGCCTGGAGCTTGGCGCCGACGACTATGTGGTCAAGCCGTTCAGCATGCGCGAGCTGGTGGCCCGCATCCGCGCGCAATTGCGCCGGGTTGACATGCAACCACGCACGGGGGCCGGCGTTTGGCCGATGACTGTCGGTGAGATCACCCTGGACAACGACCGGCATGTGGTAACAAAGACTGGACGCATCGTAGACCTGCGTCCGAAAGAATTCGATCTCCTGGCAGTGCTCATCGCCCAGCCGGGGCATGCGTTCGAACGCGGGGAATTGTTGGACGCGGTATGGGGCAATGATTGGATCGGGGATCCGCGCACGCTGGATGTGCACATGCGCTGGTTGCGCCAGAAGGTTGAGGACGACCCGGCAACCCCGCGCTATCTACTGACCGTGCGTGGTCTCGGCTACCGGTTTGCCAGGCCGGATGAGGTGTAGAGACACATGATCAAACGGCGCCTGGCGGGTCTCAAAGCGCGAGTGATCGTGACTTACCTGGTCATTTTTCTGGTCAGTGCGGCCATTATGGCCGGACGAGCCGGCGTGCTATTTGCTGCGATGGCAACGCAGACCGCCGAACATGATCTTGAATTGCAAACCTATTTGATGGCCTCTACGCTCGAGCGCCCATGGTCAGTTCTCGAAAGCCAGTCACCGTTCACGATTCCTCAGTTTCAAACTCTGACCGGCCGCTTCGCGCAGAGTGCCGGCGGACAGTTGACCCTGCTCGACCCGCGTGGCGAACCGCTGCTGTTTTCGGCCGACACTGCTCCGGGCAACCAAAGTAACGAGCCCGAGGTGAACGCGGCGCTCACCGGCGGGGTGCAAACAAACGTGCGCACGGATCCGGTCACCCACAAGCAGATGATCTACTCAGCGTCGGCCGTAGAACGAGGCGGGCACACAATCGGCGTCGTGCAAATGGCAGTTCCGCTGTCGGATGTAGTCGCTAAAACGCGGGACTTCTGGTTCCGGCTCGGCCTGACGGCGCTGTTTGCGGCCGCGGCGGCGGCCCTGGCCGGCTGGCTGTTGGCCGACCAACTGGTGCGACCTGTTGCCCGGCTGCGCACCGCGGCGGCCCGCTTGGCCGCGGGAAACCTGGCGGAACGCGTGCCGACAGACAGCACCGGCGGGGTGACCGAGATCGCCGAGTTGGGCGAAGCATTCAACGACATGGCGGAACGCGTCGAAAGTATGATCACGAGCCAACGCGCGTTTGTGGCGAATGCCTCGCACGAACTGCGCACGCCGCTTACCAATGTGAAGCTGCGGGCCGAGGCGCTGAACAACGGCGCGCTGGACGATCCGGTCGTCGCACGCAAGTTCGCACGTGAGATCGAGAGCGAGATAAACCGGCTGGCGCGCATGGCCAGTGATCTGCTCACCCTGACGCGCCAGGACGCGATCGCGTCGCAGGCGCGCGAGAAGCTAAACCTGGCCAACCTGATCGCCGAGGTGACCTCGGAGATGAGCCTTCGGGCGGCCAAGGCTGGAGTAACGCTCAACCAGGAGATTGCACCCGACCTGCCCCTGGTCAGCGCCGATCCGGCGGGCATGCAAACGGTTTTGCTGAACCTGCTTGACAATGCCTTACAGTACACGCCGCCGGGCGGCGCGATCACTGTCCGGGCCTGTGGTGACGAAGAGAGACAGAACGTGATCCTGCAGGTCAGCGACAGCGGGGCCGGCATCGCGCCGGAGGACCTACCGCACATCTTCGAACGCTTTTACCGGGCGGATAAGTCACGCAGCCGGCGCATGGCCCAACAACGGAACGGCAGCGCGCTGGCAGGCAGCGGGGCGGGGCTGGGCCTAGCGATCGTGCGTGGCATCATCGAAGATCACGGTGGCACGGTGGGTGCTGAAAGCGAGTTGGAGCGGGGCACCACGTTGACCGTGACTTTGCCGGCCGCGCAGTAAGCAAGAGTCCTGCGTCTCGCGGCTCAGCGGCGCGGCTGGGCGGCGTTTCGATTCTCTTTTGCCCTCAGCGCGCCCCTGCGAGGCCGGCGGCGTGAAGGCGCCTTCCGGCTGGCCCGCCCGGAAGAGCGAGCCCGCAGCGCATGACTTTGTTGCCAGGCGAGGTAAGCGGACAGGGGGCAGAGAATGAGCAGACCGGCGATGATGGCCAGCTTGAGCGCGGCATTGCCGGACAAGGGAACGTACATGCCGTGCTCGAGATCGTAGAGCAGGTCGATCAGGCCAAGGAACACCCCTGCGCCTGCCCCGAGCAGCGTGAACAGCAGACCCCAATCACGCATCAGCCACAGCCCGGCGGCGCCGGCCAGTGAGGCCACGGCTACCCAGCCGTCTGGCAGAAGAAACGCCCCCTCGAAAGCCACATAGATCGAATAGTCCGCAGCCCCAGGCGCGCGTGCGCGCACCAGCTCCGGAGCCGCGAACCAGGCGGCCCAGTAGGCGATGACGGCGATGCCAACCAAGAGTTGGATGGCGATGGCCAGGTTGATCGAGGCAGGACGACGCATGACGCAACCCCTTCCGCTATGCGTTGCAAACTCACCTGAACCGGGCCAGCGCGAAGTCGACCAGCCACGGCCAGGCGCGGGCTACGACGACCAGGATGCGCCACGAAGGAGGGATGATGTCAAGACGGCGCGGGTGGTGGGCCAGCCAGGCGATACGACCGGCGACATACTGGACGGGCATGGCGCCAGGACGGGCGTGCGCCGGTTGTTTGCCCTCGGCGATGGCTTGCAGGTCAGGGCTGAAATTGGTGGCGACGAAGCCGGGGCAGAAGGCGGTGACGTAGATGCCTTTGCGCCGCACCTCGCGCCCCAGCGCCTCGGAGAAACCTACCACGCCGAACTTGGTGGCAGAATAAACGCTGCCGGTCGGCAAACCGATCAGCCCGGCGATGGAGGCGACGTTGATGATATGGCCGGAAGCCTGCGCGATCATGGGCGGCAAGACGGCGCGCGCACATTCGATCACGCCTACCAGGTTGGTACTCACTTCATCGCGCAGACGGTCGGGGTCAAAACGCGCCAGCAAGGTGTCGTAGCTCAACCCGGCGTTGTTGATCAGCAGGTCGACACGCCCCCAGCGCTCGAGGGTCGCATCGAGCATATGCTGGATGGCCGCCCGATCGCGCACGTCGGTGGGGACGGCGAGCGCCTGCCCACCCCCCGCAGCGATTTGCCCGGCAACGCGCGCTAGCGCGTCAGCCCGGCGCGCCGCCAGCGTTACCCGGATGCCGTCTTTCGCCAGCCTCAACGCCGTGGCCTCGCCGATACCGCTCGAGGCGCCGGTGACAATCGCCACTCCGGCCCCAGATGCACCACCCGAAGTCATTGCCATACGCCTCCCTATAGTCGCCCCCGATCAGTCCCCGGTTCGTAACTGGTTGTGGCATGCCTGGCAGACGGCGTCGGTAGTCGCCTGGTTCAGGAACCTGATATCCGCCGTGCCGTCCGTCGTATGCCCTCCATGGCAGGTCACGCAGGTGGCGGCCTTCGGGTCCAGGGCTTGCCAACGGGCCAGAAAATAGTGGAAGTGATTATTCTGTGAACGGCTTCCGGTCACGTCCTGGTGACACTTCAGGCAGTTCGCGTCGCCGATAGGAAAGATCAGCGGCGCCGGCTGCGTGGCGCGCCCGGTATACCAGAGAGCGGCGTTGCGCGCGCCGATCAGCTCGGCGGACATCCGGCCGGTCACGCCCACCCCCGAATGGCAGTTGATGCAGGTCACGTTCTTGGGCGTGTGCGCCGAGGCCAGGTCAACGGGTTGCGCAGCCAGCGACCGCTGAAAGTAGGTAGATTCCGGCTGGCTGTGGCAGGAAGCGCAGAAGGCATCATGTTGCTCCTGGCTGGCAGCAAAAGCGAAGCCGCCTGCCGCCAGGAGCACACCCAGCAGAACCAGCCCGCCGATGGCCGGGATGAGCGGAAAGCGCCGGCGCGTCGCCGGTCCGGGTTGTTTAGCTGCTCCTGCGCGCTGCGCTTTCCCCAACCCTGAATCCGGCCCCTTTGGCTTGCGAGTATTCGATTGATCGGGCATCGAGACAACTCCTATATTAGAATCGAGGCGGCCTGCCGCGAGAACTGCGAACGGGCTAGAACGGGCCGTAACCGATGGCAACGGCCACGGCCAGGAAAATGACCGTGACGACCAACACGCCCGCCCACAACTTGGCGGTCCATTTGAGCCAGGCGGAGTAGCCGACAGCCGTCAGGCCCAGGCAGATCAGCAGGACCGGGTTGGTAGGATAGGCCAGGTTGGAGAAGCCGTCACCGAAGCAGTAGGCGGTGACGCCGGCCTGGCGGGTGACGCCGACCAGGTCGCCCAACGGCATCAGGATCGGGATGAGCAAGCAGGCTTTGGCCGAGCCGCTGGCCACAAAGAACTCGATGACCAGGGCCAGGACGTACATCATGAGGACGGATGCCAGCGGACTGGCCCCGGCAAAGCGCAGCGAGGCGCTATGCAGGATGGTGTCCATGATTCCGCCGGCGGCCACGATATATTTGATGCTGGCAGCCATAAGGATCAGCGGGATGGCCGGCAGGGTGCCGGAAATGCCTTGGCCGGCGGCCCGCAGCACGTCGCCGCGACCAGTGCCCGACAAGAAGCCGGCGCCGAGGCCGCCCACCAGGAACAGGATGCCGACCAGGGGCAGGGAATAATCGGACAAGGCCGGCGCCAGCGGTCCGCCCAGCAACACGCACAGGATCAGCACCACGCAGGCGCCGAACCAGGCCATCGCCCGGCCCAGGTGTCCACTGCCGGCGGCCAACTGGCCCACGCCCAGGCTGCCGTATTTGCGGCGCTCGGCCTGATCCTGGGCGTATACCGAGGATGCCTGCGGCTCACGCTCGATCTTGCGGGCGTAGGTTACCAGGAAGACGCCAAGGACGGCGTAAATGGCCAGGAAAATCAGGATGCGCAGCCAGGCGCCGGAAAACAGGGGCAGGCCGGCCAGTTTCTGGGCCACGCCGATGGTGAATGGGTTGGTGACGGCGGCCGAGAAGCCCATGTTGGTGGCCAGGATGCTCATCCCCAGTCCGGTCAGCGAATCCCAGCCGAGATAGATGGTCAGTTTATCTGGCCCGCCCAGCACCTCGAGCGGCGCGGTGAACCAGCGCCAGGCGGGATATGCGGGGGCCGGGACCAGTTGGAAGGACGCAGGATCGTAGACTTTACGATCGCCCTGGAGGATGGTGGCGTAGCTGCCCGCCGGGACAACCCGGGTGAGCACGCCGGCCAGCAGCATGAGAATAAAGAGGATCAGCACAGACTGAACGAACGCCTTGGTGCTGATCTGCGCACCGGCCTTTTGTGTGGCTTCCATGCTCTCCCCCCTTTGGCTAAACGAGGCGGCGCAACATCTCCATGCAAGCCCGACTCAGGTAGGGTCGATCTCATTCGGCCGGCTCAACAGGGCTTCGTGAGCGGCCATCAGTTGGGCAAGGTGTTCCTCAAACATAAATTCTCCTGCGGAAGCAGCCCGACGGCATCGGACCCAACCGGCAATGGGTCCGATGCCGTCGGGAGCGCTCACTGCACGTGCAACTCGGCCACCTGGCGGAAGTGGAAACCGTAGATGGCGAAGGTAACGGCCAGGGGGAAGAGCTTCGGACGGCGGAAGAGTGTCCAGCCCAGGAGGCCCCAGTACTCGGCACGCGCTTTGCCCTTGAGACCCAGTTGGTAGGCCGAGCGGAAAAAGGCCAGGACGTATTGGGGCTCCAGGTGCAGGCTAACCGTGGGGGCTTTGTACTCGCGCAGGAAGGTCCTGACGCGTGCATAATACGGCCGCGGCGCGTAGATCTGATCCAGCAGCCGGCGGTAACCCTGACGCAACTGCTCCAGCCCCATCTTGGGCACGATGTTGGTCGAGCCGTCGGCGTTGTCTCCGGTCATCTCCTCCGACAACCGGCCCTCGCTCTTCATGCGTTCGTAGAGCCGTGTGCCATAGGGCGCCTGCAGCAAGCCAACCATGGCGGTGACGATGCCGCTGCGCTGGATGAAGTCTATCTGCTGCTGGAAGATTGAGTTGGTATCGCTGTCGAAGCCGACGATAAAGCCGCCCTGAACCTGCAGCCCGGCGCGCTGGATCGTCTTGACGCTATCGATCAGGTCGCGGTTTCGGTTCTGGTACTTGCTGCACTCCAGCAGGCTCGCTTCGCTGGGCGTCTCGATGCCGACAAAGACAGTATTGAAACCGGCTTCGGCCATCAAGCGCAGCAACTCGTCGTCATCAGCCAGGTTGATCGAGACCTCGGTATTGAAGGCCATGCCCTTCTTGCCCTTGCGCCATTCGATCAGCGCCGGCAGGACCTCGGCCTTGAGCAACTTCTTGTTACCGATAAAATTGTCGTCGACGAAGAAGACGTTCTTGCGCCAGCCTGTCCGGTAGAGACTTTCCAGCTCGCCGATGATCTGCTGCGTGGTCTTGGTGCGCACTTTGCGGCCTAGCAAGGCGGTGATGTTGCAGAAATCGCAGTTGAAGGGGCAACCACGCGAGAACTGGATGGAGACACTGTCGTATTGCTTGAGCTCGGCCAACTCCCAGCGGGGGGCCGGCGTAGCGCGGATGTCCGGGTGCTCGGTGGTGGAGTAGACGCGCTGCGCGCACCCGGCGGCCAGGTCGGCCAGGAAGGGCGCCAGCGTCAGTTCCGACTCGTTCAGCACGAAGTGGTCCACCTCGTCAAAACTCTCATGTTCGCCGGTAAAAAGTGGCCCGCCGGCCACTACCTTCAACCCGGCCTCCTTGCACTGGTGGATGGCTTTGAAGGTTCCCTCGCGTTGGACGACCATCGCGCTGACGAAGGCCATGTCAGCCCATGCCAGATCTTCGTCACTCATCGCCTGAATATTCAGATCCACCAGGCGCAGTTCCCAATCGGCGGGCAGCATCGCGGCAACGGTCAGCAAGCCCAATGGCGGCGCAGCGGCCTTTTTGCGGATGAAGCGGAGAGCGTGCTTGAAGCCCCAAAACGTATCGGGAAACTCGGGGTAGACCAGCAGGACTTTCAACTTGGTACTCCTTCCTTACGACTTATGATCCGTTCGTGCGGGGCGAAGGCGGTCGCGACGAGACCCGCGGCAGCAGCCAGCAGGGCGACGACAAAGATGGCGCGAATACCGCCCGCCAGGGCGATCTTGAGGGCGCCATCGACGGCGACGCCGTCGGCAGGGCCGGTCAGTGGATCGACCAACTGGCCGAGCGGCGCCGTGGCCGGGTCAATGCCGGCGGCCGCTCTCGCGCGCGCCAGGCGCCAACTGAGCACCGCTCCCATGACGCTGACGCCGATAGTGCCGCCGATGCTGCGGCTGAATTGAAGCGTGGCGGTTTGCTCAGGGCGGGAAGGGGACCTGGGCAGCAAGAATGCATTATATGGCTGAACACTGTAGGGCGCGAATCGATGCGCCGGAGTGCGGCACAAACAGAGCGGGGTTATCATCGTATGATAACCCCGCCGCCAGATAGGGAGAGTTGCTCCTTACTTTACTTCTGGGCCCGGCCCAGCAGCGCCCAGCCTGAAGGCAAGAGCGCGGCTGCCAGCGCGAGCTTGAGCAGGTCGCCGGGGATGAAAGGCAACAACCCGGCTGCAAGCACGTGGCCGGCGCCCAGGAAACGGGCCAACCAGGTCAGGCCGAAAGCGTAGATGACGACGTTGCCGAACAGCATCGCCAGGACCGTCGTGGCTGGGCGCCGGTCCCAGCCGCGCTCGGCCAGCAGCCCTACCAGGTAGGCAGCGACCACCAGGCCGGCCAGGAAACCGCCGGTAGGACCGGCCAAACGTGCGAGGCCGATACCACCGCCGGCAAAGACCGGCAGGCCGATCGCCCCTTCCGCGAGGTAGAGGAGCAGCGCGTACGCGCCCAGCCGCCTGCCGAGCAACGCGCCGATCAGCAGGGCAGCCAGGGTCTGGCCGGTGATAGGAACGGGACTGAACGGCAGCGGGATCGCTACCTGGGCGCTTAGAGCTACCAGCAGGCTACCGGCAACCACGCAGGTGGAATCATAAGCCAGGCTGTAGCGTCGCACCGACGGACGAAAAACATCAACCGCAGTCATCTCGTAATGCCTCCATGGCTGGCTGAGGATCGCTGGATCCTCATTCCTCTCGGATACTCGCATGCCACTCCGCGACAACGGGTTTGCCGTTCACGGGCGTTATGACCCGTGGCCCGACCCGCATCTCGGCCTCTTTCGTTTCCTGCGCTGTCACGCACTGCGGGCCACCGATAACGAGCTCGAGCGGGTGCCCATCCACGATCACCGGCAGCGGTTTGGCGCCCAGCCAGGGGATGTCCACATGGTACGTCTTGTCGTCGATCTTGACCTCGAAACTAGGCATCTCAGCACCTCCTAGGTTTATCCTGGTCTGCTCTGCTTATCAACCTGCAATCCGTGCCCGCGTTGCCTGCTCTGCAGGCTCAGCACCGGCCCGGGATTTGCCGTTCGACGCGCCTGACTGGCCATCCGCAGAGACGTGCCCGGCGGCCGTGGCGGCTGCGCCGGCTTCGTCGTCGGGCACAAGGTCCCAGCGCTCCGGTGAGCGCCAGAGCGCCGAGAGCATCAGCTCGCGAATGAAGATCATCTCCTTTGGCAACCGGTCATAGATCTTGACGAAGAGCGCGTCGTGGGAGAGGATCTCCTGCTTCCACTGATCCCGGTCCACCGCCATGATCTCCTGAAACTGCCTGGCCGAGAACTCCTCCAGGCCGCGCCAGTCGATATCCTCGTAGCGCGGCATCCAGCCAATCGGGCTTTCGACGCCGCTGGCCTGCCCGTGCGCCCTTTCCACGATCCATTTCAAGATGCGCATGTTCTGGCCGAAGCCGGGCCAGAGGAAATTGCCGTCCCCATCCTTGCGGAACCAGTTGACGTTGAAGATGGGCGGCGGGTTTCTGAGCGTGCGGCCGAACTGCAGCCAGTGGTTGATGTAGTCGCCCATGTGGTAACCGCAGAACGGCAGCATGGCCATCGGGTCGCGCCGCACCTCGCCGACCTGGCCCGCGGCCGCGGCTGTCGTCTCGGCGCCCATCGTGGCCGCAGTATACACCCCATAGCTCCAGTTGAAGGCCTGATACACCAGCGGGACCACGCTGCTCCGCCGCCCGCCGAAGATAAAGGCGCTGATCGGAACGCCGCGCGGGTTTTCCCAGTCGGGATCAATCGAAGGGCACTGCGAGGCCGGGGCGGTGAAGCGCGCGTTGGAGTGCGCCGCCAGGCGTCCGGCATCCGGCGTCCAGGGCTGGCCCCGCCAGTCGATCAGCTCAGGGGGCGGCGTTTTGGTCATGCCCTCCCACCAGACGTCGCCATCGGGCGTGAGCGCGACATTGGTGAAGATCGTGTTGCGGGAGATGGTTGCCATGGCGTTGCCGTTCGAGCTGGTCGAAGTGCCCGGGGCGACGCCGAAGAAGCCCGCTTCGGGGTTGATAGCGTAGATCCGTCCGTCGGGCGCACGCTTGATCCAGGCAATGTCATCGCCCACGGTAGTGACCTTCCAACCGGTAAAGGCGGCTGGAGGGATCAGCATGGCGAAGTTCGTCTTGCCGCTGGCGCTCGGAAAGGCCGCCGCGACGTAGGTCTTGTCGCCGTCCGGAGACTTGAGGCCGAGAATCAGCATGTGTTCGGCCAGCCAGTCATCGTGACGGGCAATGACCGAGGCAATGCGCAGCGCAAAGCACTTCTTGCCCAGCAAGGCGTTGCCGCCGTAGCCACTGCCGTAAGACCAGATGGACCGGTCTTCGGGAAAGTGGACGATATACTTTTGCTCCCGTTTGCAGGGCCAGGCAACGTCTTGCTGCCCATCTGCCAGTGGCATGCCGACAGAGTGCAGGCAAGCCACGAACTTCCCGTCGACGAGCACATCGAGCACCCGCCGCCACATCCTGGTCATGATCCGCATGTTGGCAACGACATACGGCGAATCGGTGATCTGGACGCCGATGTGGGCGATGGGCGAGCCCAGCGGACCCATGCTGAACGGGATGACGAACAAAGATTGGGTTGGGCAGAAAAGAAACGTCCGGGCGATGGCAAGACGATAGCAACACGAAGACACGCCGTTGCAGCAGGAGCCGAAAAGGCCGGCGCACACCGGCCGGGACCAGTACTTACCGGTGGCTATCAGGCATCACGATTCAGGCATCACGATAGGGAATGGCGGGCCGCACCATGTATGGGTCGTACTCGGCCGCGTCGGGCTGACAGACCCTTCCGGTGCCGTTGCAGAAGTAGCAGTGCGATTCACCGACGATCAACTCGGACCAGGCTTGATCGTTAGCCCGTAGACAGTAGGAGCCCCGCCCTTCACAGACCAGGCAATCTAGCAGATTGTGACCGTCACGATCCAGCATCATTATCTCCCATCCTGGATTACTATCATTTACGCTAATTGGATTGTATCTAGCATCACAAGAAAGTAAATACATACTTAACACGGAATTACGCGAATAAAAATCAGACGATTGACGCAACGCGTCATGCCTCCGGAAGCCCAGCGTGGGAAAACCGCGCCAAACATTAGACGCGGCCGGCCGGCCTGTGATAGAATGGCTTACCAGAATCGTCCTGAGGCTGGCGCTATACGCGAGCGAGGAACCAGGTTTCCCGGAGAGGCTATCCGGAGAGCGAAACCTGGTTTCTTTGACCCTTGAACATGAATTCAACCACTGACACCTCTGCGGCCGTAGCTACGCGTCCCGTGCGCGGGCCGCTGGCCTGGCTCTTGCGACTGAACCT
>Ga0066793_10000707_pt1 | contig 13844 bp, 10 predicted proteins | sample PersoiDNA2013189_FD_83876 | JGI IMG/M metagenome (GOLD analysis project Ga0066793, IMG submission 83876) | Permafrost soil microbial communities from the Arctic, to analyse light accelerated degradation of dissolved organic matter (DOM) -... | ecosystem: Environmental > Terrestrial > Soil >...
GTCGAACGCCTCTGGAAGCGAGAGCAGCACAGCGCCTGCGGCAAGCACGGCGCCCGAGAGCAGTTCGCCGTCCGCGAACAGCAGCTCGTCCGGGGCGGGCAACAGCGCGCCCTCTAAGGGCGGCTCGAAGGACGGCAAGGCCGGCTGAGAACGCCCCATTTGGCAGCGTAAATGATATTACGCCCCCTGCCGAATACGCGACAGGGGGCGTATTCTTTGGAGGAGCTATACTATGGGAGATGGGAGCATGGGCGCGACGGCGCACTCCGGCCGGTACCGCCGGCCTCTTTCGTTGTACGATGCCTACGTATTCGACCTCGACGGTACGGTTTACCTGGGAGATGCCCTGCTGCCCACCGCCGGGGAGACGATTGTCACTCTGCGGAACCTGGGCCGGCGCACGGTGTTCCTGTCTAACAATCCCACCCACAGTCGGGCCGACTATGCGGCCAAACTGACGCGCCTCGGCCTGCCGACCTCTTCAGCCGACGTCATCAACTCGACGGTCGTCATGGTGGACTTCCTGAAGCGCCTGTACGCGCGGTCGGACTCCGGCGCGCCCCGGCTGTTCGTGGTGGGGGAGGAGCCGTTGATGGTAGAGTTGGGGGCGGCCGGCTTCGAGCTGTGCGAAGACCCTGGCCGGGTGGACGCAGTCATCGCCAGCTTCGATCGCACTTTTGTCTATCGTAAGCTGCAGATTGCCTTTGACGCCATCCGGGCCGGCGCCCGGTTTTTTGCCACCAATGCCGATCGCTTCTGCCCGGTGCCCGGCGGAGGCGAGCCCGACGCCGCCGCCATCATCGCGGCCATCGAAGCCTGCACCGGGGCCAGGGTGGAAGCGGTTGTCGGTAAGCCTTCCCGGCACATGATCCAGGCGATTCTGGCCTTGCTCGACCTGCCGGCCGAGAGGTGTATCATCACCGGCGATCGGCTGGAAACAGATGTTCAGATGGGCCTGTCTTCGGGCATGGCCGCCGCCCTGACTCTCACAGGCGCCACTGGCGAAGCGTCGCTGGCCTCTTCGCCCATCCAGCCGACCTACGTATTGCGGCAGCTTGCCGACCTGCTGCCTGTCGAATAAGCCTGTCGCGGGCGAAAAGAAACCAGGTTTCCGCCAAGAAAACCTGGTGCCAGGTCAGGAGCGTGCTTCCGACCCGTCCTCAGCGCACAACCTGTACGGGGACCGTCGCCGAGGTGATGTAGTTCCCGTCTGGTTTCACCAGGACGACCCGCAGCGCATACGGGCCGGGGCCCAGCGAGCCCGCCTGCCAGGTCTCCAGCACGCCCGCGTCAACCGGGGCGCTATGTCCAGTACCCATCGTGATCCAGGTGCCCGGGTTGTACCCGGAGCCGAACTCCACCTTGTAGTAAGCGATGTCACTCTGGCTGAACGGGGCCCTGCCGATGATGTTCACGCTGCCCTGCACGACGCTGCCGCTTGAGGGGAATGTAATGGCTGCCCCGGCCGGCACAGCGCGCTGCGCGAGCAACGTCGGATCGACCGCCGCGCTCTGGCCTGCGCGCACCGCGCCCGCCAGCGGCACCGGCGGCGCCAGGAAGTCGGCGACCGTGCCCGTGGCGCAGGAAGGCGGTTCAGTCGGGATGCCGCTGGCCGCGGCCCAACGCCAGATGCTCTGCGCCTCGGTCAGGTTGTTATGCGGCACGCGGATCACAGCCATCGGCCGGCCACCCTGGTCCGTGACGCATTGGCCGCGACCCGATGAGCTCAATTGCACAAGCGCCACGGCCGGATCGGCCGGTATGCCGGCCGGCCCCGCACCCCCGGCCGCGGTCGACGACGCTGCCGGTGTTGCCTGTGTTGCCGGTGCCGCAAGTCCGGCAGCCGCCAGGGGCGCGACGGGTACGCCTGGTAAGAAGATACGCGCCGCCACGGTGGGCGTCACACCGTTGGGGCCGATTATGATTGACCCGGACGCAAGATCGCTCCTGGCGCCGTTCGCCCCGGCTTTGAGCGCGATGTTGCCGTCCGCGGGGCCGCCGGCGAGCGCCAGCGCCGCCGAGGCGCTGATTGGGCCGCTGACCAGCAGGGTGGGGGCCAGCGGTTTGGCCGGATCGAGGAACAGCTCGTTGCGCATCTTAGGGCAGTCGGCCGCGCCCTTGAGCGAGGAGAGCAGGCAGATGGGCGCTTCCACGATCCCATCGGGGCGCGTGAAGTCCAGCGGCGCGTTGCGATCGCGCACCGCGGCATCCAGTTCCGGCCGGCTGAATACCGTTTCCATGAAGTCGTGCCAGATGGGGGCCGCGCCCGTCAGGCCGGTGGTGTTGCGCATCGGCGTACCGTCGGTGTTGCCCGCCCAGACGCCCACGGCCAGGTAGGGCGTGTAACCGACGGTCCAGTTGTCACGGAAGTCGGTCGTGGTGCCGGTCTTGGCTGCGGCCGGGCGGCTGAGGTGCAATGGGCTGTTGGTGCCAAACTCCATCGCCCGTGCCTCATTGTCCGACAGGATCGAGGTGACGAGGTACTCTACGCGCGGGTCCACCACGTTGGCGGCCGGCTTGTGGCCGTCGATAACCTGCCCGCCGCTGTCGCGGATGGCTATGATTGGCGTGCTCGGCGCCAGGCGGCCGCCGTTGTCTATCGTGGCATACGCGTTGGTCAGGCTGAGCAAAGTGACTTCGCTGCCTCCCAGGGTCAGCGACAGGCCGTACTGCTCGACCGGCCGGTCGAGCCCTTGCAGACCCATCGAACGGCCCATCGCCACCATATCGGGCACGCCGACCTGGCTCAGCAGCTTGACGGCCACCACATTCAGCGAATTGGCGAGCGCCGTGCGCAGGCGCACGGGGCCGTGGAACTTAAGGTCGTAATTGGTGGGCGCGTAGGTGTGGATGGCGTCCAGCTTGAAGGTGACCGGGATATCCCAGATCACGCTGGCCGGGCTGAAGCCGCGTGTGAAAGCCAGCGTGTACAGGATGGGTTTGATCGCCGAGCCGGGTTGGCGTGGGCTGATGGCCACGTTCACCTGCGCGCCGTTGACCTTGGCATAGTAATCGGCGCCTCCGACCATAGCGACGATTTCGCCGCTGCTGGGCAGCAGGGCCACCAGGGCCGCGTTACCGAGGTTGTAGGGGGCCCGCAGCACGCTGACCTGCTTGCGCACCAGGTCCTCGGCGACCTGCTGGAGACGCACGTCCAGCGTGGTGGTGACGGTCAACCCCAGGCGGCCGACGGCGCCCTGTCCGAAGCGGCTCTCAATCGCTTGATTTACATAATCCATGAAGTATGGGGCCATCTTCGGGAGTTGGGCGGTCTGGTACTTGAGCGGCTGCCGATAGGCCGCTTCGGCCGCCTCTTGCGAGATGAAACCTGCGCGGGCCATGAGCGCCAGCACCAGCCCTTGCCGCTCCTTGACGTTTGGCCGGTCGGCGTCGACGAAGGGGTCGAGCTCCGCGGGGGATTGCGGCATCGCGGCGAGCAGGGCCGCTTCGGCGAGGGTCAGGTCAGCGGCGGACTTGGCGAAGTAGGTGCGCGCGGCAGCCTCCACGCCATAGGCCAGGTGGCCGAAGTAGACCACGTTCAGGTACATTTCCAGGATCTGGTCTTTGCTGAACCGGGCGGTGAGGTCCTGGGCGATGTACGTCTCGCCCAACTTGCGGTCCAGCGAACGGTTGACACGTTGCTCGTAGGGGTAGGCGATGTTGCGCGCGAGCTGCTGGGTGATGGTCGAGGCTCCAGAGAATAGCTCGCCGCCATTGCTGTTTTCCAGGACCGCACGCGCGATGGCGCCCCAATCGACCCCTGGGTTGCTGTAAAAGGTCTTGTCTTCGGTTGCTACGATAGCCTTCCGCATCAACGGGCTGATGCGGTCCAATGGCACCCAATAGCGGTGGCCTTCGTTCCAGAACTCGCCGATGCGGGTGCCGTGCCGGTCATAAATCTCCGTGCTGAGGAAGAGTTTCGGCGAAGGCCCGGGCAGGTCGGCCATGTAGGCCTCGACAACTTGGGGCAACGGCTTGCCGATAGTAGCGGTGAGGGGCGGCGGCACGGGGGGAGCTGCGCAAGCGCCTAATATAGGGGCGATGATGACCAGCACGATGAAGATCCAGAGCCAGGGCGCTTGCCTTGACCAGCGCATGTCGTCTCCTCCGGTTGGTGGTGCCTGATACGGCTCGCTTCAACTATATGGTGTATTGTAACACCTATATGGTGTATTGTAACACCGTCAAACTGATTCTGCTACTGTTGCTCGCGCTATGCAGTAGGCTGATATTCAAAGGCCAGGCTTTCCGTGAAAACTACCTTCTCTATTAAGGACGTCACTGTGATAGAATTGTTTCGCTCAATCTATACAAATCTGCGTGATCCTGCCGCTCCTTAGGGCGGCGACGCGTGGGACGCGGCGGGTGGCCCGGCCAGGGTACGCAAGTATGCTCTTGGGGTTTACCGGGGAGGAAACGGCTGCGCTAGCTGAACTCGGCGCTGAACGGGCATCAGGTGACAACCACCGAATTGTCCGTACCGTACTGATTCGGGGCATACTTGTCCGCGTGCCAGTCGTTCTGCCAATCCCGCCCGTTCACCAGGTAGCGAAACTGGTATTGGCGCCCGACCGGCAAGACCAGGGTAATGCGCCAGCTACCATCGCCGCGTCCCTGGCGCATCTCGTCCTTGTTTGTGTCCCAATCGTTGAAATCGCCGACCAGTGTGACGCGTTCCGCCCAGATGGAAGAAGGGAGTTCGAAGTTGACCCGGACGAACTTCCCGTCTGGCATAGGCTCTTTGTAGATCATGCGACTCTCTCCCTGCGTGAGGACCGGCGTCCGGTGCGCCCAGGCACGTCGGAAAATTATAGCATAGACTTGACGAAATGGGTAATCCCTTTTAGGATATATGTCCGATGTTCGAGAATCTACAAACAAAACTGAATGCGGTTTTCGATAAGCTCGCCTCGCATGGCAAGCTTACCGAGCAGGATGTGGATGCTGCGCTGCGCGAGGTGCGCCTGGCGCTCCTGGAGGCCGACGTCAACTTCAAGGTCGCCAAGGAGCTGATCGCGCGCGTGCGCGAGCGGGCGATCGGCGCCGAGGTAACCAAGAGCCTTACCCCCGCGCAACAGGTCATCAAGATCGTCCACGAGGAATTGTTGCAGACGCTGGGCGAGCCGTCACGCCTGGACCTGTCGGGCCCAGCGCCGCACGTTGTTATGCTGGTTGGCCTGAACGGCGCCGGCAAGACCACCACTGCCGGTAAGCTGGCACTCTCGCTGCGCAAGAGCGGCAAGCGTTCCATGCTGGTCGCGGCTGACACTTACCGGCCGGCCGCGGTGACCCAACTGGAAGTAGTGGGCAAGCAGATCGATATTCCCGTCCACAGCGAAGGCACGAAAATTTCACCAGTCGAGATCGTGCGGCACGGCGTCGAACGCGCGCGCCAGGGCGCTTATGACGTGGTGATTCTGGATACCGCCGGGCGTCTGCAGATCGACGACGTCATGATGACCGAGCTCGAACACATCAAGGCGCTGGTCAAGCCGCAGGAGGTCCTGCTGGTGGCCGATTCCATGACCGGCCAGGAAGCCGTCAATGTCGCCAAGGGTTTCCACGAGCGGGTCGGGCTGACCGGCCTGATCCTGACCAAGGTGGACGGCGACGCGCGCGGCGGCGCGGCCATCTCGATGCGCGCGGTCACCGGCGTGCCCATCAAATACCTGGGCATGGGCGAGAAGCTCGACGCCCTGGAGATCTTCCATCCCGACCGCCTCGCCACTCGCATCCTGGGTATGGGCGACATGCTCAGCCTGATCGAGAAGGCCGGCGAAAATGTGGACCAGGTTGAAGCCGAGCGCATGGGCCGCAAGCTGGTCAAGGGCGAGTTCAACCTGGAAGACTTCTTGAAGCAGTTGCAGCAGATCAAGAAAATGGGGCCGCTGCAGCAGATCCTGGAGATGATCCCCGGCATGAACCGCATGACCAGGGATATGGCTCCCGATGTGACGGATAAGCAAATGCGCAGCATCGAGGCGATCATTAACTCGATGACGCGTGAGGAGCGCCGGGACCCCAAGGTCATCAACGGCAGCCGCAAACGACGCATTGCGCGTGGTTCCGGCACGACCGTTCCGGAAGTTAACGATCTGCTCAACCAGTTCCGCCAGATGCAGCGCATGATGAAGCAGATGAGCGCGGGGGGCCGGGGTGGGCAGCGCGGCTTGATGGACATGTTTCGTTGATAACTCACCTCTAGCAGGTGGTTAACAAGCATTCGGGACCCTCATTGTCCCACAGTAAAGAGGAGCACAATAGATGGTACGCATTCGTCTGCGCCGCCAGGGCGCCAAGAAGCAACCGACTTACCGGGTCGTCGTGGCCGACCAGCGCGCCCCGCGCGATGGCCGGATCGTGGAGAACCTCGGGTTCTTCAATCCGCGCACCGAGCCGGAGACTATTCAGATCGACGTCGAGCGGGCGCGCTACTGGTTGGGCGTCGGCGCAGTGCCGAGCCTGGCCGTCGAGCGTCTGCTGAAGTCGACCGGCGCCTACGAAGCTGCCCCCGCGGCCGCGGCGGGCTGAAGGTTGTAAGGTTGGAAGGCTGGAAGGTTGGAGGTTAGCACCCCGGGGTGCAGCGTGTCGGTGCTCGTAACCTGCCACCGGTAACCCGCAACCTGTCAACCTGCAACCTGCCAACCGATAAGGAGGCGGCAGGTGAAAGAGAAAGAACTGGTCGAGTACATCGCCCGGTCGCTGGTCGAAGAGCCTGATGCGGTGGCCGTCAAGGAAATCCGTGGCTCTAACGTCACGGTCCTCGAGCTCCATGTTGCCCGTGAGGACATGGGGCGGGTCATCGGCAAGGATGGGCGGGTCGCGAATGCCATCCGCACCCTTCTGCGTGTGGCTACGCACGACGACAAGCGGGTGGTGCTGGAGATCGTTTGAAGGTCTTGACCTGAAGCGAAACGCATCGCGGGGGCGCCGTCAAGGGCCTCCGCTTTGTTTTGTAGACACAGAAAGAGCAGTAACGATGGCGACAAACAGGCCAACCAAGGGCAGCGCGAGCCAGGGCTATCTGGCGGTCGGCAATATTGTGGGGGTGCACGGCATCCGGGGCGAGGTCAAAGTCGAGTTGCTCACGGATTACCCGGAGCGCTTCAGCCCAGGCGCAACGGTGTACTTTGGACCCGAGAGCCTGGCCCGGCCGGTGCGCATCGAGGCTGCTCGCCCGCACAAGGGCATGATGCTCGTTAAGTTCGCCGGCGTGCCGGATCGCAACGCGGCGGAATTGCTGCGCGACACCGTGCTGCTGATCCCCGAGGAGCAGGCTATGCCCCTGGGTGAGGGTGAGAACTATGCCCACGACCTGATCGGCCTGCAGGTCGAGACCACGGACGGCCGGGTGCTTGGAAAGTTGGCCGAGATCCTGTATACCGGGGCGAACGACGTGTACGTGGTCAACCGGCCCGGCGCTGAGGTGCTGATCCCTGCCCTTAACGAGGTCGTGATCACGGTGGATCTGGAAGCGGGCCGCATGCTGGTGCAACTGCCTGAGGGCCTGGAAGCGCCGGCGGGGGCGCCCGACCAGGACTGATTGGATGTGCCATTTTTTCGCAAGTGCTTGACAAAATATACCCCATCGAGTATGCTGGCGCCCGATAGGCTTCTTCGTCTTCCTTAAGGAAACCAGAAGGAAACCAGAAGGAAACCAGCGGGCCTGAAGCTGGTTTGTCGCCGTCGAGATTCCGGGAAGGAGATTCCTTGGACCCGCTCGCATATTGGATTGCGTTCAATCGTGTGCGGGGCATAGGACCCGCCCGGCTGAGGGCATTGCTGGATGCATTTGGTAGCATTGAGGAAGCATGGCACGCTCCGGCTGATAAGTTGCGTGAGGTTGGTCTCGACCGCCGATCACTGGCGAACATGATCGAGGCGCGCGGGTCGCTGGACCTGGCCGCCGACCTAGGCCGGCTGCGTAGCGCGGGAGTTTCGGTGCTGACCTGGGAAGACCCAGGTTATCCGGCGCGTCTGCTGACTATCAGCGATGCTCCGCCTGTTCTCTACGTGCGCGGCGAGCTACGCCCGGAGGACGATTGGGCGGTGGCGATGGTGGGAACCCGGCAGGCGACCGTTTACGGCCGAGAGGCGGCCCGCCACCTGGCCGGCGACCTCGCCAGCGCGGGAGTAACCATCGTCAGCGGGCTGGCAGTTGGCATCGATGCCGAGGCCCACCGGGCCGCCTTGGACGCCAAAGGGCGCACAATCGCCGTGCTGGGCTGCGGGATAGATATCGTCTACCCTTGGGACAACCGCAAACTGGCCGAGGAAATCGCCGCCCGCGGCGCGATCGTCAGCGACTATGCGTTGGGGACCAGGCCGGAGGCAAGCAACTTTCCGCCCCGCAACCGCATTATCAGTGGGCTCAGCCGGGCCGTGGTGGTGGTTGAGGCCGGCGAGCGCAGCGGTGCGCTCATTACGGCCAGGTTTGCAGCCGAGCAAGGGCGGGACGTCCTGGCGGTGCCGGGCAGCATCTTCAATCGTAGCAGCCAGGGCGCGAACCTGTTGATCCGCGAGGGTGCCCGGCCGGCGCTTTCCGCCAACGACGTGCTCGAAGAACTCGACATGGGCGCGGTAGTCGAGCAGTCCGAGGCGCGCACGCTCTTGCCGGCTGACGAGACCGAGGCGCTTGTCTTGAAGTATGTAGGGGCCGAGCCCGTGCACGTGGACGACGTGCGCCAGGCCAGCGGATTGCCGATCGCCACCGTTTCGAGCACCCTGGCGTTGATGGAGTTGAAGGGCCTGGTGCGCCAGGTCGGCGGTATGAATTACGTGCGGGCACGGGAGACGGGACCGGTGTACCGGGTGGACTGAGGGAGGCATTTGGCACTATGTTGTATGCTGTGATCATGGCCGGGGGTTCCGGCACACGCCTGTGGCCCTTGAGTCGCAGGGGACAGCCCAAGCAGGCCCTGAAGCTGATCGGCGAGCGCACAATGTTCCAGCACTCTGTCGATCGCCTGGCGCCTCTGTTCCCGCCCGAGCGCATCCTGGTGGTCACTAGCGCTGCCATGGCTGACCTGTTGCGGCCGCAGACACCTGGGCTACCGGCCGCGAATTTCATCAGCGAGCCGGAGGGGCGCGATTCGGCGCCTGCCGCCGGGCTAGCCGCCATAAACCTGTTGCAGCACGACCCCGACGCGATCATGGTCATGCTGACGGCCGACCATTATATCCTGGATACGGAGCAGTTCCGTTCCGCGCTCTCCGCGGCGGCGCAGGTCGCCGCCGCGGGCACGATCGTCACCCTGGGCATCCGGCCCACTTACCCGGCCACCGGTTTTGGCTACGTCAGTTTCGGCGAGGCCTGGGTGATCGAGAACGGTTTCCGGGTCTACCGCTCGGCCGGCTTCACCGAGAAACCGGATTTGGCGACTGCCGTGCGCTTCCTGGAGGGCGGTCGCCACGTCTGGAACAGCGGAATGTTTGTCTGGCGAGCCAGCCGGCTGATGGACGAGTTTGCCCGTCAACTGCCCGATATTCATGCCGCGTTGGAGCAAATCGGCCAGGCCCTGGATACGCCCCAGGCCGGCGACGTGCTTCGCCGGGAGTGGAGCAACGTCCGGCGCATCTCGCTGGACTACGGGATCATGGAGCACGCAGATAACGTCGCTGTCATTCCCGTCGAGGTCGGTTGGAGCGATATCGGTAGTTGGGCCTCGCTGATCGAGGTGTTGCCGGCCGACGAGAGCGGCAACGCTGTGACCGGAGAATTCGTGGCCGTCGATAGCCATAACTGCCTGGTGCGCAGCGAGGGCAAGTTGGTCGCCGCGATTGGTGTGGACGACCTGGTGATTGTCGACACGCCCGACGCCCTGTTGGTCTGCCGAAGAGATCGCGCCCAGGACGTAAAAGAGGTCGTCAACCGGCTGACGGCGCAGGGCAAGCCGGTGTACCTGTGATTAATCTATGAGCGAAGCAACGTTGACCGCTTATTGCATGAAATGTAAGGCCACCCGGCCGATCAAAGACGGACAACCGGTCTACATGAGCAACGGGCGGCCCGCAACGCGCGGGGTCTGCCCGGTCTGCGGGACAGGTCTGAACAAGATCGGCGAGACGCCCGCGCATGCGGGCATTGCCAAGCCCGAGGCGCCCGCCGGCAAAGCGGCCAGGAAGGCGGCAAGCGGGGCCGGCGGCGACGCGACGCAGCCTGCCGCGACGATTACCCCGTCCGCTTCGGCGCCGCTGACGCAGCCGGTACAGGCATATTGTGTAAAGTGCAAGGCGATGCGCGAGATGCAGGGCGGCCGAGCTGTTTTCATGGCGAACGGCAGCCCCGCCGCGGACGGCGCCTGCCCACAGTGCGGCACGCGCCTGTTTAAGCTCGGCGTGACGGCCGACCACGCCGGTCTGCCGAAACCGGAGCGCGTGTCGAGCGCGGCCGCCAAGAGGGCGGCCAAGCCGCCAGAGGCCAGGCCGCGTGCGGCCGCGTCCTCTGGGGGCAAAGCGCCGGCTGTCCGCCCGGCCGGCGCGCGGGCGGGTCCGACGTCCGCCCGCGCTTCCGGCAAGCCTGCCAACACCGGCAAGGCGGGCAAGTCGGCCGGCGCAGCCGGGCGCTCAGCGGCCAAACCGGGCAGCCGGGGGAGCGATAAGCCGAGCGGGAAACGCAGCGCGCCGGCGGCAGGCCCGGCCGGTCAGCGCGTTTCCAGCGGCAAGCTCGTGATCGTCGAGTCGCCGGCGAAGGCGCGTACCGTCGGGCGTTTTCTGGGGCGGGGCTATGACGTGCGCGCCTCTGTCGGGCACGTGCGCGATTTGCTCAAGTCCCGACTGTCGGTGGACTTGGAAAATGACTTCTTGCCCACCTACCGCGTGCTCAATGAGAAGCGCGAGTTAGTCAAGGATCTGAAGGAGGCCGCGGCCCGCGCGAGCGAGATCTTCCTGGCAACCGACCCCGACCGCGAAGGTGAGGCCATCGCCTGGCATCTGCTCGAGGCGGCCGAGATCCCGCCTGAACGCACGCGCCGCGTCGTGTTCCACGAGATCACCAAGAACGCTATTTCCGAGGCGTTCGGCCACGCGCGTGACGTGGACATGCGCCTGGTCGACGCGCAACAGGCGCGCCGCATCCTTGACCGGCTGGTTGGCTACCAGGTCAGCCCGCTGCTGTGGAGCCGGGTGCGCAGCCGGCTTTCGGCCGGGCGCGTGCAGTCGGTAGCTCTGCGTCTGATCGTCGAGCGAGAGCGCGAGATTGCGGCTTTCATTCCGGTCGAGTACTGGACGATAGATGCCGAGCTAGCCGAGCAAACCAACCGTGGGCAGGAGCCGCGCCCCAGTTTCCTGGCGCGTCTTGTCCGTATCCAGGGCCACGAGCCGGATCTGAAAAACCGCAACGATACCCACGAGATCGTGCGTGAGCTGCACTATTCGGCTTACGCAGTGTCGAGCGTCAAGCGAGGCGAGCGACGCCGCCGGCCCAGCCCGCCCTTCACCACCAGCACCATGCAGCAGGATGCCTCGCAGCGCCTGGGGATGACTGCCCAACGCACGATGCGCGCGGCGCAGCAGCTTTACGAGGGCATCGAGCTGGGCGAGGCCGGCAGCGTGGGTCTGATCACCTACATGCGCACGGACAGCGTGAACGTCGCCGAGGAGGCCCAGGCTGAAACGCGCGCCTTGATCGCCGAGCAGTATGGCCCCGAATATGTGCCGCCCGAGCCCAACGTCTACAAGTCGCGCGCCAAGAATGCCCAGGAAGCGCACGAGGCCATTCGGCCGACGTCCAGCCGGCGCGCGCCCGAGGACGTCAAGGCTTACCTGAGTCGCGAGCAATATCGCCTGTACGAATTGATCTGGCGCCGCTTCATGGCCAGCCAGATGACGCCGGCCATTTACGATACGTTGGCGGTCGAGGTTGAAGCCGGGCCTGTTGCCACGCCGCAGCGCCCGTACCTGTTCCGCGCCACCGGATCGCAGGTCAGGTTCCCCGGTTGGCTGGTCGTATATTCCGGCGGGCCGGCCGGACCAGGCGGCGAGGGCGAGAATGGCAGAACGGCCGAATCGGAGAATGGCAAGGGCGGCGAAAAGGAGGATGGGCGCAATGGCGCCAGGGAAGGAGATGAGGCGGACGCGGGTGTTCTCGTGCAGGCCCCCGGTCATCCCATCCCGCTCACCCTGGTCACAGGCCAGCCGCTCGATCTGCTGCGCCTGTTGCCCGAGCAGCACTTCACCCAGCCACCGCCGCGCTACACCGAATCCACGTTGGTGAAAGCGCTGGAAGAGTACGGCATCGGCCGGCCGAGCACGTACGCCAGCATCATCTCCACGGTCCTGGATCGCGGCTATGTGGAACGCGCCGAGAAGAAGCTCGTGCCCACCGAGCTGGGCTTCACCGTGAACGATCTGTTGGTCAAGTACTTCGACGCGATCTTCAACGTTGGTTTCACGGCCGGCATGGAAGAGCACCTGGACGACATCGCCAAGGGCGAGGAAGCGATGGTGCCCGTGCTGCGCGAGTTCTATGCTTCCTTCGCGCCTCAACTCCAGGCGGCAGAGCGCTTCATGGAAACCGTGCGCGTCGAACCGGAGAAGATCGGCGAGACCTGTCCCGAGTGCGGCAGCGACCTGGTGATCAAATCGGGCCGTTTCGGCAAATTCATCGGCTGCTCGAACTATCCGACCTGCCGTTATACCCGGCAGTTGGTCAACAAGGTCGGAGTAGCCTGCCCGAAAGACGGCGGCGAGCTCATCGAGCGGCGAACGCGCACCGGCCGCACGTTCTACGGCTGTGCGAACTACCCGGCCTGCGATTTCACGTCCTGGAAGCGCCCGCTGTCGCAACCCTGCCCACAGTGTAGCGGTTTGCTGGTGGTAGCGAACAAGGACTGGGCCGAATGCACCGTCTGTCACCAACGGACCCGGATTGAGGCCTTGTCTGTGCCGCAACCGGCTTGACGGTTCGCACGTAATAGAGTTAAATGGTTGAACATGGAGAAGGTGCTCGCGGAGTACATTAACTACTTGATCGCCGAGCGCAATGTCTCGCCGCATACGGTCGCGAACTACCGGCGCGAGATCACCGACTTCATGGTGTATCTGCAGAAGTATCATCGCATTACCCAGTGGACGGCCGTATCGCCTGCGGTACTCCGCCGCTACCTGGCCTGGCTGCACGACCGAACCTATGCCAAGGGGAGTATAGTGCGGCGGGTATCAGAGCTACGGTCGTTTTATAACTATCTGCGGCGCCGAGGCATCGTCGAACGCAACCCGGTCTCACTCATAAGCGCGCCCAAGCTGCCGCGCCGGCTGCCACGGCCATTGAACGTGGAAGAGGTTTATGCACTACTGAGGCAGCCGGATGCGGCCACGCCGGCGGGCCAACGGGACCGCGCCATGCTTGAGATGTTGTATGCTGCCGGGCTGCGGGTCAGCGAGCTAGTGGCGCTGGACGTAGACGCGGTCGACCTGGTTAACGCGCAGGTGCGGGTGCTCGGTAAGGGCGCGAAGGAGCGGGTGGTGCTGATCGGCGTGCCGGCGGTGAGGGCGCTGCAAGCTTACCTGCAAGATGGGCGGGTCCAGTTGCTGAAGCATCGCAAACGCCGGGGCGCGGCGCGTAACGGAGCTGAAGCCGGCGCCCAGGCGCCGAAAACGGAGAACTGGCGCGCGGCGCTCGGCCGCAAGCCCGGCGAGCCGTTGTTTCTCAACCGCTGGGGGACGCGCCTGTCGGTCAGCTGGTTCACCCGTTCCTTCAGCGCCTATGCCCGCTCGGCTGGGATCGAGCGCACCGTGACGCCGCACATGATCCGCCATAGCTTTGCCACCCATTTGTTGGATGGCGGCGCAGACCTGCGCTCGGTGCAGGAGCTGCTCGGTCACGAGAGCGCGTCGACCACCGA
>Ga0066793_10000708_pt1 | contig 13829 bp, 11 predicted proteins | sample PersoiDNA2013189_FD_83876 | JGI IMG/M metagenome (GOLD analysis project Ga0066793, IMG submission 83876) | Permafrost soil microbial communities from the Arctic, to analyse light accelerated degradation of dissolved organic matter (DOM) -... | ecosystem: Environmental > Terrestrial > Soil >...
CCACAACGCCGGTCCTCGGACTCGGTACCCGCGCCGTCCACGCGGCCCAGGAGCAGCCCGACCCCGCCACCAATGCGCGCGCCGTGCCGATCTACGCCACCACGTCGTACGTCTTCGACAACTCCGAGCACGCCGCCGACCTCTTTGCCCTGCGCAAGTTCGGCAACATCTACACGCGCATCATGAACCCCACCACCGACGTCTTCGAACGTCGGGTGGCCTCGCTGGAAGGCGGCGTGGCCGCCGTGGCAACGGCCAGCGGGCAGGCGGCGCAGACGCTCGCCATCCTCAACCTGGCACAGGCCGGCGACTCGATCATCGCGTCGAAGGCACTGTATGGCGGCACGGTGGCGCTGTTCGCGCACACGCTGCCGCGTCTCGGCATCACGGTGAAGTTCGTCGACATCCACGACCTCGACGCCGTGCGCGCCGCCATCGACGCGACGACTCGTGCCATCTACGTGGAGACGCTCGGCAATCCGAAGCTCGACGTGCCCGACTTCCGGGCCCTCGCGGACATCGCGCATGCCGAGGGACTGCCGCTCGTCGTGGACAACACCTTCGCCACGCCGATCCTCTGCCGCCCCATCGAGCACGGCGCCGACATCGTGCTGCACTCGGCGACGAAGTGGATCGGCGGCCACGGCACGTCCATCGGTGGCATCGTGGTGGACGGTGGCACCTTCGACTGGGGACGCGCGCCGCGTTTCAAGGCGCTGTTCCAGGATCCCGATGCGGCATATCACGGACTGAAGTTCGCGGAAGCGTTCGGGGATATCGGCGGCGCCAACGTGGCCTTTGCCATCCGCCTGCGCGTCTCGCTGCTGCGCGACGTGGGGGCCGCGCTGTCACCCTTCAATGCCTTCCTGTTCCTGCAGGGGCTCGAGACACTGCACCTGCGCATGCAGCGGCACTGCGAGAATGCGCTGAGTGTGGCGCAGTTCCTTGCCGATCATCCGCTGGTGACGTGGGTAAGCTATCCAGGCTTGGCGAACCACCCGACGCACGCGCGCGCCAAGCGCTACCTGCAGGGCGGCTTCGGCGGCGTGCTGACCTTCGGCGTGCGCGGCGGCGCCGAGGCGGCGCAACGCGTGGCCTCGGCCACCAAGCTCTTCTCGCTGGTCGCCAATGTCGGTGACGTGAAGAGCCTGATCATCCATCCGGCGTCGACCACGCACGAGCAGCTTTCCGACGCCGAACGCGCGGCGGCCGGTGTGACCGCCGACCTGGTGCGGCTGTCGGTGGGCATCGAGGACGTGGAAGACCTGCTGCGCGACCTCGACCAGGCGTTGAAGCAGGGCGCGGAGAGGGCGCCGTGACCACGACGCCACGAACCTTGCGGCGCATTGCCGTGAAGTCGTTTGCGCTCGAATCGGGTGAGGAACTGCGCGACCTCGAGCAGGCGTATCATCTCGACGGCGTGCTCAATGCGCAGCGTGACAACCTGGTGCTCGTGCTTCACGCGCTCACCGGCTCGGCTGACGCCGTCGGCGACTGGTGGGCAGGCGTGGTGGGTGCGGGGCGACCCCTCGACACCAACCGGTGGGCGGTGCTCGCGCCGAACCTGCTGGGGTCATGCTATGGCACCACGGGTCCGGCCGACCGTCCGGGGGAGCCGTTCCCTCAGGTCACGCCGCGCGACCAGGCGCGGTTCATCGCGCTGCTGGTCGAGTCGCTGGGCGTGACCAACGTGGCGCTCGTGACCGGCGGCTCGCTGGGCGGCATGGTGGCGCTCGAGTGGGCGGCGCTCTTTCCCGGGCGCACCCGCGCCACGGTGGTGCTTGCCGCACCGGCAGCGCACACGGCGCACGCAATCGCGTGGAACGCCGTTCAACGCGAGTGCCTCGACCAAGCGGGCGACGCCGGCGTTGCCATCGCGAGGCAGATCTCGATGATTGCGTTTCGCACGGAGCGCGAGTTCGAGAGCCGCTTTGGGCGAGCGCTCGAACCCGACGGTCGTTACCGCGTGGCCGGCTACCTCGCGCACCACGGCGCGAAGCTGGCGGCCCGTTTTGACGCGGCGACGTACCGCACGCTGCTCAACGCGATGGATGCGCACGACATCGGGCGGGGGCGCGGTGGCGTGGCGCGCGCCCTGCGCGCGCTAACCGGCACCGTCTACGCCGTCGGCATCCCCGGCGACCAGCTGTATTCGTCGGAGATCGTGCGCCAGTGGGCGGCGCAGGCCGGCGCGGCGTACCGGGAGATCGACTCGGTGCATGGCCACGATGCGTTCCTGCTCGAGCACGAACAGGTGGGCGAGATCCTGCGCGAGGCGCTGGACGAGGCGGTGCGTGCGACCTCCACGAGGGTCGTGGCATGACGACGACACTCAGTGGGCGTGGGCGCACGCGAACCGATACGGCGATTGCCATCAACCGGCTTCGCACGATACGCGTCGCGTTGGCCGGTTGCGGCACGGTGGGCTCGTCGCTGGTGGCACTGGTGCGGCGGCAGCAGGAGTGGTTCGAGCGGCGGCACGGGGTGCGTTTCGAGATTGCGCGGGTGATGGTGCGCGACCCGACGAAGTCGAGAAGTGTGTCGATCAAGCGCCATCTGTTCACGACAAGCGTCGACGAGTTCCTGCAGACCGATGCCGACGTCGTGGTGGAGGTGATCGGCGGCCTGGAACCGGCCGGACGCATCGTGCGCGGCGCGCTGGCGCAGGGACGCTGCGTGGTGACTGCCAACAAGACACTCATTGCCGCGCACGGGCCGTCGCTGCAGCGGCTGGCGGACCGGCACGAGGCATCGCTGCACTTCGAGGCGGCGGTAGGGGGCGGCGTGCCCGTGGTGCGCACCCTGCGCGGAGAACTGGGCGGTTACGGCGTGCGCACCATTACCGGCATCCTGAATGGCACGACCAACTACCTGCTGACGCAGCTCGCCGACGGGGTGTGCTTCGGCGACGCGCTGACCGACGCGCAATCGAAGGGGTTCGCCGAGGCCGACCCATCGCGCGACCTGCAGGGGCTCGATGCGGCCGACAAGATCCGCATCCTCGCGTGGCTGGCGTGGGGGGTCGATCCCGCGGAGCTGGAAGTGCACGTCGAGCCACTGCCGGCCGACCCCGGGCCGCTTGTGCGGCAGGCAGCGGCGCGCCACGGCGTGCTCAAGTACCTCGCGGGAGCCGTGCGCGACGACAGTGGCTCGGTGAGAGTGTGGGTGCGCCCGGTGATCGTGCCGCAAGAGCACGCGTTCGCGCAGGTGCGCGACGAGGAGAACGCCGTGCACATCGACAGCGACTCCTTGGGCGTGCTGCGGTTGCAGGGGCGCGGGGCTGGCGGCAGCGCGACGGCGAGTGCCGTCCTGGGCGATCTGCTGTCTGCGGCGACAAGGTGAACGGCAAACGAAGCTGTACGCTGTACGCTATACGTTCTACGCCGTCCGCTAGACAACGGCCGGCGTATAGCGTACGGCGTAGAGCGTACAGCTTCTTTTCTAAGCGGTAGCCCGCGACGTGAACGGAACTTCACTCGACGGCGACGCCGTGCCCTGCCGCACCTTGATCCACTCGTGAATTGACGCGGCGAGGATGACCACGACCGTGCCCATGAAGAACAGCGCCACGCCGGCGTCGAGGCGGTCGTTGAAGGCCATGCGCGCCACGTCGCTGGCGGTCCTGGCGCCGGCCGGCATCTTCGCTGCCGCGAGTTGCGCCTCGATGAGGCGTGCGTGCGACAGGAATCCGAGTTTGGGGTCGCCGGACCAGACCTTGGTGGCGCCGGCGGTCATCGTCACGATGGAGATCCAGACGAGCGGCGCGATGGTCATCCAGGCGTAGCGCGCCTTCCCCATCTTGATGATCACCGTGGTGCCCACGCACAGCGCCACCGCAGCGAGCAGCTGGTTGGCGATGCCGAAGAGCGGCCACAGCGAGTTGATGCCGCCGAGCGGATCGTTGACGCCCTGGAGCAGGAAGTAGCCCCAGCACGCCACGAAGAGCGTGCTCGACGTCACGATGGCCGGGTACCACGAGGTGCGCCCGAGGGGTTCCCAGATCTGCCGCAGGATGTCCTGCAGCATGAAACGACCCACGCGCGTACCGGCATCGACCGTCGTGAGGATGAACAGCGCCTCGAACATCAGGGCGAAGTGGTACCAGAGGGCCATGGCACCGGTGCCGCCGAGCACGTAGGAGAAGATCGTCGCCATTCCCACGGCGAGCGACGGGGCGCCGCCGGTGCGCGAGAGCAGCGTCTGTTCCTGCACGTTGGCGGCGAGCGCGTGCAACTGAGCGGGATCGAGCACGAAGCCCCACGTACGGATGACCGTGGCGGCACTCTCGGCTGTCGTGCCGATGATCGCCGGAGGCGCATTGATGGCGAAGTAGATGCCGGGCGTCAGCACGCAGGCGGCAATGAGCGCCATGATCGCCACCAGCGACTCGGTGAGCATGGCGCCATAGCCGATGAAGCGCGCGTCGGACTCATTCTCGAGCATCTTGGGCGTGGTGCCCGACGCGATGAGCGAGTGGAACCCGGAGATCGCCCCGCACGCGATGGTGATGAACACGAACGGGAAGAGCTTGCCGGCAAACACCGGTCCCGTGCCGTCGATGAACCGGGTGAGCGCCGGCATCTGCAGCGGCGGGAGGACGACGAGGATGCCGACCGCCAGCGACAGGACGACGCCGATCTTGACGAACGCCGACAGGTAGTCGCGCGGCGCGAGCAGCAGCCACACCGGAAGGATCGACGCGGCAATGCCGTACCCGATGATCCACTTGGCCAGCTGCGGCCCGGTGAGCGTGAACATCGGGGCGAGCGTCGGGTCCAGCGCCACCCAGCGTCCCGCGTAGAGTGCACCCACCAGCAGTGCCAGGCCGATGAGGCTGGTCTCCAGGACACGTCCGGGGCGCACATAGTGCATGTAGAGCCCCATCAGCATGGCAATCGGGATGGTGAGCCCGATGGTGACCGTCCCCCACGGGCTCTGCTGCAGCGCCTTCACGACGACGAGTGCGAGCACGGAAATGAGGATGATCATGATGCCGAGCACCGCCACCAGCGCGGTCGTTCCGGCGACGGGGCCGATTTCGTCTCGCGCCATGCGCCCCAGCGACTTGCCGTCGCGCCGCACCGAGGCGGCGAGGATGACGAAGTCCTGCACCGCGCCGCCAAGCACGACGCCCACGATGATCCAGAGCGCGCCGGGGAGGAAGCCGAACTGGGCGGCCAGCGTGGGGCCGACGAGCGGTCCCGGGCCGGCGATGGCCGCGAAGTGGTGGCCAAAGACGATCCACCGGTTGGTCGGCACGTAGTCCTGTCCGTCCTGCAGGCGCACGGCGGGCGTCAGCCGCCGGTCGTCGAGGGCGAAGATGTTGGCGGCGATGATCCGGCTGTAGAAGCGATATCCCACGAGGTACGTGCAGACCGCCGCCGTCAGCAGCCAGGCGGCGTTGATGCCTTCGCCGCGGGAGAGCGCCATGTACCCCAAGGCGCCGGCCCCGGCGAGGGCGATGGCGGTCCAGACGAGCGCAGAAGTCCAGCGTGGCATGGCGGGCCCGGTTGAGGCAACGGAAGAAGATGGGCGTCGCGCAGGGGGTGGTGCAACGTCTACATTCACTAAGGACCACCATCACGGACCACAATGCTCCGACGACTCCTGCTTCTCCTCGTGCTTTCCGTCCCGGCCCTCACTGCCCAGCAGGCGGCGCCGCTGGCTCCATTCGCCGGCACCAGGGTGGCCGTCGTCCCGGTGCAGTTCTACCATGCCGACTCTTCCGGTTGGGGGGCACCGGCCGGACCCGCGTTGCGCACCGCGTTCGACAGCCTGCTGTCGGCGGCGCTCAATGATCACGGCCTCAGCGGTACCTGGGCGACGCCAGCCGACGTCGAGCGCATGGCGAAGCGCAATGTCATGTACGCCGGGGACCCGAGGAACCTGGGAGCGTTCCCGGTGCGCTACGGGGCGAAGAGGGACATGCCGATCGCGGATCCCCTGGCCAGCAACCTCCGGCGGATCGTCGCGTTGCACGACGCGCGGTATGCGCTGGTGCCCCTGGAACTGCACGTGAACTCGGAGAAGGGCGGCGGAAGCCTCGGGATCCGCCTGCTGCTTGTTGACGCGCGGATGAGCGCTCCCGTCTGGCAGGCGGACCTGATTGGGGATAGCGCCTCCACATACTCGCCGGTACTCCTGCAGCGACTGGCCGACCGCGTCGCCGGACTCATTGTCGCGCCGTAAGCACGAACATCCGTCCGAGGATCTCCCGTGAGCATCCCAATTACGCTTATTCCCGGTGACGGCATCGGCCCCAGCATTATCGAAGCGACTGTTCGCCTGCTCGAGGCGGCGGGGGCCGACATCGCGTGGGACCGCCAACTGGCTGGCACCTCGGCCCTGCGAGCGGTCAACGACCCGATTCCCGAAGCGACGCTCGACTCGATTCGGCGGACGAAGGTGGCGCTCAAGGGGCCGCTCGAGACCCCCGTGGGGAAGGGCTTCCGCTCCATCAACGTCGCCTTGCGCATGGCGTTCGACCTCTTTGCCAACGTGCGTCCGGCCAAGAGCGTGCTGCCCGGCCTGCGCTTCGACGGCGTGGACCTCGTGCTGGTGCGCGAGAACACCGAAGGGCTGTACATCGGCATCGAGAACTACATCAAGATCGGCAGCGACGAGCACGCGGCCGCGCAGTCGGTGGCCGTGGTGACACGATTCGGCGCCGAGCGCATTCACCGCTATGCGTTCGAGTATGCCATTGCGCACGGGCGCAAGAAAGTGACCATCGTGCACAAGGCGAACATCCTCAAGTACTCGCAGGGGCTGTTCCTCGAGGAGGGACGGCGGATAGCCAAGGAATACGACACGCGCGTGGTGGTGGAGGAGCGCATCGTTGATGCCTGCGCCATGGATCTGGTGATGCGCCCGGAGCGCTACGACGTGATCGTGGCGACGAACCTGTTCGGCGACATCCTGTCTGACCTCACGTCGGGGCTGGTCGGTGGTCTTGGACTCACTCCCGGGGCGAACATCGGCAAGGACGCAGCGATCTTCGAGGCAGTGCATGGCACGGCACCCGATATCGCGGGCAAGGGAATCGCCAACCCGACGGCGGTGATGCTGGCGGCCTGCCAGATGCTGGACTACCTCGGGCAGGGTGAACGGGCACGGCGAATCAACGCCGCCGTGGAGGCTGTCCTCCGCGAACGGAAGACGGTCACCGGCGACCTGGGCGGCACGGCGACGACCGAGCAGTACACGGACGCGGTGATCGCCAGGCTCTAGGTGCCCACGCTCGCGCACCTCTCGGACATCCACTTCGGCCCGCCGGAGGTGCCGGCGCACGTGGCGGCGGTCGAACGCCGCCTGCAGGAGCGGCGCTGGGACGTGGTTGCCATCTCCGGCGACCTCACGCAGCGCAACTTTCGCGGGCAGTTCGCGAAGGCGCGCTCATTCGTCGACCGGGCACGTTCCGCATCGCCGGTGGTGGTGATGCCGGGCAACCATGACGTGGCCTGGTGGTGGTGCGTTGGAGGACTCGGCCTGCCGTCGATGATGTATCAGGGTTACCGGCAGTGGATCAGCCCCGATCTCGAACCGGTGCTGAGCGCGCCGGGGGTGACCGTGGCGACCATCAACACCTCGCACGGCATCCAGTGGCATACGCTGACGTCGCGAGTGCGCGACCTGTCGGTGGTGGGAGCCGTGCGCCCGGCCCAGTGGGCGCGGGCCACGGCATCGCTCGCGGCGGCCCGAGCGGGTGACCTGAAGGTGCTGATGCTGCATCACAACCTGCTGGCCGGTGCGCTCTCGCGACGGTGGGGGCTGACGGCGCGCGCGCGCGGCATCGACGAGGCAGCGGCCACCGGCTGCGACCTGGTGCTCTGCGGCCACGATCACGAGGCGCGCGTGGAACAGGTGGAGCGCAACGGGCGGCGGTTCGTGGTGTCGCAGGCCGGCACCATCTCCAACCGCTCGCGCGGCGCTCGTCCCTCCAGCTTCCACGAGGTGTCGTGGGACGGGGCGGAGGTGAGGGTGCGCCGGCAGGAGTGGAGTGCAACGGCTGGGGACTTCGTGGACGCCCAGTCGTGGTCCTTCGCGCGCTGATTCGCCGCCTGCGCGGCACGGGCGACGGCAGCCAACTCGCGCTCGACCTTTCCACGGCGCCGCGGGACGCGGCCGAGCTGCTCGCGCGGCTCAACGCGATGGGCCTGCGCGGCGTGCGTTCCCTGTCGCTCACGCGAAACCGATCGGTGAGGGTGAGTACCAGCGACGGCACGCTGCGCGTGCACCATGCCTTCCTCGATGCACCCGAGACGGTGCATCGCGCCATCGTGCGCTTCCTCATGGCGCACCGGCGCGCCGAACGGCTGGCGGCGCAGCGCGTGCTGGTGTCGTACCCCATCGGCGTGGATGAGCGGCGCGCGCTCCGCGCGAGCGAGCGCACGCACCCCGACGACGAGGGCATCGCCGAGCGGCTCACGGAGTGGCACGCCAGGTACAACGGGGAACGTTTCCACGGCGAGTTGCGCGCGGTGGTGGTACGCGTATCGCAGCGCATGCGCACGCGGCTCGGACATTACGCCGCCGCCCAGCAGGGGCGGAACGCCGAGATCGCCATTTCCCGTCGCCACTTGAAGCGCCACGGCCTGGCCGACGCGCTGGAAACGCTGCTGCACGAGATGGTGCACCAGTGGCAAGACGAGCAGGGACACCCGCTGGGGCATGATCGGCGGTTCCGTGCGAAGGCGAACGCCGTGGGGATTACGGGGAACGCGAAGCGCGTCGTCGACTAGGTCAGGAAGATCGCGGGATCAGAATAGGGAAAATACCCACTCATATCCGGGACATTACCCTACGTCTATTGCAGCACACGGTTGCTAGCATAATCTCATTCCGGTGGGCTCCATGTTTTTCCGCGTCGGGTCCTTGGCGCGAAACCGATCCATGTGGGGACGTATGACGCGGATGAGAGCAGTCCGGCTGGCAGCAGCCGGAGGATGGGCGGCGCTGCTGTTGACGGCGGCGTGTGGCCCCGTGCAGGAAAAGGGTCCTCGTTTCGGCAATGTCGTTGACAGCGCCGCGAAGACGACGGTGACCCTGTTTCCGGTGGCACCGCCGCCGTTCTCGGACGGCATCTTCCCCTGCTCCCAATGTCACGGTCCCACCGACAAGGTGAACCGCACGCCGCACGTGGTCGACTTTCACAGTGAAATCGTCCTGCATCACGACGAGAAGAATCGCTGGTGTCTCGATTGTCACGACGCGAGGAACCGCGACAAGCTTCATCTCGCCGACGGCCGGCTGATCGACTTCACCGAGTCGTACCGGTTGTGCGGGCAGTGCCACGGCCCGACGCTGCGGAACTGGAAGGCGGGCGAGCACGGCAAGCGGACGGGTTCGTGGTCGGGCGCGAAGCAGTACCTGCTGTGCGCGAGCTGCCACAGCCCCCATTCGCCGCACTTCAAGCCGCTCAAGCCGAAGGCACCCCCCCTGAGACAAGAGGCCATACGATGAGCGACCACACTGCCGCTCCCTTGCCGGTGCCGGCGCCGCCGGCAGAAGGCTACTCGCGGCGTGAGGCCCTCGTGATGGGTCTCTTCGCCCTCGCCGCTGCGGCGACGACTGCCGGGTGTTCAGCGGCCGACAAGCTGGCCTATGAAGAATTCGTACAAAAGCATTTCAGGGATCTCACCCCCGAGGAAATGAAGGACCGGCTGGCGGGGCTGGAAAAGAAATACTCCGAGCAGTACGGCAAGAGCGTGAAGGTCAGCGCCACGCCACCGATTCCCGGGGTGCTTTTCGGCTATGCGCTCGACTTGTCGCGGTGCATCGGCTGCCGGCGCTGCGTGTACGGCTGCGTGGAGGAGAACAACCAGTCACGCAACCCGCAGACGCACTGGATCACCGTGCTCGAGATGGACAAGGAAGAGGGTGTGAACCTGCAGAACGCCGACGCCTTCTACGATCACGAGACCGTCCCGGCGCCGGGCAAGTTCTACATGCCCGTGGCCTGCCAGCACTGCGAGAACCCGCCGTGCACGAAGGTCTGTCCCGTGGAGGCGACGTGGAAGGAGAAGGACGGCATCGTGGTGATCGACTACGACTGGTGCATCGGCTGCCGTTGCTGCATCGCGGCCTGCCCCTACGGTGCGCGGCACTTCAACTGGGGCAAGCCCGTCATCCCGAAGGACGAGCTCAACCCGGTCACGGAGTACCTCGGGAACCGCCCACGCCAGCGCGGGGTCGTCGAGAAATGCTCGTTCTGCATCCAGCGGGTGCGCAAAGGCCTGTATCCGAAGTGCGTGGAGGTTTGCCCGGTGGGCGCTCGCAAGTTCGGCAACCTCCTCGACCCGGAGAGCGAGATCCGCTACATCATCGAGAACAAGCGCGTGTACATCCTGAAGGAAGAACTGAACACGCAGCCGAAATTCTTCTACTACTACGGGCTGTGAGGCGGACGTCATGAGCTTCATTCGGAAGACGAGCAACTTCGTGACGGGCACCGCGCGCATGGCGTTCCTCGGCGGGAACAAGGTGTACTACGCGTGGCTGTTTCTCCTGGTCGCCTGCATCGTCCAGGCGCTCTTCGCGTACGCGCACCAGTACGAGCGCGGCCTGATCAGCACGAACATGCGCGATTCGGTGTCGTGGGGCTTCTACATCGGCAACTTCACCTTCCTCGTCGGCGTCGCCGCGGCCGCGGTGCTGCTGGTGATCCCGGCCTACGTCTACGACTGGAAGCCGATCAAGGAAGTCGCGCTGTTCGGCGAGATGCTCGCCGTCGCGTCGATCGTGATGTGCCTGCTCTTCGTCCTGGTGGACATGGGGCGTCCGGACCGCTTCTGGCACATCCTGCCCGGCATTGGGCACATGCACATGCCGAGTTCGATCATGGCGTGGGACTCCATCGTGCTGAACGTCTATCTCGCCATCAACCTGATCGTGGCGAGCTACCTGGTGTACTGCGCGTATCACCGGATCCCCTACAACAAGAAGATCGTGGTACCGCTGGTCATCTTCTCCATCCCGATGGCCGTGAGCATCCATACCGTGACGGCGTTCCTGTACAACGGCATGGCGAGTCGCCCGTACTGGAACAGCGCCATCCTGGCACCGCGGTTCATCGCCTCGGCGTTCTGCTCCGGACCCGCGCTGCTGCTGATCCTGTTCCAGATCCTGCGCAAGGTGTCGGCCTTCGAGATCAAGGACGAGGCGATCCACAAGGTGGCCGAGCTGATGGCCTATGCCATGGGCTTCAACCTGTTCCTGTTTGGCGCCGAGATCTTCAGGGAGTACTACTCGAACACGCACCACCTGGTGCACTACGAGTACCTGTTCAGCGGCCTGCACGGCAAGGCGTCTCCCATCGCCCTCTATGCGTGGATGTCGCTCGCGTTCGCCATCATCTCGTTCCTGCTCTTCCTCATCCCGAGGACGCGCCGCATGCCGCTGACGATGAACATCGGCTGCGTGCTGATCTACCTGTCGGTGTATATCGAGAAGGGCATCGCCCTCATCATCCCCGGTTTCACGCCCGACCAGCTCGGGCAGGTCTATGCGTACGTGCCCAGCATGATCGAGCTGCGCGTGGCCGCCGGTGTCTTCGGCGTCGGCTTCCTGCTCTTTACGCTGATGGTCAAGGTGTCGGTAGTTATCCTTTTTGAACGGGATGATCAGCCCGTCCACGCGTGACGGCATTGCGGGGCGGGTGAAGCGCCTTTCCTGGTGAGCCTTCGTGATTCTTCGTGGTCCTTCGTGTCGGTCGCCGCTCCGCGATGGCCGTCGCCCTTGGCCCGGAACGAAATGCGTTAGCTTTAGTCGGCACTCCACATCCGACTTTCCGGCCACCTCATGACCGAATTCCATCTCGCCTCGCCCGCCCTCAAACCGCGCGCGGGCGACCTGTTCAACATCGACGCCGCCCTCACCGAGGAAGAGCGCGCCATCCGCGACTCGGTGCGCGCGTTCGTGGACGCCAAGGTCCTGCCGATCATCGGGCAGTGCTACATCGACGGGCGATTCCCCACCGAGCTGATTCCGGAGATGGGCCAGCTGGGCCTCCTCGGCGCGAACCTCCCCGAGGAGTACGGCTGCGCCGGGCTGAGCAACGTGGCCTACGGCCTCATCAACCAGGAACTCGAGCGTGGCGACTCGGGCATCCGTTCGTTCGCCAGCGTCCAGGGCTCGCTGGTGATGTACCCCATCTTCACCTTCGGCAGCGACGCGCAGAAGACGCACTGGCTGCCGAAGATGGCAACGGGCGAGGTCATTGGCTGCTTCGGCCTCACCGAGCCGGACTACGGTTCGAACCCGGCGGGCATGATCACGCGCGCGCGGGTGCAGCAGGACGGCACGTGGATGCTGAACGGCAGCAAGATGTGGATCACCAACGGCTCGGTGGCGCACGTGGCCGTGGTCTGGGCCAAGACGGAGGATGGCGACGACGACGGACACAGCGTGCGCGGCTTCCTTGTGCCCGCAGGCACCAAGGGTTTCACCGCCAAGGAAACGAAGGGCAAGCTGTCACTGCGCGCATCGATGACGAGCGAGCTGGTGTTGAGCGACGTACAGTTGCCGGCCGACGCGATCCTTCCGAAGTCGGATGGCCTCAAGAGCCCGCTGATGTGCCTCACGCAGGCGCGCTACGGCATCTCGTGGGGTGCCATGGGGGCGGCGATCGCCTGTTACGAGGAGGCGCTCTCGTACGCCAAGACGCGGGTGATGTTCGACCGGCCCATCGGCGGCTTCCAGATCCAGCAGGTGCGGCTGGCCGACATGGTCACCGAGATCATCAAGGGGCAGCTGCTCGCGCTGCACCTGGGCCGCATGAAGGACGCGGGGACGTACACGCCGCAGCAGGTGAGCGTGGCCAAGCGCAACAACGTGAGCGTGGCCACCGACATCGCGCGTGAGGCGCGCCGGCTGCTCGGCGCAAATGGCATCCTCGCCGAGTACTCGGCGATGCGCCACATGGCCAACCTCGAGAGCGTGTACACCTACGAGGGGACCCACGACGTGCACTCGCTCGTGATCGGCATGGCCGTGACGGGATTGAACGCGTTCAAGTAAGGAGAACGCGAGAACGCGAGTCTACCAGGTTCGCACTCAGGCCGTCCTCTACTGTTCTCGCGCTCTCGCGCTCTTTCGATCTGGCTTTCTCCGCATCGCCAGGCGCCGCCGCAGGGCATGCGGGATGAACTGCAGCACCCACATCATCAGCTTGTTCCGGAAACCCGGGATGCAGACGACGGCGCCGCCGGCTTCGAACTGGCGCAGCGAGATTTCGGCGACGTCCGCCGAGACCATCCACAGCCACGACGGGATCTGCTTCTTGACGTGCAGCATCTCGTCGTGGATTTCGGTGTGCGTGAACCCCGGGCAGAGCGCCTGCACCCGCACGCCGGTGCCCGCGAGCTCGGTGTCGAGCCCACGGGTGAAGCTCGTGAGGTACGCCTTGGTGGCCGAGTAGTTGACGTTGCCCGGACCGTAGACAAAGCCGGCGATTGAGCTGACGTTGATGATGCCGCCGGCGCCGTGCCCGATCATCCGCGGGAGCGCGGCGCGCGTCAGGCGCATAGGTGCCAGCACGTGCAGGCGCAGCATCTCCATTTGCGGTTCGAGCGCGGTCTTCGCCAGCTTGCCGGTGGTGGCGAAGCCGGCGTTGTTCACGAGCAGGTCGAGCCTCGGTAGCGCGGCGATGCGTTCGGCCACCTCCTCGCGCCCTGCGTCGCTCGAGACATCCGCCGTCCACGTCTCGCACGTCACGCCGAAGCGCCCGGTGAGGTCGCGGCCGAGCGCCTCGATGCGGGCCGTGGAACGGGCCACGAGGATGAGGTCGAATCCATGGCTGGCCAGCAACTCGGCGAAAGAACGGCCAATGC
>Ga0066793_10000709_pt1 | contig 13816 bp, 9 predicted proteins | sample PersoiDNA2013189_FD_83876 | JGI IMG/M metagenome (GOLD analysis project Ga0066793, IMG submission 83876) | Permafrost soil microbial communities from the Arctic, to analyse light accelerated degradation of dissolved organic matter (DOM) -... | ecosystem: Environmental > Terrestrial > Soil >...
ATCCGAAAGTGACTCGCGTCCCGCTTTCACCCGCCGGCTTGCTTGGCGTGGTCAACGTGCGGGGAGAGATCGTTCCTTTCCTTGATACGGGAGTGCTGACCGGCACCGGCACCCTGGCAGAACCCCCATTTGCGGTGCTTGTCAGCGGTGAGACGGAGATGGTTGCGCTGGCCGCGGAGGCCTTGCCGATCGCCGCAGACTTCGAGGAGCCTGTCGGTCCGGGAACTCAGCCGGGTGAGCTTGGTGTCTACAGCAGTGGTGGGCGCTTGGTGGTGCTTGTCGATGTCGAGGAGCTGGTCAAGAGCCGGCTGGATTTGAAACGGGCGAGCTAGAGGACGAGTTCCGTCCACTGTTCATGGAGGAGGCCAAGGGCTACCTCGAACGCATCGCGTCCGGGCTTCTTATGCTGGAGTCCGCGCCCGACGATCAAGCGGCAATCGATGCGATCTTTCGTGAGGCGCACACGATGAAAGGCGCTGCCGGAATGGTCGGCATGATGCGGGTGAGCCGCCTCGCCCACCGGCTCGAAGATCTGCTCGTCGAGCTCAGAGACAAGAAGCGCCGCGCGACACCGGAGCTGACGGACGCCATGCTCCTCGTCGTCGACGGCCTGGGCCGGCTCATCGCAAGCGCCTCCGGTTCGGAACATGACTCGAGCGACGAGGCCGCGCTGGAGCGCCTGCTCCCAGGCGCGCCGGCGCCCTTGACTCCAGCGGGCAAAACCGCAGCCGCTCCTGCGGCTCGCGCCGCCGCGACGGCGCGGGAGCCCTCAATCTCTGCGGTTGCCGTTGCGGTCGCGATCGAGGCGCCCGCGCCCGCGTCCACGCCTTTCGAGGTCCCGGCCTCAGCCGTGCCATCAGCGGAACCTGCCAAACCTGAAGCCGCGGCTAAGTCCACGCGCGCGCCGGCGGATCGCAGACGCGTTGACATGGCGACGCTCGAGGTCCCGGTGGCGCGAATCGACGAGCTCAACCGCCTCGTCGGCGAGGCCTCGGCGGCTCAGCTGAGGGTGGGACACGTCTTCGGGTCCGAGCTGCATCTGGACCCTGACGGGGTTACCGAATACCGGGAGCTCACCAAGGTGATCAACCAGCTCCAGGAGGTCACCGAACGCACGCGCATGGTGCCCGTATCCACGCTGGAACCCATCCTCCATCGCACAGTGCGTGATTCGGCGCGTACGGCCGGCAAGGACGTGCGCTGGGAGATGCTCGGGGAGGATATCGAGGTCGACAGGGGTGTCCTCGAAAAGCTCGTCTCGCCTTTGCTGCATCTCGTTCGAAACTCCGTGGGACATGGAGTCGAGCTCCCTGAGGTTCGGCTGGCCGCCGGCAAGCCACCGCAGGCGACAGTCAGGCTGCATGCGACGCAGGTGGGATCCAAGGTCGTGATCGCGATCAGCGATGACGGCGCCGGCATCAATGTCGCGGCCGTGCGCGCCTCGGCTGCCAAGAGTGCTGTGGACGTGACCGGGCTCACCGAACAAGAGTCCCTCAAGCTGATCTTCAGATCGGGGATCTCCACCGCCAAGGTGCTCACCGAGGAGTCCGGCCGTGGTGTGGGCCTAGACGTCGTCGCGACTGCGGTCGCGGCAGTGCACGGCGAGGTCGAGGTGCTCAACCATCCCGGGTCGGGGGCTGAGTTTCGGATCGTCGTGCCCATCACCCTGACGGTCGTGGCGTGCCTGATCGTGTCGATTGCCGGACAGTCTTTCGCCCTCCCTCTCCATCGAATCATTCGCATGTTGGACGCGCAGCACATCCAGGTTGTGAGTGGCAGAAAGCTCGCGGTCATCGACGGATTGGCGGTGCCGGTCTCCAATCTCGGGACGCTCCTTGGCCTCCCCACCAATGACGATGGTCCCTGGGTTCTATTGGGCACGCCGACAAGCGCTCACGCGTTCCAGGTCGAAACCGTGCTGCAAAAACGCGATGTGGTGGTGCGCGGCCTGACCGGCCTTCTCCGCGACCTCAAAGCCGTGAATGGCGCCAGCATCGAACCGAACGGCTCCATCCTTCTGGTGCTGAACGTACCAACACTGATCGACCGCAGCGACGCCATCGCCGACCACGCGTCGAGGGTGGTCGACAAGGCAGCCGGACCGGCCCGCCAGCTGTCCGTCATGGTCGTCGACGACGCGCTCATGGTGCGTGAGCTCCAGCGTTCGATCCTGGAGCGCGGCGGCTACGCCGTTCGAACTGCCAGCGACGGCGCCGCAGCTCTTGCGATGCTCATCGACGAGCCCGCTGATCTGGTGGTGACGGACCTCGAGATGCCAAATGTCGATGGTTTCGCGCTGACGAGCAACATCCGGGCGCATCCGCGTCTTAGCAACATCCCCGTCCTGATCGTTTCTTCGCGGGCCAGCGCGGAGGACCATCAGCGCGGCCTCGACGCCGGAGCAGACGGCTACATCGTCAAGACCTCCTTCGACGAGGCAGGACTGCTCAGCGCCGTGTCGCGGCTCCTTGGGCGCGAATTCGACCCGACCGCTCAGCGGTACAACGGCCCGGCACCCGGTTGGACGAAAGCCGCCCTCCCGACCCAACAGGCGAAGGCAGGATGAACGTCAGCCCCCTCGACCGCGCAGCGGTCATGATCCAATCTCGCGCCGGCTTGAAAGCTGAGCCTGCGAGCCGCGCACGCCTGGAGAGATTGCTCCAGGAAAGCGCGAGCCTGGCCGGCATTCCCGTGCATTCGTACGTGAACATGGTCGACACCCAGCCGGTCGCATTTGACGAGCTGCTCGACCGGGTCACCGTGCAGCACAGCAGCTTCTTCAGAGACGAGGCGCAATTCGTCGCCTTCGCCCAGATCGCACGCGCTGCGAGCAGCGCACCCCACACGGTGTGGAGTGCGGGTTGCGGGAACGGGCAGGAACCGTACAGCCTCGCGATGCTCCTCGATGAGATCGGCTGCGGCAATTGGCATGTCGTAGCCACCGATGTCTCATTTCACGCTCTCGCCGGGACGGAGAAGGCCGAATACGCAGAGCACGAGACCCAGGGATTGTCCGCGGCGCGCCGCGAGAAGTATCTGCGCCGAAAGGGCAGCGGGTATGAGGTCGTGCCGTCGATTCGGCGCAACGTGCGAATCGCGCACCACAATCTTGCCCGCGCAGACGCTAATTTGGCGGTCCCCGAGGCCGCCGCGGTATTCTGCCGCAACGTTCTGATGTACTTCGGACGAGAAGAGTCGCAGGCCAGCATCCAGCGCATCGCCGCGCGCATCGCGCCAGGTGGATACCTGTTCCTGGGTCACTCTGATTCACCCTGCCCGATGACGCGTCACTTCGAGCCCGTCAAGTTGGGGGGCACAATTTGTTACCGCCGCCACGCCGTGGTCGCTGCGCCTGTGCCTGCCGCCAGGCAGAGTCCGGGCACCACGCGTCCGCCTGCCAACCTTCCGGACCTTCTCGCCGAAGGCGACCACGCAGCCGCCAGCGGCGACCTTCGCGCGGCGGTCCGGGCATTCCGCCAGGCGACATACCTGGACCCAAACGTGGCGGTCGCGTACTTCCAGCTGGGCGCAGCCCTGGAGCTTGCTGGTGACCGGCGTGAGGCGCGTCGCGCGTTCGGAGCCGCGGGACTCGCGATGATGAGGGGCGTTGGCGACGAGGACCTCTCGGGGCTTGGGGGCTACACGCGGCGCGACCTTGCGCGCGCCATCGCCGCCAAGCTGACAGGCGAGGAAAGCTCGATGGCTCAAATGGGGCCGGGGCACTGATGGCCGCCGAAGAAATCGTCCTTGTCGACGACGACCGCGTGATCCAGAAGATGGTCGGCGGCTTCCTCGAACGGTCGGGTTATCGCGTACGCAGAGCCAGCGATGGGATCGAAGCCCTCGAGATGGTCAACGAACGTGTCCCCGATCTGGTGATCACCGATGTGCGCATGCCGGAGCTCAACGGCATCGAGCTGACGTCGCGCCTCCGGGGCAATCACCGGACCGCCAGCATTCCAATTCTCATGTTCTCGGACCTCGGCGAAGCGCGCGACGCGCTGGCCGGTTATGCGGTTGGCGCCGACGACTACCTGCCGAAGCCTTTCGAGCTCGCGATACTCGAGGCGAAGGTCGAATCGATGTTGCGGCGGTCGGCCGGCGCAGCGACCAAAGCCAACCGGGGCAGGGTGATCCTGTTCGCCCACGCCAAAGGCGGCGTCGGTACCACCTCGCTCGCTGTCAATACCGCGGTCCTGTTGGCGGCGCAGTCAGCGAGACCGGTTGGACTGCTCGACCTCGATGTCGAGTTTGGCGACTCGGCTGTTTACCTCAACGTTCATCCGAACCAAACGCTCGCCGACCTCAAGGCGGCTCCGGGGACAGTGGTCGACGAGGCTTTGTTCGCGGGCTTCATCACCCAGTCCGGGAGCGTAAGGCTGGTGGTGGGCGCCGACCTCCCAGAGCGCGCGGACCTGGTCACGTTGCCGGCGATCCAGCTGGCGATCGACCGCCTGAGCCTGACCTGTGGCTACGTCCTGATCGACGCACCGGCATCGTTCAGCGAGCGCACGTTGACAGCTCTCGACACCAGCGACCTGATCTGCCTGGTCACGTCTGGTTCGCTTCCATCCTTGAAAGCAACCCGCGGCTGTCTCGACCTCTTCGAAAAGCTGGGCGTTGCATCAGGGCGCGTCCGCTTGATCCTCAATTACAGCACGACCCACGCAATCGACATCGACACCGCCACCAGCGTTCTCGGACGCCGGCCAGATTTTGTGGTCCAGCATTCCGACAGCCTCGACAGGGCTGCCAACAGCGGCCGGCCGCTGGTGGTCTCGGATCCGAACGACCCGCTGGTCGCGGACTTGCGAAAGCTCGCCGATGCGATGGCGATCACCCAGATCCGCCGGCCCTAGAAGGGGGACGTCCCCCTTGAGCCGGCCGGCCTGGCGGAGCGCCGGGCGGACCCCCCTTTTGGCTCCCCTAGCTGCGGGCGTACGCGGGCACGGTGAACCAGAAAGTGCTGCCTTGCCCCAATGTTGAGTCGACGCCCATCTGGCCACCCTGGATGGCCACCAGGCCTTTGGCGATGGACAGGCCGAGCCCAGTGCCACCGAAGCGCCGGGTGGTGGTGGGGTCGAGCTGCTTGAAGCGCTCGAAGACCACGTCCTTGCTCTCGTCAGGCATTCCGATGCCTGTGTCCATGACGCTCACGCGCCAAAAGCCCGACCACGGCAGGCAATTGATCGTTATGCCACCGCTGTCTGTGAATTTGATCGCGTTGCCGACCAGGTTGGTCAATATCTGCTTCAAGCGTCCCTCGTCCCCAAGCGCCTGAACCCCGTCGTGGATGTCTGCGTGCAGGAACAAGCCCTTGCGGTCCGCCAGCGTCTTGACGGTGGCCAGGACCGACGCGATCAGCACTTTGAGATCGACGCATCCCATTTTCAGGGTCATCTTGCCGGCTTCGATCTGGGATTCGTCAAGGATGTCATTGACCAGGCCGAGCAGTACCTGACCACCCGACTGGACCTCCTGGACGTCACGTCGTTGATCCTCCTGGAGCTCGCCATCTGCTCCGTCCAGAAGAAGCTCCGTATAACCCAGGATGCCGGCCAACGGTGTTCGCAGCTCATGGCTCACGTTGGTGATGAAATCCGACTGCTGCCTGTTCACGGCATTGAGCTGCGTGTTCTTCATCGAGATCTCAGTCATCGCGGCTGACAGCTGGTCGTTCTTTCTTGACACATCTACGACCGCGGACTGCAGCCGGGTCTCGCTGTCGTGGAGCGCCACCGTCACCGAGTCCTCACGGCGCTTGCCCAGGTGCATCTGGTAGTCGTAAGCCCGCGCCATCCGGACGATGCCGGTGTCGGCGCTCGACCTGATGATCGCCCTTACCTCAGCGCCGAGGGTCGGTGGCGTGCCGAGGCTTCTCACCTCTTCATTCAGGACCAGGAGATTGCTGTCTCGCCACAGCAGATATGACCGCGTCATCGTCGCGACCGGCAATTCGTACAGAGCCGCCATGACCCCGAGTCGGCCGATGAAGTTCCGCTCCTTCTCGGATGTGGCTTGCCCCGTAATGAGGAATCTCGCGACGTTGCGCGTGGCCAGGTTGTGGATGTGGCGGATGGGTTTGGCGAACCGTCGTGAGGCCAGCTCCGACAGCCCCGCCACGGCTGCGGCGTCGGCAGTCATCCGGGTGGCCTCAATGACTCGGGCCGCAAGAGCCCGGCCCAACCTCACCTTGTGATCGGTATCGCCAAGGACACCGGAGGCTGCCCTGGGCGACCTCGACTTAACGCTCAGGGCGAATGCACCGGCCGGCGAGCCTCGTCGGATCTGCAAGAGATTGGACCTTCGCCTACCAGGAAGGGACTCGTTGGCCGATCGCCTCCGACACCCGGGCTACGAGATCCGCCGGCGAGAAGGGTTTGGTGAGGTAGTAGTCGGCTCCCGCGAGGATGCCTGCATCGATGTCCGACTGCTTGTCGCTCGAGGTTAGAACCATGACCTGGGTACCCCGCAGCTCGGGATCGGCACGAATGGCCTTGAGGACCTCGAGACCAGATCGCTTCGGCATGTTCAGGTCGAGAAGGACGAGAGCGGGCTTTCTCTCCTTGATCAAGATCCAGGCCTCCTCGCCGTCGCACGCCTCGATGACCTGGTAGACAGGAGAGTCGATCGTCGCGCGGACGAGATTGCGCAGATGGGGCTCGTCGTCGACGATCACTATCGTCTGCCGCTTGTGGATCCCGCTTCGGGTGGTGAGGCTCATGGAGAAACCCCCGGCATTGTCAAGTTCGTTAAGCGCATACACAAGTGATACGCCTGGCGGGTTCACAAGTCGACCTGCGAAGTCAGGTCATTGTACCCATCAGAATCGATGGGTTGCGATCCTGGCGCTAGCCTTTGAGCGCCGCCTCCAGAACAAGCGCGCCCGCCTAGGCAAAGGGCACAGCCCCGTCAGCTCAAGAAAAGGCCAAGGTGCCCTAGGGATAGAGGGCACACGTCCAGTGTCAGCGCATGGCGACTTCGGAACCCCTTGCGCGTAGAACCTTGGACATGGGACTGGCGGGCGTTGTTTTTGCCCTGTTTACGTCCGGCTACATCATCGGCGTGTGGACTGCGTGCCTGGTGCTCAGGCAGCCGCAGCGCCTATACGAAGATGGCATCCCGTTGCCCCTTGCGACTGCCCGCGCGATCGCTGTTCGCGCCGTAGGGGCTGAGAGGCGGCTCTGAGCCCCGTGAACCTGACCACAGGCCGGCTCAAGGTCGTCCACCCGAGCCAACCAGCCACTCACGAGCCCGGCGTCACCGGCAGCGCGTCAGTTGCTGAACCTGAGGACGACGATGTGGTCTCGCTCCACAGCCAGGCGCTCCGCACTCCCTTGGACAGCATGGTCGTCTTGGCTGACCTGGTCGCCTCTGACGATGTGACCGAGGAGCAGCGCCAGCTCTATGCCGGGAGGCTGCGACGCGAGAGCCGCAGGCTGTCAGGCCTGATCGACAAAGCTCTCGCGCTGCAGCGCCTCGAGGCCGGCCGTCGTGACCTGGACCTCGGCCCTGTCGATGTTGGCTCCCTCATGCGTCGCGCCGTTGCCGCCGCGGGCGAGGACGAGCGCCTTCCGATCAGTGTGCAAGCACCAGATCGGCTTCCTCTTGTTTGGGCTGACGCCGAGGCCATCCTCGAGGTCCTGGCCAACTTCCTGGACAATGCCCGCCGGTTCTCGCTTGGCGGCGGCGCGATCACGGTCGAAGCTCGCGCGGCTGGCGAGATGGTCGAAGTCTCTGTCCGGGACCACGGCATCGGACTGGAGGCCGATGAACTGCCGAAGGTTTTCCGCAAGTTCTACCGGGCCGAGAACGGCCTGCGCATGCGCGGTCCAGGCGGTGGACTTGGGTTGGCCATCAATCGCCGCATCATCGAATCGCATGGCGGCCAGGTCGCTGCCACATCCGCGGGCTCCGGAAAGGGAGCGAGATTCCAATTCACGCTGCCTCTCGCACGAGGCTTGACGACGTCTGATTACGTTCTCATCGTCGACGGTGACGCCACATTCGCCAGGCTGCTGAAAACTGAGCTTGCTGCGATCGGCCTCGAGACGCTACGAGCTTCAGACTCCGAAACCGCAGCGCAATTACTCGCCGGCACATCGCCGCGAGCGGTTGTCCTCGATCTCCGGTTTGCAGGTCTCCCCGGAACGGACTTTCTCGCTCGAGTGCGCAGTGATCGCAATACGCAAAGCCCGATCGTGATGCTCGCCGCTGAGGATGTTCTCCCGCCGGAACTGTCCGCGCTCGAAGAATGGGACGTCGAAGTGCTGCCGAAGGAGGCCGGCGCCCCGCAGGCCGCCGCGGCCCTCATCTCCGAGGCGTTGACGCCGTGACTATCGTGCGACGCCGCACTCCGCCAGTGCTGCAGATCCTGCGGACTGTGCTCATCGCCGACGACGAGCCGAGCATGCGGCTGCTGGTCCACGCCACCATCGAGTCAGACGACTACGCGGTCGTGGAGGCGGCCGACGGCGCTGAAGCGTGGGCCATGGTCCAGAAGCACAAGCCGTCACTCGTGCTGCTCGATGTTCAGATGCCCGAACGCACGGGCATCGAGGTGCTGCGCTCGATCAAAGCGGATCCGAACCTCAACGCCACCAAGGTGATCCTGTTGACCTCCAAAGCACAAGAGAGCGACGTCGAGGCAGGCCTGATCGCGGGCGCTGACTTCTATCTGACCAAACCCTTCTCGCCGTTGGACCTCTTGACCCGGGTAGAAGAAGCGCTACAGCTCTGATGGTGCAGCGCCAGCGAGAGGGGGAGATCAGGCCTGATCGTAGGGGCTGGTCCCTACGCAGTTACATGGCGCTCTTCATGGTCGTGCTGCTCGCCGTCGCGGCGGTGGCGGCGTTCTCAGTCCGGTTTATGACCGAGCTGGATGCGCGGCAGGCCGCAGTGGCCGACACCAATTTCGCCGCGGAAAAAGCCGCAGCGTTGCTCAAGTCCGGGTTTGATCAGATCAACGACCTGTCAATACCACTCAGCAAGGATCCAAGCATCGGCCAGCTATTCGCCGATCCGACGAAATGCAAGCTCGGGTACGCGCCCTTGGGTGCGTTCAAGACAGGCCGGATGGATCTCGTCAGGCTCGATGGCTCAGTCGTGTGTTCCTCGAGCAAGGCCGCTGCGCCCGGTGGCGCATCGCCCTACAACAGTCAGAGCTGGCTTTCAGCGACGGCACCAATTGTGGTCGCGCCTGTTCTTGACCCCGTTACCGGCGGCCAGGTTGTGGTCATCTCGTACCCCATCGCAGGAAAGGGCGCCCTCGTCTGGTTCCTCGACCTCGTACCCATCGGCCCCTTCCTGGCGTCCGAGTTTGGCAGCGGAACTCATTCTCTGGAGTTCTTGATCACAGGCGAAAATAATCAGGCGGTCATAGCCAGGTCGATCGATTCGGCGCAATGGGTAGGCAAGAAGCTGAGCGCAGCGCCAAGCGCGAGCACATCCTCCAATGCCGGCAGCCCCGACCTCAATGACACCAACCGCATCTATGGCGCCTCGATCAGAAATGCTGCCGGGTGGCACCTGTACGTCGGAGCCGACGAAGCCGAGGCTCTGGCAGTCGCAGACCTGTCGGCGAATCGGTTTCTAGTGATCATCCTTATCGGAGTCGGCGCCATGTCGCTCGTGGTTTGGGTCGCCTACCGGCGGGTGGCGGAACCTGTTCGGCGGCTCAGCCTGGTGATGCGTGGCTCAACCGCTGAGCAACCGGCGAGCGTAGCTGTGGGCGCTGGGGCTCGCGAGGTCACCGACCTGGCCGAGGACTTCGACAAGCTCATGGCGACGATCACGCATGAGGAGGCCGATCGGCTCGCCACCGAGGAGAAGGTGGCCGACTCGGAGCGCAACTATCGCTCGTTGTTTGAAAGCAATCCCCAGCCGATGTGGCTGTACGACATTCATACGCTTGCCTTTCTGCGGGTCAACGACGCTGCGATCGCCCGTTACGGATATTCGCGCGACGAATTCCTTGCGATGACCGTCAAGGACATACGCCGTCCCGAGAATGTTCCAAAGTTCTTACAGCTGACCGCCCATCCCCCGGCATTCGCCAAGACAGGCCCCTGGACCCACCTCATGAAAGACGGTTCGACGCTCGAAGTGCTGGTCACCTCGCATGCTGTCAGCTTCGGCGAGAAGGAAGCACGCTTTGTCATGGCCGAGGACCTCACCGAGAGTCAGCGGCTCGAGTTGGAGCTCCACCAGTCGCAGGCTCGCGCTGAAGCGAGTGCGGCGTTGAATCGTGCCAAAGACGAGATGGTCTCGCTGGTGAGCCACGAGATGCGCACCCCGCTCGCTAGCATCGTCGGCTTCACCGAGCTGTTGACGACACGCGAGGTCACGCCTGAGCAGCGGAAGGAGTACCTGTCGGTGATGCTCCAGGAAGGCCACCGGCTGACCGCGCTCATCAACGACTTTCTTGATCTGCGCCGCATCGAAGGCGGTCACATGACGATGAGCTTCGCTCCCGCGGATATCGGCGCGCTGATCAAGCGCGTGGTCGAGGTATTCGGCAAATCCGGGCGATCGGTCGTTACGGCAAGACTCGCAGACCATCTACCCCTGGTGCGCGCTGACAGCGATTCGATATTCAGGGTCGTCGCCAACCTCCTGTCGAACGCCCGGAAGTATTCTCCAAATGGCGGGGCCATCGTCGTCAGCGCTGCATCGGTTGACGGCATGGTCGAGATCTCCGTGCAAGACCAGGGGCTGGGCATTCCAGCCGATGCGCTGTCTCACCTGTTCCAGAAGTTCTATCGAATTGACACAGCAGATCGGCGTGCTATCAGAGGTACGGGCCTCGGTCTCGCCATCAGCAAGAATATCGTCGAAGCCCACGGCGGCACGATCGGCGCGAGGTCAGCGGGTCCAGGCCTGGGCTCCCTCTTCTACTTCACGCTGCCGGTCGGTCGTGAGCAGTCGCGCGCAGGAGACGTACTGGTGGTCGAGGACGACTCGGGCTTTGCCCACCTGCTGCAAGCAGAGCTTGCGACCAGAGAGATCAGCTCGGTTTGGGCAGCGGACGCTGAGACCGCAGAGCAGCTCCTGGCCAAGAACGGCGCGCGCGCTGTCGTGCTCGACCTGCTGCTTCCCGGCTTGTCAGGCGAAGCATTCCTGCAGCGCCTGCGAGAGACGTACGGGCCATCCATCCCAGTGGTGGTGATCACGCTGAAGGATTTGGAGCTGTCTGAGAATCTCGCGTTGCAGCAGCTTGGCGTGACGGGGGTACTGCGAAAAGGGCCGGGCATATCCGGTGCCGCAGCCGACCTGATTGAGAACGCCCTGGCGGCCCAGCTGGTGGCCCGCTGATGGCGATGGCCGAGGTGGTGCGACTCGAGCCGGCTCTCAGTGCCGACGATTCCGACCGTCTGCAGCGCCTGAGGCAACTGTTCGCCATCCATGGTCCTGACCTCACTGCCTGGCCAATGGTTCCGATGCCGGTCCTGTGCACCGTATCCATCTTGTTCACGGACCTGCGCGGCTTCACCCGTCTGACAGAGCGCTTCGCCCACGACCCCGCCGGCCTGATGGAAGTGCTCAATGCACATCTGAAGAAAGTCCTGAGGTCGATCTCAATTTGTGGAGGCGTCGTCGAAAAATTCGTCGGCGACGGAGTGATGGCCACCTTTGGCGCCAGCGGAGACCAGGACGACCACGTCGGCAGAGCGATGGCGGCCGCGATCGGCTTGATCGGGGCAAATGAAGCGCTCAACCGCCGATCCGCGGCAGATTGGGGCTTTCGACTCGACGTCGGCGTCGGCATCGCGTCAGGACCCGTCGTGGTCGGCGCCGTCGGCTCGGGCGACCGCTCAGAGCTCGGCGTGCTTGGCGATGCGGTCAACGTCGCCGCCAGGCTGGTCACGCAAGCCGGGCCTGGCGAGGTACTGATGACCGGTACCGTTTATCGGGCGATGGAAAGCATGCTGCAGAGCGAGCTGACCTCGCAGTCCGCCGTGCGGGGGCGGTCAGGCCGTCTCGAGATCTACAGGATGTCCTTGCTCGGCGGCCGCGGCGACCTCGCCTGACGCGCCGTCGACATGCGCCGCCAGGCCCGCGTTCTCCACCAGGAGATGAGTGGCTTCGGATTCGTCAGCGGGCCTGCCGATCAAGAATCCCTGGGCGGCGTCGCATCCAGCTTCGATTAGGATCGCTTCGGCCGCTCGATCCTGAAGGCCCTCCGCGACGACTCGCAGGCCGAGGTTGTGGCCGAGCCCGACGGCGGAGCGCACGATCGCGCCGGAATCAGGGTCGGTCGCCAGCCCTGTCACGAACGAGCGATCGATCTTGCTCTCGTTGACCGGCAGGCGCATCAGATAGAGGAGCGACGAGTATCCGGTGCCGAAATCGTCTAGCGAAAGCCGGATGCCCATCTCGCTCAGTCTGGCCAGCGCCTTGCCTGCGGCGGCAGCCATCGCCACTCCCTCTGTGATCTCGAGCGTCAGCCTGTGCGGCTCGATGCTCGAGGACTCGAGCGCGCGGGAGACCATCTCCTCGAGCGAGTGGTCCTCGATGCAGCGCGGCGACACGTTGACGGACATGTTGACGTCGAGCCCCAGCGCCAGCCACTTGCGCAGCTGGGTGAGCGCGTTGTCGAGGACCCAGGCCGTCAGCGGATGGATGATGCCCATCTCCTCGGCCAGGGGAAGGAATCGGTCCGGCGGCATCATGCCCTCGCGAGGGTGGTTCCATCGAACGAGCGCCTCCATGCTCTGGATCGCGCCGGTCGCCAGGGTCAGCTGCGGCTGGTACTGCAGGAAGAGCTCGCCCTGCGGGATCGAGCGACGCAGCTCGCCGGCCAACCCTGAGCGTCGAAGGGACTGCGCCTCCTGCTCCGGCGCATAGACCGCGTGTCCACCGCCCGATCGCTTGGCCACGTACATGGCCACATCGGCGCGGCGCAGCAGGGTCGTCGGATCGTCACCGTGCACCGGGTACAGCGCGATGCCGATCGAAGCTCCGGTCTCGACCATCTGGTCGGCGATCGCGAACGGTCCTTCGAGCGCGGCGAGGATCTTGCGGGCCGTGCCGACCACGTCGTCGGGGTGCTTGGCGTCGGTGGTGAGAACCGCGAACTCGTCGCCGCCGAGTCGCGCGATGGTGTCGGTCGCGCGAAGCACACCACGCAAGCGCGCGGTGACCTCCTGAAGCAGCGTGTCGCCGCGATCGTGGCCGAGCGCATCGTTGATGTCCTTGAAGCGATCGAGGTCAAGGAGCAGGACCCCGAACATGTTCTGGTTTCGCCTCGCCGACAGCAATGCCTGGCGCAGCCGGTCGCCGAACAGGCTCCGGTTGGGCAGGCCGGTCAGGGCGTCGTGCAGGGCCTGGTACTCGAGCGCGTCGGTGTGCGCCTTCCGCTCAGAGATGTCTCGCATCGTTGCGATGAACAGATGGCGCGAGCCCACCTGCATCGAGCTGACCACGAACTCCAGGGGAAACAGGCTGCCGCTCTTCCTCTTCCCCATCGACTCATGGGCGGCGCTGATCGGGATGTCCTGCGTCAGGCGGTGTTGCAGGTAGTTCGTGAACCCGCTGCGATGCGTGGTGGCGATGAGGATCTCCGCAGGCTGGCCGACAAGCTCCTGCTCCTCGTAGCCGAAGAGCTTCACCACCGCTGGGTTGGCGGATTCGATGATGCCCGCCTGGTCGATGGTCGCCAGTCCGTCCGAAACGTTGTCGAGGACCGATCGCATCCGTTTCTCGCTGTCCTGCAGCGCAACCTCGGCGCGCTTGCGCTCGACTAACTCGCCGATCTGCGAGCTGACGGCGTTCATTACCGCTACCAGCCCTTCGTCGAGCTCGCGAGCCGCCCAGG
>Ga0066793_10000710_pt1 | contig 13813 bp, 12 predicted proteins | sample PersoiDNA2013189_FD_83876 | JGI IMG/M metagenome (GOLD analysis project Ga0066793, IMG submission 83876) | Permafrost soil microbial communities from the Arctic, to analyse light accelerated degradation of dissolved organic matter (DOM) -... | ecosystem: Environmental > Terrestrial > Soil >...
CCACCTCATAAGCCAACGCTTGATTTAATGTGGATGTGTTTAAGTCTGCGCCTTGCTTGGCCATTACCAGTTTGCGGATCACTTCAGGGGGGGCGATAACCCACGCCAGGCGGATGCCTGGCGCCATTATTTTTGAAAAAGTGCTTAAATAGATCACATTTCCCCGGTAATAAGCTGTACCGCTATTCCGCGCTTTACTATCCATCGCCAGGATAGGGGTAATAGGGTCGCCTTCAAACCGGAGTTGGCCGTAAGGATCATCTTCAATGATGGGCACACCAAATTGATCGGCCAGCTCGATAATCCTCTTACGTCTCTCGAAAGGGATGGTCATACCGGTTGGGTTTTGGAAGTTGGGAATTACATAGAGTAATTTTGCACCACAGCGCAGCTCTTTTTCCAGGCTGTCGGGGTCGATACCTTGTTCGTCCGAATGGACTGAGACATATTCAGCGCCATAGGCATTCCAGGCTTGCAGCGCGCCAAGGTAGGTAGGTGTTTCTACCAGGATTCGGTCACCCGGGTTGATGAAAATTTTCCCTAACAGATCAAGCGCCTGTTGTGAACCGGATGTCATTAAGACGTTTTCGGCGGTGACGTTAATTCCATGACGTGCAGCAAAGCCAGCCAACATTTCTCTTAATGGTAAATAACCTTCGGTCGTGCCATACTGGAGAACATAAGCAGCCTGTTCGCTGAGGATTCTATCGCATGCAAGCCGGATTCGTTCAAGAGGGAATACGTCTGGGGAAGGCAAACCACCGCCGAAAGAAATAATATCGGGCTGCTCCGTTAATTTCAATATCTCTCGGATGGCTGATCCACTCATTCGTTGAGTACGCTGTGCATACCGGTGGTCCCAGAGTGTCTCTTGCATTGATTTCTCCTATCACATAACTTTATTGTAACTGCTTATCAAGCAATGATAGGCGCTGAATTTGAGGTGTTTTGCGCGTGCCTGGCAAGCGCAAAACACCTCAAATTCGGGGCTTTTCACATGGGCATGAGCAATTACACTTTATTATAATTTTGGAAACCGGCTGACCACCGTTCCCGGTGTGGGTAGGGTAACTTTCTCGCCTGGGAGGAGCGCTGCCGGCGCTTTGCCGGCAGCTTTAGCGGCGTCCTGGAAAATGGCAATCGGGGTTCCTTCGACGGCAGATTTTAAATCGATGAAGGCCTGGCCCGTTAGAAGACCTTCGCTGTCGATGGCGCAACTGGTGACGACTCCAATGACTTTTCCTTTTTTATCCAGAACTGGATCGCCCAGGTGCGCCATACGCACGCCCTTTTCATTGAACCGGTAGCGCACCACCACACCCGAACGGTTGTGTTCGCGCTCAATAAAAGCCTGCCGGCCGATAAACCAGGGTTTGTAGATTTTTACATAAGAACTGAAACCAGCTTCAGCCACGCCCAAATTAAGGTCACCCCCCATTTCATGACCATACAAGGGCAGCCCGGCTTCAGTCCGCAGTGAATCCCGGGCGCCCAGACCACAGGGTTTCAAGCCCAAAGGGGCGCCTGATTGAAGGAGAGCATTCCACAGATCAGGCGCTTGTTGGGGATGAATGAACAGCTCAAAGGCCATTTTTTCACCGGTATACCCCGTGCGGGATATGACCAGATCGAAACCGCCTACCACCGCTTCGCACAGCTCAGTCCTTTTTAATCCCATAATTCGCAGGCGCGCAGCCGCATCGCATCCCAGCGCCAGCAAAATATCCCGAGACTTTGGCCCTTGTAAGGCGATGTCCACGCGCATATCGGATCCCGCGGACGGATCGCGCAAGTTACGAAAAGTCACATAACGACCCACAGCTACCGCGAATGGGCGTTGGATATCGATGCAGACTTTCCCTTCCTTAACCTGGTTCAGCCAGGCCCAATCTTTATCATCATTTGATGCATTGACTACCACCATGTAGATGTCTTTGGCGCGGTGGTAAACCAGCGTATCGTCAATCACGTTCGCATCTGGATCGAGGAAATGGGTGTAACACGATTCACCGGTAGCCAGGCCAGCGATATCGTTGCCACAAACGCTGTCTAAAAACAGGGCAGCATCCGGTCCTTCAGCCTGGTAAACGCCCATGTGTGAAACGTCAAATAACCCGGCCGCCTGGCGGGTGGCCAGGTGTTCATTGATGACGGATGTATACCAGACGGGCATATCCCAACCGGCAAAAGGCGCCATTTTCGCGCCCAACGCGCGGTGAGCCGGGTTAAGTGCCGTCTTTTTTAAAGGTGTATTTCGATCTTCCCAGGTAAAACCGGGTAAAGTCTCGCCATTAGCAGGGTTCATCCCGATAAAATAAGGCTTACGGGGAGACACAGGGTCGGACGAGATCTGCTCAGAATGGCCGCTCATGGTGGACGCCAGCTCCTGGATGATGACAGGACCCGGCAGACGGCGGGTGGGATCGGGATCAAAAGCGACATAACCATCCGATAAGTCGCGTAACCAGGCAGCCGCCAGGCCACCCTGTGAAGCCGTGAGGGTAAAGACGAAATGATCGGGCGTCACACAAATCAGGCTGCCATCGATGCTGCCTTTAGGGGTATTTAGACGGGTGATCTGGCTCTGACCGGGTTTGAGCACTTCACTGTCACTGCTGAAAGCGAAGTTTACAAAATGCCGGATGGCCGCACCCTGGATATCCAGGTGTGTTCTCCCCGATGGGTCGGATTTGAATGGATCATCCATAAAGAAATAATGTGGATAGCCATGCGTTTGGTTGTCACCGTCAGACTCGGCTTTTTCAGCCAGGGTTACTGCCTGGCGGCGAGTGTTTTCGAGGACTTCAAAATCGACTTTCGCGCGAGCTGCCAATCCATGGCGAGTTCCGACCGTGTAGGGGGTGGTGGCTTTGAGCACATCAGCGATTAAATCGGCCACCACGACCATATCATTTTCTTTCAAGCCACGTTGGGTTAGCCAAGGTGTCCCCAGGCGGATCCCCGAAGCATTGAGAGCCGATTTATCGCCAGGGATGGTGTTGCGGTTGACGACAATCCCGGCCACGTCCAAAATCCGCGAGGCCATGTCACCCGATAAAGGGGTTTGGTCGGCGCCCACAATCGTTTTACAATCCAGGTTGGTGAGGTGGGTATCGGTGCCCTTGAATGGGATGCGGAAACCTCTTTCCTGTAACTGGTTGGTCAGAGTGACGCAGTTCTTGACAATTTGGTACTGGAGAGCCCGGAATTGCTCCGTCCTGGCCAGTTTAAACGTGACTGCCAGGGCAGCGAATACGTGGGTGTGTGGTCCGCCCTGTTCACCGGGGAAAACAGCCTTATCAATTTTCTTGGCCAGCACGCTGTCAAGCGTCAGGATAACGGCGCCCCTGGGGCCACACAGGGTTTTGTGCGTGGTAAAGGTAATGACGTGGGCGTAGCCCACTGGCGAAGGGATGACCCTCGCTGCGATTAATCCCGCGATGTGAGAAACATCTGCCATCAGGGTCGCGCCAACCGAATCCGCAATTTGGCGAAAACGGCTCCAATCGGGCGCCCAGGAGTATGAGGAGTAGCCCGCGATAATAATTTTTGGTTTCTTTTCCCTTGCGATGGCTTCGACGGCGTCGTAATCGATTTTTTCGGTGATCGGATCAACCGTGTAATGCACCGCGTTATAGAATTTCCCCGATCGATTGACCGAAGATCCATGCGTAAGATGCCCGCCATGCAATAAATTCATACCCAGGATGGTATCTCCTGGATTCAACAGTGCGGTATAGACCGCATTATTGGCTGGTGCTCCGGATAGGGGTTGGACGTTGGCGTATAATCGGTCCGCTGAAAAGGAGGGCGTGGCAAAAGCTTCAGCGCACCGGCGGCGGGCCAGCGCTTCGACCGTGTCCACATATTCAACGCCTTTGTAATAACGTGGGTCGGCATAACGCCGGTAAAAACCGAGCCGGGCAGGATAATCTAATAGCTCAGCCTCATCCATTAACCGCGTTTCTTCGTCCGGATAACCTTCCGCATAAATGTTTTGGAACACCGAGCCCAAAGCTTCTCTCACCGCTTTGGGGGCTATGCTCTCACTGGGGATCATGATCAATTTGCGATATTGCCTTTCAGCCTCAAGCCGGATGACTTGATCAACGGCAAGGTCAACATCGGCCAGGTTACCACGGAACAGGAAATCGGACATCGGTTACCTCCTGGTAAGCATCATCAATAATATCAACGGTCTCGCTATACATGGCAGAAAATAAAATTTATGGTTATTCAGACAGCTTTTCCAATCCCCTAGAGTTCCCTCAAAGGGCAGTCTAATTGTAGTCCCAGGATACGTGCTGGTCAAGCTACCCAACCAATGCGTCATCGCTTATAATGAGAGGGGTCAGCCGATAATCCGATCGGTCATTTCCAGTCAAGCAGGTAATTTTTTGGTAACTTCTCAGGCTTGTGTGAAAAAACTGAGCAGTTACATTTTTTGTTTATTCGGGATTTACCATGGAGTTAAAGCGAGATGATATGGGTAGCATTAAGTGAAACTCTTCACCTGGATGGGTGTTTAAGTAGTAGACCTTATGGAACATAATGCCGACATTCCGGAAATTAGCGATGAGGATGCATTAAATCGGGCTGCCCAAGGGGATACAGATGCGTTTGGAATATTATATGAACGCTATGTTAAAAGGATTTATAACTATATTTATTACCGCACCGGTAATCCATTTGACGCCGAAGATTTAACTGCCAGGGTTTTTCACCGGGCGTTTGATCACATCAGTGGTTATCGCAACATGGGTGTGCCCCTGTCAGCCTGGTTATACCGGATTGCGCACAACCTGGTCGCAAACTGGCACAGGGATAACCACCGCAGGCAAGAAGTGCCCCTGGAAGACGTCACGATCGCTCCTCCGACCCTCGATCATCCGGAGATCACTCTCGTTCAAAACCAGGAGATGGAGAGATTATTAAGGACCCTTCGGAAATTGGGCTCTGACCGGCAGCAACTGATTATTTTGAAATTTGTGGAGCATTTATCGAATACTGAGATTGGGTTGATCATGGGACGGAGCGAAGGCGCGGTAAAAAGCCTGTATCACCGGACCCTTTTGGTATTGAGAGATGAACTGCAGAAACCTGAATAAGGACTGATGAGGGAGTCAGTTATGTTGCGAATTGTAACCGATGGATCGGCGGATATACCCATTGATTGGATAGAGGCTTACGAGATCAAAATCCTTCCTCTGAACATACAAATCGGAGATAAATGTTATCAGGAAGGGGTAGATATTACCCGCGATCAGTTTTACGAGCTGGTTAACAAGTTCGGCATCATACCCAAAACTTCATTACCATCACCACGCCAGGTGATGGATTTTTATGAGCGGTTTACCAATATGGGTGATTCGATCTTATCCATCCATCTGGCCAGCAAGCTGTCGGGGACCTTCTCGATTGTGCAAATAGCGGCGCAGGAATTGAAGGATCGCTTTAAAATTTATACCTTTGATTCGGGAGGTGGATCCGCGATGCTGGCTTTTATGTGCCGGGAAGCGCGCCTGTGGGACCAATCAGGCCAATCAATCCAGGACATTTTGAAGCAGTTAGAAGCGATCCGCCAGCGAGTTACCGTGATATTTACGGTGGATAATCTCGAGTTTGCCCGTCTAAGTGGGCGGGTGAATGCAATCCAATCCTCTTTGTCTTCCTTGTTACAGATCAAGCCGATTATTGTCCTGCGAGACGGGCTGCTAGAACTTTCCGAGAGAGTACGAACCCGCCGGAAATCGTTAGAACGGATTCTCGAGATGGTCAGGCAGAAAGTCGGCGATCGAGCGATCAACGTGGCTATCGTTCATGCGAACGATCTTCCCGCTGCTGAAGCGATGAGGAAGAAGGTTTGTGCGGTGTTAAATTGTAAAGATATTTTCTTGACCGAACTATCAATTCCAGTTGCTTCTCATTTGGGGCCGGGGACAATAGGAATTGTGGCATATCCTGTGGATGAGGAAAAAATAAACGTATGAGCGCTAACCGATTATTATTTGGCGACCGGTCTCCAGCTCTGGCTGAATTTGAGCTTCGATTGCAATCTTCACTTCAACCGGTTGACCCCGATCCGAAGTTTGTCTACACCTTGAGGGAAAAGCTCGTTACCCCAGACGCAGTCATCCTGGAGAGACAATCAGGAGCACTGAGCCTGTTAATCATTGCCGTCGGACTGTTTTCTGGGGTTCTATTATTGATGATAAGCCGACGTTTATATAACATGCTTCGTAAATAAAAAAAGCCCCAAAAGGGGCTTTTTAAATTGGGTCAAATGGAGCCGTGCGGTTTCTCGTTTAGAGACTAATTGGCCTTTAGAAAAATTCCAAATTTCTCTCCAAGTTCAATTTCACTCGGTTCGACCAGGATGCTTCCATCAGGAAAAATGAAGGTCGGAACGCTGCGATAACCATTATTTATCTGCTCTACATAAGCGCGTGCCGCCATATCCAGGTCAATATCGATCCACTTGAAAGGGATCTCGTGTTGGACTAAAAATTGCTTTGCCCTGCGGGATTGGCCACACCAGGCAGTTCCATAGACGACAATCTCTTTGATGTCCTCATCCATTTGGGTCACCTTGATCATTCCATGTGTCAAAAGATAATATAATTGCTGACTACTCAACCACGAGAAGGGAGTCTCCGAAGTTGATATGTTTACGGGTGCGAAGCACCCGTAAACATATCAACTTCGGGCTTTATTCACGTGGGCCTGAACAGTAACTACAATTGTATCCTATTTATAAACCTACGGAAGATGATGAAAGTAATACAAATGACCCTTCAATATTAATGGTTGTCGAAGAGCTCCGGTGATGACATTTTATGGAAATCTTATCTTGATCACCATTGGACATGCTTTTCCCTCGTATTGAAGGTTATTGTGATCGGGGCTATACAATAGGAAGACCGTTTTAACCAGTGTCGTATAATGTGAGTGTGGTAACGCCAAAGGCACACGTGAATAAGGCAACTTTCACTCCAAGGCTGAGACGTTACGTGGAAAATTTTCAATTAGGTGAGATAATAAATTGCGACCAGGTTTTTTGGTTTTATTAGGTTCAGGTGAAACATCAACTGTGGGGGGACAGGTATTTGATTTACTGGTCCAACAAAATAAGCCCCCAATATCGATAGGGATTTTGGAAACGCCGGCTGGTTTTGAGTTGAATTCGGCTTATGTGGCCGGAAGAATTGGTAACTTTTTGACCCAACACCTGCAAAATTACCATCCAGAGGTTAAGATCATCCCGGCCAGAAAAAAAGGCACCCCGTTTAGCCCAGATTCTCCCGAGATCATTGCCCCTTTGTTGACGACCCACATGATATTTTTGGGTCCAGGAAGCCCATCGTATGCCGTGAGCCAGCTAGCCGGTAGTCTGGCCTGGGATACGATTCGAGCCATGCACCGCCAGGGCGCCAGCCTGATCATGGCAAGCGCAGCCGCCATCGCTTCCGGTAAACTGTCATTACCTGTGTATGAGATTTATAAAGTGGGTGAGGATCCCTACTGGAAAGAAGGGCTTGATCTGTTGGGTTATCTTGGCCTGTCGTTGGTGGTGGTTCCCCATTGGAATAACGCGGAAGGGGGCGCTGAATTGGATACCCGGCGCTGTTTTATGGGCGGTGAAAGATTTAAACTATTACAGGCGCAAATCGACCCATCCCTTACCCTGCTTGGGATTGATGAAAACACAGCCCTGAGTATGGATTTCAATCAAGAAACCTGCCGGGTTATTGGGAGAGACAATGCACACGTTTTTCGCCAGGGACAGGAGTGGCATTTTTCCAGGGGTGAGACCTTTCCATTGAGCGTGTTAGGAAATGTCACATGGGCTGATGCGCCCGAAGGTATACCAGCCCTAGTATGGGAAAAAGTGACCGCTGCTCACCAGGTGGAAAGCACAATGGCTGCTCAACCAATCGAAGTTCCAGAACAGGTAATGGCGTTGGTTTCGCAACGCCAGGATGCCCGCACTGCATCGAACTGGTCAAAGGCCGATATTTTACGCCAAAAGGTCCAGGAATTGGGTTGGAGCGTAATCGATACACCCGAAGGACCCGTTGTCCAGCAAAAGAATGGACCTCATCCTACCAGGGTTCCACGTACCCAATCACCCACCAGCCAATAGCGGAAATCTTGACCCTGGCTGGTCTGGACTGCCCCAACGATGCTGTAAATGACACCCGCCAGGGGAATCAGGCCAAACAGGCAGGCAAAAGGGATACACAGCACGCCAATAAATACCGCGGCCAGAATACCGCTCAAGAACCATGCTCCCGCGGTCAGGAGTCCGCCTCCAACCCATGTGATCAACTGAAAGATCAGCGATTGAAGGGCATGGTAAGCCACGACCCGCGAACGGTCCTTGTAAACCAGGTAGATGATTAATGCGGCGACGGGACCGAGAAAGCCAGTCACGAGGTTGAGCAAAACACTCAGGTGTGCCAGCATTCCCCAGGTGCGTTCGTCCGATGGAGATACTGGGATTGGCGCCGGATAGGGTGAAACTGGTTGGGGGGTAATTTTATCCGTCATGTTGATCTCCTGTGCATGAAGCGCTTAACCCACAAAGATAGCCTGCCACAGGCAGGCTATCTAAATTTCAATGACAAAAATTAATTGGAATTAAGCCCAACCCTGGTTCTTGACAAAGTTGGTGATCACCGGGATGGTCACGTATTCGCCCTTATTGGCTTTAATTCCCCAATAAATTGAGAAACCAATACCAATGAGGTAAATGAAGCAACCCACGAAAACGGCGGCCAGGATACTGCCAAGAACCACGTAGACAGCGCCCCAGATCAACGCCTGAATATTATGGGCTTTCAGGAATGGGCGGTCTTTCTTATCTGGCATAAGCATGATGACGATGGGGATAAGCGGAGAGAAAATATATGCTAACAACGCCCATAATTTGTCGTCACTGGTGATGTCTGTAGAGCTGACAGGGTTAACTTGATTGGCCATGACTAGTTCTCCTTGTAGATTAAATAATACTCAAAAGATATTGGAATATTTCTAATCATTTTACAGCATTTTTGGGAAAGCGCAAGTAAATTGACCGGATATATTGGGCTAAAAAAGGATATTTTTGAGCCTATTCTTTAAACTTGCAAGAAATATGCCGGATATAAAAAAATCGGTTATAAAAAGGTCCTGAATTAGCGCTCCCACATATGGAGTTGTGTTAAAATTTCTGGTATGGAATATTCCGTTGTTTTTATGGGTTCTCCCGATTTCGCATTATCCAGTTTGAAACGGCTGCACGCGCATTATCAGGTTAAAGGGGTGGTGACCCAACCGGATAAACCATCCGGTCGAGGTCGAATCCTCACCCCGCCCCCAGTTAAAGTCCTTGCCCAGAGCCTGGGACTTCCCTTAATCCAACCCGCGAAACTTCGTGAGCCCGATGCCATGGCTCAACTGCGCGAGTGGGCTCCGGATTTAATCGTGGTGACGGCTTTTGGACAAATATTACGCCAGGAAGTTTTGGACTTACCCCAATACGGTTGTATTAATGTGCACGCTTCACTTTTGCCACGTTGGCGTGGCGCCGCGCCGATCCAGGCGGCAATCTTGAATGGGGATGAGCAAACGGGTGTAACCATTATGCGCATGGATGCAGGGGTGGACAGTGGGCCGCTTTTAAGCCAGAAATCCATCCTCATCGATCCACAAGACACCGCCGGCTCCCTGAGTGAGCGTTTGGCTCAGGCGGGGGTTGAATTATTAATCGACACCCTCCCAGGCTACCTGGACGGATCGCTGATCCCGGACCCGCAGGACGCAAGCCTGGCGACGCGCGCACCCATGCTCCAAAAAGAGGATGGGTTATTGGATTTTAACCAGCCGGCCATTCAGTTGGCGAATAAAGTGAGAGCTTATAATCCATGGCCAGGGGCTTATATGCTGTGGGAAGGTCAGCTATTAAAAATTCACCGGGCCCGTCGTTTTGACCTATCATCGATAGGGCAGGGGGTGTTCGCTGTTGTAGACGGTAAGCCGGCTGTTGGGGCTGGCGCTGGAGTCCTGGTGTTCGACGAAGTGCAGCCGGCTGGAAAAAAACCAATGACCGGTGAAGCTTTTCTGAGGGGCGTCCGGCATTGGTCATCATCTTGAAATGAACCTGCAATGGCCAACCAGGATTAGGAGATAGAAAGATGGATCGATTTATCGCGGCTATCGATCAGGGTACCACCAGTACGCGTTGTATGATATTTAACCAAAAAGGGCAGGTTATCGCCTTTGACCAGAAAGAACACACCCAATATTATCCCCGGCCGGGCTGGGTGGAACACGATCCCTACGAGATCTGGCTGCACACTGAGGAAGTGATCCGTAGCGCGATGACAAAAGCAGCGGTCAACCGGGAAGCCATCGCCGCGGTAGGCATCACGAACCAGCGCGAAACGACCGTGGTCTGGGATAAACGCACTGGCAAACCCTACTGCCCGGCCATCGTCTGGCAGGACACCCGCACCGACACCTTTTGTAACGAGTTGGCAAAAAAAGGCGGGCAGGACCGATTTCGCAAGCAGACCGGGCTGCCCCTGGCGACCTATTTTTCTGGTCCAAAACTGGCCTGGCTCTTGAGAAATGTTCCCGGTCTACGTGAGGCGGCGACCAATGGCGAGGTTTTATTTGGCAATATCGATTCCTGGTTAATCTGGAATCTCACCGGGGGGGTGAATGGGGGTGTGCATGTCACGGATGTGACCAACGCTTCGCGTACGTTAATGATGAATTTGCATACGTTGGCATGGGACCCAGACATCCTGGCGGTCATGGATATCCCGGCAGCGGTATTGCCGGCCATCAAACCGTCGTCGACCATTTTTGGCCGGGCGACTGGCGATCTGGAAGGCGTTCCGGTAGCCGGCGTGCTGGGTGATCAACAGGCGGCTCTATTTGGCCAGGCCTGTTATTCTCAAGGCGATGCAAAAAATACTTACGGTACGGGTTGTTTCATGCTCTTGAATACCGGCGAAAGCCAATCCCCAGCCAGCATGGTTTACTCACCACACTGGCCTACAAAATCGGTGATCAACCCGCCGTGTATTGCCTGGAAGGCTCGATCGCGATCACAGGCGCCCTTGTCCAATGGCTGAGAGATAACTTGAAGATGATCGAAAAGTCGGCAGATATCGAGACCCTGGCGGAAACAGTTGAAGACACCGGAGGAATTTACTTCGTACCGGCATTTTCAGGCCTGTTTGCGCCTTACTGGCGCAATGACGCGCGGGGTGCGATCGTCGGGCTCACCCGGTTTATCAACCGGGGCCACCTGGCGCGAGCGGTTTTAGAGGCCACGGCTTACCAAACCTGCGAAGTGATGGATGCGATGGAACAGGACTCTGGAGTAAAACTAACCTCACTCAAAGTGGACGGCGGGATGGTATTCAATGAGTTATTGATGCAATTTCAAGCGGATATCCTGAACGTACCGGTGATCCGCCCAAAAATCGCTGAAACAACCGCATTGGGAGCGGCATACGCCGCGGGGTTGGCCGTGGGTTATTGGAATGACCTGGACGAACTGAAATCATTTTGGGGGGTCGATAAACGATGGAACCCCAATATGGTTGAGACGCGCCGGGTGGGCCTTTATGCCGGCTGGAAAAAAGCGGTTTCCAGGACTTTTGATTGGATCGATAAAGACGACAGTGTGGGTGCGTGATGTCGAAACCCAGAGTCATTGTCTTTTGAGCAGGATTTACCGGTTGGGCACGGCGGACGATCTGGCGCTGGCAGTTAATACGATAAGATAGGAGATGCTTTTGAGATTCTTGATTTTTGGCGCGGGGGCGATTGGAACCTATATTGGGGGGAGCCTTGCCCTGGCCGGGCACAAAGTGGTCTTTTTCGAACGGCCAGAAATAGCGCTTCGTTTGCGTGAGCGGGGTATAAGCCTGGAGATCAACACCATTTCTCGGCACATCGCTGAAGTTGAAGTGGCTGATTCTTTGATAGCTGCGTTAACCAAAGGCCCCTATGACGTGGCTATTTTAGCGGTTAAGTCTTACGATACCGAGGATGTGCTGCAAAGTTTAAGTCCTTATGTGGCGGCCCTTCCTGTGTTTTTGTGTTTGCAAAATGGGGTTGAAAACGAAGGCGCTTTAGCCAGAATCTTGGGCGAAGAACGGGTGATTGCCGGAACCGTGACCAGCGCAGTCGGGCGGCGCGATGCCGGAGATATCATCCTCGAACGCTACCGGGGGATGGGGGTAGCGGCGGGGCATGCTCTGGCGATAGACCTGGTCTTAGCCCTGAATTTGGGCGGTCTAAATGCGAAACTCTATCCGCAAGCTGCCAGCCTGAAGTGGTCGAAAATGTTGACCAACTTGATGGCCAATGCATCCTCCGCGATCTTGAATTTGGCCCCGCACGAAATTTATGCCGATCCCGCTTTATACCAGATGGAAATCGAACAGATGCGGGAAGCTTTAAACATTATGGATGCGTTAAACATCAAGGTGACCGATCTACCTGGCACACCGGTCAGGCTGCTCACCCGCATCGTGCGCAGGTTTCCGCCCTCACTCTCACGCCCGCTCCTTGCCCGCGCGTTGAGCAGCGGGAGAGGGGCCAAGATGCCATCCTTTTACCTCGATCTGGTGGGTGGCCGGGGGAAAAGCGAGGTAGCTTACTTGAATGGGGCCGTAGTGCGTTACGGCGAAAAAACAGGTATCCCGACCCCGGTCAACCAGGTGTATACCCGCGTCCTAACGGCCCTGGCTTGTGGTGATGTAAGCCGCGCCGAGTTTGACCACCAACCGCAGAAGTTAATCAACCTGGTCCAAGAAGCCAGGGTTCAGTAGACCGGTTTGAGGGTGGCGCATTATTCAGAGGAGAAAAATATGACAGTTCCTGATTGGGTTCAGGATTCAGTTTTTTACCAAATTTTTCCGGACCGTTTTGCCAACGGTGATTTCAATAATGATCCTGCAAACCAGTTGTCCTGGGATGCTGCCCCAACGACAAAAGGTTTTCATGGCGGTGATTTGCGTGGAATTATCCAAAAATTTGATTATTTGCTCGACCTCGGCATCAATGCGATCTATTTAAATCCCATTTTCCTGGCATCTACCAACCACCGTTACAACACGACCGATTATTTTCAGATCGATCCCAAGTTAGGCGATTTGCAAGATTTTCATGCCCTGCTTGACCTAGCCCATCACCACAGCGTGCGCGTTGTTCTGGATGGAGTTTTTAATCACTGCGGACGTGGCTTCTTCGCTTTTAATGACATCCTGGAAAACCAGGACCAATCCCCGTATAAAGATTGGTTCCATATCTTAAAGTTTCCCGTGGATGCTTACTCACCTGGAGATGCCGAAGATTACCTGGGCTGGTGGAAATTAAAAAGCCTGCCTAAACTGAACACCGACTACCTACCGGTACGGAAATACATTTTAAAAGTGGCTCAATATTGGATCGAACAGGGGGCCGATGGGTGGCGGTTGGATGTGCCAAACGAGATTGACGACGATTATTTTTGGGCCGATTTCCGCCAGACTGTCCTGGCGGTTAACCGCGATGCCTACATATTAGGCGAAATTTGGGATGCAAACCCTCGGTGGGTCGGAGAAGGGCATTTTGATGGTTTGATGAATTACCCGGTGAGAGATGCCTTATTGGGCTTACTGACCGCGAAATTACCGGTCAGCCAGTTTGCCGATAAAGTTGAAAAACTCTTAACACTTTATCCACGGGAAAATGTATATGCAATGTATGTGCCGATTGGCACGCACGATACCCCGCGCTTATTGACCCTGATGGAGGGCGATCTCAAGAA
>Ga0066793_10000713_pt1 | contig 13765 bp, 16 predicted proteins | sample PersoiDNA2013189_FD_83876 | JGI IMG/M metagenome (GOLD analysis project Ga0066793, IMG submission 83876) | Permafrost soil microbial communities from the Arctic, to analyse light accelerated degradation of dissolved organic matter (DOM) -... | ecosystem: Environmental > Terrestrial > Soil >...
CAGGTCGCCCAGCGCCTCGGCCATCGCAATGATGGCGCCCAGAAGGAGCGCCTGCGAAATCGAAAGGAAAACACCTCGGTCGTTGTAGAGAGCGAAGAACGAGACCGCGATCGCCGCGACGACGCCGGCGAAAAAGCCTTCCCAGGTCTTCCCCGGCGAGAGTACCGGCGAGAGCTTGTGACGCCCCAGCAACCGTCCCATTCCATAGGCGACCGTGTCCGCGGCGAAGACCGCGAGCAAAACGGTGAATGCCGCCAGCTGACCCAGGTGATGATCGCCGGCCGGAATTGCGCGGATGAGCTCGAAAGTCGCCAGGCCACCGCCGATCCAGACCACCCCGAGCAGGGTCGTGCCAACCGCTATCGTGGCCGGCTGGCGCGTCGTCGAGATGCCGTACTGGGCGAAGGCGATCGGGATTGTCGCGAACAGGCCCGCGACCGCCCACGGGAGGCCGCCGATCTCGGCGCCGAGCAGCGTCAGGGCCATGCCCGCGTACCCGGCCAGAACCAGCGGATGGAGCGAGCGGATCAGCAGGCAGTACTCATGTAGTCCGATCAGGGCGGCCACGAGAAGCAGGGTGAAAAGCCACCAGCCGCCGCCCCAGACGAGGGCAAGCACTATCGGCAGCCCAACCGCCGAGACCAATAGCCGCGAGGTCAAGGGAGTCAACTAGCGCCCCACCATGACCGCCACGAGCTGCACTAGCGCCCCCCGAAGCGCCGCCGGCGGCGCGTGTAGGCCTGCAACGCCGCACGCAAATCGGCGGGGCCGAACTCCGGCCAGAGCTTCTCGACGAAGGCCAGCTCGGTGTAGGCGATCTGCCAGAGCAAGAAGTTGGAGATACGTGACTCGCCGGAGGTGCGGATGAGCAGATCGGGGTCGGGCATCTCGGGCGCGCAGAGGAACGAGGTGAAGACTTCCTCGTCGAGCTTGTTTGGATCGACGCCTGCTTCGAGCATGTGCCGAGCGGCGTCTACCAGCTCGGTGCGACCGCCGTAGTCGAAGGCGATCCAGAGGTCGAGGCGCTTGTTCAGCGCCGTGGCGCTCTCGATCTTCTCCATCGCCCGCTGTAGATCGTCGCCGACCCGGTCGCGGCGCCCGACGAACCGGGTGCGCACGCCCTGCTCGGCAAGATCCGGGAGCTCCTTCTCGATCGTTTCGGCAAGGATCATCATCAGCGCGTCGATCTCGTCCTTGGGCCGCGACCAGTTCTCGGTCGAGAAGGCAAAGACGGCGAGCGAGCGCACGTCGAGCTCGATGCAGGTCTCGACCGTGCGCCGGAGCGCGCGGGTGCCCGCCCGGTGGCCGGAGGCGACCGGCAAGCCGTGGCGCCTGGCCCAGCGACCGTTGCCGTCCATGATGATCGCAAGCGAGCGCGCCGACGTCGGCAGCTCCTTCTCCCTGGCCAGAGAGAGCGCGCGCAGCGCGCGCAGTCTTGTGCGAAGTCCGAGCATCGTAAAACCCCCTTGCCGGGTCAGACCTCCATGATCTCGGCTTCTTTGACCTTGAGCAGCTCGTCGATGATCTTGACGTGCTCGTCGGTCATCTTTTGGGCCCGCTCCTCGGCGCGACGCTCGTCATCGCTGCCGATCTCGCCCGAGCTCGAAAGCTCCTTGAGGTGGTGGTTCAGATCGCGGCGAACGTTCCGTACCGCGATTCTGCCCTCCTCGGCCATATGGCGCGTCAGCTTGACCAGCTCCTTACGCCGCTCTTCGGTGAGCTGCGGTATGGGAAGCCGAATCAGGCGCCCGTCGTTGGAGGGCGTCAAACCCAGATCGGATTCCATGATCGCCTTCTCGATTCCCTTGAGCGAGCTGGGGTCGAAGGGCTGCACGGTGAGCAGCCGCGGCTCCGGCGTCGAGATGGTGGCCAGCTGCTGCAACGGCGTTCGCTGGCCGTAGTACTCGACTGCGATGCGATCGAGTAGCCCGGTCGAAGCGCGGCCAGTACGCACGGTGTTGAACTCCCCGCGAATGGTCTCGACTGACTTGTCCATGCGATGAGTGGCTTTCAAGAGCAGATCGTCTACTGGCATCAGGCCTCCTCGTTGGAGATGATCGTGCCAACTCGCTCGCCGGCGGCAACACGCTTGATGTTGCCCTCGGCGAGCTCGAAGACGTAGATAGGCAGGCGGTTGTCCATGCAGAGCGAGAGAGCCGTCGTGTCCATTACTTTAAGGCCCTTCTCGATCGCCTCGAGGTGCGTCAGGTGAGGCAGGAAGCGGGCGTCCGGATTGCTGTTGGGGTCGCCGTCGTAGACGCCCTCGACTCCGTTTTTCGCCATCAGGAGCGCCTCGGCGCCGATCTCGAGCGAGCGCAAGGCCGCCGCCGTGTCGGTGGTGAAGAACGGGTTGCCCGTCCCGGCGGCGAAGATCACGACGCGCCCTTTTTCGAGATGGCGAATGGCACGGCGGCGAATATAGGGCTCCGCCACCTCCGCGGCCGCGATCGCGGACATGAGCCTCGTCTGGCCACCCGCCCGCTCGAGTGCGTCCTGCAAGGCCATCGAGTTGAGCAGTGTCGCGAGCATGCCCATATAGTCGCCGGTGGCACGATCCATGCCCTCGGCCGCCGCGGTCATGCCGCGGTGGATATTCCCGGCGCCGATCACGACGGCCAGCTCTACCTCTTCCTCGTGAACGTCGAGGATCTCGCGCGCTATCCGATCTACCGTGGGCAGGTCGATGCCGTAGCTGCGCTCGCCCATGAGCGCCTCGCCGGAGAGCTTGAGCAAGACGCGGCTGAAGGCCTTCTCGCCCGTCTTTTTCACGCTCTTTCTATCCTCGCTGGCGGCGCTCACGCCCTCACTCTGACAGGGCGAAGCGACGGATTGCAACGACCTTCGCCCCCTGCTCGGCCAGCACCTGCTCGACGGACTTGCCCGCGTCGTGAATCCAGGCCTGGTCGACGAGCACCTGCTCGGCGAAAAAGCGCTTCTTGAGCATGCCCTCGACGATCTTCTCGCGCACCTGCTCGGGCTTGGACGCGACGTCCGACTGCTTCGAGTAGACGTCGCGCTCCTCGGCCACCAGCTCGGCCGGCACTTCGTCGCGCGCCAGGTAGCGAGGATTGGCAAACGAGATGTGCATCGCCAGCAGGCGACCGAGCTCGGCGTCTCCTCCGGCGAGCTTGACCAGCACACCGATCTTGTTCGCCGGCGGATGGACGTAGCCGGCGAGCACCTCGCCGCTCGCGGCCTCGAAGCGCTCGGCTCCGCTCACGACGATGTTCTCGCCGATCTTCGAGATGAGCTCGACGCGGGCGCCCTCGAGCGACTCGGCCGCTTCGGGCCCGTCGGCTTCGACGCTCGCCAGCACGCTCGCGGCGAACTGCTTGAAGTCCTCGTTGACCGATACCGGCTCGCTCTCGCAACCGACCGCGACCATCGCGCCGATGTCGCCCTCGATGCTCTGCAGGACGACGCCCTCGTTGGTGGCACGCGCTGAGCGCTTGCCGGCCTGCGCCATGCCCTTCTCGCGCAGGAGCTTGCGGGCCGCTTCGAGGTCTCCCCCGGTTTCCTGCAGTGCCCGCTTGCAGTCCATCATCCCTGCGCCCGTCTGCTCGCGCAGGTCTTTTACCAGGCTGGCCGAGATCTCAGTCACTGCGCCGGCTCCTTCTCTTCACTCGATGCCTGAGACGCCGGCTCTTCGGCGGCAGGCGCGCTCTCTTCGACTACCGCCGGCTCGGGCGTGGCGACAGGCGCACTCTCTTCGACTAAAGCCGGTTCAGGCGCGGCGGCCGGTTCAGGCGCGGCGGCCGGTTCAGGCGTGGCGGACGGTTCGGGCACCTCTACGGCAGCCGGCGCCTCCTCGGCGGCCTTCCCTTCCATCTCCTCCACGGTTGTGCGGCTCTTTCCGGCCATGATCCCGTCGGCGATCACCCGCACGATCAGGTTGCAAGAGCGGATGGCGTCGTCGTTTCCGGGAACGACGTAATCGGCTTCCTCGGGATCGCAGTTGGTATCAACCAGCGCGATCACGGGCATTCCGAGCCTTTGCGCCTCGCGCACCGCGAGCTGCTCCTTGCGCAGGTCGACGATGAAGATCGCATCGGGCTGGCGTTTCAGATCGGCCACACCGCCGAGGTTCGACTCCAGCTTCGCGAGCTCGGCGAGCATCGCCAGCCGCTCCTTGGCGGGCAGAAGCTCGAGCTGGCTGTCCTGCTTGAGCCGGCGCAACTCGTGCAGCCGCTCGATGCGGCCGGAGATCGTGCGCCAGTTGGTCAACAGACCGCCAAGCCAGCGGTTGCTCACGTACGGCATGCCGACCCTGATGGCCTGCTCGACGATCGCGTCCTGGGCCTGTTTCTTGGTGCCGACGAAAAGCACCGTTCCATTCCGCTCGGCAACGTTGCGCACAAAGGAGTGCGCCTGCTCGAGCAGCTCGAGCGTCTGCTCGAGATCGATGATGTAGATGCCGCCGCGCTCGGTGAAGATGTAGCGCCGCATCTTCGGGTTCCAGCGTCGAGTCTGGTGCCCGAAATGGACTCCGGCCTCGAGCAGTTCCCGCATGGAGACTACTGACACGGGATTTTCTCCCTTCTGGTTGGTTGCTCGGTACAGCCGGTGGAGACGGATGGAACCGATCCCAACGGAACGGCACCACCATCCGCCCGACCCACCGGGTCGTAGGGCGTTTCCTAAAGCTCGCGCATTCTAGCGCTCGCCGGCACGAGCCCGCGCCAACGCCTGCTCGAGATCGGCCGGAAGCACAGACGCGACCTCGACCTCCTCTCCCGTGACCGGGTGCCGGAAAGCGAGACGACAGGCGTGCAAGAACTGGCGCTCCAACCCTAGATCGTGCGCCACTCCATAGACCGCGTCGCCCGCCACGGGAAGGTTTATCGCCGCCAGATGCACACGAATCTGGTGCGTCCGGCCGGTTTCGAGCCGCACGTCTAGCAGCGCGTGGCGGTCCAGGAGCTCACGCAGCTCGAAGTGGGTGACCGCCGCGTGCGGCTTGTCGGTCTCGAGCGATCGCTTGGTTGGATGCCGGCGATCGCGGCCGATCGGCGCCTCGATCGTGCCTCTGCGCGAGCGTGGCCGGCCGCAGACGAGCGCCAGGTACCCGCGTTCGATCTCGTGCCGGCGCACCAGCCGGCGCAGAGCGAGGAAGGCCACCTCGCTGCGGGCGACGACCATCAGCCCCGACGTGTCGCGGTCGAGACGGTGAACGATGCCGGGTCGCTCCGGCGCCTCTCCCCCGCGCGCGCCGTATGCAACCAGCGCGTTGGCCAGCGTCCCGCTCGAACGGCCGGCGCCGGGATGAACCGAGATACCGGCCGGCTTGTCCACGACGAGCAGATGCTCGTCCTCGTAGACGAGAGCCAGCGGCCGCTCTTCACGCGCGAGTGGCTCCTGCTGCGGCGGCAGTTCGTACTCGATCGTCTCGCCGCCGCGCAGGCGCTCGCTCTTCGGCGCCTGGCGCCCGTCCACGAGCACCTCGCCCTTGGCGAGCATTCGTACGGCCAGCGCGCGCGAGCCGATCTCGGGCACGGTCGCCAGCACGCGATCGAGCCGCTCGCCTGCCAGCTCGCTAGCTACCTGGAGCTTGGCGCGAGTCACCGGTCGAACGCGGTAGATAGCGATCGGGGGCAATAAAGAAGAAGATGAGGGTGGCTACGCCGAGGACGATGAAAGAGTCGGCGAGATTGAACGACGGCCAGAGCCCGAAGTCGATGAAATCGGTCACATAACCGTGCACGATGCGATCGAACAGGTTCGAGACGCTGCCTCCGACCACGAGCCCTAGCGCCGCCGGCAACAGCGGGTGCCTGCCGCCGGAGTGTGCGAAGAAGAAAACCATCCAGAGCACCACGGCAGAAGTCAGGACGATAACCAGCGAGGTCGCCTGCGAGAAGAATCCGAAGGCGATACCGGAGTTCTGTACGTGGCTGATCTCGAGCGAGCCCGCGATCGACACGCTCGAGCCGAGCGCCAGCCGGCTGGTTACGAGCCACTTGGTCAGCTGATCGGCGCCGAATGCGCAGACGACGACCAGGGCAAAAGAGAGCCACTGCCAGAACCCGGCGCCGAGCCGCTTCTCGGCGACCGAGATCGGCGTCAGGGCGTCGGGGGAAGAGCCGACCCGCACCTCTGGAAGCCGACGTTCCTGCTCGCTCAACTGCGCTCCTCGCGACGCTTGCAATCGATGCAAAGACTCGCCCACGGTAGCGCAGCGAGGCGCTCGGAAGCAATGGGCTTCGCGCAGGACCCGCAGCTACCGAAGGTTCCCTGCTCGATTCGTTCCAGCGCCCTCGCGATCGCGGCGAGCCCCTCCTGAGCGACCTCCTCGAGCGAGTAGTCGATCTCCCTGTCGAGCGTTACCGACCCGACCTCGGCGAGATGCTGTTCGAGGCTGGAGAGCTCCAGCGCGTCCTCTTCGTCGGCTCCGGGGCTCTCGATGTGCAGGTACTCGAGTGCGGCGCTCAGACGCTCCTTCTCGTCCAGAAGCGACTTCCGGTAACCGCTAAGCTCGTTCGCCTTCATTTGCCTCGCCTTCTCCGGCCGAGACGCCGAGCAAGCGTTCGCTCTCCTCGGCGTCGATTCCCTTCACTTCCACAATCTTGTCACGAGCACTAGCTCCGGAAACGACTCGAAGCTGCGAGCGAGCAACTCCAAGCGTTTTCCCCAGAAGCTCGATCAGCGCTTCGTTCGCCCGCCCGGATTCCGCCGGAGCGGCCACTCGAATTTTCCATCTCTCCCCGTAGCGACCGACGACGGCGCTCTTTCTGGCACCGGGCGAGACGCGTAGGGAGAGCCGCGCCTGCGACCCCGACATACCTCTCAGTATAGGAGCCTATCCCGCTCGGCCTACACGACCGATGCGCGGCGCCAGCCGCCGCCCGGCCACACGCTCACCGCCCGCTACAGGGGAACGATGAGACGCTGTCCCGGAATCAGCAGGACGCTACGGCCAAGATCGTTCCGCTGCTCGAGATCCCAGACGCCCCGGCGCGTATCACCGCCGTAGTAGTGATGAGCGATCGACCAGAGCGTGTCGCCGGGTTTGACCACGTAGGTGCCGCTATTACCGGATGCGCCCGAGGCGTGGGCCAGCCCTCCCCAAAGAGCGACCAGCAATAGAACGACCGTGACGAAGCGAGGGAACATATGTTCGCCATGCTACAGCGAACACGTGTTCGTGTCAAGCAGTAACGAACACCGGCTCGATCGTCCCGTCACTCGAGACCGTGAGCTCGAGCATCGTCGCCCCCAGGGTCGAGCGCGGAACGGTCGGGCTGCCGGGGTTGAGAATCAGGCGGCGGCCCAGGCGCTGGATCTCGGGCACGTGCGTGTGCCCGTACACGACGGCGTCGCAGTCGGGGAAAGCCCGCGCCAAACGAGCGATACGTCCGAGCGCCGGACCGGGATCGTGGATGACGCCGATCCTTGCCCCTCCGATCTCGCCTATGTGCCGCACCGGCAGCCTCTGCTTGAGCACCGGCGCGTCCATGTTTCCCCGCACCGCCGCGACCGGAGCCAGCCGCTCCAGCCGCTTTAGCACGGGCAGCGTGACCAGATCGCCCGAGTGCACGATCAGATCGGCGCCTTCCAGGCGGCGAAGGCACCAGGCCGGAAGCTCACGCCCCTGACGGAGGTGGGTGTCCGACAGGCAGACGACTCTGAGCGCGCTCATCCCGGGTATCGTCGCACGACCGGCCGCGCCCGAGTTGCCTAATCGAACACGTATGCGATCGTGATCCGGGTCACGCGCGAATGCTTGAAGCTGATGTCCGTGACGAAACGGCCCGGCACCCAGCGGCCGATCCAGCAGTGGAAAAGGCCGAATTCCCGCTTGCACTTCTCGCCCTGTAGTCCGGCGCGCACCCGCGCGAGCGTCGAGCCTACGCCGACGCCGCTTGCCGTCCTCTCCAGCGCGCTTCGTGTTGACAGGCTCGTTGCCTTGTTGCCGCTTTGGAAGGCGATCGTGACCCGCGGGTAAACGAGCTGGCGCCAGTGTCCGAACAGATTCGAGCCGCTGCGGACGCGAAGCGGAGCGCCGAGCTTCGCCCTCGTCGCCTTCTCGCTCATGCCCAGCTTGATGCCCGAGATCGAGCGCTGCGGGACGATCGCCGCCGAGGCGGGGGCCGCGAGAGCAAGCGCTACCAGGACGAGCGCGGCGATAACGGATAGGCGGAGACGGTTCATGACCAGGAGCGTACTCCCCAGAAGGTTTACGGCAAATACCCATTTTCGAGGATACGGCCCGCGCGGTTCCGGGGATGGCGTTTACGAGACTTTTGACAAGACTGCGACACGATGGCCGCAATCGAGTTCCCCCGAGCGCGGACACAGCCGCAACCCAGCCGCGACCGTGACCGCAGACGCCTGAACGCGCAAGTGACGCGGATGGTGAACGAGCTACTCCTGCTCGTCGGGAATTCGCGCGAGTTCATTCCGCTTCGCTGCGAGTGCGGAGTTCTGGGATGTCAGGTGCCTGTCGTCATCCCGCGCGCCCGGCTGGTCTCGATCCGCGACGAGCCCGGCCTTTTCGTCGTCGCTCCGGGGCACTTCGTCGATCCCGAAGGCGAGCTGCTGGCCTCTGATCTCACCTACGCCCTGGTCAACTACCGGGACACCGAGCCGATCCTGGCCACCGAGGCCGAGCTGGCCGATCTGGTCTACCACTCGCTGCCGCGAAGCCTGCACTCGGAAGACTGCTCGGACACGCCGCTCGCCGCCGCGTCCTAGCAGGCCCGTCCTTCACAGCGCTTGCGAGATATGAGAGTGTCCCGGGCATGCCCGTTCGCGCCCTGTCGCTCTTGGTTGCGCTGGCGCTGGCGCTACTCCTTGGCGCCTGCGGCGGCTCGAAACCGCAGGCGACCGTCTCGACCCGAGCGACAACGACAGACGCGATGCCGGGCGAGACAGTTTTCGTGCGCGCCTACTTCATTCGCGGCGGAAAGCTGGCAGCGACCGGGCGGAAAGTCGTGCACACGCTCGCCGTCGGGCAGGCTTCGATCGGAGCCCTCCTGAGCGGGCCCAACCGGGCGGAGAGAGGGTTCGGCTTTTCGACTGCTCTGCCCGAGAACGCCGAGCTGAGGAAGATCACCAAGATCGGCGAGCATCTGACCGTCGAGCTCTCGACGAGCCTCGACTCTGCCGCCAGAGCACAGGTCGTAACGACACTGACTCAGTTCTCCAGCATCCGCGACGTCGTCATCGTCACTCCCGCCGGCCGCTCCCGTTCGCTCGGCCGAGCCGACTTCGAAGCTCTCATGCCCGCCGTCCTGGTCGAGAGCCCGCTGCCGCTCGAGCACGTGAAAAGCCCACTCCGGGTATCCGGCAGCTCCAACACCTTCGAGGCGACCTCCCAACTCGAGCTGCTGAACGTGGACGGGAAGCCGCTCGCCACGAAGACCGTCACCGCCAGCTCCGGCAGCGGGATCCGGGGCACGTTCTCGGTCATTCTTCGTTTTCAGGCGCCCGCCGGCCCCGCGACGCTTGTCTCCTACGAGAACTCGGCGAAAGACGGGTCGCGCATCGACGGGGTTTGGATCCCGCTTCTGATCTCGGGCTAGCTACTCAGTACACCAACATGTAGGCGGCGCCCACCGCAAGTCCGCCGATCGTCCCGATCGCCAGGATCGGTACGTAGGCACGGGCTATCAGCGCCGAGGGAACGCTGAATCCGATTCCGAGCAAGGCGCCGATCAGCAGCCCATTCGCGCCGAGGCCTTTTGCCACCGGCCCGATCACGAATCCGGTAACGAAGCGTTCGAGGAAAGCCGCCGCCATCGCCTCTCGCTTCTGCCTCGGCGAAGGCGCCTCGAGCTTGATCATCGAGCCCGCCGAGATCAATCCAAACACGAGGCCGGCGACGAGCGAGAACACGAGCATGGCGCGAGTCTAGTGGCGAAGAGCGACGCAGATCAAGACTCGGGCCCGGGCTCGTTTCTCGCCTACTCGATCCGCCGCCGTAGATCACCGATGCCTTCTCAGGTCGCTTGGGCGGCGCCGGCGAAGGAGGCAAGGTCGCGAAGCGCAGGACAGTACACACGGTACGGACAAGCTTCGCAGCCGAAGCATCCTGCAGTCCAACGGCCGCCGCGACCGACATGGCGGGCGCGGCCACCACACGCCATCCCCCGGTCGCCTCTGTCTTTCACCGCCGAAAGTCGTCATGCCCTCCGCAGGAGGGCGGACTTTCGGCGGATTCGCGCCTGGCAGGAATCGAACCTGCGACCTCGCGCTCCGGAGGCGCGCGCTCTATCCCCTGAGCTACAGGCGCTTGGCCCTCAGTCTAGTGGTCGCGCTCGCGCGAGCGGCCGGCCGAGCTTGCAAGCGCCGGCGTCAAGAAGAGGGATCAACCGCACTCGGGGGATAGATAAACCGATATCTTTATGGCACCATGCTTTCAGGGAGTCGACCCCCGTACGACAGGGATCTCTCCAGAAACATTCCGGCGCAACTCTTGAGCGGCGACGGCGGCACGTCCCCCAAGGTAGGGAAGCGAAGCAGGCGGCGCTTCGCTTCCCTTTTTCTTTTTGTGGAGACGCGCCCGGCTTGCCTTTCGATGAATATTCGGCTGCCTGTTGCTATCGCGCTCGAGCGGTGCTAGGGATTGTCTGTGTCTCTACTGCGGCGTAGGCATAAAGACGACTTGAAGCCTCTCAACGAAGCCGAGGCCTACGCCCGCTGCCACGGCAGCCGCGGCGACGAAGTACGAATCATCAAGATCGAGCCGCGGCGTGCCCGTTACGAGACCGACGTCTCGGGCGAGCGCCTGCGCGCGGCCTTCGAGAACCGCCTCGATACGCGCGAGCCGAGCGAAGAGATCGAAGAAGAGATCGAACCTCTCCCCGACGAATCGTGACGGCGATCGCACCCGCTCTGATAAAAGAGTCGCAATGACCGATCCGCTCTGGGCACCCTGGCGACTCGAGTACGTCTCGAGCGCAAGCGAGCAAACGGGCTGCGTCTTCTGCCGAGCCGCCGCCGCGCCCGACGATGCGGACTCGCTGGTCGTTCATCGCGGCGAGACGGCGTTCGTCATGCTCAACCGCTTCCCCTACTCGTCCGGTCATCTGATGGTCGCGCCGATCCGGCACGTCGGCAACCTGGGCGAGCTGAGCGCGCAAGAAGCCGCCGAGATCCACTCGCTCAGCGCTCGCGCGCTCGAGGTGCTGGCCGCCCTCTTCCAGCCCGACGGATTCAACATCGGCTGGAACCTTGGGCGCAGCGCCGGAGCCGGAGTCGTCGATCACGTGCACGAGCACGTCGTTCCGCGCTGGCAGGGCGACACGAACTTCATGCCCGTCCTGGCCGACGTAAGGGTTATCCCCGAGCACCTCCAGGCAACTCACGCCCGGGTCGAAGCCGCCTGGAGCGAATAGCTCTCGGGCGCCCACGGCTCCGAGCGACAGCGAATGCCGTAGCATTCGTATCGAGAAGAATTGCTACCTCTCTCGCTAGAAAATGGCGTCGGCGAGGGCAGACTGAGCAGGTACTCGCTCTGGAGCAAGAAGCCTCGAGCGTTGCGGCGGGCGTCCTATCGGGTATCTGCTCCTGACTCGAGCTAGAAGGACTGGTGTGAGCAGACGAGACGTACCGGCGGCTGTGGTGTACGCCGCTCACGGGATCACAGCGAGACGCTCGCTTTGCGGGTCTATCCGCCCTGCTCTCCAGACTAACCAGGTCATGTGGCCGTCGTCTCGAGTCGGGTGAAGTGGAATGGCCAAAACGCCTCCCGATAGCGTTCACACCGCGAACCAACTTGCCGATAAGCTCGGAGTGAAAAAGATGCCTGCGGCACGCGATTCGAAGGGTCGCCCAAAGCGGCACTCGGAGCGAATCCACGGGGACTCAAAGCTCGCGCTCAGAGACGGCTCGGCGCTTGCGCTCGGCCGCCGTTTCGAGGCCGCCGCGTTCGATTGGGACGGCACCGCGGTCACCGATCGCAAGGCCGATGCAAGCGAGCTGCGCGAGCTCTTCGGCGCGCTCGTCGAGGCCGGTTTCGACCTGGCCGTCATCACCGGCACGCACATCGGCAACGTGGACGGGCAACTCGAGCTCCGCCCGCACGGCCCGGGACGAATCATCGTCGGCTGTAACCGCGGCTCGGAGGTGTACGAGCTGACTTCGGTCGGCCCCAACTTGCTCGAGCGACGCGACGCCAGCGCCGAGGAGAACGAGATGCTCGATCGCGCCGCCGAGCTCGCTCGCGAGCGGTTGGGTGAAAAAGGACTCACCGTGTCGGTCATCTCCGATCGGCTCAACCGGCGCAAGATCGACCTGATCCCGCTTCCGGAATGGGCCGATCCTCCGAAGGCCGAGTTGCCCAAGCTGCTGAAGGCGGTAGAAGCGCGGCTGGCCAAGGCGGGAATCGGCGGATTGCCCGAGGTCGTCGAGCTGGTGCGCGCCTGCGGGCTGGAAGCCGGGCTCCCGGATCCCCGTGTCACCTCCGACGCCAAGTACGCCGAGATAGGCCTCACCGACAAGACCGATTCGGCCCGTTACGCGATCTCGTGGCTCGCGCGCCGTGGCATCCGGCCCGAGCAGACTCTGATCGGCGGCGACGAGTTCGGCCCTCTCGGCAACGTACCGGGCTCCGACTCACTGATGCTCGTGCCCGAGGCGGCCGGCGCCGTGTGCTTCTCGGTCGGGCCGGAGCCGGAAGGAACTCCGGAAGGCGTGCTCGATCTCGGCGGCGGGCCCGAGCTGTTCGCAGCAATCCTTGCCGACCAGCTTCGCCGGCGCCACGAGGGTGAGCTGCCTCTGCCTGTCGAGGAAGACGGCTGGCAGGTCGTCATCGACGAGCAGGGCGGAAGCGAGGAGATCGTGCGCGAGTCGGTGCTCACGCTGGCGGACGGGCGCATCGGCACGCGCGGCTCGCTGCTCACGGGATCAACCAACGGGCCGACGGTGCTCGCGGGCGGGCGCTACGCGGGACGCGGCTCCGAGGAGGAGCTGCTGGCGGCGCCGATCTGGAACAGGATCGAAGGCGCCGCGGCCGAGCACGTTCGCCGCGTGCTCGACCTGCGCACCGGAACACTCCGTCACGAACTCGTACGTGACGACGGCGCGCGGCTCAGCGCCCTTCTCTTCCACTCGCTCGCCCGCCCCGGAACCGCCTGCTTGCGAGCGCTCGGGCCGCAGGAGATGCTCACCTCCTCCGCTCCACTCGCCGCCCCCGAACAGAAGGGAACCGAGACGAGCTTCCACCGTCTGGGCGATGTCACGATCGCCGAGTCGGTCAACGTCGAGCGAGTCATCGCGGCGGCTGCCGAGAAGCGGGAGAAGGGCCTGCTCGAGCGAGTCGTCTCGTACGGCGGCTGTGAACTCGAACCGCTGACGTCGCTCCAGGCGGCGAACGAGGCTGGTTTCGAGCGCCTCTACACCGAGCACCGCGAGCGCTGGGGCGAGCGCTGGCTCGACGCGAACGTCGTGATCGAAGGCGATCCGGAGTTGCAGCTCGCCGTGCGCTACTCGCTCTTCGAGCTGATCTCGGCCGCCGACGACAGCGGCGAGGCGGCTATCGGCGCCGGCGGTCTTTCGGGCCCCAGGTACCACGGCCACGTCTTCTGGGATACCGACGTCTTCACGCTCCCGTTCTTCGCCGCTACTCACCCGGCCTCGGCGCGCGCGATCCTGCGCTACAGGCTCAACCGGCTCGAGCCGGCTCGAGCCGCGGCACAGGCCTGCGGACGCGCGGGGGCGCGCTTCCCCTGGGAGTCGACTCGTTCGGGGCTCGACGTCACGCCGCAGGTCGGCCGGATGCCCGGCGGCGAGATCGTCGCCATCCGCACCGGCCGCATCGAGGAAC
>Ga0066793_10000715_pt1 | contig 13756 bp, 10 predicted proteins | sample PersoiDNA2013189_FD_83876 | JGI IMG/M metagenome (GOLD analysis project Ga0066793, IMG submission 83876) | Permafrost soil microbial communities from the Arctic, to analyse light accelerated degradation of dissolved organic matter (DOM) -... | ecosystem: Environmental > Terrestrial > Soil >...
GAAAACGGCTCGAGCGGCAGGCCATGTTAGTTCTCGGTGGCCGGCGACGGGGGGTGGTAGCATCGCTGACGCGGCTCATCTACTTTGGCACACTGCCCGAAGAACTCCAACTCAAGCAACGGGCCTGCGCGCAGGTAGATGCTGCCATGATTGCGGCAACGCGCCCAGGCAAGCTGGTCGGCGACATTTTCCAAACAGCCAAGGATGCGTATGCCAGCTGTGGGTATGCCGGGGAGTGGCAGCGGCACCACCAGGGCGGTCTCGCGGGCTATGTGCCGCGCGAGATCCTTGCCAACGCCAACTCGACTGCCAGAGTAGAGACAGGACAGGTTTATGCCTGGAACCCTTCTATCGCGGGCGTCAAATCTGAAGATACCATTCTTGTGGGCACGGACGGCAACTAGATCCTGACATCGATCGCCGGCTGGCCTACAGTGGACTGTGAGGTCGAAGGACAGTCCTGGCAGCGTCCCGCCATTCTGATGGCGTAAGTAAAAGACAAGGAGATAAGAATCGCTGTGAAAAAGCTACGTTATTACGCAGGCGGCCAATGGCATCAGTCCCAGACCACCAAGTGGATGGACTGCTACGATCCTTCCACGGGCGAGGTCATCGCCCAGGCGCCGCAGTGCACGCCAGATGAGGTTCGGGAGGCTATCGACTGCTCGCAAGAGGCCTTCCCAGCATGGGCTAATACCCCACCCAACAAACGCGTGCAGGTCCTGTTCCGCATGAAGGCCCTGCTGGACCAGCACCTGGACGAGTTGACATATATGTGTGCGCAGGAGAACGGCAAGGTTTGGGACGAAGCCATGGGCGACGTGCTCAAGGTCACGGAGGTCGTCGAGTTTGCCTGTGGTATCCCGCACCTCATGAAGGGGCCGGCCCTCATGAACTGCACCACCGGCTACGACACGGCGCAGTACATGGAGCCGCTCGGCGTCTTCGCCGGCATCGCACCCTGGAACTTCCCAGCCATGATCCCAATGGGCTGGATGGCGCCACTCTGCATCGCCACTGGCAACACCCTGGTCATCAAGGCCGCCAGCTTCACGCCGCAGACATCGATGGCCATCTGCGACCTGTGGAAGGAAGCTGGCCTGCCCGACGGCGTGATCAACCTGGTCACTTGCTCGCGCAACGAGGCCGAGATCCTCTTGAAGCATCCCGCAATCAAGGGCATCTCCTTCGTGGGCTCCACCCCGGTAGGCCGCCACATCTACGCCACGGCTGCCGGTAACGGCAAGCGCGTGCAAGCGCTGACCGAGGCCAAGAACCACGCTCTCGTGTTGAAGGACGCTGCCCTCGAGCGCACCGCCCGCGGCATCATCAACTCGGCCTGTGGCTGCGCGGGCGAGCGCTGCATGGCACTGCCGGTCGTGGTAGCCGAAGAGGCCATCGCGGACCAACTGGTCGTGCTGCTGAAGAACATGATGGCTGACCTCAAGATTGGCCCAGCTTACGACAAGGCCAGCCAGCTTGGCCCGCTCGTCAACGCCGAGCACCGCGCCTCCGTGATCAGGTGGATTGAGAAGGGCGTCGAGGAGGGCGCCCGGTTGGTTCTCGACGGACGCGGGGCGACGGTCCCCGGCTACGAGAACGGCTTCTACCTGGGGCCGACGCTGTTCGACGATGTCGAACCCGGCATGAGCGTGGGCGACCGCGAGATCTTCGGGCCGGTGCTGTGCATCAAGCGGGTCAAGACTTTCGAGGAAGGGCTGGCGCTGATGAATGCCAACGAGTTCGCCAATGGGTCGGTGATCTACACGCAAAGCGGCCACCACGCCCGCGAGTTCGCCAAGCGGACGTATGGCGGCATGGTGGGCATCAACGTGGGCATCCCTGTCCCGTTGGGGATCTTCGGCTTCACGGGGCACAAGAACTCGTTCTTCAGCGATCTGCATGCCATGGGCACAGACGGCGTGCGCTTCTTCACCGAGCTCAAGAGTGTGACCGCGCACTGGTTCTCTGAAGAAGAGGCCCGCGAGGCGAAAGTGCTCAACAGCTGGGACAGCATGATCTCCATGCCGGGTCAGAAGTAATTCTGCGCTGACGAAATCGGATGCGGACAATGGTTTCCTTCCGGTAATTCGCAACAGAACGAACCGGCGGCCTCACGGATGGTCGAAGGTGACCATCCGTGAGGCCGCCGGTAAGGTAAAGTCGGAGAGAAAGGATTTGAACCTCCGACCTCACGGACCCAAACCCTGATCACAATAAGGCTTATCGCAAACCACACGGACGGGCTTTATCACTTGACCGCGCGGTTGCCGGTCTGGCCGTCCCTGAGCATTAACCTGGTCAAACTACCGACACTGTAGCCATCGGATACTCCTACACCCCCTTCTGATAAACGCTGATAAGGGTCTTCTCAAGAGCATATCTGGGTTCATCGTAGTGTGCCATACACCCATCAATTGCAGACTTTAATACATTAAGCTGGCCGCTGCGCCGATGAATCGGCAGGAAGAAGCTGCCAGGGCGAGGGCACGCGGCGCTCAAAGATATGGGCACTCAGGAGAGATCGATGGACGAAACCACACGAACGAGCCTGAATAACCTTCGCTCCGAAAACAGAGAACTGCAGAACACGGCCTTTTTCTATATGCCGCAAGAAGTATGCCGCTCTCTGGAGGACACCCATGGCAGCTACGCATAAGAATGACTAGCGAGCACACAGCTGAAGAACTGCGCGAGATGCTGGACAAGGTCTATCGTTCCGAGTCGCGCCGGATCCTCGCTACGCTCATCCGCCTGCTGGGCGTCTTTGATCTCGCCGAGGATGCCTTGCAGGATGCCTTCGCCGCGGCCGCGAAACAATGGCCGAGGGACGGTGTGCCCTCCAATCCCCTGGCATGGCTCGTCTCGACCGGCCGCTTCAAAGCCATCGACGAAATGCGCCGCCGCAGCCGTTTCGACGCCGCGCTGGCAGGGTTGGCTGAACGACTCGACGCCGGCACAGATGACGCCGCGGGATCGGACGACGCGGACGTCGACGACGAGGGCGTCGAGGACGACCAGGTCCGGTTGATCTTTACCTGCTGCCATCCTGCCCTGCCGCCAGACGCTCGGGTGGCGCTGACGCTGCGGGAGGTATGCGGGCTCACGACCGAGGAGATTGCGCGCGCCTTCCTCACCGCTCCGTCCACACTGGCCCAGCGCATCGTGCGCGCCAAGGCGAAAATTCGCGACGCGGGCATTCCATTTGAGGCGCCGTCGCCGGACGATCTGCCTGACCGCCTGGACCCAGTGCTTCAGGTGATTTACCTGGTGTTCAACGAGGGGTATTCCGCCTCATCGGGGGCGTCGCTGACGCGGGCTGATCTCTCGGGCGAGGCGATCCGCCTGGGGCGGCTGCTTATCGAGTTGCTGCCAGAGGCCGAGGTGGCGGGACTGCTGGCGTTGATGTTGCTGCAAGAATCGCGGCGCGCGGCGCGCACCTCGCCGGCAGGAGACCTGGTTACGCTGGAGGACCAGGACCGCTCGTTGTGGAACCGGGATCAGATCGCGGAAGGGACGGCGCTGGTGGAACAGGCGCTATCCTCGCGCCGGTTCGGCCATTACACGCTCCAGGCGGCGATCGCGGCGGTGCACAGCCAGGCGCCCACCGTCGCAGCGACGGACTGGGCTGAGATCGTCGGGCTTTATGACGTGCTGGCGGAGGCGGTCCCGTCACCTGTGGTCGAGTTGAACCGCGCCGTGGCGGTGGCGATGCGCGACCGCCCGGCAGCCGGCGTGGCCCTCATCGACGCCATCCTGGCGCGCGGCGATTTGTCCGACTACCACAAAACGATGAGTAGGTGTGGTCCTGCAGCCGCTGTTGCATCTCAAGCGCCTTATCGGCCAGGAGCAGCATGCCGCGCTCGCGGAAGGAAGCCGTCGTTACTTCGCTGCGCCCGCTTTCACAAAATGCCTGTGTAGGTTTTGTAAGCCGGAATCACTCGTGTATAATGCTAGTAGGCCTGAGCGTTCGACCAAAGATGAACTGACGCCCTATTCTCTGCCGGAGTGGCCCGAGGATAGGGCTTCGTATTTGGAGAGCTAAACATGCAGTATGCAGACCTATGTGGAGCGGAAGCCCTCACTTTCGACGATGTCGTGTTGGTTCCAGGCTACGCCGAGATCCTCCCGGCAGAGGTCGACCTGCAGGTACACCTGCATCCCCGTCTGCCGCTCTCAATTCCGCTACTCTCAGCCGCAATGGATACGGTGACTGAGGCGCGGCTGGCTATCGCCCTGGCTCGCCAGGGCGGCCTGGGGGTGATCCACCGCAACTTGAGCCCTGCAAGCCAGGCCGAGGAGATCGACAAGGTCAAACGCTCGGAATCGGGCATGCTGGCAGACCCCATCACTCTTGGTCCCGAAGCCATCCTGGCCGACGCGGAAGCCATCATGGCCCGCTATCACATTTCGGGGGTGCCCATCACGCAAAATGGGCGACTGGTAGGGATCCTGACCAACCGGGACACTCGCTTCGCCCCCGATCCCAACGCCCCGGTCAGTGCCTACATGACCTCCGAGCACCTCGTCACCGCCCCCCTGGGCACCTCCCTGGAAGAAGCCAAAGCCATCCTGCACCGCCACCGCATAGAGAAGTTGCCCCTCGTCGACAAGGACTTCAACCTGCGCGGACTCATCACCTACAAAGACATCCTCAAGAAGCAGAGCTTCCCGTACGCAGCCACCGATGGCCGCGGCCGGTTGCTGGTCGCGGCTGCCGTAGGCGTCGGCGAGGAGTTGGAGGAGCGCCTCGGCCTTGTGCTGAAGGCCGGTGCGGATGCCGTCGCCGTCGATACCGCGCATGGCCACACCAGCCGCGTGCTCGCCGCGGTGCGCCGCATCAAGCAGATGGCGCCTGAGATCCCCGTGCTCGCGGGCAATGTCGTCACCGCCGAAGGCACGCAGGCGCTGATCTCGGCCGGGGCCGACATCATCAAGGTCGGCGTAGGGGCGGGCTCGATCTGTACCACCCGCGTCATTGCAGGCGCGGGCTTGCCGCAACTGACTGCGATCGCCGAGTGCGCGGCCGTGGCTCGCGCTGCCGGTGTCCCGCTAATAGCCGACGGCGGCATCAAGTATTCGGGCGATATCGTCAAGGCGCTGGCTGCAGGCGCCGACGCAGTGATGTTGGGCTCGCTCCTGGCAGGGCTCGACGAGTCACCCGGCGAAGTGGTTATCCACGAAGGCCGCAGCTTCAAGGAATACCGCGGCATGGGGTCCCTTGGCGCGATGAAGGGCCGGGCGCGCGATCGCTATGCGTCGGGCCAAGCCAGCGGCGCGGGTAAGCTCGTGACCGAGGGCATCGAGGGCATGGTGGCCTACAAGGGCCTGCTCGCCGATTATGTGTTCCAGCTCATGGGCGGTCTGCGGGCCGGCATGGGCTATGTCGGCGCCCGGGACCTCGCCGAGCTGCGGGCCAAGGCGCGCTTCGCCCGCATTACCAACGCTGGGCTGATCGAGAGTCACCCTCATGATGTGTTCGTGACCAAGGAATCGCCCAACTACCAGGCCCCGCTGCGCTAGAGACGGCAGGCCAACCGAGGATGTGACGGGTTATGATCTATCGCGTTGAGGTAGCGCCAAGGACCGGTCAGCTGGACGGCCGGGGCGAGAACATCCGGCGCCAGGCAGAGTCGCTGGGCATCGCCAGCATTGAACGGGTCACCGTCAGCGACCTGTACTTCCTGGACTGCGCCGGCGGAACCGGCGAGCCTCCTGCAAGCGCAGCCGCTTCCATCACCCATGCGCTGCTGTACGATTCCGTGATCGAAGAGGCTACGGTCATGGCCCTGGCCGACTGTCCGGCGCAGTGCACCCTGCCGTTCATTGAGGTCGCGCTGCGGCCGGGAGTGACCGATAGCGCAGCCGAGTCGCTCCTCTCTGCCGCCCGCACCCTGGGGACCAAGGAGTTGCTGGCGGCCGCCACCGGGCAACGTTACACCTTCAGCGGCTCCCTCTCCAGGGGCGAGCTCGAGCAGATCGCAGCCGGCCTGCTGGCTAATGAAGTCATCCAGACCTACGCGCTGGACCGGCCGGTGGACCCACCCTTCGTGCCCGTGCAGCCGGTCGACGCCACTGTAGAGACCATTCCCCTGGCTGAGGCGGATGACGACGTGCTACAGGCCATCAGCAGCGAGCGCCGGCTGGCGCTGGACCTGGCCGAGATGCGCGCCATCCGCGACTACTACCAGGCCGAGGGCCGCGAGCCGACCGACGTCGAGCTCGAGATGCTGGCGCAAACCTGGTCCGAACACTGTGGGCACAAGAGCTTCAAGGCGTTGATCGCCTACGAGGAACGGGACGCGTCCGGGGCCGTTGTGAACGGCAGTCAACGCGAGATCGATTCCCTGCTCAAGACCTTCATCCAGGATGCGACTGAGACCGTGAATCGGCCCTGGGTCTATTCGGCCTTCGTGGACAACGCTGGAATCATCGCCTTCGATGACCACTTCGACCTGGCCTTCAAGGTAGAGACCCACAATCATCCCTCCGCGCTCGAGCCCTTCGGCGGCGCCAACACCGGCGTGGGCGGCGTGGTGCGCGACGTGATCGGTGTCAGCGCTCGCCCGATTGCCAACACCGACATACTCTGTTTCGGCCCTCCGGACCAGCCCCTCGCCGAATTGCCCGCAGGCCTGCAGCACCCACGGCGCATCGCCGACGGTGTGATCGCCGGCGTCGAGGACTACGGCAACAAGATGGGGATCCCCACGGTCAACGGCGCCATCCTCTACGACCAGGGCTACACTGCCAATCCGCTGGTCTTCTGCGGTTGCCTGGGCATCTTGCCGCACGGCAGCCATTGCAACACGCCGGCCGCCGGCGACCTGGTGGTGGTGCTGGGCGGCCGGACGGGCCGCGACGGGCTGCGCGGCGCGACCTTTTCGTCCATGGAGATGAACCACCAGACGAGCCAGGTGGCCGGCAGCGCAGTGCAGATTGGCCATCCCATCCACGAGAAGCAGGTGCTGGAAGCCATCATGGCTGTACGCGATGAGGGCCTCTATTCGGCTATCACCGACTGCGGCGCGGGCGGCCTCTCCTCTGCCGTCGGCGAGATGGCTGCGGAGTTGGGCGCTGAGATCCATCTGGAGCGTGTGCCGCTCAAGTACCCCGGTCTGCGTCCCTGGGAGATCTGGCTGAGCGAGGCACAGGAGCGCATGGTACTCGCGGTGTCGCCTGCAGCCTGGCCCAGGCTGGCGCAGGTCTGCGCCGGGCTCAACGGGGAAGCCACGGCGCTGGGCCACTTCACCGGCGACGCCAGCCTGACGCTCTATTACGCAGGGCAGGCTGTGGGCAGGCTATCCACCGGCTTCCTGCACAACGGCATCCCCCGCCGCCGGCTGGCCGCCGTCTGGACCCAGCCCTCGGGCGACGGCGCCCCGCTGGCCGAGCCCGCGCCGGGGGAAATGCGCCGCCTGCTGTTGGCGCTGCTCGCCCAGCCGGACACCCGCAGCAAAGAGGATGTCGTGCGGCGCTACGATCACGAGGTTCAGGGCAGCACTGTGGTCAAACCCTTCGTCGGCGCAGCGGGCAGTGGCCCTTCCGACGCCGCCGTCTTGGCCCTGACCTTCCGCCTCGATTCCTTTGGGCGGCTCGCCGCATCCACAGGCGCAGCCGAGACAGGCGGCGGGCCGGGCTCGCCGCGTGAGCCAGAAGCGTCCGGCAGCGCTGGCTCACATGATGCCGCCCCATCGCCTGCCGCAGCCCGCTCGCGCGACTCGACCGGCTTATCGGGCGCTGCCGGCTTGTCTGGCGCTGGTGCACCCCACCGCCCCAACGCGGGCGTGGCCCTTGCCGCCGGCATCAATCCGCATTATGGCGCCCTTGACCCCTACGCCATGGCCTGGGCCGCCGTGGACGAGGCAACGCGCAATTGTGTCGCTGTCGGCGCAGATCCAGACCGGCTGGCCCTGCTCGATAACTTCTGCTGGGGCAATCCCAACCTGCCCGACCGCCTGGGCAGCCTGGTACGCTGCGCGGCCGGCTGCTACGACGCGGCTGTTGCCTACGCTGCGCCCTTTGTGTCGGGCAAGGACAGCCTCAACAACGAATTTACCGGTGCCGACGGCCGCAAGCAAGCCATCCCCGGCACGCTCCTGATCTCAGCGCTGGCGCTGGTGCCAGATGTGACCTGTACCGTCACTTCCGACGTCAAGCGGACCGGCAACTGGCTTTACCTGGCCGGCCTCACCCAGGACGAGTTGGGCGGCTCGGCGTATGCCCGTCTGCGCAGCCACGCGAGCGGTCGCCCGCCCCAACCGGTCCCCAACGCGTCCACACTATACCGCGCAATCCACCAGGCTATACGGGCGGGCCTTGTGCGCGCCTGCCACGATTGCTCGGAAGGCGGGCTCGCCGTAGCAGCCGCCGAGATGGCCCTGGGCGGCAATCTCGGGCTGGACCTGGACCTGAGGGCCGTGCCACGCGCTCCTGATGCCGGCCGGGCCGATACCCTGGCCTTTGCCGAGTCGCTGGGCCGACTGCTGCTGGAAGTGGCGCCCGGCGATACCAGTCCCTTTGAGGCCGGGCTGGCCGGCTTCCCGGTTGCGCGTGTGGGGCAGGTGCGCGGCGATAGCCAGTTCGTGATCCTGGGCCTTGACGGCGAGCCGGCCATCGATGCCACCCTGGCCGACCTCGACCGGGCCTGGCGGGGGCACCTGGCATGAACCCACGACCTCCCGTTCTCGTCCTGCACGCTACCGGCACCAACCGCGACTGGGAGGCCGCACGCGCCTGTGACATGGCGGGCGCTGCGGCCGAGATCGTCCACGTGAACCAGTTGATCGGCGGCGAGCGCCGCCTGCCCGATTACCGCATGTTGGTGCTGCCAGGCGGGTTTTCCTATGGCGATGACCTGGGCGCTGGCAAAGTCTGGGCCATCCTGTTGCGTCACCGGCTGGCCGAAGACCTGGCCTCGTTCATCGGGGAGGGCCGCCCCGTGCTCGGGATCTGCAACGGCTTCCAGGTGCTGGTGAAGGCCGGTCTGCTGCCGGGCATCGCGCCGGCAGATGAACGGGGTCAGGTACCGTTTCAGGCTACGACCCTCACTCGCAACGATTCGGCCCGCTTCGAGTGCCGTTGGGTTTACCTGGAGCCGCAGGCCACCAGCCCCTGCATCTTCACCCGTGGGCTCTCCGAGCCTATCTATTGCCCCGTTGCCCACGGCGAAGGCAAGTTCGTGGTACGCGATGATTCCGCCCTCGATCAGATCCAGGCGCAGGGTCTTGTAGCCCTGCGCTACGCCGGGCCCGCGGGCCTGCCGGCGACTTATCCCTGGAACCCCAACGGTTCCGTGGCCAACATCGCCGGTATCTGCAATCCTGCCGGCACGGTGTTTGGGCTGATGCCGCACCCCGAGGACCACGTCCTGCCCGAGCAGCACCCACGCTACCAGCGCGGTGAACGCGGCGGCCTGGGGCTGGCCCTCTTCGCTAACGGCGTGCGCTACGCCGCCCAGCTATGAGTCACTAGCGCCACCATGAGCAGTATGACCCGAGAAGACTCATACTCCTACGACACCTATCTCTCGCCCTTCACCTGGCGCTACGGCTCTGAGGCCATGCGGCGTCTGTGGAGCGAGCAGCACAAGCGGCTCCTGTGGCGCCGCATCTGGGTGGCCCTCGCGGAAGCCCAGATGGCCGCCGGCCTGGTGCGAGCCGAGCAGGTGGCCGACCTTGCCGCGCACCGCGACCAGGTCGACCTGGCCCGCGCCCAGGAGATCGAAGCCGAGATCCACCACGACCTGATGGCCGAGGTGCGGACCTATGCTGAGCAATGCCCTGGCGCCTTCGCGGCCACCAAGCGGCTGTTGATGGAGCTGGTCAAACGAGGGGGCGACCGCCAGGCGCTGCACGAGACGATACGCGAGCACGCGCTGGCTGCCTGGGCTGCGCTGCGGGCCGGCTCGGCCAATCCGCTCGTCGAGCGCCTGGCCGCTAACCCTGCCATCGGGCAATTGGCATCCGCCGTCGAAGTACGCGGCTGGCTCGCGGCCAACGATTACGTCGGCGATGCTCCCCAGCGGGCGCGGCGCTTCGCGGCCTCGCCGGTCGAGCAGCTCAGGTAGGGAGGAATAATCACCATGCTCTCGCTCGCCGAGATCCAGTCAGCTATCCCCGATACACTGCTTGGCGTCGATCTGCCCGGGCTTGGCACACGCATTCAGGGCAAGGTCCGCGATATCTATGTCAGCAGCGGGCAGCGCATCCTGATCACCACCGACCGCGTATCGGCGTTCGACCGCGTGTTGGGCGGCATTCCTTTCAGAGGCCAGGTGTTGAACCAATTGAGCGCTTGGTGGTTCGAGCAGACGCGCGACATCGTGGGCAACCATGTCATCGCCGTGCCCGACCCCAACGTGACCGTGGCCTGCGAAGCCCAGTCGCTGCCGGTGGAGGTCATCGTGCGCGGCTACATTACAGGGGTCACCTCCACGTCACTGTGGACCCTTTACAGCCAGGGGGTGGAGCGACCCTATGGGCTGGACCTTCCACCCGGGCTACGCAAGAACGAACCGCTGCCCGAGCCGGTGATCACCCCGACCACCAAGGCCACGGGCGGCGCGCACGACGAGCGGCTCACCCCTGCCGAAGTCGTGGAGCGTGGGCTGGTTGAGCCGCGGCTGTGGAGCCTGGTCCAGGAGGCAGCGCTAGCCATCTTCCGCCGGGGTCAGGCGGTGGCCCGCCGCGCCGGCCTGATCCTGGTGGATACGAAGTACGAGTTCGGCCTGGCCGATGGCCGGCCGATCCTGATTGACGAAGTGCACACCCCCGACTCCAGCCGCTATTGGGTGGCGGACGGTTACGCGGCCGCGATCGCGAGCGGCCAGGAGCCGGAGAACTTCGACAAGGAGTTTCTACGCCTCTGGTTTATGAGCCAGGGCTACCGCGGCGAGGGCACGCCGCCGACCATGCCGCCCGAGTTTGTGGCGCAAGTCGCCGCACGCTACATTGCCAGCTACGAACGCCTCACGGGCCAAGCGTTCGTGCCCGGCGCCCAGCCTGCCGCCCCGCGCATCGCGGCTGCGGTCGGCCAGAGGAGGTAACCGTGCCTATCGTACCCATCATCATGGGATCCAAGAGCGACCTGGCCCACGCGCAAGCCATCGCCGACCAGCTGGCATCGTTCGGCATTATCAGCGAGCTGCGGGTGGCGTCGGCTCACAAAGCCGTACGCTACCTGCTGGACCTGCTGGCTGCCTACGAGTCCGACGGCCGGCCCAAGGTTTATATCACCGTGGCCGGCCGCTCCAATGCCCTCAGTGGCCTGGTCGACGCCAACGTCAGCGCGCCGGTGATCGCCTGCCCGCCCTACGGCGACCGCTTCGGCGGCGCCGACCTGTTCTCTTCGCTGCGCATGCCCTCCGGCGTGGCGCCGGCGGTCGTGCTTGAGCCGGCAGGTGCCGCGCTCCTGGCCGCCAAGATCCTGGGGCTGGCCGACCCTGCGTTGGCCGCCCGCTTGGTCGCGGCCCAGCAAGCCGCCACCGCACAACTGATTGGCGATGACAAGGCTTTCGCCTGAGGGGGCCCGGAGCGATGGATCAAGTTGCCTGGCATCACGACGGCGATGAGTTGGACCGGCCACACGAAGCCTGCGGCGTGTTTGGCGTCTACGGCCCCGGCGCGGACGTCGCGCGGCTCTCCTTTTTCGCACTTTACGCCCTGCAGCATCGTGGCCAGGAAAGCGCGGGTATCGCCACCTGCGACGGCGCGATGGCTTACCTGCACAAGGGCATGGGGCTGACGTCGCAGGTCTTCAGCGAGGATAACCTCAGGCCGCTGGTAGGCTATATGGCCATCGGCCACGTACGCTACTCGACCAGCGGCTCCTCCCATATCCGCAACGCCCAGCCCTACCTGATCGAGACCTTGCACGGCCCCCTGGCCGTAGCACACAACGGCAACCTGACCAATGCGCTTTCGCTGCGCCACCGGCTGTTGGAACGCGGGGTTGGGCTGAGTTCCTCCAGCGACAGCGAGGTCATCACTCAGATGTTGGCAGCGCCGCCGCCCGGCGGTGAGCCGGACGGCCCCGACTGGGAAGCGCGCATTGCCGAGTTCATGGCTGTAGCCGAGGGCGCCTACTCGCTGGTAGTGCTGACGCGTGACGCCGTCTTCGCCGTGCGCGATCCCTGGGGCCTGCGCCCGCTCTGCATCGGCGAGCTGAACGCCAGTTCTTGCGGCTACGTTGTCGCCTCTGAGTCCTGCGCGCTGGCAACCATCGGCGCACGATACATCCGCGAGGTCGCGCCCGGCGAGATCGTGCGGCTGCAGTGCCCTGGCCTGCGTAGCACCCAGGGCCGGCCGCCCGCGCAACAGGTCGCGCTGTGCGTCTTCGAGTATGTCTACTTCTCGCGGCCCGACTCGCTGCTCGAGGGCCAGACCGTCCACCGCGTGCGCCAACGCCTGGGAGAAGAGCTGGCGCATGAATTGCCCGCCGAGGCTGACGTGGTGGTCGGCGTGCCCGATTCTGCCATCCCGGCGGCCATCGGCTATGCCCGCGCCTCCGGCATCCCCTTCACGGAAGGCATGACCAAGAACCGCTACATCGGCCGCACCTTCATCCAGCCCGACGAGCGCCTGCGCCGCGCCGGCGTCCATCTGAAGTACAACCCCCTGGTCGCCAACCTGGCCGGGCAGCGGGTGGTACTGATCGACGACTCGATCGTGCGCGGTACCACCGCGGGCCCGCTGATCCGGTTGCTGCGCGAGGCCGGCGCCGCCGAGGTACACGTGCGTGTCTCCTCGCCCCCAGTGCGCCATCCCTGCTTCATGGGTCTCGACATGGCCACGCACGCCGAGCTCATCGCTCACCGCAAGTCGGTGGCTGAGATATGCGCGTACATCGGCGCCGACTCACTGGCCTACCTCTCGCACGAGGGCATGATGCGCGCCGTGCTCGCCGGCGTGGAGAGTGGGCCGGCATCCAGCATGCCAACGGCCGGTGAAGTAGCAAGCGCGGGCAGCGCACCTGCGTCCGATGCGGCGGCCACCAGCGCCGCACCCACAGGCGCAGGCTGCAGGCACTGCAGCGCCTGCTTCACCGGCACGTACCCGATTCCGCTGCAGGAGTTCTGGGAACTCAAGACGCAAGAGAAGCTGGCCCTGGAGCAGGTCTGGGGCAGCTAGACGCCTGACAGAACCCATCGTCGCAGCTCCGCAACCTGGGAGCGCTGCAGCCTGCGAGGGCCGCCATCCTAGAAGCGCCGCCCTCTTGGCCGCACCGCGGTCGGCGCACCTGCCGCCAGGATGCCGGCGCTCCCAGGTACACATTTCCCGATGCTCGCTCGCATCGTTGCAGATCGCGTGTCGCGATTACCCTAAAGGCAGGAGCCGGCCACCATGAGAATACTGGTCATCGGCGGCGGAGGCCGCGAGCACGCCCTGGCCTGGAAGCTGGCCCAGTCGCCCGCCGTCGAGTGCGTCTACGTGTCCCCGGGCAACGGCGGCACGGCTGACGCCGCGGCGCCCGCTTTCGGCGCGCCCATCGCCAACCTGCCCGCCGGGCGCGGCTTCGCCGAACTGATCGCCGCCGCACAGGCGGAAGGTATCGGCCTGACCGTCGTCGGGCCCGAAGCCGAGCTGGCCGCGGGCATCGTGGACGCCTTTAGAAGGGCAGGCATCCCCTGCTTCGGCCCCTCGGCAGCCGCAGCCGAATTGGAGTCGTCCAAGGCCTTCGCCAAGGCTTTCATGGCCCGTCACGGCATCCCCACCGCGCGCTTTGCCGTGTTCTCCAGCCACGACCGCGCCCTGGC
>Ga0066793_10000716_pt1 | contig 13750 bp, 12 predicted proteins | sample PersoiDNA2013189_FD_83876 | JGI IMG/M metagenome (GOLD analysis project Ga0066793, IMG submission 83876) | Permafrost soil microbial communities from the Arctic, to analyse light accelerated degradation of dissolved organic matter (DOM) -... | ecosystem: Environmental > Terrestrial > Soil >...
TACATACAGTTCTTTGACACAGGACCCTGCGAAGGTCTATAATACCCATAACATTAATCAATCCGATCATGATCATACGAGACGGTGGAGACACCGTTTCAAAGGAGAAATTTATGACAACCCACTTACCTACCGCGGTCCTGGGACGCACGGGTTTGAAAGTCACCCGGCTCGGTTTCGGCGCGATGGAAATCCGTGGCTCGCGCATCTGGGGCGGGCGGCCGGTGACGGATGACCAGGCCAAAACGATCCTGAATGCCGTGCTGGACTCCGGGATCAACTTTATCGACACCGCCAACGACTACGGACGGAGCGAGGAATATATTGGCAAATTCATCTCTTCTCGACGCTCGGAATACTACCTCTCCACCAAATGCGGCTGCAGCGTGGTGCGCCGGGACGATACCACGGACGACACCCCCCACGTTTGGACGCGCGAGAACCTGTTCCGCGGGCTGAACGAAAGCCTGGCGCGCATGAAGACCGGCTACGTCGACATCATGCAGCTGCATAACCCGGGCGTCGAGGAGACCGAAAAGAACGGGTTGGTGGCCATTTTGCAGGAAATGAAACAGCAGGGCAAGGTGCGCCACATTTCCATCTCCACCACGCTGCCCCACCTGCCCACCTACATCAAGATGGGCGTGTTCGACACGTTCCAGATCCCCTATTCCGCGCTCGAGCGCGACCACGAGAACTGGATCACCACGGCGGCCGAGGCCGGGATCGGCATCATCATCCGCGGGGGTGTGGCGCGCGGCGAGCCGGAGGTGGGTCTGGGCAGCGCCGACCGGTGGGCGCGTTTCGAGGAGGCCAAACTGGATGAGCTGCTCGAGCCGGGTGAGAAACGCACGGCTTTTCTGCTCCGCTACACGCTGACCCACCCGCACGCCGACACGATCATCGCCGGCACGTTGTACCCCGAGCACCTGCACGAAAATATCGATACAATCCGCAAGGGCCCGCTTTCGGCACAGACCTACGCGGAAGCCAAGCGCCGCCTGGACGGGGTCGGTCTCAAACCCGCATAAACCATAAAACACCCCGGGGGAAATATTCCGGGGTGTTTTATTTAAAAGACTCAGGTCCATTAAAGCTTGTCTGGTAGTAGCATTTTTTAAAAAAACCAGGGTGTAAAGTCGGCAAAAACCTAGCAAGGAGCACAGGTTAACTGGAGTAAGCCGCACAGCTTAACCGGAGCAAGGCACACACCCAAATCGGGGTAAGGCGCACACTTTTTTCAAAATTGGGGGGACAGGGAAAGGGCTGGTTAATCCGAAATGTGGCATGCTGCTCTCCGAGACAAGAAGGAATGATAGGATCCAGGAGCGATTAACCTCGCAAAAAACCAGAGAAATCTTACGTTTGAAACATGAGGCAGGTTTGTCCAATCGAGCCATCTTACACACCATCCCCCAAACCGATTGTTTTTCCATTCCCAACCGCCGTTCCTATCAATTCGCTTCCGCCTCCACCGGTTGAGAATATGGAAACCCACCCACTCTACCAGGGAGCATGGACAACTTATCTCCCTCCAAAATGGCAAGAACGCCTCCAACAGACAGGTGAGCCGCCATATATTTCCTCTATCATTGTGGCTGCTGACGGGTCATTATGGTTTTCCACCACGGGTGGCGCAGTATCCAGTGGAGTAGGCGCTTACCATTTCAACGGAAAAACCTGGACTCACTATACTAAAGAAAATGGGTCAGGCTTTGATGAAATTTCTTCATCCATGGTGACCCCGGATGGCGCAATCTGGTTTGGTTCATTTTGTTGTGGCGTTTCCCGCTTCGATGGAAACACCTGGACGACATACACGACCACTAATGGTCTTGCGAGCAACGATATCCGCTCCATGGGGGTGACCCAAAACGGAGACCTATGGTTCGGTACATCTGACAAAGGTATATCCAGGTATGATGGGAAAGGTTGGCTGACTTACACATCGAATAGTGGTTTGTGGGGAGACTATGTGGGAGGTATCTTTTCGCTCCCCGATGGCTCTCTATTGTTCAGCTCTAGCGATGGCTCAAGGGCCAAACTTAATCGTTTTGACGGGAGTCATTGGACGGTTTATTCAACACCCATGACTGATTCAGGAAAATACACCGTTGATTTGAAGGCAGCACACAATGGAAATCTTTGGTTTGCTTCAGAATATTTGGGGGTATACCGTTTATCTGAGTCTGGCTGGACAAACTTTACGATTAAAGATGGATTAGCCAACGACCAAATGTACAGCCTCGCGGCGGCCAGAGATGGTTCTGCCTGGTTTGGCACGGCAGGTGGTGTCTCACGGTTCGATGGAAAAACCTGGACGACTTTCAAGTTGGAGGGTGACACCGGGAACAATGGGATCGGGTCAATCGTAGAAGCTACAGATGGGTCAATTTGGGTGGGTTACTATGGTGGAATTGCACACTATATTCCTCCCATTAGCCCTTAAAAACGGGCATTATGCCCGGCCCGATGTCTTCGATTTCAAAGTCAACCAGCGGCCCGTTCCGATGATGCGATTGACAGGTGCAGAAAGTATCATCCCCCACTTACCCAACCGCAACTGCCGATTTTGTTGCCGTCCGGGTCTCCGGTCGAAAATATGCGCCTATCACCCCGGCGCCGGATCGCGGTGACCGTGACGCCGAGGGTCCTCAGTTCCGTGTGAGCTGCTTCAACCGCGTTGATTGAGACATAGAAAGAGAAACAGGTTGCAATATTAGCTAATATTGATATAATGGTTATGGGTCAATGGATTGACCGATCGAGGAGAAACAAAATGGGATACAAAATTAAAGTCACAGGCTATCAAACGGCGAATCTGACCGAAGGGGATGTCATGCCGATCAGTGAAGCAGCCCGGGTACTGGATATGACCATGCCTGGGGTTATTCGCGCAATTGAACGAGGGGCATTAACCGAGGTCATTGATGATAACGCCGCGTATCATGGAAGAAGATTAGTTTTTCGGAAAGAAATTGAACGCCTGGCCAACGACCGTTTTGAGGAAAAATCCGTTGAAACGGGCGCTGTCAATGGGGCAAAAACAAAATCCGGCAAAACCACCGGCGCGGCTGTGAAGAACAGCGCGGCGCCTGCGGAGAACAACATGGGGGCCGAGAAACCAGACAGGTTAAAAGAAACCCGGGTCAGCTTTTACCTTAATCGGCCCAGGAATGACTTGACCGGACGGTAAAAGACCGGCAGCTTCGAGTGACCTATGCACGAGGCTCTGATCGAGTGATTCCTTTTGAGCCGCGAAACAGGCTGATAATTAAAAGATACCGCTGCATAAAAAGATTGGTTTTGCAGCGGTATCTTTTTTAAACGGGGAATAAAACATGGATAAAAAAACTGTCTGGTCTCTGGTTTGGAAAATCGTCAAATGGCCGCTATGGGTCATTCTGTTCCTTGGGGGGATTTCACTGCTGGTTTGGGTTATCCTGAGCTATGGCTATTCGGCCCCCTGGACGGGTTTTAATAAAACAAAAATTGATAACCCAGCCAATTACCAACCGGTGAAATTATTATGGGACTGGTTGCAATTGTTGATCATCCCCATTTTCTTAACCTTAGCCGGATGGATCTACAGCGTGTTACAAAAACAAACCGATTATAAACTGGCAAAAGAAAAAGAAAATTCAGTTGTCCTGCAAGCTTATTTTGACAGCATGAAGGATTTAATTGTCGATGGGAAATTAATGGACACGAAAAACGATCCGGATCATCCCGTTCGCGCCCTGGCTCGATCGAAAACCATTACCACCTTGCAGATGATCGATGACGAACGAAAAAAAGCTGTCCTGAACTTTCTTTCGCACGCCGGTCTGATTAAATTGGACCAACCGGTTATTATGTTGGATGAGCTGGAATTGAATCATGTAAACTTCCAAAACCTGAGGTTAACCTTTGTCGACTTGAAATCGATTGTTTTTAAGTCAGCCAACTTAACCAAGGCAAAAATCGAGAACTGCAACCTGAGCCTGGGCGATTTTAGCGAAGCCATGGCCAGGGGAAGTCACTTTACCTACTCGGTTTTAAAAGGGGTGAATTTTTTCAACGCGGACCTGGAAGGTACCGATTTATCCAAAGCTGAATTGGTCAGTGCAAATCTGCAAAAAGCCAAACTTAAGAAGTCTAACTTATCCGGTTCTAACCTGGCCGGGGCGAAATTACAGGGAAGTGATTTTTCAGAGGCGATGTTAGATTCCTGCATCTTTTCTAATTATGATGATTCGGCCGGGGGTCGAACCCGCATCCAGAACACAATCTTTCGAAAAGCCAATTTAACTAAGGCTCAATTTCGGGGGATTGACTTCAGCCAGGGGGTAGATTTTACCGGCGCAGTCCTGGATGAGGCAGATTTCAGCGGCTCGAACATTACTCAAAACGAGATTAACAAAGCAAAGTCTAAACTGGGCGTTATTCTCCCATGACATTGAGGGGTTTATTGATCGGGTTAACGCGCCCGCCGGAGGCTTGACGGATAAAGTCCTAAGGTTATATCCCCGCTTGACCCCCAATCTAATTACGAGTAAACTAGTCGTAATTAAACCATAATGAACAAAAACAACAACTCAGTTACCGTTAGAAACACCTGCATGTGTAAGACGAAGGGGCCAACACCTCTCTTCGTCAGGTAACTTATATTTTCCCCTTTCGAAAAAAGCATAAACTGACGAACCCCGGCGTGCGGCCCCGATTGACAACCGGTAGGCCGCACGGCTGTGCGGATCGTCGTTTTGTGTTTTTATAACCCATCTTTCACCTTAATGGTAACCAGGAGGTACACAATGTCTATTATCGATGAGGGTCTGAAGGCAAACCGGGGGTACGCCGAATCGTTTAATTTGGGAGCCCTGGCCATGCCCCCCGCCCGCAAGCTGGCGATCCTGGCCTGCATGGATGGCCGCCTGACGGTGGAGCCCATGCTTGGGTTGAAGACCGGCGACGCTCACATCATCCGCAACGCCGGCGGGATCGCCACGGAAGATGCCATCCGCTCGCTGATTATTTCGCATTACTTGCTCGGCACGCAGGAGTTTATGATCATCAACCATACCGACTGCGGCATGCTGACCTTTAAAAACGACGACCTGAAGTCGCGCCTGAAGCATGAAACCCAGGTCATGGCTTCCTCGCCGGAGACCTTCCACGCCTTCAGTGCCCCGCAGGAAAACGTCCGCGAGCAGATCCAGAAGGTAAAATCGCACCCGTGGATCCCCAAGGGGATCCCTGTGCGCGGGTTTGTTTACGATGTGAAAACTGGCAGGTTGAACGAAGTCGTGTAAAACCGTTAGCGGCCAGGCGGGCCGGTATCCGCTTGGCCGCTGTGGGCCGCTAACTTCAGCAAAAAGCCAGAAGGGCGTATGCCATACGCCCCGACCTCACCTCATACGCGGACTTGAGCACCGCTTGCTTCAACCGCGCCACCTGTGCCAGGGACGCTTCTACCACGGACTCGATCTCCTGCGTTGGGGCGTATGGCATACGCCCTCTTCATTGACCAGGACCAATCGTAGGCCAAAGCCAGGGCGTATGCCATACGCCCCGACCTCACCTCATACGCGGACTTGAGCACCGCTTGCTTCAACCGCGCCACCTGCGCCAGGGACGCCGCTACCACGGACTCGATCTCCTGCGTTGGGGCGTATGGCATACGCCCTCTTCATTGACCAGGACGTATAGTAGGCCAAAGCCAGGGCGTATGCCATACGCCCCGACCAAGAACAGAACGCCCCGTGTGTGTAAGGCAGTTGGATTCGAACCGGCGGATAGTTTTCCACACTGTCCAGTATTTACTGGACAAACAGAACGTGCTATACTGGCTGTATCATTTACGGCAAAAGGATACCCAGATGGCAACGGATGCAGAGCGGCAATTCGTCGAAAAAGTTGGCCTGACTTTTGAACAGTTAGGCTTTCCACGGATGGGCGGACGGATCATGGGTTGGCTGCTGATCGCTGAATCCCCTCAGGCGACGATGGCCGAGCTGATGGAAGCCCTCCAGGCAAGTAAGAGCTCGATCAGCAGTGTGACACGCCTGCTGATCCAGGTCAATCTGATCGAGGTGGTCAGCGTGCCCGGTGTGCGCCGGGATTATTTCCGTATCCGCGACGATGCATGGACCAACGCACTTAAAGATCGTTTCGCCCAGGCGATCACATTCCGCCAGTTAGCGGATGAAGGCCTGTTTTTATTGAAAGATGCCCTGCCGGAGCGGATGCGGCGCTTGACTGATATGCGCTTGATGTACGCCTTTTTAGAGCGAGAGATCCCGGCGATGGTCGAGCGCTGGGAAAAGGAACGCCAGGCGTTTTATGAGACCTTAGAATCGACTTAAGCGAATACAAGGAAACAACGATGTCACCCCCATTGATCTATCAATCTTCTGGCAATGATGAAGCGAAAACAATCCTCTTCCTTCACGGTGGCGGCGTGGCGGGTTGGATGTGGGACCCGGTTGTGGCCAGGTTGCAAGATTTCCACTGTCTCGTGCCGGACATGCCCGAGCACGGACTCAGTATGGATACCAGGCCGTTTACCATGGAACTGGCTGCCAACCAGGCAGCCGAGTTGGTGCGTGAACGGGCGCGTGGCGGGAAAGCCGTGGTAGTCGGTCTTTCCGAGGGCGCACAGGTGGCGGTGCAGATGCTGGCGACTGCCCCCGAGGTGATCGAACGAGCGGTGGTGTCGAGCGCGGTGCTCCTGCCCTTGCCGGGTTACGGGTGGTTATCTTCGCCGCGGCTACTGAGCTGGATATTCCGGATGTCTATACCGCCTTTCCGCAAGAATGAATGGTGGATGCGGTTGAATATGAAATATTCAGCCGCCATCCCAGAAGATTATTACCCACAATATCGGGCAAATTTCCAGATTATGACTGAAAGCCAGTTCGTCAATCTCTTGATCGCCAACCAGCAATTCCGCATGCCTGGGAACCTGGGGAAGGTCACTGTCCCCACACTGGTGGTCGCGGGAAAGCATGAATATACGGTGATGAAAGAGTCCGTCCGTCAGTTGGCGGCTGCTCTGCCGAACGCGCAAGCCAAATTAATTGATTTGGGAGAAGGCTCATCGATGAGACTCGAACATAATTGGGCAATGAATGCTCCGGACCAGTTTGCACAAACCGTACGAAACTTTATCATAGGCGATGGCCTACCCGGGGTATTGTGCCCATTAGAATGAGCCGGGCTTTTTGGGGAAGAAACAAAAAGGCCGGGGCGAACCCGGGCTTTTTGTTTCTTCCCCCTGGTAATCATAGGCCCAAGCAGGGCTCAATCTTGCGATTGGAAGGAGCGTTCGAGTGCCCAGCCAGGGCAAGCCCGCAAAGTACAGCCCCGGAACCTGGGTTACGCCACCCCGGGTGATCGGGAAGCCGGAGTCTTCAAACACCGGGAACTTCACCAGGCTGAAATCAAAGTGGTAGCCAATGGCCCAAATGATGGTCGCGATCCCGGCCTGTTGAATATCCAGGGACAAGACTTCGGGGGCAGCGTAAGCGTCTCCTAAGACTTCCAGCGGTTCCGGCGGAGGTGCGGTGATGCCGGCTTTCTTGATATACATATCAATCATCTTCAGCATGTTGGCTTCCTGCTGGGCGGACTTTGCCAGGTTCTCTTGCAGATCGGGGGCCAACAGTAAGCTGCCATCTTCAAACCCGCGCAGGTGACCGAACAGGGTCACGCCGTCCCGATAAAAGCGGTGCATGTTCAGGGCGTGGCCGCCATCTTTGCCGGTGAGTAGCGGCGGCGAAGCGAAACGTGCCTGCGGGGAGGGCAGTTGATCGACGGTACGGTCCAGAAAACCCGTCAGCGCGATCCACTCGTAAATGTCACGGCCGCGGTAGCGGCGCGGCGCCCGCCCGGCACTGCCGGCACACAGGTAAACCTTACGCCCGGCCTGGTTTAGCTCTTCGGCGATCTGCGCCCCGGACTGCCCGCTGCCCACCACCAGCACGGCTCCCGGTTCCAACGCCCGCGGGTTGCGGTACTGCCCGGATTCAAGCTGGTGGACTTTGGCAGGGATCGCGGCGGCAAAGGCCGGAACTTTACCCCGCTGGAACAGCCCGGTGGCAATCACCACCCGCTTGGCCTGCCAGGTGTCCCCATTGGCCTGGACCGTGAACCCTGTGCCGGCTGCGCCTGGCTCGACCGAGCTGACCGTCACTCCGTAGCGCACCGGGAGCCGGTAGCGCTCCACATACTGTTCAAACCGGGAGACAATCTCGTCGCGTGACATGTACCCGTGCGGATCCGGGCCGTTGTACTCGTCTCCCGGCAGCCTGAAGCTCCAGTTTGGGGTGACGAAGGTGAAAGAATCCCAGCGGTGGCTGCGCCAGGCTTCACCGGGCTGGGCAGCCTTTTCCAGCACCAGGTGCTCGCGACCGGATTGGATTAAGTAATAACAGAGGGACAGCCCCCCTTGCCCCGGGCCAACAATGATAGTATCGATCTTCTCATTCATAATTTTGTTGATCCGAAATCCCTAATCGTTAAAGTTACACCTCAGCCATACAATAAAAGCCCTGAATTTGAGGTGTTTGCGGATGCGAGCCACCCGCGCAAACACCTCAAATTCGGGGCTTATTCACAGGAACCTGAGCAGTTATGTTAAATATCCATTTAGATTATAGTTGCTATGACGAGTAGACGGGACATCCTGTATATCAATTGGGCATTAAGTACATTGTTCTTGAAGGAAGGTGGTTATTGCGCCGTAGACAAAGGGTTTATAAATCAATCCAATAACGAGAAGTGAGTTTCTCGGTTTGTATCGATACGTCTTGACTTGCTAACACCCCACCATTCTTAATAATCACGCCTGATGATGCCAGGTTATCGGAATCGCAAGTGATCAGAACCTTGCTGATCCCTTTTTCTCTTGCCTTCTCAAGCGTCAATTGAAGAAGCAAAGTTCCATACCCTTTATGCCGTTCAAGGGGATGGATGGCATACCCAATGTGCCCGCCTATGTCCTCCAGAGTTGGGGTCAACCAATGACGGAGACTGCTATTGCCCAAAATCGTATGATCCTCTCGAATGAGCCAGTAGATTGTTGATGGAACAAAGCCAGACGGAAAACCTAAGCCCAGTGAGCCATCTTTCAATCTTTTTAAATAGGCTAAGAAATCTTGATAAGCCAGGTCTTCAAGTGGGCGTTGAGGTTCATGAACCCTTCGAAATGCTTCGCAGTAACGATAAAATTCGCTTCTTAAACGAAGCTCAGGCTCAAGTAGTTTTATGGATTTGAGCAGCGTTTGCACATCCATTAGTTTACCTTTTCCTAATATTATAGCGTGCTAAATGGCTTTCGGTGTATCAGTATGCTTTGGGGTTGCTTATGGATCGGATCTATAATAAAGGAAGAAACATAATTAATTCGATTTTCCATCAAATAAATAGGTATTTACAATGAACCCCATAATCTTCACCCCCGGCCAGCCACAGGTTATCCCCCTTTGGGCAGACGGCGAAATCGACACGACAGGCTGGAACCAGCCGGAAGAGATCGCCTTCCTCCAGGATGGTCTCAAGGTTATTCGCAATGTCATCCAACCCACTCTGACTGCCTATCTACCAGACCCAGGCATCGCCACCGGGACCGCGGCCATCGTTTGCCCCGGTGGGGCATATCACTTCCTGGCCTTCGAGCATGAAGGGACCGAGGTCGCGCGCTGGCTCAACGGGCGCGGCATCGCCGTCTTTATGCTTAAATACCGCCTCGTTCAGACCGGGAACGATTTTCCACAGTGCGTTGGTGAACACCTCCGGGATCAACAAAAGATGGCGGCTCTTGTTGCGCCTCTCTTCCCACTGATCTCCGCCGACGGATGCCAGGCGGTGCGCCTGGTGCGCGCGCACGCCGCCGAATGGAACATCTCCCCCAACCGGATTGGCATTATGGGCTTTTCCGCCGGCGGCATGGTCACACTCAGCGTTGCCCTCCATTTTGACACGTCCAGCCGCCCTGATTTTGCCGCACCGATCTACAGCGCTCCACCCCTGGATGCCCCCATTCCGGCAGACGCCCCACCCTTGTTCCTCCTATGCGCGGCCGACGACGACATGGCGTCCGCCGTCAGCACGCGCTTCTATTCCGAATGGAGGGCCGCCGGCCACCCGGTCGAGCTGCACATCTATTCCAAAGGCGGACACGGTTTTGGAATGAACAAGCTGGGACTGCCTTCAGATGGCTGGATCGATCGCTTTGCTGAATGGCTCAAGATTCAGGGGTTCCTCCCGAAAGCAAAATGAAACCCGGATTAGTATCGCAGCCAAACCTCCAGTGGGTTCCATACTATAGCTGTGAGGATCTGATCGAGGAATAGGCCGCTCGTGAGCGGCGCTCCCACCCCGCCTCCCTCATTCAAAATCTCTATTTGATCGGGTTGGCGGACATCAATCACCGGATCGCCTTGATACCACACAATGAGACCGTGGACGCGCACATTTTGACCTGTGGCGTACAACCGATCGGGTGGAATGCTAAAGTTTTTCCAGGCATTTACCCGGATGAGCGCTTTAAAGGCCCCTTGATGGGGGTAATGAAAACCCAGTAAAACAGCCTTGCCATTATTGAATTCATATTTAATTTCTCCATCCACCGTCGCGACTGAACCTGCAAATTCTCGCGCCTGGGTATAGAGAATGGGGTCCGCGAGCACAGGGGGGAGACTTTCTTGTTGGACCAGGTCCTGGCTGATGGTGTCATTCTGGGCGGCAGCGCCCGTTTCTAAGGCAATCAACGCGCCGTCTGTACTGACAAAATAGATGGTATTTCCGCTGACCACCCATGCCGCATACCCGCTCCAGTGTTGGTCGTAAACCTTGCCCTGGTTGTAATAAATATAAAATCCACCCGGAATGGTGCGCGGGTCACCATCCTGTACCAGGCCGTTTGGACAGGAATGGCCGGAGCTGAAAGCGCAGTTACTGGCCGAGGTGATGATGTGGGGCAGATTTTTAGTCGTAATTGGGATGCTGCTCGAAACTCCCCGGCTGGAAGACCGGTCGGTAATTTGATGCGCAATTCCAAACATCCAATGCCCACCGAAAAGGTCATCACCGGACATGCTCAAGTTGGGTTGTTCATCGGTCGGGAAGAATGTATTTTGCATAAAGCGCACGTCTCCGGCTTGAAAGCCGGGCACCGTGGATGAATCGAGCAGCATTTCACCGAAGTGCGAGTCATACCTGCCGTCGCAGGGGGAATTGCTACAGGCAGAACCGCGCATCACCACGTAAGAAACCTCACTGCCATCCGCGAAGCGCTTGACCACCGGTTGTGGTCCCATGGCCAAATAACCGCCATCGCCAAACCCGCCATTGCCCACGTTGGCGACAAAGGCCGCGCCGCCATCGGAAAGATGGAGCGCAACCACGGACTGTTGGTCCGGGCGGCCGGTCAGGTTGGCGCGCATTTGGGCATTCGTATCTGGCCACGGATTCCACGTCCACAGCGTCTGCCAGTTCAGGCGCAGTCTGACCAACACCAGCCCGTGGCCTTCGGCGATCACCGGCCAACCGTAACTCACCTGGGCGTTTGGCTGGTTATCGCCAGGTTCACCTGGCGACAGGGGCGTGGGCTTAACCCGCCAGGCGCGAGACCCATTTGAATCGTGGATGGCGTGTACGTACAGATCGGCGCTGGCAGCGACCACCAACCCGGTGGCGGGAGAGAAAGCGGGGGGAGTATCCACGTTGGCGCCAGCATCATACGACCAGGCGACCGCCAGGGTGGCTTTCTGGATGGCATAAACATGCGTGCCCATACTGAAATAGACCCGATCTCCATACAGCGCGGGAGGCAGCGGCAGCGTACTGGTGGATTGGCTGTTGAAATTCCCGCTTGTCTGGCCGGTGGCGGCGTTCAAACGGTACAACTGACCGTTGGTAGAAACAACGTATAGTGAATCGCTTGCCGGATCATAAGCGGGTGTGGCGTTGATCGCCCCGCCCGGGTTGCGGTTCCATACCGGCGCACCGTTGCTGTTATTGAGGGCAAAGACACCGCTCGCGCCTGCGGCAATGTAGACCCGCCCACCGCCCGTAATAGGTTGGCTGTCCCGCGGCAGGCCGATTTTACCACTGACGATCTTGCCCTGCGCATCCGGCCCGTTCCAGGCCCATTTCCAATGCCACGGGGTCGCAACGGCCTGGGGAGTATAACTGGTGTGCATCGCATCGTGGGCATGCTGCGTCCATTCGCTCGTTACGACCGGTTGCGTGCCTTTGCCGTTGATCACGAGCGGCAGATAAAGAGGGTCGTTGGCGACTGGGGTATCTGGAGTAGAAAGTGGGCCGGGAAGGGGCGTTTGGGGTGCAGCCAGACTGGCCGATGTCACCGCGCCAAGAAACAACAGAACAATGAAAAGCGTAAAACCTGTCCGCTGAGGTGTCATGATCATTTTCTCCTGCGTTTGTATTATACGCATTAAGGTCGTTAATATCGTCTTTGTAGGTAGAAGAAGTTTACCACTAAATGCCTTAGCGGTTAGTAATCCCTTATTCCCCCTTCGCCAATTCGGCCATCATCTTTTGAACGATTGGCTCCTGCCATGCCATCAGCGAGTTAATATTATAAAGCAGCCCTCCGGCGGCAATCAAGAGCTGAAAGCAGCCCAGTAGCCAATGGGCGTGCTGCCCCAGAAAGATGCCCGGATATACGAGCAGGAGCACGAGTGATAGGCCAGAACTGCCCACCGCCAGCGGGACCAGCCGGACCAGGCGCGACTGTCGCTGCTCAGCCATATCGAACAACGCTTTGGCTGCCCCACCGCTCCCCATCGCCCGCTCTCGCAAGATGCGCAGGTCGTAGGCTCCAACCCACCCGGTGACCAGGTATTGGAGGGTGTTCATGGCGAACCAGCCGGTAGGATCCTTCAGGAAAGACACCTGCAACGCCAGGGTGAGCGCCCAAACGATGTACAACAGGTTGTGGCCTAATTCAAACGGCCACCCAACAAAGGTAAACGAGTGGCTGATCACCCCGGACCACACTAAAAGAATGTAAAGCAGGCCAAACAAAATGTATGGCCAGAATTCAAAACGCAAATCGCGCAGCAGGTCTTTGGCCTCCGTAGCCAGCGGAGCCAATACCACCCCGGCCATCACACTGATCAGGGTAAATTCAATCGTCATCACCAATGAGCTCAGTTGGCTCTCTGCCCGGCTCCTCAGCTCAGAATTTGGGTATACCGCTTCTTGCCCGGCGGATTTTCTCATGTTGAACCTCCAATGAACAAAATATACCTGGCTGCCTGACATGCAAACCACAAGCATTAATAGTTTTTCAGGATTTCCCGTGGAATGGTCCGCATTTTGGGTCTTTTTCACGCGGGCCAGAGCAGTTGTGACCGATCAACTATATTTATCATACCTGGATTCAAACGAAAGCCCAGTTGAATTTTTTCATTTGTATAATATACGGTAACTGCTCAGCCATGCAAAGAAAGGTGCCGAATTTGATGTATTTGCGGGTACGGAATACCCGAAATATATCAAATTCGGGTGTTTTTTCACAGGGGTCTGAGATCATTAGCCAGTAGTTCGCTTTTATCGTCATGGAAGGTTATATCGGCAGCAGCCAGATGGGCGACCCAGCAGGGCTGGTCCCCGGCTATCCGGCCTCCGTACAAGGCCAGGGCGATTTTTTCGTGGCTGAGAAGAAAATCATCCAGGCGTCAGGCTGCCTATCGCAGCCTGATCGGACTCGGTTTTCGCACCGATTTTCAGGGGGTCGCGA
>Ga0066793_10000719_pt1 | contig 13736 bp, 12 predicted proteins | sample PersoiDNA2013189_FD_83876 | JGI IMG/M metagenome (GOLD analysis project Ga0066793, IMG submission 83876) | Permafrost soil microbial communities from the Arctic, to analyse light accelerated degradation of dissolved organic matter (DOM) -... | ecosystem: Environmental > Terrestrial > Soil >...
CTTCAACCTGGCCAGCGTCGAGCGCAGCCGGTGGAGGGCGGCCGCCAGCTCAGGGCTGGGCGACGAACCTGTAGCCGAGTCCACGGACCGTCTCGATCCAGCCGGGCTCCGCCAGCGCGCGCCGGATCTGGTGCGCCGCCTGCTCGACGCTGTGCTCGAATCCCGCGTAGTTGGTGCCCCAGACTCGCTCCAACAGCTCCTCTCGCCCCACCACCTCGCCCGGTCGCCCAGCAAGGAGCTGCAGCATCAGCAGCGGCCTTCGCTCGAGCTTCAGCGCGCGTTCACCGAGCCAAGCCTGGCCGCTCGTAAGGTCGATTCGCAGCCGTCCGCTGGCAATGATCCGTGTCTCGGGGGCTCGGTCCCGCAGAGCTCCACGCACGCGCGCGAGCAGCACCTGGCGGTCCGTACCTTTGACGATGTAGTCGGTGGCGCCCCGCTCGATGCCAAGGACCTGGTCCCCCGCCGCGTGGCGCGCGCCCGTCAGGATGATCACCGGAAAGGCGATTCGATCGGCTCCAGACCGCAACGAATCGAGGACTTCCGGAGCCTCCATGTCAGGCATCTCGTAGTCCAGCAGCATGAGGTCCGGCGAGCTTGATCGAACGCTTGCAAGCGCTTCGGTTCCGCTGGCTGCGATGTCGACCACGTAACCCGCGCGCCGCAACAGCGCCGCGGTCAGCTCCGCTGTGCGAGGCTCGTCGTCGACGACAAGCAGCTTGGCCGGCACCTCCCAATCCCCAGCGGCAACCTAACAGGTTCAAGGTTTCTTGAGGAAACGCTGAACGTCCCGTGAGGTCAGCACTGCGGGCCGCTACTAATCTCCGGACATGGGCCAGCTCCCTCAGCTCCAGCAAGCCAGGCGCCGCTTGGGACTGGCCCTAGACGGTCTCTGCCACGACCGCTGGGTCCTGGGCTACCTGCGCTCAGGCTGGCTCCAGCCAATCGCCGCTTCAGAGGTGTCGCGCCGCTTCATACAGGGCCGCCCGCTCATGCCGCTGGCTCGCCGCGCGCTGTACGAGCAGCGCCCCACGATCATGAACGCGCTCGTCGAGAACCCAAACCCGTCGATGGGGTACGACTGGGAGCTGGACTGGCCGGCGCTGCTCTATGCGCCGGTGGGCGACCCGGGCGAGCGTCCGATCGGCCTTCTGATCGTCGGATGCCGGCGAGATCACTGGTACAGCGAAGAGGACGTCACGTACGCAATCCAGCTTGGGGCCACGCTCGCGCCCCTGGTGGCCGCGTTGCGCGGGCCGCTCGGCCGCCTCAACGAGAGCGAGGGAGAGGTCGCGCAGCTGCTGAGCTACGGCCTCTCCGCGCCCGAGATTGCGCGCGCGATCCGGGTCGACGACCACGCTTCGCGCGACCTGGTCGAGAGTGTGACAAGGAAGTTGGAGAGGGTCGACGCCGAAGACCTCGCACTATCGCTGGCCGAGATGAGGCCGCGGCGCCGGTCGTTCCGGCTCTAAGGGGAGGTGATGACTATGACCTGGACTTAAGCGGGGCCGAAAAGGAACACCGTTGTTCCACGGCCTTCGGTGCTCACGACCTCCAGGCGGCCGCCAATCCCGGCCGCCCTTTCGCGCATCCCGACCAGTCCATAGCCGCGGCTCTTACCGTCGATGATGCCGCGGCCCTCGTCCGAAACCTCGATGAGGAACGGCCGCGCGGCGAACGCCATCTTGACCCGGCAAATCGACGAGCCTGAGTGGCGGCGCACGTTGGTCAGCGCTTCACGTACGACCTGCGACACAACTTCGCGCTGGTGCGCGGAGAGCAGGTCTTCGGTTCCATTGCTCGACAGCTCGACGCGGATGCCGTAGAGGCGCGCGAACTCGTCGGCCTGCTGTCGGAGATCGCCGACCAGGCCGTCCGGCGAGATCGGCGGCGGGCGCAGGTCGGTGAGCGCCTCACGGACGTGCTTGAGCAGCCGCTCCATGATCTCGAAGACGTTCTTCAGGGTCTGGTCCGGCTGGCCCTTCCTCCCCTCCATATAAACCTTGAAAAGGGAGATGGCCCCCGCGAGGTCGGTGGCGATCCCGTCGTGCAGCTCACGCGCGATGCGGGCTCGCTCCCGCGCCACCGCGTCCTCGACCGCCTGATGGGCGAAGCCGTCCGCAGACGATTTGCTCTTCTCTTGCGCTTCGGTCATCGGGCTGCCGCTCGTCGCCGGGCGTAAGACTCCAGCAAAGCAATCACGAGCGGGTGGCGCACCCACAGCAAAATTCGACGGTAGGGACGCCACAATCGTTTGGTTTCCTCAACGGCCGCCCGCAGCCGCGCCAGGTCCGCTTCGATCAGCGCGCGCTCGGTCTCGATTCGCGCCGACAGCGCAGCTGAGCGCCGGGCCAGCGACACGCCCCACAAGGCCGCCAACACGCCCTCGACCACGATCGCGACAGCGCTGGCGACGAGCAGCCAGACACCGATGGTGGTGACCACCGGGCTACTCCTTAGGGTCCTCGTCTTCGATGGCGGCCACGGGGGCAATCGCGACGATCTGGTCGTCAGGCGCGATGCGCATGACGATCACTCCCTGCGTCTGGCGCCCGATCTGCGAGATCGCCCCCACCTGCGTCCGCAGCACCATGCCGCTCGCGCTGATGACGAGCACCTCCTCCTCGGGATCGCTGACCACGCGCATCGCGGTGAGCTTTCCAACGCGATCCGTGACCTTGAGCGTGAACACTCCCTGGCCCGCCCTGTGATGCATCGGGTACTCGGAGACAGGCGTCCGCTTGCCATAACCCCGCTGCGTGATGACGAGAAGATCGCCTCCCGGCGGCGCCGTGGCCATTCCGCCAACCGCGTCGCCCTTGCCGAGCTTGATGCCGATGACACCCTGCGTGTCACGCCCCATCGCGCGGACCTCGGTTTCGCTGAAGCGGATCGCCTTTCCGAGCTCCGTCGCGATCAGGATCTCGTCTGAGCCGGTGGTCGGCGTCACCCAGTCGAGCTCGTCGCCCTCCTGCAGATTGATCGCGATCAATCCATTTCGCCGGACGTTGGCATACTCGGCGAGCGCCGTCTTCTTGATGTATCCGTTCTTCGTGACCATCAGCATGTAACGCGCCTCGGCCTCGGTCTCGGGGCGCACGAACACCGCGGTTATCCGCTCGTTCGAGTCGATGTCGATCATGTTGTTGACCGGCACGCCCTTGGCCTGCCGCTCACGCTCGGGAACCTCGTGCACGCGCAGCTGGAACACACGGCCACTCTGCGTGAAAAAGAGCATCGAGGCATGTGTGTGCGTGGTCAGCAGATGCAGTGCGTAGTCCTCTTCACGGGTGCCGCTCGGCGCGTCGCTGCTCGCTGTGGGCTTCGCTCCTTTGAGACCTACGCCGCCCCGCTTCTGTGCGCGGAACACGCGCAGCGGCTGGCGCTTCACGTAACCGCGGTGAGTCAGCGTGACCACCACCTCTTCTTTCGGCACGAGGTCTTCCGCGGACAGCTCGCTGGCCTCCTGGTCGGTGATCTCGGTCCGGCGGTCGTCGCCGTACTTCTTCGCCAGGTCATCCATCTCGTCCCTGATCAAGATGCGCACCTTCTGGTCGCTGGCGAGGACCGATTCCAGGTAGGCGATGGCCTTGATGACCTCCTCGTACTCCGCGTCGATCTTGCCGCGCTCGAGCCTGGTCAGGCGGCTGAGGGTGAGGGCGAGCACGGCTTTCGCCTGCCTTTCGCTGAGGCCGAACTTCGTCTGCAGCTCTGTCGAGGCGATGTCGGGGTCGGCGGCGGCGCGGATCGTCTTGATCACCTCGTCCAGGTGGTCGAGGCAGATCTTCAAACCCTCGAGAATGTGGGCTCGTTCTTGCGCTCGCTCGAGGTCGAACCGGGTGCGGCGCAGGATCACGGAGCGGCGGTGGTCGATGAACAGCTGCAGCGCTTGTTTGAGGCTGAGGATGGACGGGCGGCCGTCGACGATGGCCAGCATGATCACGCCGAACGTCGTCTGGAGCGTGGTGTGCTTGTAGAGGTTGTTCAGCACCGTGAACACGCGCGCGTCGCGCTTGAGCTCGATGACGATCCGCATGCCGTCTCGGTCGGACTCGTCGCGCAGGTCGGCGATGCCTTCCAGCTTTCGATCTGAAACCAGCTCCGCGATCTTCGCCACGAGGGTGGCCTTGTTGACCGCGTAAGGGAGCTCGTCGATGATGATTCGCTCGCGGCCGTTGGGCGCCTGCTCGAAGGTATGCCGCGCCTGCACTACGATGCGGCCGTGGCCGGTCGCGTAAGCGGCCTTGATGCCAGTCGTCCCCATGATCTTGCCGCCGGTCGGAAAGTCAGGGCCCTTGATGAAAGACAGCAGGTCTTCGCCCGTCGCCTCGGGGTTCTCGATCAGGTGCTTGATCCCCGCCGTGATCTCGCGCAGGTTGTGCGGCGGGATGTTGGTGGTCATACCAACCGCAATACCGGTCGCTCCGTTGATCAGCAGGTTCGGCAGTCGCGCCGGCAGGACGTCCGGCTGCTCCTCGGTGCCGTCGTAGTTCGGGACCATATCCACCGTCTGCTTCTCGATGTCGGCCATGAGCTCGCCAGTGATGGCAGACAGCCGCGCCTCGGTGTACCGCATCGCCGCCGGCGGATCGCCGTCGACGCTGCCGAAGTTGCCCTGGCCGTCGATCAGTGGATAGCGCAATGAGAACGGCTGAGCCATTCGGACCAGCGCGTCATATACCGACTGGTCGCCGTGCGGGTGGTAAAGCTTCAACACGTCGCCCACGAACGCAGCGCACTTGCGATACCGGCTCCCGGAGGTCGCGCCGGCGCGATGCATCGCGTAGAGGATGCGTCGCTGCACGGGCTTCAGTCCGTCACGCACTTCGGGCAGCGCCCGACTGATGATGACGGACATCGCGTACTCCATATAGGAGGTCTGCATCTCCTCCTGGAGGCTGCGGCCGAGCACTGTGCCGATGTTGTTTTCGTCAGTCACTGTCTTGTCGGATCACTCCTCGTACTTCTTCAAGACCACGACGGCGTTGTGTCCGCCGAAGCCGAAACCATTGGAGATGGCGATGCGCACGTCCTTTCGCCGCGCCTGGTTGGGCACGTAGTCGAGGTCGCACGCCGGGTCGGGATTCTCGTAATTGATCGTCGGGTGGATGATGCCGCGGTTGATGGTGAGCAGGGTCGCGATCGCCTCTACCGCTCCCGCGGCGCCGAGCAGGTGGCCGATCATCGACTTGGTGCTGCTGATCGCTACCTTGTACGCATGCTCCCCGAGCGCGATCTTCAATGCCTTCGTCTCACCCGCGTCGTTTAGCTGCGTGGACGTGCCGTGCGCGTTGACGTAGTCGACGTCCTTTGGCTCGACTCCCGCGTCGGCCAGCGCGAGCGTTACGGCGCGAGCCGGCGCTTCGCCGGTCTCATCCGGCGCGACCTGATGAAAGGCGTCGCACGTGAGCGCGTAGCCCAGAACTTCGCCATAGATGCGCGCGCCACGATTCGTGGCGTGCTCCGCCGACTCGAGGACCAGGATGCCGGCGCCTTCGCCAGGCACGAATCCATCGCGGTCCCGATCGAAGGGCCGGCTCGCCTTCTCGGGCGATTCGTTCCGCGTGGAGAGTGCGCGGATCGCGTTGAACGCAGAGATTCCAACCTCACAGAGCGAAGCCTCGGAGCCGCCCGCGAGCATCACATCGGCGTCGCCGTGCTGGATGATGCGGGTCGCATCGCCGAGCGTGTGAGTTGACGCCGCGCACGCGGTTGTCACGGTCGTGTTCGGTCCATGGAGGTGAAGCGCCATCGCCACCGACGCGGCGGCCATGTTCGGGATGATCATCGGCGCGTAGAGAGGATTCAGCCTGCCCTTCGTCGCGTAAGAGATGGCGCCCTGGGTCATCTCGATGAATCCTCCGATGCCCGTTCCCATATCGACGCCGACGCGATAGCTGTCTTCCTTCTCGAGGTCGAGCCCCGAGTCGGCCAGCGCCATCGTCGACGCGGCGACGGCCATCTGAGAGAAGCGCGCCATCCGCTGGGCGACCTTGCGGTCCATGTAGGTCTGCGGGTCGAAGTTGGGGACTTCGCACGCGAATTTCGTGGTCAGCTTCTCGGTGGGATAGCCCTCGGCGAATCGGGCCGTGCTCCGCCCTTCGATGAGTCCATCCCAGTACTCCTCCAGGTTCTTGCCGAGGGGATTCACGGTCCCCATCCCGGTCACGACGACGCGTGTCCTACTTCCGTTGTTGCCGTTCCTGCTCACTTCCCCACCTCCGCCCGAATCTTACCGACGAGCTGATTCTGCACCGCATCTCGGGTGACCCGGATCGCGTTCTTGATAGCGCGCGCGTCAGAGCGGCCGTGGGCGACCACCGCAACGCCGTCGATTCCAAGCAGCGGCGCACCGCCGAACTCGCGCCAGTCGATGCGTGCGCGCAGCTGGCGCACGCCCGGACGGATGAGCATTCCACCGAGCTTGCCCCGCATCGTTTTGGGGATCTCGTCGCGAAGGTTGCGGAACAAGAAGTCCGCCGTCGCTTCGGCCATCTTGATCGCGACGTTGCCCACGAAACCATCCGCGACGATCACGTCCGCTCGCGCACTGTAGATGTCCTTCGGCTCGACATTGCCGATGAATCCGCGCAGCGACCCCTTCAGGCGCCTGGTGGTCTCCTTAACCCGTTCGTCGCCCTTGCCCTCCTCCTCACCGTTGCTGAGCAGTCCCACACGGGGGTCCGGACGGCCGAGCATCTCGCGCGCGTAGACGGCGCCCATCATCGCGAACTGCACCATGTACTCGGGTTTTGAGTCGACGTTGGCGCCGACGTCGATGAAGTAGGCAAAACCGTTGGTCGTCGGCACGATCGACCCCAACGCCGGTCGCTCGATGCCTCTGATCCTTCCCTGGATCAGAAGGGCGGCAGCCATGATCGCTCCGGAATTTCCGGCCGAGATCCACCCGTCGGCACGGCCTTCTTTGCACATGCGGGCGCACACAGACATCGATGAGTCTGGCTTCGAGCGCACCGCCTGCGCGGGGTGCTCGTCCATCGCAACCACCTGTGAGCAGGGAACCAGCTGAAGCCGAGGATGCGAGTCCAGCAAGGGCTGCACCGAGGACGGCAAACCGACCAGCGAGATGTCGATCCCGTACTCCGTGGCCGCTGACGCCGCTCCGAGCACGACCTGAGCCGGCGCGAAGTCGCCGCCCATGGCGTCGACTGCTATTCGCACAGATACGACCTGCTAGATGTCGAGGTTGCGGACGCTCTTGGCGTGCGCCTGAATGTATTTCTTGCGAGGCTCGACATCTGGCCCCATCAACTTCTCGAACGTGTCGTTGACCGCGGCCGCGTCTTCCACGGTGACCTGCAGCAGCACGCGCGTGGCCGGGTTCATCGTCGTCTGCCACAGCTCCTCTGCATTCATCTCGCCGAGACCCTTCATCCGCGCCGACTCAGCGTTCTTGCCCAGCTGCCGCAGCGCTTTGTCGCGGTCGCCATCGGAATGACACCAGACGATCTGCTTGCCCTTGAACACCTTGAACAGGGGCGGCTGCGCCATGTACAGGTAGCCCTTGTCGATGACCGCCGGGAAGTAGCGATAGAAGAACGTGAGGAGAAGAGTGCGGATGTGGCTGCCGTCCACGTCGGCGTCAGTCATCGTGATCACGCGGTGGTAGCGCATCTTCTCGACGTTGAAGTTGTCGCCGACGCCGGCTCCCATCGCGGTGATCAGGTTGCGTATCTCGTCTGAGGTGAGCACCTTGTCCAGGCGCGCCTTCTCGACGTTCAGGATCTTGCCCCGCAGTGGAAGGATGGCCTGCGTCCGGCGGTCACGGCCGCCCTTGGCGGTGCCGCCGGCCGAATCGCCCTCGACGATGTAAAGCTCGCATAGAGCCGGATCCCGCTCGGAGCAATCGGAAAGTTTGCCGGGCAAGGTGCTGGACTCGAGCAGGCTCTTACGCTGCACGAGGTCGCGCGCCTTGCGGGCGGCTTCACGCGCCCGTGCAGCGGTTAGCGATTTTTCTACGATGCGCCGGCCCTCCGAGGGGTTTTCCTCGAGGTACTGCGTGAGCCCTTCGGTGAGGGCGATCGATACGTGGCCCTGGACCTCTGCGTTGCCCAGCTTGCCCTTCGTCTGCCCCTCGAACTGAGGGTCGATCACCTTGACGCTGATCACCGCGGTGAGTCCTTCGCGCACGTCCTCTCCGGAGAGGTTTGGGTCCTGCTCCTTGAGGATTCCCGCCTTGCGCGCGTATCGGTTGAGGACGTTGGTCAGCGCGGAACGGAAGCCGGTGAGGTGGGTTCCGCCTTCAATCGTGTGGATCGTGTTGGCGAACGCGATCACGTTCTCGACGAAGGTGTCGTTGTACTGCAGTGCGATCTCCACCTGCGTGCCCTCGACATCGCGGTCGACATAGAAAGGAACGTGGTTGACCACCTGCTTGTCGCGGTTGAGCGCGCGCACGAAGGCAACCACTCCGCCTTCGAAATAGAAGGTGTTGGTGAAGCCGGCGTTCTCGTCCGCCAGCGCGATCTCGAGGCGCTTGTTCAGGTATGCCATCTCGCGCAGGCGGCGCTGGATGATCTCGCGGTCGAACTTGGTGTCGGGGAAGATCTGCGGGTCCGGCCAGAACCGGACGATCGCCCCGGTGTGGTCGGTCTTGCCCACGACCTTGACCGATCCCTTCGGCACGCCGCGCTCGAACTCCATGTGGTGGACCTTTCCGCCGCGGTGTACCCAGACCTGGAGCTTCTCACTGAGGAAGTTGACGGCCGAGACGCCCACGCCGTGAAGCCCAGATGACACCTTGTAGCCGCCGCCGCCGAACTTGCCGCCGGCGTTGAGGCGCGTCAGCACCAGCTCGAGGGCGGAAACGCCTTCTTTCTTGTGGATGTCTACCGGGATGCCGCGCCCGTTGTCCTCGACCTGGACGCTCCCGTCGGTGTGGAGGGTGACGGTGATCCTGGTCGCATACCCGGCGAGAGCCTCGTCGACCGCGTTGTCCACCACCTCGTAGACCAGGTGATGGAGACCGGTCGAGGAGGTGGACCCGATGTACATGCTCGGACGCCGCCGGACGTGCTCCCGGCCCTCGAGGACCTGGATTTGCTCGGCGGTGTATGCGACGTCCGCGCCTAAGGGGTGGGGCCTGCGGCTCTCAGCGCGCGCCCGCGCTTCAGGCTGCTCCGGAGAGGGGTTTTTGGCCGCCGTCACCGGTAAAGAGGCCCTCCCAGCGTGGAGAACTCGTAGGGATCAACTGGGCAGAGGTTCAGGTCCTTAATTTTACCCGATTTCGAATTCGAAATGGCCCTCGGGCAAGCTCTTAACAGGCCCTATTTCGGAGCTGGTTTCCAGCGCAGCACAGGATCGTCGCTCAGGCCCTGGAGATAGGCGTTGATCCGGCGCGCCGCGGCCACCTCGTCGAGGCGCCCGACAGGCAGGTTTCGGGGTGCGTCATGGAGCGCCTGCGGGTTGGACCTGGCCTCGGCCACGATCTCCTTGATGGCGGCGGCGAAGGCGTCCAGCGTGGCCTTGCTCTCCGTCTCGGTGGGCTCGACCATGATCGCCTCGGGCACGACCAGCGGGAAATACACCGTCGGGGCGTAGAAATCACGGTCCAGGAGGGCCTTGGCGATGTCGAGCGCCCGGACGCCGTGCGGCGCCAGGTTGTGGGCGCTTGCGACAAACTCGTGCATGCACGGGCCCTCGTGTGGCATCTCGAGGTCGCCCTCGACCTGCTTACGCAGGTAGTTGGCCGAGAGAACCGCGTCTCGAGAGGCCTGGGTGAGACCGTCGCCGCCCATGGCCACGATGTAGGCGTACGCGCGGACCAGCATGCCGAAGTTGCCGTAGAAGCTCCGCACGCGCCCGATCGATTTGGGGCGCTTGAAATCCAGCTTCAGGTGGCCGTTGGTACGTTCCCCGGTCGGTGTGGGAAGGAACGGCACCAGATCGGCTTTCACGCCAACCGGGCCGGCGCCTGGGCCGCCGCCGCCGTGCGGCGTGGTGAAGGTCTTGTGCAGGTTCATATGCACCGCGTCGAACCCCATGTCGCCCGGCCGGCAGATGCCCATGAAGGCGTTCAGGTTGGCCCCGTCGTAGTAGAGCAGCGCGCCCGTGGCATGGACCATTTCCGCTATATCCAGTATCTCGCGCTCAAACAGGCCCAAGGTGTTGGGGTTCGTGAGCATTAGCGCTGCGACGTGGGGTGAGAGCTTTGACTCGAGGTCGGCGAGGCTGATGCGCCCGTCCGGACCCGATTTCACCTCCACGACATGAAAGCCGCTGAGCGCGGCGCTGGCGGGATTGGTGCCGTGCGCCGAGTCAGGCACGAGCACCTCCGTCCGGTTGTCGCCGCGCGAGTGGTGGTAGGCCGAGATCATGCGCAGCGCCGTCCACTCGCCATGCGCGCCGGCCGCCGGCTGCAGCGTCACCCTCTCCACCCCGACCACCGCGCAGAGGGCGCGCTCGAGCCGCCACATCAGCTCGAGCGCGCCCTGGACGGTGTCTTCGTCCTGGTAGGGATGCAGGTCCGCAAATCCCGGGAGAGCCGCGGCCACCTCGTTGACGACCGGGTTGTATTTCATCGTGCAGCTGCCAAGCGGGTAGAACTGCTCGCTGATCGAGTAGTTCATCGAAGCCAGGCGGCTGTAGTGCCGCATGAGCTCGGGCTCGCTCAAGCGCGGCATATCGGGAGGGTTGGCCCGCAGCTGGTCCTGAGCCAACACCTGTGAAGGCTCGGGCGCCGTCACGTCGGCTTCGGGCAGGCGTGGAGCCGAGGCGCTCCGCCGGCTCAACTCGAAGCTGAGCGGCTCGGTCACGAGCTCAGCGCCGCTACAAGCTCGTCGAGCGCCCGAGGGTCGTTCACCTCGGTGCAGGTGAAGGTGAGGATCCCTTTCAGCTCTCGGAACCAGCGGTGCACGTCCAGCGGGCCCAGGATTCCCTTGCGGGCGAGCTTGCGGACCACGGCAGGGCCGTTCGCGACGCGCATCGGGAACTCGTTCAAAAACTGCCGGTCGGGGAACGCCGGCTCCCAGCCTGGCAGCGCTGCAAGCAGCTCGGCCAGGAAGTGGGCTCGCTTGAAGCCGACCTCGGCCACCTGGCGCAGCCCGTCGGGCCCCATATAGGTCATGTAGACGCTCGCCGCCAGCGCGCACAGGGAGTGGTTGGTGCAGATGTTGGAGGTCGCCTTCTCGCGGCGGATGTGCTGCTCGCGGGCGGCAAGAGCGAGGTTGAAGCCGCGGCGACCCTCTTTGTCGTAGGCGGTTCCAATCAGCCGGCCGGGAAGACGCCTCACGAGCTCCTTGCGGCACGAGATGAAACCGACGTGTGGTCCGCCGTAGCTTGGGCTCAGGCCGAGCTGCTGGCCCTCACCGACGGCGATGTCGGCTCCGTACTGGCCGGGGGGCGCGAGGATGGCCAGGCTTATCGGGTCGACGCAGGCGATCGCCAGGGACCCCGCGGCATGCGCGCTCTCAGTGAGAGTCCGAGCGTCGACCAGGAGCCCGAGGAAGTCCGGCTGCTGGAAGATCACGGCCGCTGTCTTCGGTCCCGGCTCCGTGCCCTTGCGCACCTTGATGCCACGCCCGTCGCTGAAGGCGCGAAGCACCTCCACGTACTCGGGATGCAGGTAGCCCGCGACGACGATCTCGTTGCGGCCGGTGTGGACGTGGGCCATCATCGCGGCCTCCGCGACGGCCGTGGCGCCGTCGTAAAGCGACGCGTTCGCCACGTCGAGGGAGGTCAGCTCGGCGATGAGGGTCTGGAACTCGAAGATCGCCTGAAGGGTGCCCTGGCTCGCCTCCGGTTGGTACGGGGTATATGCGGTGTAGAACTCGGGTTTCGAGGTGACCGCCGCCACGGCCGCCGGTATAAAGCGGCGATAGACGCCACCGCCACGAAACGTGAGGCGATCGGGGAAGACTCGATTCCGGGCCGCGAGCGACGCGATCTGCGACATGGTCTCGTGCTCGGACAGCCCCACTGGAAGCTCGAGCGCCTTGATCCGGAGCGATGCGGGTATGTCCGTCAGCAGATCGTCCATCGCCTGAACGCCGATCGCCGCCAGCATCGATGCGCGGTCTTCGTCGGAATGGACCAGGTACGGCACCTACTGCGCGCCGGCCTCCGCCACCTTCTTGTACTCAGCCTCGTCGAGCATGTCCCCTGGCAGGTCACCGGTGAGCTCAACCTTCAAGATCCACCCGTCCCCGTAGGGGTCTGAATTGATGAGCTCCGGCTTTGAGGTCAGCTTGTCGTTAACGGCGGTGACGCGTCCAGCGACGGGCGAGTAGAGGTCGCTCGCGGCCTTGACCGACTCGATCACTCCGAAGCTCTCTCGAACCGCGAGCTTGCGGCCTGGGCTCGGCAGCTCGAGGAAAACAACATCGCCCAGCTGGGACTGAGCAAAGTCGGTGATGCCCACCGTCACGTTCTTACCGTCGACCGTGACCCACTCGTGCGTCTTCGTGTAGCGGCGCTGGTTCGACACTTTTTTATCCTCGCTGATTCCGGCGGCCGGTCAAGACTTGGCCGGGGTGACGGCTGATCGCGCCGAGCCACGATAGAAAGGAAGCTTCACGACCTCGGCCGGCGCCTCGCGGCCGCGAACCTCGATCGTCACCTTCTCTCCGACTCGCAATGATGGGCCTTCCACCATCGCGAACGCGATGGGGTGCCCGAGGAAGAAGGAGTGAGTTCCGCTGGTGACAAGGCCGATACGGCGGCGCTCATGGCTCACAGCCGCCCCGTGACGTGGAATGTTGCCGGCCTCGGTTTCGAGACCGATGAGGCGGCGCCGCGGCCCGTCCTCCTTCACCTTTGCGAGCGCATCGCGACCGATGAAGTCGCCCTTGCCAAGCTTGACGGTCCAGCCGAGGCCCGCTTCATAAGGGTTGACGGTTTCGTCCATGTCGTTTCCGTAAAGACGGAGGGCGGCTTCGAGGCGGGTGGCGTCCCGCGCTCCGAGACCGGCCGGCAGCACGCCCTCGGTCTTGCCCTCCGCGAGGATGGCGTCCCACACCTCTCCCACGCGTTCTGACTCGATGAACAGCTCGAAACCGTCTTCTCCCGTGTAGCCGGTCCGCGAGATCAGCGCGGGAACGCCGGCGACTTTGCCGGGCCGAAATGCGAAGTACGGGATGTCATCTGTCGCCGATGAGCCTTGTGGGAGGAGCGCGTGGGCGCGCGGACCCTGGAAGGCGATCAGGCTCATGTCTTTGGTGTGGTCGTTCATCGACACTCCGGCCGGGATGTGCTTTCGCATCCACGCGCTGTCCTTTTCGCGATTGGACGCATTGACCACCACAAGGAAACGATTAGCAGCCTCGCGATAGACCACCAGGTCGTCGATCGCGCCCCCATCGTCCTTGCACATGAGCGTGTAGATCGCGTGGCCCGGAGCGAGCGGAGAAAGGTCGTTGGTGAAAAGGCCCTGCAGATAGGATTCCGCGCCTGCGCCCTCGACGACAAGGCGGCCCATATGCGAGATATCGAACAGACCGGCCGTCTTGCGCACAGCGAGGTGCTCGTCACGAATCGACGTGTACTGTTGCGGCAGCTCCCAGCCTCCGAAGTCGACCATGCGGCCACCAAGCGCTATGTGTCGGTCGTAAAGAGGCGTACGGTGCGGCGCGCTAGCTGCCAAATTCAATGCGCTCGGGGTCATCGAAGTCGATCGCTGCAGGATCGATGAACTCGAGCAGCTCTTCGTCGTGGCGACGGCGCGCGTCGGCGAACACCCGGGCGACGTAACGCGTGCGCTCGACAGTCCACTCCAGCTTCTC
>Ga0066793_10000720_pt1 | contig 13733 bp, 12 predicted proteins | sample PersoiDNA2013189_FD_83876 | JGI IMG/M metagenome (GOLD analysis project Ga0066793, IMG submission 83876) | Permafrost soil microbial communities from the Arctic, to analyse light accelerated degradation of dissolved organic matter (DOM) -... | ecosystem: Environmental > Terrestrial > Soil >...
CGACCAGCGAGGGAATGAGCATCTCGATGATGGGCTCACGCGACCATCCGGAGAGGCGCGCATCGAAATAGGCGCGCTCCATATAGGCGAGCGACGGCGCAATGATGATCCCTGACCTGAGATGCACTCCGTCGCCGCGAAGACAGGTGAAATCGGGTAACGCATCGAGTGCGACATTCATGCGGAAGGTCCCCGAGACGCAGCGATAAGCCTCGATCCGCCGCAGGAAATCGCCATCGAGCGCTTCCCGGTCGACGAGTTGCAGATACAGGAGCTTGGGATTGACGTTCGCGATCACCCGCTCGGACAAGACTTCGGTGCCGTCGGCAAGCGCGATGCCGTAGACGCGGCCGTTTGCGCACAGCACACGCGACACCGCGGCGGCGGTGAAAAGTGTCGCGCCGCGGGTGATAGCCTCCGCCGCCATCGCCTGCGTAATAGCGCCCATGCCGCCGAGCGCATGGCCCCATTGCCCGCGTTTGCCGTTGACCTCGCCGAACACATGATGCAGCAGCACATAGCCCGAGCCGGGCGTATAGGGGCTGGCGAAATTGCCGACGATCGAATCGAAACCCAGCGCGGCCTTGATCGGTTCGGACTCGAACCAGCGATCGAGGATCTCGCCCGCGCTTTTGGTGAACAGGTCCAGCACATCGCGGCGCTCGGCCATCCCCAGGCGCTTCAGGCGCCCTCCAACTTTCCACGTCTGGAAAAGATCGTGCACGCCGCCGTCGACGTTAGGCGGAGTCTCGAGCAGCAATTCGCGCAGCACATCCGCGACGCGATCGAGCATGGCGTAATAGGCCGGGAGTGCGTCCGCGTCTTTGGCCGAGAATCGCGCGACTTCGGCTTGCGTCGCCGCGCAGTTGCTGATCGCGTTGCCCTCGGCGTCGCCGATCGATCCCCCGCCGACCTTCAGATAACTCTGCGCCGACAAGGGAAGGAAATTCGATAGGGGGCGCTCGACGATTCGAAGTCCGTGTTCCGCGAGCCGCAGATCGCGCAATACCCGTGGATGAAGCAGGCTCACGGTGTAGCTCGCGGTGGAGTTTCGAAATCCGGGATGGAATTCTTCGGTCACCGCCGCGCCGCCAACCATCGCACGACGCTCGAAAACCGCAACCGACAAGCCTGCCTTGGCCAGATAGCAGGCGCACACGAGCCCGTTGTGGCCGCCGCCGATGATGACGGCGTCGAAGCGTCCGCTGGTCGTGGTCATTCCATTCGTTTCATTATTCCGGCGGGCGCCCCATCGCCGTGCAGGCGCACGACGGCGCATCCCTACCACGACCAAACGCAGCTGACTTCCGTTGTTACTCCTCGCCCACGCCCGCCGCGATCGTCGAGAATCCGCAATCGACGTAGGTTACTTCGCCGGTGATGGCGCTGGAAAGGTCGGAAAGCAGAAACGCGGCCGCGTTGCCGACCTCGTCGAGGGTTACATTGCGCCGCAGCGGGGCGGTCTTTTCGACAAAATGCAGAAGCTTGGAAAAGCCGGCGATGCCCGCGGCGGCCAGCGTCTTGATCGGTCCGGCGGAAATGCCGTTGACGCGAATGCCCTCCGGGCCCAGGCACTGCGCGAGATAGCGCACGTTGGCCTCGAGGCTCGCCTTGGCCAGACCCATCACGTTGTAGTTGGGAACGGCACGCACCGCGCCCAGGTAAGTAAGCGTCACGATCGCGGCGTGGCGCTGCTGCATCAGCGGCCGCGCGCCCTTGGCCAACGCGGCCAAGCTATAGGAACTGACATCGTGGGCAACCGCGAATGCCTCGCGCGTTAGTCCGTTCAGATAGTCGCCGGCGAGCGCTTCACGCGGCGCAAATGCGATCGCATGCAGCAAACCGTCGAGCCCGCCCCATTCGCCACGCAGCGACTCGAACAGCGCGGCGATCTGGTCGTCGCTGGTAACGTCGCAGCGCAAAACCGGCGTGCTGCCGAACTCCGCCGCGAGCTTCCGCACGCGCTCGTGCAGATCGTCGTTGACATAGGTGAAGGCGAGCGCCGCGCCTTCGCGCTTGCAGGCCTGCGCGATGCCGTAGGCGATCGAGCGGCTCGAGAGCAGGCCGGTGATCAGTATCTTTCTATCGTTCAAAAACCCCATGCGTTGCCCGGTTGTTGGCGTTGAATGACGCCGCAGGCCAGCCAGCCGTTTAGAACGCCGAACTCGGGTCGCGGATCGAGATCGACGCCGCTGTGGACCACGATGGCATGGCCGATGATGTCGAGCGGACTGCCGTCGCCCAGCGTGATCCCTCTCAGATCGGCCACCACGCTGGCGTTTCCCTCAGTGCCCGCGAACACCGCCGGCAGATTGCCGATGCGCGCTCTTCCGGGCGCCGCCCCGACCAGCTGCCACACCTTGCCGGCGCTTGCCGCATTCGGGGAGCTGCAGTTGCCCACATCATGGATATACATGCTGTGCGGCCCGGGCGTGAGTTCGTGTACGACCGCGGCGATCACGATCTTATCGCCGCGCTGCACGAATGTTACGGTGCCGCCGACCGAGCTACCGTTCTTCGGCAACAATTTGGCGACCGCGCCGACGCCGCTCTTGGGCATGATGTCGGCAAAGCTCCAGCTCGGCATGCTCGTACTGCTGCAGCTCGCGAGCGTGGTCAGGAGGACAAGCTGCGAGAGACGCCGCAGCACGCGGCAAACCGGCGCCGCACCGGGCAATTGCATCAGTTCTTGGCGATCACGCCGCACGCAACGCGCGCGCCGGAGTTGCCGGTGGGCTGTGTCGTGTAGTCATCCGGATCCTTGTGCACGATGACCGACTTGCCGACGATGCCGCTGCCGATCGTCATCGCATCGAGCTCCATCGACAATGACACATTGCCGGAAGCATCGGCGACAAGCATCGTCAGGTCGCCGGTGTGATGGTCCGGGACGCTGGGGTTACCGTGCGGCTTGCCCGTGGGATTGAAATGCCCGCCCGCGCTCATCCCGTCTCCCGAGCTGCAATCGCCTTTTTCGTGGATATGAAAACCGTGACCGCCGGGGGTCAACCCGGAAACCTTCGCCTCGACGACGACTTTGTCGCCCTTTTGCGTAAAGGTGACGGAGCCGGCCGTGGCGTTGCCCTTGGTTGGTTCCAATCGCGCGACGGCGGATTGAGCATACGCGGGCAGCGTGGAGCAAACGGCGAGCGCACCGGCCGCCGAGGCTAGAATCAGACGCTTCATGGAATCTCCTAGACGACGAACGACATTGCGGTGGTCGAGCTGTCGATGCATCGCATGATAAGCGAACGCCCCCGCCTTGCCAAACGCCGCGGCAAAGCAAAACCACACACTCGTGGTGTTGCCCGACAGGCGGAACCCAAGGCGCCGCGCTTTCTCGATCCGGCCATACTGAGGACGGGAGACAACCCGGCGCCAACAGGCTCCTCACATGCGCTACACTTTTGCGCTGCCGAAAACGACGAGAGCGCCAATGCAACCAGCAACCACCGGAACGAAGCCATGACTCTATCCATGCGTACCTTGTGCATCATCGCAGCGAGCGGCGTAATTATTCTCGTCAACTCCTGCGCCGGCGGCGGTGGCGGTGATGGCGCAACCGTCAACGTCAAGCCCGATTTCATCATGGGCACCATCAGCGTGGTGAGCTATAACGGCACCAGCGACGATCTGGCGACCGCGGGGCTCGGCAGGACAGGCCTGGCCGGCGCGGCGCCCACCGCCGCCGACCCGCTTAACGCGACGGCAGCCGAGCTGCGAAAGATCGCGATCTACAACAACTACCGGGCGCTGGTGGACGTAAACAAGCCCAGTGGCGGCTACGGCACGCTGTATGGCCCCAACGTCGACGTCAACGGCAACGCGACGTCGAGCGAAGGCAAGATTGCCGGCAACGAGTATCTCGCCTTCGCCGACGACGGGACCGGAATGCAGAACGTGACGCTGATGGTGCAGATCCCAGCTACGTTCGATCGCAACAACCCATGCATGGTCACCGGCACGTCGAGCGGTTCGCGCGGCGTCTACGGCGCGATCGGCACCGCCGGCGAGTGGGGTCTGAAGCATGGCTGCGTTGTCACCTATGCCGACAAGGGAACCGGCACCGGTTTCAATGATCTTGCGCCGAACACCGTGAACACCATCACCGGTGTCCGCCAGCCGGCAGCGACGGCAGGAAAGAATTCCAATTTCACCGCCAGCGTTTCTGCCAGCGCCCTGGCGGCATTCAATACCGCCACGCCAAACCGTTTCGCGGTGAAGCACGCGCACTCGCAGCAGAACCCGGAAAAGGATTGGGGGCGCGACACCTTGCGCGCGGTCAAGTTCGCTTTTTATCAGCTCAACGAAGAGCGCGGCGACGCATCTGCCGGCGGCGGCCATCTCACGACTTTCACGCCCAAAAATACGATCGTAATCGCGTCGTCGGTGTCCAACGGTGCCGGCGCCGCGCTGCAGGCCGCCGAGCAGGACACCGAAGGTCTCATTGGCGGCGTCGCGGTCAGCGAGCCCAGCATTCAGCTGCAAGCGAACCCCGGCCTGACCGTCAAGCGCGGGGCCACGACGTTGGTCGGGACGGGCAGGCCGTTGTACGACTATTTCACTACCGCCAATCTGTGCCAGCCGTGCGCAGCGCTCGCGCCTGCCGCCGTGGGTCCGGGCGCGGCGCTGGTCGCGGTGCCGGCCGCGACCAACCGTTGTGCATCCCTCAAGGCAAAGGGCCTGCTGACCGCGTCTGATACCGCCGGGCAAGCGCTGGAATCGCTGAATATGCTGCGCGCCGCAGGATGGCAGGCCGACTCCGATGTGCTGCATGCGTCGCTTTATGCATTGGCGACGCCCGCGATCGCGGCCACCTACAGCAACACCTACGGTCGATTCGGCGTGCTCGACAGTCTCTGCGGACTTTCCTTCGCCGCGACGGACGCGACCAACAAGCCCGTGGCGATTGCGCCGGCAACGCTGGCGGTGACCTTCGGGACGGCCAATGGAGTGCCTCCCGGCGGCGGCATCAACGTCGTGAACAATTTGAGCCCCGGCGGACCGCTGCGCGATCCCGTGTCCATCTCGCCCTCGACCGGCTTGCTCGATTACAACATCGATGCTGCGATCTGCCAGCGCAACCTCTTCACCGGATCGGACGCCAACGCTACGCGGGTGAAGACGGGGGTCAATGAGACGCTGCGTACGGCAAACCTGCACGGCAAACCGGCCATCATCGTTCACGGCCGCAACGACGGGCTGATTCCGGTGCCGTTCACTTCGCGTCCGTATTTCGGTCAGAACAGGATTGTCGAAGGTACCGCGAGCCAGCTCACCTATATCGAGGTCACCAACGCGCAGCACTTCGACACGTTTATCGACAACGCGGCGGTGCCCGGCTACGACAGTCTTTTCGTGCCGCTGCACTACTACTTCATCAAGGCGATGGACGCGATGTACGCGCGCCTGAAGAGCAAGACCCCACTGCCCCCGCCCCAAGTGGTGCGCACTGTGCCGCGTGGAGGTACGCCCGGCTCAGCGCCCGCGCTTACCCTCGCCAACGTTCCACCGATGAGTGCGTCGCCGGCGGCGGGCAATCAGATAACGTTCTCCAGTAATACGGTGACCATACCCGACTAGCTCTCCTCTCGCTCTTCCATCACCACACGCGGTCTACCACTCCGCACGAAAGTCGTTGCGATGAGCAAACCGCTAGCGCGGTAGAATACAACGGCCGTTCGTAAGTGAACGGCCGTTTCTTTCATGAGTCCGACGCGAGCCACCATGTCGTTCATGACGCCTTCCGAGATCGTCCACGAGCTCGACAAGCATATCGTCGGACAGCACGCCGCGAAGCGCGCGGTCGCGATCGCGCTCAGGAACCGCTGGCGCCGGCAACAGGTCGCCGAGCCGCTGCGCCAGGAGATCACGCCGAAAAACATTCTGATGATCGGGCCGACCGGCGTCGGCAAGACCGAGATTGCCCGCCGCCTTGCCAAGCTCGCCGACGCTCCGTTCATCAAGGTCGAAGCGACCAAGTTCACCGAAGTCGGCTACGTCGGCCGCGACGTCGATACCATCATTCGCGATCTTGCCGAAACCGCGATCAAGCAGACCCGCGAAGCCGAGACGCGCAAGGTTCGTGACCGCGCCGCGGAAGCCGCGGAGGAGCGCGTGCTCGACGCGCTGCTGCCGCCGGCACGGGAAGTCAACTTTCACGACATGCAGCCGACCGACTCGGCGACGCGCCAGAAATTCCGCAAAATGCTGCGCGAGGGCAAGCTGGACGACAAGGAAATCGACGTCGAGGTCACCGTCCTGCCGGCACAGATGGAAATTCTCGCGCCGCCCGGCATGGAAGATTTGACCGGCCAGATCCAGGGCATGTTTCAGCAGATGTCCGGCGGACGGCGGACGATCAAGAAGCTGAAGGTCGTCGATGCGCTCAAGGCGCTCATCGACGAGGAAGCCACCAAGCTGATCAGCGACGACGATCTCAAAGCCAAGGCACTGGCCAACGTCGAGCAGAATGGCATCGTGTTCTTGGACGAGATCGACAAGATTGCCAGCCGACAGGACACGCATGGCGCCGATGTCTCGCGCCAGGGAGTGCAACGCGATTTGCTTCCCCTCGTCGAGGGTACGACGGTGGCGACCAAATACGGCATGATCAAGACCGATCACATCCTGTTCATCGCCAGCGGCGCCTTTCATTTTGCCAAGCCGTCGGATCTGATTCCCGAATTGCAGGGGCGCTTTCCGATCCGCGTCGAGCTCGCGTCGCTCTCGGTTGCCGACTTCGAGCAGATTCTCACCGCGACCGACGCCTGCCTGACGCGGCAGTACCAGGCCTTGCTCGCCACCGAGCGCATCGATATCGACTTCCAGCCCGAGGGCGTGCGACGGCTGGCTGAAATAGCGTTTGCCGTCAACGAGCGACAGGAAAATATCGGCGCGCGAAGACTTTATACGGTCATGGAGCGGCTGCTCGACGACGTTTCCTTCGACGCGACAAAGCTCCAGGGCGCAACCATTTCCATCGACGCAGCGTACGTCGACGAACGGCTCGCCGGCATCGTCAAGGACGAAAACTTGTCGCAATACATCCTCTAGGCGCGCAGACGTTGCTCCAGCGCGTACTCGGCATCATCCTGCCCGTGTTCAGCATCATTCTGCTGGGCTACATTTACGCGCGGCGCGAGAATCCCGATATGACGTGGGTCAATCGCATCAGCGTCAACGTGCTAGCACCAGCGCTGATCTTCACCGCGCTGGCGAGCAAGGATTTCGACGTGACGACGCACGCGGTGTTGATACTCGGCGCGATCGGCGTCGTCGCGGGTTCCGGCCTGTTGGCGTGGCCTTTTGCGAAGCTGCTGCATGAAGACCCGCGCACCTTCGTGCCGCCGATGATGTTCAACAATTGTGGCAACATGGGGCTTCCGATCGCCGCGCTGGCGTTTGGACCCGTCGGCTTATCGGCGATGGTCGCGCTGTTCACGGTCTCGAACCTGCTGCACTTCACGCTCGGGGTGCATATCGTCAACCGGAACGCGGAGTTCTGGCCGGTCTTCAAGAATCCCATGGTCCTCGCGACGTTCGCCGGATTCGCATTCGCGCTTTTGCAGCCCGAAGCCCCGGAGTGGCTAATGCTGGCCATCAAAATCACCGGCGACGCGATGATTCCGCTGATGCTCATTTCGCTTGGCGTGCGTATGGCGACGGTCTCATGGGGTGGTTGGAATCTCGGCGTTATCGGCGCGCTGGTATGCCCGCTGACCGGCATCGCCATGGCCGCGCTGCTCTCGCCGCTGCTTGGACTGGATTCGACCCAGAGCGGTCTTCTGATTCTCTTCGGCTGTCTGCCGCCGGCGGTGCTCAACTTCATGGTCGCCGAGCAATACAACCAGGAGCCGGCGAAAGTGGCGTCGATCGTGCTGATCGGCAACGTCGCCTCGATCGTGTTCGTGCCGTTGGGCTTGTCGCTGGCTTTGCGTTGACCGAGGGGCAATCGCGGCACAGCGCATTGCAGGACCGTCACCACGTCGAAACCTGGAATGAGGAGCTTTGGTGTCAGACTTCAACGCTGAAATGCGCGATACCGCGGCCCGCCATCTTGTCGCCGCTCGCAGCGCGCGGCGCCCCGGCGAGCGCCTGCCCGAGGCCTGCCGCCCCGCCGATGTCGCCGATGCGCTGGCGATTCAAGAGCGTGTGCGCGAGCTTCTGGATGCAGCGATAGGCGGCTGGAAATGCTCGTTGCCGAGCGCCGAGCGCGAGATCGCCGCGGCGCCCATTTTCGCGTCCACGATCACTTCGGATTCGCCCTGCCCGATCTTGCCGATCGCGGGAAAGGCGAGGATCGAGCCCGAGATCGCCTTTGTCATCGGCCACAATCTTCCGTCGCGTGCCACGCCCTACGGCGATGCGGAAGTGCGTGCGGCGATACGCGAAACATGCATCGTGCTCGAGTTGATCGGACCTCGCTACGCCGACCCCGCGGCGGTGACTTATCCCGAATTCCTTGCCGACAACATCGCCAATCAGGGCCTGTTTGTCGGTCCGGTGGTCGCCAACGGAATCGAGCTGCCGCTGGAAGCGTTCCGGATTGCCATCGACACGCCCAACCGCCAGCTGCTGATGCGCGATGGCAGGCATCCCGACGGTCACCCGTTGCGGCCGCTGGTTTGGCTCGCGAACTATCTGGCGTCACACGGTACCGGCTTGGCCGCGGAACAGATCGTCACGACCGGATCGTATTGTGGAATGGTCGACGTGCCTCTCGATACGCCGCTGGTCGTACGCTTCGGCAATTTCGCCGCGGTGTCCGTGCAATTCACTGCCGGAAAAGTGGTGTCGTGAGTCTCGCCGGTCTGGGCGCGGTTTGCATCTGGCACGACCTGCTTCCCGAAGCCGTCGACGAGTTCTATCAGTGGCACAACCGCGAGCATATGCCCGAGCGCCTCGGCATCGCCGCCTTTCGGCGCGGCAGGCGCTTTATCGCCGTGGCGGGCGCGCCGACGTATTTCAACTTGTACGAAGCCGACAACGCCGAGGTTCTCGGCGGCCGGGATTATCTCGAGCGGCTCAATTCGCCGACCGCGTGGACGCGGCGCGTGGTCGCTTCGTTTCGCCGCGTATCGCGTTCGATCTGCAGCGTTGCCTACAGCGAAGGCGTCGGCGAAGGCGGCTTCATGCTGACGCAGCGCTTCGACGTCGACGCCGCCGACGCCGAGCGAACGAGCGATGCGCTGCGCCGGCGTCTGCTGCCGCCGCTGGCCGATCGCAAAGGCATCGCCGGCGTGCATCTTTGCCTCGCCGACGAAGCGATCAGCAGGATCGAGACCGCGGAAAAAAAAGCGCGCTCGGAAGCGACCGCGATTCCGGGCTGGATCGTTTTGATCGAAGGCACCTCGGAGATCGACGTGCGGGGCGCCGGCGAATGCCTGACGGCGGATTTGCGTGCGCTGCCGGGCATGCCAGCGCCGGCGATGGACACGTCGATCTATCAGTTACAGCACGCGCTCTCGAAGGCGCGGTAAATTACAGAGTCAAGTTGACTGCACCGCCGTCGATCAGCAGATTCTGGCCGATGATGTAGCCCGCGTCGGCGCTGCAGAGGAACGCGCAAGCGCGGCCGAACTCGTCCGGCGTACCGAAGCGTCCCGCGGGCACCTCGGCCATTCGCGCTTTGGCGAAGGTGTCGTAGTCCTGTCCAGCTTTCGCCGAGAGCTTGCGCAAGCCGTCGAGCTGTCGGGCGGTGGCAAAGGGCCCCGGCAGAAGATTGTTGATGACGACGTTGTGCTTTGCGACCTGGCGCGAGAGGCCCGCGACGAATCCGGTGAGCCCCGTGCGCGCTCCGTTCGACAAGCCCAGATGCGCGAGCGGCGCCTTGACCGAGCGCGAGGTGATGTTGACGATGCGGCCGAAGCCACGCGCGATCATGCCGTCGACGACGGCCCGGATCAGCATGATCGGCGTAATCATGTTGTCGTTGACCGCTTTCATCCACGTCGCCTCGTCCCAGTCGCGGAAGTCGCCGATCGGCGGGCCGCCGGCATTGTTGATCAGGATGTCGGGTGCCGGACAAGCGGCGAGCACCGCGGCGCGGCCTTCGGCGGTCGTGATGTCCGCGGCTACCGTTACAACGGACACGTCGGCCTCGCGCCGGATCTCATCGGCGGTCGCCTCGAGCGTCGCCGCGGTCCGCGCATTGATCACCAGATCGACACCTTCGCGCGCCAGCGCGATCGCACAGCCCTTGCCCAGGCCCTGGCTCGCGGCGCAGACGATCGCCTTCCTGCCCTTGATTCCGTAATCCATCGTCCGATGCTTTCCTCGAAGGGATGCTATGCAGCGACGCGCCGACGCTGCGCCATGTCGGGCGGCGGAGTCTTGTGGAAGGCGCCGTCCTGCATGATCGCCAGCAGGCGCTCACGATCCTGCAGGATGCGAACGTCGGCCAGCGGATCGCCATCGACCAGCAGCAAGTCGGCGAGAAAACCCTTGCGTACCTGCCCCAGCGATTCGGGCATGCCCATGATTTCGCCGCCCAGCCGCGTCGCGCCGACGATCGCTTGCATCGGCGTAAAGCCGAGGAGGTCGACGAAATAGGCGAGGTCGCGCGCATTGTTGCCGTGCGGATTCCACATGAAGCCATAATCTCCCCCCGGCAGCACGCGGACGCCGCGGCGGTGCAGGTCTTTCATGCACTCGACGGTGAGCTCGAGATCGCGCGAAATCCGCGTCCGGATCGCCTCGCTCGACGGCAGGCCGTATTTGCCCGATTCGTGCAGTCGCGTCCAAGTGACCGACAGCGCCGGCGCGACGAACACGCGGTCCTTGTGCTTTTCCAGCAGGTCTTTCGCCTCCTCGTCGGCGTATGTCGCGTGATAAATGACCTCGACGCCCTGGCGCACGCACATCTTGATCGACTCGGCGCTTCGCGCATGCGCGGCGACGCGGCGCTCCTGCTGGCGCGCGACTTCGCAAACGGCCGCGACCTCGTCCTCGGACATCAGCGTGCGCGCCGACGGAATCGCCGGCGTCGAGGTATCGCCGGAGGGGACGATCTTGAGCACGTCGACGCCCTCGCGACAGGCCTGGCGCGCAGCGCGGCGGAATTCGACCGGACCGTCGCAGGGCAGCGTGTACATCGCGTCGCCCGGATCGAGATGGAGCTGCCGCAGGTCGCCGACGCCGCCGGTGACCGTCAGTTGCACGCTCGCCGCGAGCAGTCGCGGCCCCGGGAAATCGCCGGAGCGAATCGCGTCACGAACGACGACGTCGAGCCGCGGCTTGGTCGCCGCGGCGCTGAATGCCGCGGTGAAGCCTTGATCGAGGTAGAGCTTCGCGTGCTTCAGCGACAGCAGCAGGTGCTCTTCCACCGGCAGCGAGGAAAAGGCGTGCGGGCTCGATTGGTCGACGAAGCTCAGGTGCGCATGCGGCTCGATCAAGCCGGGCATCAGCGTTGCGCCCCCGCAATCGACGGTGTTCGCGTTGGCCAACGGACGGCGCTGTCCCGCCGGCAGCACGTCGACGATCGTGTTGCCGTCGACGACGACGTCGCCGGCGTAAGGCTTCGCTCCAGTGCCGTCGAGAATTCGGGCATTCGCAAAAATCGTAGTCATCGTCAACTCCATTTTCGGTCTGCCGCGCGCAACTCCAACGGATGTGGCGGCAGCGGCGGCGCCTTTAGTCGCCGACCGCTCGCATCGCCTCGCGATCGATGAGGCCGGCGTGCTCCGCAAGGCGAGAGAGTTCCGCCCGCTCGGCATCGTCGACGCCGAGCTGCGGCGGACGCACGGCCGCGTGCGGAATCAATCCTTGCAGCTTGAGCACTTCCTTCATTCGCGGGCGATAGTCGCGAATCGGCGCGCGCCAGCAGAAGCGCGCCAGCGGCCCCAAGCGTTCCCAGATCGCGAACGCGGCGGCGAAATCCAGCGCGGCAACCGCGCGATGCATCTCTACCAGCTCCGCGGTCGCGGTGCCGGCGAAGCCGATCAGCGCGCCGTCGCAGCCCATGATCATCGCTTCGAGAATAAACGTATCGCTGCCGGTCATGATGCCGAGCTTTCGCGGCAACGTCTTCGCCGTAGCGATCGTCTCGATCGTCTTGGTCGTGTCGAACGAGGCTTCCTTCAGGCCGGCAAGCTCAGGGATCTTGACCAGCTCGCGCAGGCAATCCGGCGGAAAATCCGGTCCCCATGCCTTGGGAAACTGAAACGCGATCAGCGGCAGTCCGACGCCGTCGCCGATCGCCTTGTGATAACGGTAGATCATCTCGGTGGGCACCGGGTTGCCGAGGAATACCGGGAACGGCGGGAAGACGGCCAGCGCGTCGGCTCCGCCGTGTCGAAGCTCCACGCCCCAGGCGACCGCGTCGGCGGTCGACGCGGCGATCAAGCCGGAAATCAGCGGCAATGCGCCACCGATTGCCTCGCGACACACGCGCAGGACCGCGAGCTGCTCGTCGCGCGTAAGCGACGGACCTTCGCTCGCGTCCATGTTCATCGCGATCGCCGTCGGCTTCTGGGCGGCGACCCAGCGTATGTACGTCGCAAGCGAGGCCCAGTCGATCGCATAGTCCGGGCGCATCGGCAAAAACGGCGCCGCGACGATGCCCTGAAGCGTGAAGCTCATGCCCTTGCTCCTCGATCGCTTTCGACGCTCGCGATCCCGCCCATCGGTTTCGCGCCGCGCAGCACGCCGCGTGCGAGAAAGATTGCGGTAATCGCGTCGGCCGCCTCGGTGAATGCCATCTCCCACCGCGCGTCGAGTCCGCGCGGCCGCGCGAGTCCGATATCCATGATGCGCTCGATGTGCCCCGGCCGCGGCGACATGACGACCACGCGGTCGGCGAGCAGCACCGCTTCGTCGATCGAGTGCGTGATAAAGATCACCGTCTTGCGCGTCGCCAGCCAGAGCGCCTCGAGATCGAGGCGCATCTGCTCGCGCGTCAATGCGTCGAGAGCGCCGAAGGGCTCGTCCATCAGCAAGAGCGGCGCGTCATGAATCAGCGCACGCGCGATCGCCACGCGCTGCCGCATGCCACCCGAAAGCTCGTACGGATAGCGGTCGATGAAGTCGCTCAAGCCCACCTGCCCGAGCAGCTCGACCGCGCGCTCGCGATAGCGACGCGGATTCTCGCCGCGCAGCTCGACCTGCATCAGCACGTTGTCCAGCGCGGTCCGCCAGTCCAGGAGCACCGGGCTCTGAAACACGACGCCCAAGTTGGTCTGCGGGCCGGCGACCACGCGACCGGCAAGGCGCACCTCGCCGGTCGTCGCCGAATGCAGCCCCGCGACCATGCGCAGCAATGTGCTCTTGCCGCAACCCGATGGACCGACGATCGTCAGAAATTCGCCTTCGCCGACGATAAGGTCGATCGCATCCAGCGCCAAAGTCGTGGTGTGGCCGCGATGGAAGGTCTTGCCCGCGCGGCGCAGCTCGACATACGGCCGCGCCACCTGCGCGGCGGCGCCGGGCTGCGCTTCGCGCGACTTGTCGTAGGCGACGCGCAGATTCACTTCGGCAGGAACTCGTTGGTATGAAACGCCGTCCACGGCTGGTCGGTGTTGAGCTCGCGGTATTGCTTGAGCAGCGCCAGCGTCTGGTCCCAATCGCCTTGCGCGCCCCAGCCGATCCTGCCCTTGGAGTTGTTCGAATCGAGCAACTCGATATCGACCATCAGCTGCTCGAGCTGCGACTGACGGTTCAGGTCCGGCTTCACCTTCAGCGTGGCATCGACCGCCGCGCCCGGATTCTTCTTCGCCTCTTCCCACGACTTGACC
>Ga0066793_10000722_pt1 | contig 13728 bp, 11 predicted proteins | sample PersoiDNA2013189_FD_83876 | JGI IMG/M metagenome (GOLD analysis project Ga0066793, IMG submission 83876) | Permafrost soil microbial communities from the Arctic, to analyse light accelerated degradation of dissolved organic matter (DOM) -... | ecosystem: Environmental > Terrestrial > Soil >...
CCATGAATGCTTTGCGAAGAAGAATTAATTGAAAAAAATAACAGGGAAATAAAAACTGAATTCCGGATTGCCAAAAAATACATTCACGAATTTAAACAGAAATCAATAAGAAGGTGAAGTAACCTTTTTCTTCCTTAAAAAACTTCCTGTCATAGCTGCAAAGCCTGCAACCACTCCGCCGATCAATGCGGTAGCAAGCATTAATAAATATGGGCTGTCAATTTTTAAAATGAGCAAGGATACTTTATGTGCAAGGATATGATCGTTGTTATTACTTATCCAAAAACTTAATCCGCCCCATAATAAAAACAACGCAAGAAAACCTGTAAAAAAACTTTTACCTGCGCCTTGCGGAATTAACGCAGCAACTATAAAAGCAACAATTGCAATGCTCCACCATGGAAAATACAGGCATGCTGCAAAGCTTAATAGCATTATTAGAATTATGGAGACTATGAATTTCATTTGAGTTACCTCACCCTCGTTCCCTCTCCAGCCTCATCTGCCCTTCGGGCACCTTCTCCAAAAGGAGAAGGGAAATGGATGATAATCTGTTTGAGGGAGGCCGGGCATTTTTAAAAATTAAAAAATTGTTTTTTACATTTCAACATTCAATCATTTATCAACTTCATCTGCACATTTGCATATCTACACATCCGCACATTCGTTAGCTTTTACTAAAGGTCATTTTCCATTTTACTTTTGCATCCTTCTCTTCTGATTGTTTCATTACCCAGATAGTATAATATTTTCCTGCAACCCAGGTGTCAATAAAATTATCGTAATATTTACTGCCGGGGTTTCCGCTTTGCCCACCGGGATAAACGCCCCAGGCTTCGGTTTCAGGGGTTAGGCTTACAATCATTCTCCAGCTGGGACCATGATCGTGCTTAGCTGCATTTATACAATGAGTGCCGCCGCCAATTGGTAAATGCATACGGCTTAATGCATCCAGCTTTGTAAGATGAGTAACTTTAGTGTCTTTAAATTTTACCCATTCAAGCTTGCCCTGAGCATCAAGCATTGACAATTCAACTACTGCTTTTTTAAAAGAAGAAGTTACATCATCGGCAAGCGTTTCCTTCTGAGGTGTTGTTATATCATCCAGAAATTTAAATGTCGAATCTTTTAAAACACCTTCCAGCAAAGTACTTTCATAGGGTTTCATAATAACTTTTGGAGCCTTGGCATATTCATCATGCCAAACAACAGAATCGAAATTTTTCCAGGCAAAATAAAAAACAGTAGCGCCTTTTGAATTAATATTATTTCTAAAATCCCATGTTCTCAACAGATCAAAATATTTTTTTTGCTCAGCATTCAATTCGTTTTGCTTCATGTTTTTTAAAAAGACAGGCATAGCCATTTCTGCAAAAACATCATAGTTATCTGTCTGCAAATTCTTCATATCATCTGCAGTAATATTATTCATTGCATTTAATCGCCGATTAATATAAATTCCACGATATGGCGGATAATTTCTACCGGGATAATATGGGTAAGTAGAATCAGCAGGACGCTGATTAGCGCTGCTTACAAAATTTCTTTCAGGGTTATATTGAAAAGGCGTTTCATCCATTGGTATCATAGCCTGCCACATGTAACTGCTGTCTATACCCGGCATTACAAAATCTCCCTGTCCAGTCCATTTTGCAGGAAATTCGCCCTGGGTTTTAATTGCAATGTCTCCATTTTTACAGGCAAATACACAGTTTTGTCCCGGTGTATGCAAATTGATCACAGCTGCAGAATAATCTGCATAGTTTTTTGCATGATCAAGCAGGTAAAATATTTTCAGTTCATTGCTTGGATCATGAGCTTTCCATCTTACAGCATAGTTTTTATTATTAACTGTTCTGTTACCGCTAAAATTTTTATCGTACATCACCGGACCAAAAACAGTATATGCAACTGTATCAATAAAATCCGGCTTGCCTTTTATTTTTATTGTTTCAAATCTAAATTCTGTTTTTTTCCATTTATTATTAAACCAATATTCTTTTCTGCTGTCATCTTTAAATTTTATTTCATAATAATCTCTCACATCTCTTCCTCCATTGGTAAACCCAAATGCGCAGCTATCATTAAAGCCAATGATGATGCCTGGAGATCCCGGGAAACTTACACCGTATGCGTTAGAAGTTGGCGTAGAAATTTGCATTTCATACCAAAGCGATGGCAGGTTTAAACCGAGATGAGGATCGTTGCATAAAATGGGTGAGCCGCTTTGTGTTTTCTTACCACTAACTGCCCAGTTATTGCTTCCGTTATCCTTATCGGGCTTACGTTCTGTGATTGAAATTGGCTCCTGGTTAAAATATAATGAATCGGATGTTGGAGGTTTTGTTACCTGAACTTTTGGTTTTTGATAAACTGTTCCTTTGGGAATAATGGGATCAACAGAATCCTGAATTAAAGGAAAAAGTTTTGCAAAATCTTCTTTAGAGAAATAATTTTTTGCATTTGTCATTTCAAAATCATCATCATGCCCTGCAAGATCGAACGACATATATTTAAGAAATAAAGCTGATTTTAAATTGCTCCATTTCTCAGGTTTATAACCAATAAGTTTATATTCCAGCGGCAAACTGCTCTCTGTCAGGCTTTCAATATATGCATTTACACCAGCTGTATAATTATCACATTCAGATTTAGTGTCAGGATCATTTTCCATTTCTTTTAAAGAACTTTCTGCAGCATACACCATTCCCAATCTTCTAAATTCGCGGTCGTGATTTAATGCCACATCACCAATAACTTCACTTGCTCTTCCGGCAGCAGACAGCGTTTGTAACTCCATTTGCCACAAACGAAACTTTGCATGCAAATAGCCCTGAACAAAATATGCATCGTTTTCCTGCTCAGCAAAAATGTGGGGCACAAGGCGCTCATCTAAATAAACATTTACTTTACCGGCAAGCTGAGGAAATGAAAGGTCTGCAGTAAAATTTTCATTAACCGGTTCTGCATTTTGCCATACGCCATGTTGAGGACTAAGCAATCTTCCTAAAGGCGCCGATAATAATATTCTTGAATTAAGAATTACAATTAATGAAACAGTTATGAATGCGAAAATAATAAAAAGGATAACTCTCATAATTGATTTGGGAATGTAAAATAGGTAAAAAAGTAATCAGTGATAAATTATAGTAATAAGTTGTAAGTATTTTTGATCATGGAGAATATTTCACAGGACACAAAGAATATTTTAGGATTGCAATTGCCAACCGACCCACGATGGGTTGATCTTGCAAGTATTTCTTTAGAAGATATTTTAACAGATCATGCTTACTGCGAGCAGAAAGCAGCCAACAGTTGCATTTCTCTTATCACAAAATATAATGATAAAGAGAAATTGGTTGATGAACTTTCTCCTATTGTTACAGAAGAATGGGGGCACTTTCGTTTGGTTTTATCAGAGTTAAGAAAAAGAAATTTACCCTTGGGCAGGCAACGAAAAGATGAATACGTAAATAAACTATTGGAGTTTCAAAAAAAAGGCGGCAGTCCTGAAGAAAGATTTTTAGACCAATTGCTGACTATGGCATTGATTGAAGCCAGAAGCTGTGAACGATTTAAAAGATTAAGCGAAGGATTAACTGATGAATACCTGAGAAATTTTTACAGGAAGTTTATGGAAAGTGAGGCAGGTCATTATACTTTATTTATTACACTGGCAGAAACATATATCAATAAAGAAAAAGTGCGGGCAAGATGGAAGGAATGGCTTACTTACGAAGCTGACGTAATAAAAAATCTTGAGATTAGAGGTGATAGAGTGCATTAAATTTGCGTCATTGCGAATCCCGGTAAATGGCTACTGTGCGTTGGTATCGGGACTCGTAATGACGAATCGTTAGCAAAATTTTTATTAAAATTGCAGTTCAAACCTTAAAATTATTTTCTCTTGATGGTCGGTGTCGACACCGACCAGGTAAGAAGGAATAAAAATAACTTTACTTTAAAAGAATGTATAAAAGAGCTCAAACCAAAGAATATATCTTTGACAATACTATTTTAAATATTAAGTATCAATATCTTCCTTTAAAATTATAAAATGATAAAACAATTTCTCACATCTGTACTGTTATTTGTTTCTATTTTTTCTTTTGCACAAAGTGATATTCTAAAATCAAACCGCATAGCTTCTGTGATAAAAATAGATGGTGATGCATCAGAATGGCACCTGCCACTCAGGTTTTATGATAACAGCACCAAATTATTCTTTGATTTTTCTAATGACGATAATAATTTATATCTGTGCTTTCAAAGTAAGGATGATGCAGAGCAAATGAAAATTATGCGTGCAGGTATTACAATTACATTAAGTACAAAGGGTAAAGGCAAAAGCAAAGCTTCTATAAAATTTCCACTGCAACAAACAGCAACTGACAAAACCAATACATCCACGCAACCTTCTGATGGTGAAAGAAGGAAAAATAATTTTTCTGTACAAAACGCTATGATGGAAGTAAAAGGTTTTAAAACCAAAGATGGAATAATTGCTGTTAATGATAACTCTGGTATAAACGTAGCAATGAACCGGGATGATAATAAAAAACTTACCTATGAAATTTCTATACCCCTAAAGGAATTATCAGGAGATGATTATACAAAAGATTTTGCAAAAGACATAGAGCTGGCAGTGGAAGTACACGCTTTAAAACAAAATGGTTCGGGTGGAGAACGGAATTCTTCAGGAAGAGAAGGTGGTGGAAGAATGGGCGGTGGCGGTGGCGGTATGCACCGCGGCGAAATGAATGGTGGAGGCAGATCTGGTGATAGGCAAAAGAATGAGCAGGATGGAAATCAGGAAATTAATCCTGACAGAACAGCTATGTTTGAAAAAACAGAATTTAAACAAAAGTTCACTTTAGCAAAGCAATAGTTTTTCTTAAGCAGTATTCATATTTTATGGCAATCATCATTAATTGTTAGTTGTTGTATTAACGTAAGGCAGGATTTTTGAGAAGAAAGTCAATTATGGCAAACCAGTCAGATGAAGAATTTTATAACTACCAGGATCAAAAATTAAAGGAACAAAACCGAAGATGGATAAATAAATTGTCATCTTCATTTCCTGCATTACAAAGCAGGAATTATAAACTATATTTTAGCGGACAGCTAATTTCTCTCATCGGTACATGGCTGCAAATAATAGCGCAGGGATGGCTGGTATTAAAGCTTACCAATTCCGCATATCTTATTGGTCTTATTACAGCGCTTAGCACACTGCCATCGCTTCTGTTCACGCTTTTTGGCGGAGTGATAGTTGACAGATTTCCGAAAAGAAAAATTTTATTAATTACCCAATCATGTGCAATGGTGCTGGCATTAATTTTAGGAATACTAACAATTTTAAAAGTTATCACTATTTGGCAAATTGGCTTATTAGCTTTTTTATTAGGGTTAGTAGCTGCCGTAGATGCACCTGCACGCCAGGCTTTTGTACCGGAAGTGGTAACTAAAGATCAGCTTCCTTCAGCCATTGCACTTAACTCCGGCGCTTTTAATTCAGCACGGGTAATAGGTCCTGGCATTGCCGGAATTTTAATAGCAATTGTAGGCACCGGCGGCGCATTTATAATTAATGGCATAAGTTATATAGCTGTAATTATTGCATTATTAAACATGCGTGTAAAAAATATTGCTAAATATAAAAAGCAACATCCGCTTATTGCCATCAAAGAAGGTTTATCGTATTCATTCACTCATCCTCTTATCCGTACGCTGATAATTCTTACAGGAATTTCTTCCATTTTTGGATGGTCTTATACCACCCTTATGCCTTTTATTGCGCAAAATAAATTTCATTTAGATGCAACAGGGATGGGCTCCTTGTATGTTGCCACCGGTTTGGGGGCTTTGCTGGCTACCATATTTATATCGGTGTTTTCAAAAAAAGTTTCACCCGTTATTTTTATTATTGGCGGCAATATGCTCTTTGCTTTAAACCTTATTTTATTCAGCAATACAACACATTTACATTTTGCTTTGCCGCTATTATTTATGGCAGGCTTTGGATTGATCTGCCAGTTTGCTACCATAAATACAACTATTCAAAGTTTGGTAAAAGATGAATTTCGTGGACGGGTGATGAGTATTTATGTATTGATGTTTCTTGGTCTTGCGCCTATTGGAAATTTTGAAGTAGGATGGTTATCAGAAAAATGGGGAACTGATTTTGCCATGAGCTTTGGCGCTGTGATTGTATTCATTTCGGGACTTACAATTTATTTAGCCCGAAATAAAATAAGAGAGGCATATTTAAAATATAAAAAAACCGATTAAATTTTTTTTAGTTAAGAGATTTGAATTGCACTATAACCCGGTAGAAGCAGGGTTTGTAGAAAAGCCCGAAGAATATTTGTACAGCAGTGCAAGAGATTATTATAAAGGCAAAGCGATAATAGAAATTGCAAGATGGGATACTTTAATTTTATAGATTATTATAGGCACAAGTACGCTCTATACAAGGCTAAACTGCATACTTTCGCCAGTGGGGGCAATTTTATCCTTTAATTTTAAAAGGTATGTTTTTCATATAGCAAGCAATCCTGCATGAACAAAAGAAATTTTTTTTACGTTCGTTTACAGCGGTTCTGGAAAACATTGGGGCCCGGCCTTATTACCGGTGCCAGCGATGATGACCCTTCTGCAATTACCACCTTTTCTCAGGCCGGTGCTAAGTTTGGTTTAGCTAGTTTATTTACAGCCATTTTTACTTTTCCTATACTTGCCGCTACCCAGGAAATGTGTGCAAGAATAGGGCTGGTAACAAATAAAGGCCTTGCAGGTGTGCTAAAAAACTATTACCCCAAGTGGGTATTATATGCTGTAATAGCCATTACCTGTCCGGCTTTTTTATTAAACATTGGTGCGGACATAGCCGTATTGGGAGCAGTGGGTAATTTATTATTTCCATCCATTGCCACTGCGTATTTCAGTGTTGGTTTTACCTTTCTATTGTTACTGATCATGCTATGGCTTTCTTACAACAAACTGGAAGCTGTGATGAAATATGTTTGTTTAAGTTTACTGGTATATACCATTGTTCCGTTTCTTTCTCATCAGCAGTTTACTGATATTTTAAAAAATACTTTTATTCCCAGTTTCAGTTTTGACAAAGACTTTCTTATCATATTAACCAGTGTGTTTGGGGCTATCATTTCTCCTTATGTTTTTTTCTGGCAAACTTCTACTGAAGTAGAAAACCATGAAAAAAGAAATGAATACCTCACAAAAAATAAGAACAGGTTTCTCTTTATCCGTATGCGGAAAGATATTTTATATGGAGCATTCTTTGCAGTGCTCATCATGTATTTTATTATATTAACTGCAGGTACGGTATTGCACAAAAACAACATCCGGGAAATAAACACTGTAAAAGATGCTGCTATGGCACTGGAGCCATTAGGCGGAAATTTATCTTATTTATTATTTTCAATCGGGGTGATTGGAACAGGTTTCATTATCATACCGGTGCTATCGGGATCAATATCTTATATTCTGTCAGATGCATTTAAGTGGAAGGCAGGCTTCAATAAAAAGTTTTATGAGGCGAAGCATTTTTATATTATTATTCTCATAGCTATGTGCATTGGTCTTTTAATGCCCCTGGCCGGCATAAATCCGATAAAAGCCCTGCTGTTTACAACCTTTTTATATGGTATTACTGCGCCGGTATTAATAGGTATTATACTGCACATCAGTAATAATAAAAAAATCATGGGCGCTCATACCAATGGCAATGTATCAAATATACTTGGTGGATTTGCTTTAGCACTCATGACCGGCTGCATCATTACATTAGTTTACCTGGCAATAAAAAATTAATCATATTTATTATTGACTCCTTTGCGTCCCATCAGTTTATATGTTTGAAAATAAAAGGCTTCAAGTTTTTAAATTTACACTCTAAAACTTAAAGCCATGCAAACACAAAATACAAAAATGGGTATTGATTTCCCTCCATGATCGGTGTCGACAACGACCAAGTATTAGAAAGAGATGCAGGCGGAAGTATCATACAACATTGGCGTATTGGCGAAATTGAAAATGTTTTAATTCCAGTAATTAAAATTGATAAACAAAAACAAATAGCCCAACTCATTCAACAATCGTTTTTATTAAAAAAACAAAGTGAGCAACTTTTACTAACCGCCAAACAAGCTGTGGAAATGGCTATTGAAGAAGGAGAAGAAAAGGCGATAGAATTTATGCAACAGTAACCAATGTTTTTATTCCCTTTGAAAATGTTTTCTCTTTATAGAGAAATGTTTTTACTATTAGCAGTCATCTGCAGACACTGCGCCAACAGGAATTTTATCAAAAAGAACTGCTGATGAAAAACCCAACACCTATCAGTGAAAGTAAAATAGCAAAATACCATAACCATCGCTTACCTGTTAAAATGGAGATAGCAGATATAGCAATGGCAATTTGAAACAGCGTTACTGCACGGGCAAGAATAACATGTTTATCCAAATATACTTTTGACTTTTTTTGAAAGTCTTCAGCAATTTCTTTAATTGACTGTTGTTCCGTTTTATATTTTTCTATTTGGGCGTTACCTTTTAAAGGACTAAGAGCTGTTATTTCTGCCTTTATACCTTTTGCCTGGTAATAGGCCCATTGATCGGAAGCTTTTATTTGTTCTATAAGCGCTTCATTTGAATAATGCCCGGCCATAAGCCCAGCTATAGCAGCTAATACAGCCATAAACGCAGTGGATATAGCCAGGTATAACAACCATCCTTTCCCTTCTTTTGCACGCTCATTAATCTCCTCGTGCAGGTGTTCTGTTGGCACTTCAATATCTTCCATCTTTTAAAAATTAATTTATTTTAAAGATAAAATTATAAATTATAAAACAATTAGTTCTTAGTACTTTATTGGCACCAGGAAGCAGACTACAGATCAGGATTTATTATTTATCCCCGACCATGTCTCCATAAGACCCTTGTGTGCGGCAGGACGCGGCAGCAGCAGGAAGGTAAGAAAAACAAATTTATTTGATAACCCGCCGTGTCCTGCTCAGCTTAGGCTATGAGTAGAGACACGGCTGAGGGGAAAACACAACACCGGAGGACATAGAAAATGCAACTGGCATATGTTTTGCAGAAGAGGGCTCTGTAGTGAAACTCCCGGAATGTGATAAATCTTTTGTAAATAGAGGCATTTGAAAACTCTAACGCTAATGGTATTAAAAAATGGCTATCAGAAAAGTGTTGATATTGTCCGCAGTACTGCACCTGTTGGCCATTACCGAAATATGTGCACAGGACACGTCCGTCAACTCTGCCGGAATTAAATGGACGTTACAGGAATGCATTGAGTATGCAAAAATGCACAATGTACAAATCAATACATTCCGCTTAAGCCAGCAGTCTGCCCAGCAGGATTTACTGCTGTCAAAAGCTTCCAGGCTTCCCAACCTTTCAGGCTCAGCAAGCCAGTCTTTATCCCGGGGTAAAAACATTAATACGCTTACAGGCAACCTGCAGGATAAAACAAATCTTACAGGTAACTATTCCCTCAGTTCATCAGTTACATTGTATAATGGGTTTTATATCAATAATGATATTAAACAAAAGGGGCTGCTGGTTCAGGCCGGTAACCTTAATATACTGCAGGGTGAAAATGATATTACGCTGCAGGTAACACAAGCATTTCTTAATATACTGCTTGTTAAGGAGAACATAGTATACCTGCAGGATCTTATAAATACATCAGCCAATCAGGTTAAGCGGCAGCAGCAGTTATACGATGCAGGTAGTATAGCCAGAAAAGACCTTGTGCAAATGCAGGCGCAATATGCTACAGATATATATACTTTGGTTACCGCGAAAAATTCATACAGACAAAATATACTTACACTAAAGCAACTGTTGCTTTTACCCCTTAATACTTCATTTGATGTATCGGCGCCTGATTCGGTAAATGTGCAAAGAATATACCCTGTATTAAGTGAGGTAGTAAATGCTGCATTGCAAAACAGGCCGGAAGTAAAGAATGGCCAACTAAACGTAAAGGTGGCAGAACTTGATTTAGAAAAAGCAAAAGCGGGGCTACGGCCAACCTTAAGTGCTAATGGGGCACTTTCTTCGGATTATGGCAACCAGTCTGGTTCTTATTTCAGACAATTGGACAATAACTTTTTCCAGCAATTAGGCCTTACGTTGTCCGTCCCCATTTTTAACAGGCGGGTAACCAAAACGGCGAAAGAAAAAAGTAAGATAGAGATAGCCCAAACACAACTTGATCTTCAAAATACAAAAACAGTTTTATCGCAGCAGGTTGAGCAGGCTTATATAAATGTGCAAAATGCGGAAAGCCAGTATGATGCTGCCGTGGAAGAATTAAAATATGCGCAGGAGAGTTACCGCATTGCCAATGAGCAGTTGAAACTAGGTGCTATTAATACAGTGGAGCTACTGTTGCAGAAAAACCTGTATGTGCAGGCGCTGCAGGCATATACACAGGCAAAATATAATACAGTACTATATATTAAGATATATGCGTTTTATATGGGCAACCCCGTAACACTATAAAATAACTGACAATGAAAAAGCATAAATGGATCATCATTATAATTTTGATCGTTGCAGCAGGAGTAGCCATCTGGTACTGGATGTTCAGGACACCAGAAGAAGTGATCCTGCTGGAAACGGAAAAAGTACAATATGGTACCGTTAGTAATTCCGTTACTGCTATCGGCACACTTCAACCTGTTGATACAGTTGCAGTAGGCAGTCAGATATCCGGGACGATCAAGAATGTATATGTTGATTTTAATTCGCCCGTTAAAAAAGGACAACTACTCGCACAACTGGATAAATCATTAATGGAGTCGCAGGTTCAGCAATACAGCGCTACATTGCAGCAGGCAAAGGCCAACGTGGTTTACCAGAAAAGTAATTATGAACGCCAGGGTAAACTCTATACTGTTGGAGCCATCAGCAAAGCGGATTTTGAAACAGCCACTTACACGTATAGCAGTGCGAAAGATGTTGTCAACAGTATTACCGCACAGTTAAAAACCGCACAGAAGAACCTTACTTTTACAGATATATATTCCCCTATCGATGGTACTGTTCTTGGGCGCAATGTAAGCGAAGGACAAACCGTCGCGGCCAGCCTCAGCACGCCCACTCTTTTCACCATTGCAAAAGATCTTAGCAGGATGCAGGTACAGGCTTCTGTGGATGAAGCCGATATTGCTAATGTGAAAGATGGACAGCGTGTGATTTTTACAGTAGATGCATTTCCAGCCGATACTTTCGCCGGAACTGTAAAAGAAGTAAGATTAAAGTCATCCGTATCAGCCAATGTAGTTACCTATACCACCATCATTGAAGCGCCAAATGGCGATATGAAATTAAAGCCAGGCATGACCGCCAATATTACCATTTATACACGTGAAGTCAATAATACATTACTTATTCCTGCAGCCGCATTAGCCTTCACTCCCGACTCTTTTCTGATCGGGAAGTATCATATCAATATCGACAAATCGGTAAAAAAATCGGGCAATGGCCGGAATCAGAGCAAACCGCAGGAGTTTACTGATAGTGGCGGTGTCAAAATAAGCAAAGGCCTTGTGTGGATTAGAAAAGACAGTGCAACAATCATCAGCAGACCTGTTATCACAGGGTTGGATGATAAAACAGTTGTACAGGTAATATCCGGTTTGCAGGAAGGCGATGAAGTGCTTACTGGTTATAAAAAAGTTCTGAAAAAAGATGCCGCATCAGCAAAAACAATTAAAAGCCCTTTTATGCCTACTAGACCCGGAGGCAACCGTAACAGACCCGGACAGGCGCCGCGATAATCATATTTGATCATCATAAAATAAATGGAATAAAAAAGGAGATGGCAAACAAGATCCTCGATATAAGTGACCTGAAACGCGAGTTCAAAATGGACAGTGAAACAGTAAGGGCACTGAAAGGTGTTTCCTTTTCTGTAGATGCCGGTGAATTTGTAACCATTATGGGTAGCAGCGGTTCCGGTAAAACCACTTTGCTCAACATATTAGGCTGCCTTGATAAACCTACCGATGGAAAATATTTGCTGGATGGTGCAGATGTGAAAAGCCTCTCACGCAATGAACTGGCAAAACTCCGTAACAGGAAGATCGGTTTTGTATTCCAGTCATATAATTTACTGGCACGCACATCCGCACTCGAAAATGTAGAATTACCTCTTTTGTATAACGCTGATGTGCCCACGAAAGAGCGCCGTGAAAAAGCCATGCATGCATTGGAAGCGGTGCGCCTGGCAGACCGCATGGATCACATGCCCAATCAATTATCAGGCGGACAACAGCAGCGTGTTGCTATTGCAAGGGCGCTGGTGAATGAACCTGTGATGATATTGGCTGATGAAGCCACCGGTAATCTCGATACAAGAACTTCTTACGAGATCATGTCACTCTTCCAGGAACTGAACAGCCAGCAGGGTAAAACGATCGTATTTGTAACCCATGAACCCGATATTGCTGTTTTCAGCAGTCGTACAGTTACCTTAAAAGATGGCCGTGTTATCAAGGATTTAAAGAATGAAAATGTGCGTTCGGCCAAGGAAGCATTAGCCGGTCTGCCCGTTGAAAAAGATGATGAGCAAATAAAAATAAAGCCATGAATGTTTTTAATCTGTTAGGTCTTGCAAGGAAAGCATTGATGCGAAATAAGATGCGTACTTCCCTTACTATGTTGGGTATTATTATTGGTGTTGGCGCGGTGATCACGATGGTATCCATCGGCGAAGGCTCAAAACAAAGTATCCGCAGCCAGTTATCAAATATGGGATCTAATATGATCACGATCAGGCCATTCAGCAATAGTACGGTTGGCGGTGGTGCAAGATTGGGTTCTTCCGGATTACAGACACTAAAAGTAACAGATGCAGTTAACATACAAAAACAGGCTTCTTATATCACAGATGTTTCGCCCGCTGTATCAACCAACGGGCAAGCCATCAACGCTTCTCTCAACTGGCCAACTTCCCTGCAGGGAGTAAGCCCTTCTTACCTGACCATACGTGACTGGAAATTACAGTCGGGGATTGCTTTTACGGATGATGATGTGACCACTGCGGATAAAGTTTGCCTGCTAGGTCAAACCGTGACAAATAATATTTTCACCGGCGGAGAAAACCCTGTGGGTAAGGTCATCCGTTTTAATAAGATACCTTTAAAAGTGATCGGCGTACTGGAAAGGAAAGGTGAGAACACATTCGGCCAGGACCAGGATGATATCATCCTTGCACCCTATACTACTGTTCAGAAAAGAATAATGGCCATCACTTATATCCAAACGATCTATGCTTCTGCGACCGATGAAAAAAGTTCTGATACAGCTACAAAAGAGGTCAGCGCTATTCTTCGTGCGAACCATAAACTTAAATATAGTGAGGAGGATGATTTTACGGTACGTACGCAGGCGGAACTGATCAGTACGATGAGTTCCACCAGCCAACTGCTTACGGTATTGTTAACCGCCATCGCGGCCATCTCATTATTGGTTGGAGGGATCGGTATCATGAACATCATGTATGTTTCTGTAACAGAGCGTACCAAAGAGATTGGCTTGCGAATGGCTATTGGTGCGAGGGGAATCGATATCCTGCTACAGTTTTTGACAGAAGCGATACTGATCAGTATCACCGGGGGTGTCATTGGTGTGGTATTGGGTATTACTGCATCACATCTTATTACACTATTTC
>Ga0066793_10000723_pt1 | contig 13727 bp, 12 predicted proteins | sample PersoiDNA2013189_FD_83876 | JGI IMG/M metagenome (GOLD analysis project Ga0066793, IMG submission 83876) | Permafrost soil microbial communities from the Arctic, to analyse light accelerated degradation of dissolved organic matter (DOM) -... | ecosystem: Environmental > Terrestrial > Soil >...
GATCGCGGTCGTTCATCTGCTCATAGACGGAGGCCAGCATATCATAGCCAGCGCGGCTATCGAGGTCGAGCGTCAACATCTGATTGGCGGTCGAGAGAGCATCGTCGTAGCGGCGCATATCCAGGTACAGGCTGGCAAGCTCCGCATAGCGCGAGGCATCGGCGGGATCATCATCGACGCGGCGCTCCTGGTCCATCACGCGGCGCAGCTGATCGTTGATACGCTCGCGCACATCGCGCAGATTATCGGCGGCCCCTGCATTCTCAGGATTAAGGATAAGCGCCTGGCGATACGCCTGACTGGCATCCTCGAAGAGATTTTGAGCGCGATAGGCATCACCCACGCTCAGGCAGATCTCGTCGTTGTCGGGGGCCAGGTCCTGGGCCATCTGGAAGATCTCAAGAGACTCGCGATTCAATTCAAGCTCACCGTAGACATTGCCCAGGTTGATATACGCATCGAGCAACTGCGGGTCCAGGTCGATCGCGCGCCTGTAGCCCGCCACGGCCCCCTCGGGATCGCCTAGAAATTGGCGTGCCAGTGCCAGATTGTAGCGGGCACGAGCGTCGCCGGCATTTGCCTCCACGGCATGTTCGAAAGCTTCAGCGGCTGACTCGTAGTCCTCGCGTTGAACGGCGGCATTGCCGCGATCGGTCCAGGTCTGTTCGTCATCGCGCGCATTCCGGTCCACGAAATGGACTGGAATGGGGTTCTGGTTATCAGTATTTCTTCCGTCCTGCATTTCATCCATCGATGGTTCTATTCTCCTTTATGGCGGTATATGATAGTTCTTAAAAATACTTAGCAAGTTTTAGTCCTTGCGTAGTATAGCACGCTCTACCATCTTCTTCTACCCATTTGCAGTATCCTCTTGCGGATCGAGAAAGAACACAAGCTCCTACCGCCTTCAGCGAGGAAAGTATACCCGCGAAAACCTGCTCCGTCAAGTAAAAATGTACTAGAAAAATTCCCTCGACTGCTAGCAGTTGAGGGAACCATCCAATGCTACGAGGGCAGGCAAGTATGCTAGCGTGCCACTCGCAAGGTCACGCGGAACTCGAACTGATCACCGGGATAGAAGGCTTCGGTATATTCGATCGGCGCGCCAGTATCATCGAAGACGGTACAGGCCAGGCGCACACCGGCGGTAGAAGGGGAAACCCGCAGCAGTTCAGCCTCGCGGTCGGAAGGCGTGTCGGCTTTGATGCTCTGTTCCGCGATATAGGGATGCAGCCCCTCAGTTGCCATAATAGTGTAGAGAGAGCCATCGGCGGCCTCTTGTGCGCGCTGATAGACGCTGGAGGCGCGGGGATAAGGCAGATAATCAAGCTCGTAAGCGATGGGAGTATCGTCAGCAGTACGCAAGCGTTCAAGACGGACAACCTGTTCTTCATCCGTCAGGCGGAGTTGTTCTCGAACAGTGTGGGAGCCACGGACCAGCTCGCTCTTAAAGAGCATCCCGCCGGGACGCTTGCCACGGCGGCGCAGTTCGTCGCTCAGGCTAGAGAGTTCCGTCAGGGTGCGCTGCTGCACGCGTGGTTCGCAGACAAACGTGCCGCGTCCATGTTGGCGGTAGAGCAGACCCTCGTGGACCAGTTCCGTCAGCGCCTGGCGGACGGTAGCACGGCTCACGTGATACTGTGCGACCAGTTCCGGCTCGGACGGAATAGCGGTATGAGGAGCCAGGTGACCAGCGTGGATCTGCTGCTTGAGCACCTCTTTTAATTGATAGTACAAAGGTAAAGGATTGGAGCGTTCCAAAGTAGGCATATACAGTTCCCCTTATGTCCAGACAACAGAAGTCGAAGAATTTAGAACATGGGAAGAATATATCACAAAATATGGGAAGCGTCGAGAGGAAAAGGGGGCAATATTGTGAATTGGCCTCACTTTCTGAGGCCAATTCACGCACAAACTAGGCAACGGCGATGCCATTGGCCGCGAGCACCCGATCAATCTCAGCCTTCAAGCGGCTGGGCTGTGGGCCGACCAGGCGGGCGATTTCTTTTCCGCCATTGAAGATCATCAGCGTCGGGATGGCCTGAATACCCAGGCTATTGGGGGTATCGCCATTCTCATCGATGTCCATCTTCGCGAAGCCCAGCTTGCCCTGATACTCGTTGCTCAAGCGTTCGAAGACAGGGGCAATATTGCGACAGGGGCCGCACCAGGCTGCCCAGAAATCGACGATTACGGGAGTGGAGGCACCCAGAACCTTGGTACTGAAATCCTGATCTCCGACATGGAACAAATTTGCTTGTGTGCTCATAAGTATCTCTCTTTCACCTTGTAAAATTAAAGCTTCTATCTGTACTTCCAGATAAGACGCGTGACGAGTTCATTTACTACAGAAGAGAACACCCAGGATTGCCAATCTATTCCGATTTTGCTCTCCTCCGCCATATTTTATCATCATTTTTGCTTACCTGCGCCGGTTGCCTTGCAGAATCGAGAGCAGTTCCAGAATGTACAGGAACAGGTTCATGACCGTGATGAATATAGAGACCGTCAGGCCAATCGCGTTCGGCATTGTATCCGCCATATACTTTGCGCGCTGCACATAGTAGAGCACGTAGCCGGAGAAGATCGCGATGCCGACCACCGAGATGATCAGCGCGAAGATTGTCGAATGGAAGAAGATGCCCACGATACCCGCGACGAGCAGCAGGATAATTCCCACGAAGAGGTAATCGCCCAGGCGCGTAAAGTCGCGCTTCGTCGTCCAGGAGTACAGTGCCAGAGACAGCGAGGTAAGCGCTGTAATCAGGAACGCCTCACCCAGGATATAGGGAGCAGAGACAATGTAGTACCCGAGCAGCGGCGCGAGCGATAGACCTTCCAGAAACGTAAACAGGTAGAGCAGAACCAGGTTAAGGCCGGGCTTCTGAATCAGAAAGCGCAACGCGATCAGGACCACCAGACCAGCAATCGCTACGAACAGGTATGTGCTGAACGTCAAATGTAAAAAGAAGATGCCGACGAAAGCGCCCAGGGAGGCAAAGATGAAGGAGAAAGCCAGCAGCCCCATCACCTTGCCGATCAGCGAGCTGGATTGTGCTTCGCTATAGCCGTAAGGAAGCGTCTGATATTGGTAGCGGGAACCAAAGCCGCCGCGACCGCCGCCGAATCCGCCTCCGCCGAATGAATTATTGTTTCCTGGATTATACATAAGCGAACCTCGCTGTAAAGAACTATCGAAGCTGAACGCTCACCGGGAGCCTGTTCAGCATACGGAGCGATTGATAGAAAACCGACCTCTTCCAGTATGTGCGAAGAGGTTCTTCTCATCGATATATACGTTGAGGGATAAACGTGAGTTGCACTCCCTCAAGTACTTTTCCAGGGAATGCACGAAGGCAAAGCGAGGCCAGAGCGCCTATGTAGTCATCCAATTGTCAGTGGGCGCAAAGCTACATCACACTCCACACGCCACAGATCTCGCAGAATGCCACGCCAACGTCACCGAGCGCTTTACTGCGCGTATTCCAACGATCATATACAATCGCCAGGGAGCCGCAATTCCAGCAGCGCGCGCGCCCGCCAGCCTTGCTCTCGGCCTCCAATTTCTGGAGCAGGGCACTACGGGCCTCTTCGGCACCGGTATAGCCGGGATTATATGCCAGATGCAGTGGGTCCCCGAGAGTATCGCCCGGCTCTTTTCCCAGCGGCAGCTTGATCTCATGAGAAGGCGGCTGCAACGGAGGCATAGCTGCCGGAGGTGGGGAAGCAGGCTGCTGTGGAGGGCGGTGGAAGAACTCCCCGCGAGCTGTACGGCGTCCGCCCTCGATGGGGGGATAGTCCGCACGATCGCCACGCTCATTCCGTTCTGCACGCTCGCCACGCTCGCCATTGGTAGATGGAGAGAGCGCGGGCGGCGGCATAAAGGTCTGGCCGGAAGGAAGGGTTAATGCAGAAGGGGTATTGTCCTGGCGTGTAGGCGCTGTGGGTGGCGCGGATGCGGCAGAAGCGTCTGTGGCTTGCTCCGTCTCTTTCGACACGGCAGGAGAAGCGGTGGGGCGCTCTGTGGCGAGGCCCTCCGGGTTATTCTCTGGTTGATCAGCGAGATGGTTTGTATTATTTTCTGGCTGATCTGGTGGATTGGCGCGTTTGCGTCGTGTTACTGGCATAGGGGTTGCTCCATAAGAAGTAGTGTGTGTGCATACAGCATCAACGTAGCACATGTATTATATCACAGTGTGTAGAAATAAAGAAAAGGCATTCTACACTGTGGATGGGTGGGCATACACCTTTCACATAGGGCACGCCCACCACAATCGCCCGGAAACGAAATAACAGTGGCCCTGCTTATGCAAAACGCGAGCCGCTTATCATTTAAAGAAATCGGCATTGATCTTGATGAAGCTCTTCCACTCATCAGGAACGGCGGACTCCTCAAAGATAGCGGTCACGGGGCAGGCAGGCTCGCAGGCACCGCAGTCAATGCACTCATCGGGGTTGATGAAGAGCTGCTCCGCTTCTTCGAAACCTTCTTCATTCTGTGAAGGATGAATGCAGTCTACCGGGCAAACATCTACACAAGAGGCATCTTTCACGCCAATACACGGCTGGGTAATTACATAGGTCATCTTTTAGCTATCCTGCCTTTCAAAGGATCTCGTCTCTTGACGAACGTTTTTCACAGTTCCGCTCTTTATGGATTACGGCTGCTGAGCCAGCCGACAAACCGGCACTCGCCAGGTGCCGATGTGGTAACGGCGACCACACGCGCATATCCTCATCAACATTCTCAAGTACACTGACTGGCTCCAACCTCTCTCCGCCTGCAATGCAACGCTTGCGCTTCATAGTGGCGAAGTTCTGCTTCAGCCTGTTTTAGTATAGAGGGTTGTACAGTCAATGTCAATCGCTACACAGCATCCCGGCGTCGCGTACACGACACAAAACATGCTTGACAAACCTCCATACGAATCGGTATAGTTGTTGCTAGTGGTCACAAATATTATAGCACGATCACACACAAGAAAAGGAGGACTCCGGGGTATGAATACTCAGCGTACCATAGAGCTTAGTATACTATGCCCAGGCAAGATGGAGTTCGCCGACCAGCTTATCTCCTCAATAGTGGCCGCACCACCACCATTCAATGTACCCGATCTTCTGGCCCAGGGGACGATTCTGCCCATTTTCAGGAGGGAACGGCTGCCCGTCGCTTGACGACGACCATCTCTCCGCACCGTGGGCAACGCAGACAGTTCCCACGGTTTTTTGTTGCCCTCAGCATCGCGAAAAAAGTAATCAACGTATTCAGCACACTAACCAGGAAACGAGGTATCAATACCCATGCTTACAGAGAAAGATGCTACCAAGCGCCGTGATTTAGGCGACGGACTTCTCGCGCGCTGGTCCAGCGCAGCCGACACTGAGAACATAGCGCACCTGATTGGGATGGTCTTCCGCGAAAAGGCCGAAGAGCCGGAGAACACGTACATGGCAAACAGCGTGCGACGAATGATGTGCGGTGACTATCCGCTGATGGGTCCCAATGACTACGCGGTGATAGAGGACACGCGCAAGGAGGGAAATCCTATCGTTGCGTGCACCTGCCTGTGGCGGCAGACGTGGGAATACGAAGGTATCCCATTCGAGATAGGGCGGCCTGAGTATGTCGCCACTGATCCAAATTATCGTCGCCGTGGACTCGTGCGGGTGCTGTTCGACATAGTACATCAGCGTAGCGCAAACGAGGGGCATCCGGTCACAGCCATCACCGGCATCCCCTACTTCTACCGCCAGTTCGGCTACGAGTACGCGCTGGACCTGGGTGGCAAGCGAACAACGTTTCTTACGCAGATAGCGGAGGCGAAGGATGGCGAGTCAGAGCCGTACACGCTGCGCGAGGCCACGCGCGAGGACATTCCCCTGATACAGGAGAGCTACAGGCGTCGCAGGACCAACAGCATTGTCTGGACGCGCATCCTCGATAGCTATTGGCGCTACGAGTTGGAAGCCTGGCGCATCCAGCCCGAATGGGGCAGGACATCGAACGTACAGATGATTGTAGACAGCACTGGCGTAGCGCAGGGCTACATGTTGCTGGCACCCACGCGTTGGGGCTCAAGTCTCGCCGTGTGGGGCTTCGAGTCCCTGCCCGGCGCGAATCTACGGGCCATGCTATCTCCGGTGTTGCGCGCGCTCAAAGCGTATGGCGAACAGATGCCCACATCGAAGCCTGACACCAAAGCATTCAACGCTATCACCTTTCACCTGGGGCGCTCCCATCCTGTCTACGACGCGCTCGGCGAGCTGGCCCAGGCGAAAGAAGAGCCATATGCCTGGTATGTACGCGTACCCGACCTGCCCGCGTTTCTCAGCCTTATCGCGCCTGTGCTGGAGAAGCGGCTGGCCGACTCCTACATGGCGGGATACACAGGTGAGATCAAGCTCGACTTCTATCGTAGAGGACTGCGCATGGTCTTTGACAAAGGACGGCTCACAACAGCAGAGAACTGGCAGGTTCCCATTTACGACTCCAACGCGGGCGGCGGATTTCCAGAACTCGTCTTCCTGCAGGTCGTCTTTGGGCATCGCAGCATCGACGAACTGCGCCACGCCTTCCCTGACGTGTGGGTAAGCGACGAAACGGGATACGCGCTTAATGTGCTCTTCCCAGCGCGAGAGTCATCCGTCCTGCCGCTATAGCGGGGAGAACGGAAAGCTACTTGCGCGGCACAATGTAGAGGTGCGAGAAAGCCACTTCGCAACCTTGCTCCTCTACATACAGCCCAACCTCGCCTGACTGGAGCGGGGACTTCGCGTGATCGATCGCAGGCTTACGAGAAACGCGCTTCCCATTGAGCGAGAAGGTAAACGCATTGCCGCTCGCACTGATCGTCACGATATTGTTTCTGCCATGACCAGTTACGAGTTGGTGAGCCGGGCCAGACGCAATCGGCGTCCACATCCCCGCGTCAAAGCGCGAAAAAGCGTACTGGCCGCCCCCAGTCGTAACGATCTCGAAGAGATAATAGTGTGACTGATCGCTGCTTGAACGAAACACTACGCCATAGTAATTCGCATTGCGCGCCGTAGCGCGCACTTCGGAGAGAGTTACGGTGAGGAGGAACTTACTAAAGTTGCAGTTATTGCACAGGGCGAGGGCCACTGTTTGCGGCGAATCGTTCAAAACGTGATAGCGACGTGTTACACTATCATAGAAGAACGTCTTACTCTGAGGCCACTCGTTTTGCATAGTCAGATAGTCGACTTGAGCCGGATCGGGCGTCGCAGTAGCCGTCGCCTGCGGCCCATTCCCATGCACAGGGCCTCTACTCGCCAGGCTGGTGATATAGCCCACAGTAAGTAACAGGCATAACAGCAGGCACGCAACAGCAATAAAGCGGCGCTTAGCAAAATTCGATGCCCAGACAGGTTTCACCTGAACAAGCGGATCTAAAGCGACAATGACGGGCTGAGAGTCGCTGAGCGCAGAACCGGAGTAGGTGCCCAGCACAGCCGCGCGTTTTCCACTCAGCGTCGTGGCCTGTGCCTTCTCAGCGGGAGCAACGGCCTGAGCGAACGCGACGCTGAACTCGCCCGCCGTCTGGAAGCGCTGCGCAGGCTCTTTCGCCAGCGCCTTATGCACCACGCGATCGAGGGCAGGCGAGATATCAGCGCGTATCAAAGCCAACGAAGGCGGAGGCTCATGCACATGCAACAGGGCCAGAGCAATCGACGTATCGGCGATAAATGGCAGGCGGTTAGCCAACAGAAAAAACAGCGTCACTCCAAGCGAATACACATCGGAGCGGCCATCGATGGCCTGTCCCAGCGCCTGCTCCGGTGAAATATAATCGGGGGTGCCCATCATCGCCTCAGAATTTTTCGCGGGCACCTGCTTTGCATCATCCGTGGTCAGGCGCGCAATGCCGAAGTCGGAGAGCATCACACGGCCATCGCCATCCAACAAGATATTGGCGGGCTTCACATCGCAATGAATACAGCCGTGGGTGTGCGCGTAATCAAGCGCGGAGGTGATCTGCTCAAGGAACCACTGCGCCTCAGCAAGGGAGATAGGACCATGTTTAGCCACATATTGAGAGAGCGTGCCACCGGGCATATAAGGCATAACGATGTAAGGGAGGCTATCCTGTTCGCCATAGGCATAGATCGGCAGAATGTTGGGATGGTCTAATTTGCTGGCCGCCTCCGCCTCGTGCAGGAAGCGCCGATAGAAGTCCCGCATCATCTTTTTGTTCATATTATCGCGTAGCAAAAAGACCTTTATAGCAACCTTGCGTGTAGGGTTTTGTTGTTGAGCAAGATATACCGCGCTCGATCCTCCATAGCCCAGCAGCCGCTCCAACGTACAAGAACCCAGCACCTTGCCGATGAGATGTTTTCCCCTGCTCATAGTAAAGCGGGCAACTCCTCTCTACATATTCGCTAAGAGAACCAGTGCAGAATATGACACACAACTGTTTACTATATAAACACGAGACCCGCTACAATTTTCATTATTGAGCACATTTAGCATCAACATTCATACGATCCTGACCCATCAATGGTTGCCTCCATACCCATATATGCTTCCATAGAGGCTGCAAGCGGCGGCTACCCCTGAGAAGAGGAGTACGCCGCCGCCTGATAAGGCATTGAAAACAGACAACAATTAGAGGGTGAACTTGCCATCGCGCATAATTTCGCGGCCATCCACCTCGATTGTGCAGGAGGTAGGGATAACATCTACGTGAATTTGCGCGTCCCAATCTGCGCCAGTAAACTCGGGATAGGGATTGCCAAAGGCAACATGCAGGCCCGGCATCTTCTCATCCTGCAAGAGATTGCCACTCAGCTTCGTCAGGCTCGTCAGCGTGCCGATGGCGAACTCGCCGGCGCGATTGCCATTGGGGACGGAGAACAGGTAGTCGCGGACCTCCTGGGCCAGCTCAGTATTCTCACTGGTCACGCTGGTTATGTAGCCATCCTTCACCGCGATCGCCAGCGGCTGCGACAGCACGCCATACTTCTCCGAGAAGTAGTCGCCGAGCACCTCGCAGACAAGCACGCCATCGACGGTCGCCGGTGCCGTAAAGACCTCGCCCTCGGGAAGATTGCCCCACTTGCCCTGCTCGTGATAGCGACCGTGGCAGGGAATCCACTTCCAATCGGGGTGGAACGTCGCGGTCACGTCGCTGCCCTTCGCAGAAGTCACGTGAATGGTCCGCGCGTTATGCACAAGCTCGTAGACCTCGTTTGTCAAGCGAAAGACCTCATTGTAATCGGCGCACATGCCCTCGGCCATCAGCGTCTCGTCGATACCGATCATATGACCGTGGCGCACCTTCAAATCCTGCACCAGGAAGGGCAGTAACGGAATACGGAAGGCAATCTCGCCTGGCTGCGCGGTAGCTATATAGTACGTCACCGTCGGGCGAGCGGCAATAAGATCCTCGCGCAAAGCGTTGGAGAAGGTCGTCAGCGGGCGCTCTCCATAGTGCTCAAGGAAGCGCACAGTGACATCGGCGTGCAGGGCCAGCGCCACGCTGGCGACTTCGCGAGCGATGCTCTCGCGATAATAATCCGTCAGAATAAAGACGCGATCCTGGGCGGTTACGCCCATGCAGCGAATGGCGTTCTCGGCCCCGAGCTGCACGCGTTCCGCGAAACTGAGGGATTGGAGATGCGGACCATCGGCAATAGAACTTTGTGTTGTTGCTGACATAACAAATGCTCCTTCATAACGTAGGTAATAGAGCGGCGTATCAGATTGGCTTAGAAGAAAAGTCCGTTCCCTGAAACTGAGACATTTAGGACACGCCCAAATGATGTTCAGTTCCTGCTTCACCCAGAGCAGTTTCACCCGTACCACTGTACGAGCCAGCGCTCCTCTGTCCACAGGCGTTTTGCGTGTCGATGGAACTCACCGCCACTCTTTTTATGTTTTGCGCGGCGTTGTAGTCGCGATCCTTTACCGCGCCGCAATCCAGGCAGATGAACACCCGATCTGCAAGCGTTAACGCCTCATTCCTCCACTGGCAATGACTACAGAGTTGCGATGAGGGAGAGAAGCGATCTATCACGACGAGGTGTACCCCGTACCACTGTGCCTTGTATTCAAGTTGCCGCCGTATCTCGCCAAAGTTGCTATCTGAGACCGCTTGAGCGAGACAATGGTTTTTGACCATGCCGACCACATGCAAGTCTTCAATGGCTACCAACGCGTGGTTTTTGCACAGGTAGCTTGTCAACTTGTGGCTGGCATCCTTACGGATAGTGGCAACATGGGCGTGCTGCTTTGCTAGTTTCGCAACCGTCTTGGCGCGGTTCTTGCTGCCTTTCTTGCGCCGTGACTTCTGCCGCTCTAAACGCTTCAACCGCTTGAGTGCGTGCTTCAACGGGCGTGGGTTCTCGAAGGGCGTCCCATCAGAGAGGGTTGCCAGTGTCTTTACCCCCAGGTCGACGCCGATAGCCGTGGTCGCGGTCTTCTGATCCGCCAGCCTGAGCCGAAGGCTAGAAGCGGCAGCTTCGTTGGCTGGCGGAATAAGGGTACAGACTGGCTGTTCCTGGCCCTCTTCTACCTGGATGCTGACAAACCAGCGCCCCGCCTGTTCCGAGACGGTGGCACTGAGTATCTTTGCATGCGTTGGGATATACCCGTGTTCATGCAAGCGGAGGCGTCCTAAACGTGGCAACTGCACACTTTCCTCAGAGACTTTGATACTACCGGTCAAGCGGAATGAACCGATGCCTTTGCTCTTCTTCTTAAACTTGGGGAAACCTACCTTCCCTTTCCACTTGCCTTGTTTTTTGAGCGTGGCACGACGGTAGAAGTTCTTGTACGCTCTCTCTAAATCACGTAGCGCCTCTTGCGGAGCGCACTTTGAGACTTCGTACATCCAGGGATAGTCCGTTTGTTTGAGCTTGTTGAGGTCTTTGTGCAAGTCAATAGCGGTCGGACGTTTGCCAGTGGCACGATACGCTTCTTGAGAGCGGGCTAATCCCCAATTGTAGGCGAAACGAGCAGCGCCAGCATGTTTCAAGCACGCGGTTCTTTGCTCGTTATTGAGGTCGAGCTCTGTTTTACAGCCCCGTACCACTTGCATACTCCTCTTCTTCTTTCATCGCGTGTTCTATGCACTTCACCTCATAGGGATAGAATGGCATAAACGTCACTACATGTCAACACTTTGCTTAGCTGTTAATATCCCTCTGCAACATGCGCCACACCACAGAACACGCGAGCGCCATTGGTTAGCGAGCGCGATGATATCTCAATATACGCTCAGGGCAGGGTGATGGTAACATGAGATATGTTCGCTACTACTTTTGGCTGATCGAAAAATGTAGAACTGGCCGCGCCTGGCTGTAGGTAAAGCATGTAGCGAGCGTGCATACTATGCTTATGCAGTAGGGATGGGGCTGGCCCCCATCCGGCTCGGCAAGCGCGATCAGGCACAGGAGCTGCGTTCTAGGGAAGCGGATGGAGGCAAGCCCCATCCCTACTGGAAGGCAACAGAAAGGACATTTTTATGACAAACTCACACCTGTACGATTCTATTCACGCCCAGCCGGAGGTGCTGCGCGAGCTTCTCACCAACTGGACAGGAGCGGAGCAGATAGCGGAGAGGCTGAAGGGAGCCAGGCGGGTGCTGCTTGCGGGCATAGGCACCAGTTTTCACGCGGCCATTGTTGGCGAATATCTATTGCGCCGCGCTGGGGCCGATGCCTGGGCGCTGCGCTCATTTGAATTTGTCACCTATCCACGCGCTCTGCAAGCAGAGGATGCCGTTATCGTCATCAGCCACAGGGGCAGCAAACTGCACGGCATCAAGGCATTAGAGCAAGCCACCGGCGCGCACGTCTTCACGGCGGGCATCACGGGGAAGGGCACAAAAATGCAGGGGGCCGATATAACCCTGCAAACGGTCGAGCAAGAGCTATCCTCAACGCACTCGATCAGCTATACGACAACGCTCACCCGTCTGGCACAGATCGCGTCACGCCTGGCGCGGCTAAACGGATTAGCGGAGCAAGGACAACATCTGGAGCAGGGACTCACCTCGATACCGACGCTGATGGAGGGCATCCTGGCACGCGAAGATAAGGTGCGCCAGGTGGCTCAGGAGGCGGTGCAACAGCAGAGGCGCATCTACTTCATGGGAGCGGGTCCCAACGCCGCCAGCGCCAGCGAGGGCGCGCTCAAAGCCAAGGAAGCTGCCTATGTAACAGCGGAGGGCTTCGAACTGGAGCAGGCCATTCATGGGCCGATGGTTGCCTTCGAAGAGCGCGATCTCCTGGTTCCCATCAGCGTCGGGGGCGCGGCACAACAGCGCGTAGGCGACTTTCTACGGGCGCTCAACGAGATCGGACCACGCGTCTGGTTGCTGGGGAGCGCGCCTGATGAGAAGACGGGGCAGCTTTTCCAACGCGCGGGCTGGTCGCGTTTCGCCCTGGCGGACGGCGCAGATATAGCGGAGGAGCTGACGCCACTCCTCGCCGCCGTACCAGTCCAGCTCCTGGCTGACTTCCTGGCAACGGCGCGTGGCACCGATGCCGATAGCTTCCGTAAGGACCAGGAGGCATATCGACGAGCGGGAGAGAGGTATTCCCTCTAGCTCGGCGGCGGCACAGAGAAATCCAGGCATGAGGGCTGGCGCGCAGCTAGTTTTTCTTGCTTTCAGAGTAGTGCCCGTTCTGTTGGGAGCGCGAGTGATGATTCAAACGAGGTTTCTCCTCGCCCTCCTTTTCAGGCAAGGGGGAAGCAGGAGGCTGCAGGGGTGCCCAGGTATTCATCACTTTCGCATTCACCTTTCTACGTCTGTAGAAGCGGCGGCTCATCTCAAATACGGCCCATACGAGAATGAGGGCAGCGACAAAAAACCCGATATACGTGATGAAGATTGGATGCATAAAAATAGTATCCTTTTCACTCGCCTGGTATAACCCTGGTCGGTGCTGTTATTGTAGTCTTCAGATAGAAAGGCGTCAAGTCTAAGGCAGGTCAGGAAGGGCAACTTGTAAATTGCCCTTCCTGACCTGCCTTAGACTTCTCTTGTTACAAGTGTCTCTTTTCTGCCTGGCTCAAATCTGCTGAACTTCGCCCAAGATACGAGCATTAGCCTTTCCTCGGTGAACTACAACATAGTGATCGTCCCATTGGCGTTGACGCGTATCTTGACCGGCGCGATCGCAGTGGGCGCGGGTCCCTGGATGACGCTGCCATTGGTGGGATTGAAGATGGCCCCGTGAGCCGGGCAGACGATCGTCTTTGTCGCGGGTTCGTAGTTTACTAATACGCCCTCGTGGGTGCAGGCGCGATCGTAGGCCACGAAATTGCCATTCGGCAGGCGAATGAGAAGGTCCTTGTTCCCGTTAAACGTTGCCGACGAATTGACGGGCATCGTCGTCTTCCCAATGGCGGTCTGATTTGCGGCGGGTTGTTTTGGCTGTGGCGCGTTCCCCTGCTTTGTCGCCGTCGTCTTCACTGCGGGTGTCTGGTTTGTTGCAGCGGTGCCGCGCCCAGGGTGACCGAGATTCAGCTTGACGCCAATCAGCGCGCCAGCCGCCACTACACCACCGGTAGCCAGCAAAGCGATCACTTTACGGCGATCCATCGTCTTGTTCTGCGAACGCCGGGCGGGTGGGCGACCATACGTACCGGCAGCGGGTCGCGACCACGCAGGCGCAGAGGCGTTCCACGGGTCCGACTCCAGACCGCGCAGGACCAGAGGCTCTGGAGCGGTGGGCGGGGCGGGCTGCTGCCATGC
>Ga0066793_10000725_pt1 | contig 13701 bp, 11 predicted proteins | sample PersoiDNA2013189_FD_83876 | JGI IMG/M metagenome (GOLD analysis project Ga0066793, IMG submission 83876) | Permafrost soil microbial communities from the Arctic, to analyse light accelerated degradation of dissolved organic matter (DOM) -... | ecosystem: Environmental > Terrestrial > Soil >...
CAATTATCTCGACCAGGCGATCGTCGGGGGACACCCCCGAGACGACCAGCCCCGCCTCCTCCATCTTGTGCCGCAGGGCGTTGTTGACCTCGTAGCGGTGTCGATGCCTCTCGTAGATGACCTCCTCGCCGTAGGCCTGCGCGGCCCGCGTGCCGGGGGTGATCTTGCAGGGATACAGGCCCAGTCGCATGGTGCCGCCCAGCCCGTCGATGTCCTTCTGGTGTGCCATCAGGTCTATCACGGGATAGCGGGTGTTGGGGTCGAACTCGGCCGAGTTCGCTCCCCGCAGGCCCGCGGCGTTTCTCGAGAACTCTATCACCGCGCACTGCAGACCAAGGCACAGCCCCAGGAACGGGATGTCATTCTCGCGGGCATACTGTATCGCGGCGATCTTCCCCTCGATTCCCCGCACGCCGAAGCCTCCCGGCACCAGCACTCCCTGCACGTCCTTGAGCGGCTCGGCGCACTTGCCCTCGGAAAGGTCGTCGGAGGCCACCCAGACAGGCTTGACCTTGACGCCGTGCTTGATCCCCGCCGCGTTCAGACTCTCCACGATGCTTATGTAGGCGTCGGGGAGGTCGACGTACTTGCCGACGATTGCCACGCGCACCTCGGTCTCGAGCTCCTTGATGCGGCGCACCAGCCCCTCCCACTCGGAGAGGTCGGGCGGATGGCCCGGCAAGCCCAGGTGCTTGACTATGTACTCGTCGAGTCCCTCCTCGTTGAGCATCAGCGGGACCTCGTAGATCGTCTTCGCGTTCAGCGCCGAGACGACGGCCTCGCGGTCGGTGTCGCAGAACAGCGCGATCTTGTCCTTGACGTCGCCGGTGAGCGGCCTGTCGGAGCGGCACACGATCGCGTCCGGCTGGATGCCTATGCTCTTGAGCTCCTTGACACTGTGCTGCGTCGGCTTGGTCTTGAGCTCCTGGGAGGTCTCGAGAAACGGGACCAGCGTCACGTGGATGTAGCATACGTTCTCAGGCCCCAGATCCTTTTTGAGCTGCCTGACGGCCTCGAGGAATGGAAGGCTCTCGATGTCGCCGACCGTCCCGCCGATCTCGCTTATGGCCACGTCGATGTCGCCGTCCTCGACCAGCGCCCGTATGCGGCGCTTTATCTCGTCGGTGATGTGCGGGATGACCTGCACCGTCGCGCCCAGGAACTCGCCCTTGCGCTCGCGGCCGATAATGGTGCCGTAGACCACGCCAGTCGTCACGTTGGACTCGCGCTGCATATTGATGTCAACGAAGCGCTCGTAGTGCCCCAGGTCCAGGTCGGTCTCGGTGCCGTCGTCCGTCACGAACACCTCGCCGTGCTGGAACGGGTTCATCGTTCCGGGGTCCACGTTGATGTAGGGATCGATCTTCTGCATGGCGACCTTGAGGCCGCGGGCCTTCAGTAGCAGTCCGAGGGACGCCGCCGTGATCCCCTTGCCCAGCGACGAGACCACCCCTCCGGTCACGAATATATGCTTTACGGGCATGCGATTACCTCCGGTCGCCTGCGTGCTTTAGTTATTATTTGCCCCCGCCTCGTCCTGTCCCTTTCTCCCGAGAAAGTCTATCCAGTTAAGCGCCCGGTTTGAAGAGATTGCCTTCGAAAACGAGTATTTTTCCGACAGAATGTTCAGTATCAGCATCAGTATGAGCACCCCCAGGCGCCACCAGAAGCCGGTCCCCAGCACCAGCCCCAGTCCGATCACGGCGCCGAGCACGTTGGAGCCGGCGTCCCCCAGCATGAACTTCTCCCGCAGATCGCCGGGGAAGAGGACCAGCGCGATCGCCGTTACAGAGAGCGCCGGCGTGAGGTAGAAGTACAGCGGGGCATATGCCAGCATGAAACCGCCACTAAGCGTCTCAAACCTCAGGGTCAGTCCCGCGCACAGTCCCAGCGCTGGAAAGAATACCTTGAGAGCGCGCCCCGGCCTCAGGTCGAGCAGGTTGAAGAAGTTGGCGGTCAGGGCGATCAGGGCCGCGTCCATGACCCAGGTGCCGTACACGCTCGGGGTGAGGTGGCTGTGGGCGTACAGCCACGGCTGCATGGCGACCAGGGCGACCACGAAACCCAGGAACGCCTTCACCAGCCCGGTGGTGAACCTGCCGTGCAACGCCTCCGAGAAATGGCCTTTGAAGCCGCGCGCGCCGGAGTCTCCGGCCACGTCGTCGATCAGCCCCAACAGGCAGAACCCCAGCACGATGATCAGCATGGAATCGATGCCGGCCCTGAGGCTGTGATATCTCACCATCATCAACTGCCCGTCGACGCCGAGGTTGCGCGTGGCGTAGTCCATCACCGGTATCCAGACCAGCAGGAAAGCGGGGGCGAAAACGATCCCCGCCGCGGTCGGCAGCTTTACCCCCCTGAAGTTTGTCCGCGAAAGCCTTTCACCGACCAGCGTCCCGCGAAGGAGCAACAGCATCAGGACACCGCAGACCAGGGATCCAAGGAAAACCCAGAGCGCTATCATCCACAAACCCCCATCCGGACCCCTCCTACTGCCGCTTCCTCTCCCCACCCTTGATCGCCCTGGAGGCCAGGGCGCGGGCTATGTCGGCGAACTGGCGGCCCCGGTGCACGAAGCCCGCGAAGTCGCGCCCGGTCTCGCCGTGGGACATCTCCGTGGGCACCTCCACGATGCGAAAACCCGCGCGGTGTGCGTCGAGAGTCATGGCCACCTCCACGCCGAAGCCCTCCCTGAACGGCGACACCGCGTCGAACACCGCCCTGGTCATGGCCCGCTGGCCGGAGATCGGCGAGCGCATCTCCAGCCCGGAGACCGCCTTGATGCCACCCCGGGCGAGACCCTGCGTCAGCCCGAACCCGCCCTTCTTCCCGGGCGGCGGAAAGGCCGCAATCGCCAGGTCGGCGTCGTTCGCCAGCACCGGCTGGAGTATCTTCTCCGCCTCCGCGGCATGCTCCCCCAGGTCGCCGTCTATCAACAGGAGCACTTCAAACTGGAGGCCCGCCAGGACGCGGTTGAGTGAGCAGCCCTTGCCCAGGTTCGACCCATTCACAACCACTTCCGCACCCGCGGCCGCCGCGCGAGTGGCAGAGGAGTCGGCGGAAGCGTCGTCTACGACCACCACCCGCTCGACGCCGTCCAGCTCTCGCAGCGCCGAGACAGTGTCGGCGATCACTCTCTCCTCGTTGTACGAAGGCACCACCGCGACGGCTTTCATACGTTCCAGGCTCACGGCGGAGGCAGCAACCGGGTGGCCGCCCTCCCGCTTCCGTAGTTGCCCGGCTTGCCGCCCAGGGACATGTCCAGCGCCACCTGCCCCGGCGAGGTGTTGACGTGGTCGACGGTCGCGATACCGTGCTTCTTGTAGAGGAGGAGCACGGAGTCCTCGGTGTCGCCTCCGGTGACGCCGATCACGGGGAAGGCTTTCGCCACAAAGGAGTCGACCAGTGGCCCGTCCGTCTTGTCCAGCGCAGCCAGCTCGACCGGCCCCAGCAGGACGGCTCCGTCCACGGGCGCGGCCAGCGTGCCGCGCAGGTGGATCACGCCCAGCTGTTGCAGTGTGGTCAGTATCCCGGTGTTGGACGCGGTCTGGAGCTGGTTGACTATCTCAGTGAAAACCCTTTTCTTGAGGTCCTGCGCCGGGGCCTGCATCTGGAAGAGGCTGGCGAGGTTGGCCACCACGTTGGCGTCGTTGAAGGCCGCGGAATTCGAGATGGTGATGGTGACCGGAACGGCCGCGCCCGCCATTACCAGGCCCTCGTTGATCTTGCCCAGCGTGCCCTGGTCGGGTGAGCCCAGAGTCAGGATCGCGTAGTTCTTACCAGGCAGCATGTTGGTCACCATGTACGGCCTGGACTCGTCGGCGTACCGGGTGTAGGCGTCTAGCTGGCTGTGGAGAGAGGAGTTGCTGGTCTTGATGTCCTTGAACTCGGCCTGCAGCGATCTGATCTGCGCCTTCTGTTCGGCGACCAGTCCCCGCTCGATCAGCGTTGTCCCCAGCAGCATCCCGATGCCCAGCGCCAGGAACACCGCCACGAGCGAGAAGACGTGATATCTCATATCGACCAACTGGCAACTCCTGACTTAGAAGAGGTTCTCCAGCTTCATCAGCCAGACCTGGAAGCGCATCGCCATCACGGAGATGAACTGCCTGGCGGGCTCGGACAACAGCACGATTATCACTATGGTCAACAGCGCGGCGGCCGCCATCAGGGCCAGCTGCCACGCCTTCACGCGGCTGTTGTAGAGCTCGCTCACTCCCTTGGCGTCTATCAGCGCCGCCCCCAGCCTGAGCCTGACCAGAAAGGTGCTCGCCATCCCCTTTCTGTCCTTGTCCAGGAACTCGATGAGGTTGTTGTGGCCTCCCACCAGCACGACCATCTCGGCGCCCTTCTCGTAGGCGATCAGCATCGCGACGTCCTCGCTGGTCCCGGGGTAGTGGAACACCACGCTCTGAAGTCCGAGCTCGTCCAGGCGCACCTTGCCAGGGGCGCGTCCGTCGGTGTAGCCGTGGACGACCAGCTCCGCGCGTCCCTTGAGTGCCTCGTCGGTGACGCTGTCCATGTCGCCGACGATCATTACCGGCTTGTATCCCATCTCCAGCAGCGCGTCCGCGCCGCCGTCGACCCCCACCATGATCGGCTTCATCTCCCTGACGTACGAGCGCAGCGCTGTGAGGTCCCTCTTGTAGTCGTGGCCTCTGACCACGATAAGGGCGTGGCGGCCCTTGAACTTCGTCGTTATATAGGGAAGCTCGACGCTCTCCAGCAGTATCTCTTTCTCGGCCTCCAGGAGTTCCATGGTGTTGGCGGCGAAGTCGCCCAGGTGCTTTCCCAGCCGCTTTTTGCTCTCCTCGATGCGCCACTCGATCTCCTCGAGGGTCAGCAGCTTGCCGCGCACGACCTCGAGCCCGCCCCGCATCACCCTGTCACCGACGACCGAGATCCTGTCGCCCTCGTGCACCCTCTCGAAGATCCCCTGGCCGACCTCGTCCAGCACGGTCATGCCGGAGGCCACCATCATGAGGGGACCGAGGTTGGGGTAGTTGCCCGTGACCGAACATGCGGCGTTCACCACGCAGCACGGTTTCCTCTCGATGAGCGATTCCGCCGAGACCTGGTCGATGTCGCTGTGGTCAATTATCGCCACCTCGCCCTCGCGGAGGCGCTTGACGAGGTTCTTTGTTCTCTTGTCCAGCCTGGCAACAGCCGTTTCGGCTTCGGGGGTCTCTGTTTCGACCACCGGTGCGAAAGGCTTCATCCGATCACCTACTTTGTCAGCATAAGATTCTATCTCACAACGGCTCGCGCCGTTCTAAGCATCCTTCCTCTTTTTCACGCGTGCCGCTCGCTTGAGGATATCGGCCGCGTGATCGGCGGTGACCTTGCGCCCGCTGGAGTCTCCCAGCATCCGGCACATCTCGGACAGTAGCGCGTCGCCGGACAGGAGCTGGACACTGGTGCGGGCGACGCCGGCCTTGTCGGTCTTATAGACGCCGTACTGCCAGTCCGCGAAGCTTGCTATCTGCGGCAGGTGGGTCACGCAGAAGACCTGGTGATAGCGAGTCAACTCGAACAGCCTCTCGCCGATAACGGCGGCGGTCTCTCCTCCGATCCCGGCGTCGACCTCGTCGAACACCAGCACCGGCAGGCGGTCCGCGTCCGCCAGAACGATCTTGAGCGCCAGCATTACCCTGGACATCTCGCCACCCGACGCTATCTTCCTCAAGGGCCTTTGCGGCTCTGACGCCGCGGGGCTGAAGAGGAACTCGACCTCGTCGGTGCCCGCGGTACCGAGGCTTTCGGCGTCCCTGGCGCCGACCTCGACGCCGAATGTCGCACTGGAAAGCTCCAAACCCTTCATCTGCCTGTTCATGGCCTCGACCAGCGACTTCGCGGCCCCCTCGCGTCCCTGGGAGAGCACGGCAGCGATCTCCGCTGCCTGCTTGCCTGCCTGCTCGATCTCAGAGGCGATCACCAGAGCCCGCGCGGCCACCGTTCCGATCTCATCCAGGCGCAGGGCGGCCTGATCACGATACTCCAGGGCGGCCTGGATGCTACCGCCGTACTTCCGGCACAGCTCGCGAAGGAGGCTCAGCCGCGTCTCCACCTCCTCGAGCAGAGCCGGGTCCGTGGGAAGCGACTCCCTGTACGCCGTCACCTCGGCCGCGATGTCTGCTGCTTCGATCCCCAGGGAATCCAGCCGCGCCGAGAGCGCGGCCAGGGAAGCGTCACGCGAGGCCATCGACATGAGGTCCCCGGACGCTTTCGCCAGCATGTCGCCCGCTGTGAATGTCGCCCGCTCGTCACCACGCAGGGCCGCCTCGACCCTCGAGGCGAGCTCCCACAGCTCGGTGGAGTGCCTGAGCCTCACCGCGCTCTCCTCCAGCACTTCAATCTCGTCGGGCTGTGGCGCGGCGTCATCGATCTGCTCGATCTCGTGCGCCAGGAGCTGTGACTCCCTTGCCAGGCCTTCTCCGGTCAGGTGGCCATCGGCCGCCGCGCGCTCGGCCTCCAGCGAACGCAGGGTCGCATAGGCGAACCTGTACTCGTCGAGCCTGGCCAGATGCTCTCCTCCCGCGAACCTGTCCAGGTATCCGATGTGGGTTGATTGCTTCAACAGCGCCTGGTGGGAGTTCTGCCCGTGCACCTCCAGCAAGGCGTCCCCGACAGCCGCAAGGGCGGAGACAGGGCACAGACGGCCGTTTATCGCGCACCTCCCCTTGCCTGTCCTGGGCAGGCGGCGCGAGAGAACGAGCTCGGCCTCGTCATCCTCGATGTATCCCAGGGTCGCAAGCGCCGCTCGCGCCGCTGGCGACCCGCCGAGGTCAAAGCTCGCCTCGAGCACCGCTTCCTCGGCCCCAGTGCGGACCGCGCTCCCGTCCGCGCGGTCTCCCAGCAGCAGGCCGATCGCGCCGACGAGCACCGTCTTGCCCGCGCCGGTCTCCCCGGTCAGCACGTTCAGGCCGCTACGGAACTCGACCTCGACACCCTCCACGAGCGCGAGGTCCGAGACCTTTAGGTAAGAGAGCAAATAGCCTCCATCAAGTCGGCTCCTCGTAGACAGGAGGGCTCATGAACTTGCGTCTGACGGTTCCGTAAAAAGAGTTTCCGGGAAGCTCGATTATCTTCACCGAGCCTGCAAGCGCGGCGAACTCGAGGCTCGAGGAGAACGGGACCTCGACGTCGAGCCTACCGTCCACGCTCAGCGAGAGACGCTCGGGCTCGCCCTCGACAGCCACCGTCACCCTATCCGACGCGTTTAACACCATGGGTCTGGAGAAGAGCATGTGGGCGCAGATCGGCGTCAGCAGCAGGCAGCGCACGTCCGGGGTCACGATCGGCCCGCCCGCGGACAAAGAGTAGGCGGTCGACCCGGTAGAGCTCGAGAATATCAGCCCGTCCCCGGAGTACCGCATGAAGAACTCGCCGTTCACGTAGGTGGACAGGTGTATCAGGCGTTCCCGCACCAGCTTCCCGATGACGATCTCGTTGAGGGCCCTGAAGGAGGTCTCATCGCCTGAGGACCTCATGATGCATCCGACCGGCATGCGCTCGCTCACCAGGTAGCGGCCATCAAAGATCTCGGCGAGCGCTTCCTCGGCCTGGTCGGCCTCGGCCGCGGTCAGAAAACCCATCTTGCCGATGTTGATCCCCGCCAGGGGCACCCCCGTGTCCCATAGCATATCGGCTGCATGCAGCATCGTCCCGTCCCCACCGAGCACCACCGCCAGGCTCATCTCCCTGGCCCGGTCCACCGGTATGGTGTTTATCTCGAGCCCGAGCGTGGACGCGTCCTCCTCGAAGAGGAAACTACCCGCCCCCCGGCCGTCGAGCCAGCGCGCGACCCGCAGGACGAAGTCGCGTATGTCCGGCTTGCGCACGTGCGGGATGATGAGCACCCGCTCGAACTTATCACCTGTGTCAGCCATCGCTCGCAGACCTCCAGCCTCAGATCGCTCCCGCCCGTCGCACCGCCTCGGCGATGTCGCCCGGGCCGGCCCTCTTGCCCGTCCCTCTATCGATAAGCATAAAGAACTCCACGTTGCCTTTGGGCCCCTTCAGGCGCGACGGCGCCACGCCCCTCAACGAGAACCCCTTTTCACTCAGCCATGCGGCCAGGCCGTTCAGCACCTCCAGGTGGATAGCGCGGTCGCGCACGACTCCCTTGGGCGCTTTGCCCATGCCCGCCTCGAACTGCGGCTTGACCAGCGCCAGTATGACCCCGTCGGCCGCAAGGACCCGCCAGACCGGTTCGAGCACCTTCCTCAGAGAGATGAACGAGACGTCTATCACGGTGAGTTCGGGCCTCCCGGGGAGCTCCACCTTCTCGATGTCCCTCGCGTTCACTCCCTCGAGAACGGTCACGCGCGCTTCCTCTCTAAGTCTCGCGTGGAGCTGTCCCTTGCCTACGTCCACGGCGATGACGCTCGACGCTCCCGCCTGGAGCAGACAGTCAGTGAAGCCGCCCGTGGAGGAGCCGACGTCGAGCGCCGCCCTCCCGGAGACTTCCAGGCCCAGGTCCTCGAGCGCGCCCGCGAGCTTGATGCCGCCGCGTGAGACGAACGGGCAGGCCTTGTCCAGGAGCTTGATGTCCTCGGCGCCGGTAACCTGGGTGCCGGGCTTGACGTCCGTCCGCCCGTCGACTGAGACCAGGCCCTCCATCACCGCCGCCTGCGCCCTGGTGCGGCTGTCGAAATAGCCGGCCTCGTGCAGGTGCGCGTCGAGTCTCTTCTTCACTGGATCCCGAGAATAGCGAGCACTTCATCCACGACGCACGCCGGGGTCAGCCCCACCTGCTCCAGCAACGCGGCGGTCGGCCCGTGCTGGACGAAGCTGTCGGGCAATCCTTTGACAAGGACCGGGGGCGAGGCCGCCAGCGGTGCGAGCGCCTCTTCGATGGCGCTCCCGTAACCCCCGCACCTCACGTTGTCCTCCAGCGTGACGATGAGTCTGGCGCCCTGCGCCAGCCCGCGCACGAACTCCTCGTCGACAGGCTTGGCGAACCGCGCGTTCACCACCCCGGCGCTGACCCCGCGCTTTTCCAGCTCCGCCGCCGCGGCGAGCGCGAGCGGCACCATGTCTCCGAGAGCGAGCAGCATTACGTCTCCCTCGGAGACGACCTCTCCTCTGCCGCTGCGGATATCCTCGACGCCCACTCCTTCGATGTCCGGCGCCTCGCCCCGGGGGAACCGTATTGCCGCCGGCGATCCCAGCTCCACTGCATAACGCAGCATGGTCGAGAGTTCGCTCGCACAACCCGGCGCCATCACGGTGATGTTGGGGATCATGCGCAGGTAGGTGACGTCGTAGTAGCCGTGATGGGTCGAGCCGTCCTGGCCCACCAGGCCTGCCCTGTCAATTGCAAAGACCACCGGCAGGTTATGAAGGCAGACGTCGTGCGATATCTGGTCGACCGCGCGCTGCAGGAACGTCGAGTATATGGCGACGACCGGCTGAAGCCCGCCCAGCGCGAGGCCGGCCGCCAGGTTCACCCCCAGCTGTTCGGCGATGCCCACGTCGAAGAACCTGTCCGGGAACCGCTTGCTGAAGGCGTCGAGCCCGGTCCCCAGCTTCATGGCGGCGGTGATGGCGACCATTTTCGGCCGCTCGCGCCCCAGCGTCATCATCTCCTGCGCGAATACGTCCGTGTACGACCTGACGCCTGCTTTCTGCGAGATCTTGCCGCTCCCCTTGTCGAAGGAGGACACGCCGTGGAACTCGTCCGGGCGACGCTCGGCAGGGGCATAACCCCGGCCCTTGACCGTCACCGCGTGTATGAGCACGGGTCCCTCGATGTCGCGCGCCTCGCGCACCGTCTCTTCGATCTCCTCTATGTCGTGCCCGTCGATGGGCCCGACGTACTTGAGGCCGAGCGACTCAAACATCATCCCGGGTACCAGCGCGTGCGTGATGCTGTCCTTGAACTGCGAGGCGAGTTTGATGATCCCGTCTCCCAGCCCGGGCATGGTCATGAGCACGTCTTCCAGCTCGTCCTTCAGGTGTGTGTACCCCGGCTTGATCCTCAGGCGCGAAAGGTAGGCGGCCAGGCCGCCGACGTTCTTGGATATGGACATCTCGTTGTCGTTGAGCACGATTATCAGGTTGGAATCAAGGTGGTGGCCCGCCAGGTTCATCGCCTCATAGGCGATCCCCGATGTCATGGAGCCATCGCCGATGACAGAGCACACGGCGTAGTCCTCGTGTGACAGGTCGCGCGCCAGAGAGAGGCCCAGCCCGTAGCTGATGGCCGACCCCGCGTGGCCGCTATCGATCGTGTCGTGCGGGCTCTCGGCGCGCCTGGGGAATCCCCCGATGCCTCCCATCTGCCTCAAGGAAGCGAACTCGTCCCGCCTGCCGGTGATGATCTTGTGCGCATAGGCCTGGTGCCCGACGTCCCAGATGATCTTGTCGCGCGGGGAATCCAGCGCGCGGTGTATCGCCAGGGCGAGCTCCACTGCTCCCAGGCTGGAGGCGAGGTGGCCCCCCGCAGTGCTGGTTGTGGTAATGATCAGCTCGCGTATCTCGGCGGCCAGTCTAAGCAACTCGTCATGGTTGAGGAGCCGCAGGTCGCGTGGAGAGTTGACGCAAGCGAGGATCGAACCCTGTTGTTTAAGATCTCCCAATGGTTCTCGGATCCGCTGTCTAGTCTTCGGGCCCTCTGGGACCCCCGGAGTGTCTCCATTGTACAGAACGTCTATCTCTTAGTACAGGTAACGGCCGGGGCGCGGCAGAGGCATTACAAGCGCGGTCCCTGTGCTAAAATAGGGCTATGGACCTACCGAGCAAGCACGTGCTCTATCTGGCAAAGCGGATAGGTGCCAGAGGCGCTGGGAGCGACGGCGAAGCAGCCGCCGCTTCTTACGTTCTGCGCACGTTGAGCGATCTCGACGTCGAGATCGACATCGAGACGTTCTCCTCCTGGAAGTCCGACCTCCACGGGCTGCTCATAATCTATGGCCTGGTGATAGCCTCCTACCTGATCTTCCGAGTGAGCTATACGGCCAGCCTGGCCATGTCGCTGCTGCTGTTCTTCATCTTCCAGATGGAAACCTACACCTGGGCGGTGCTCTCGCGGCTGCTGCCTCACTCGAGCGCGTCGAACGTGATCGGGAGGGTGGCGCCTTCGGGCAGCGCCAAGGAGAAAGTCCTGCTGGTGGCCAACTACGACAGCCCCAGGAGCTCCCCTCTGGGCCGGCCGCGGGTGGCCCGTTTCTTCCGCGTCTTCTACATCATCTCCTTCGCCTGCATCATCGCGATCATGCTCACCGGCATCTTCGGGGTCGGGGCGTCGCTGACCAAGATCAGCCGCAACACCATCAATCAGATCTGGCTGTATGCCGGGCCGTTCGCCGCGTTCCTGATCGTCATGTGCATCATCATCATGCTGGGCGAAGTGCGCGGCCGCTTCACCCCCGGCGCCAACGACAACGCCTCGGGAATCGGGGTGCTGCTCTCCGTGATGGTGTCTCTATCCGCGAACCCTCTGGAGAACACCGAGGTGTGGGGCCTCGCGGCCGGCCGCGGCTGCGCGGGAGCCAGAGGGATGATAGCTTTCCTTCATCGCCACAAGCACCTGCTTCACGGTGCTAGCATCATCAACCTCGACCACTGCGGCGTCGGCGATACCAGGATCGCGACCCGCGAGGGTGTGATGTTCGGCTTCAGGTGCTCCTGGCGCCTGAGGGGCATAGCGCAGGATGCGGCCCGCGGCACCAGCGGCATCGACCTGGGCAAGGGCAGGTGCCGGGTCAAGAAGAGCGACGGCATGGCCGCGATAGTGCGCGGCTACCGCGCCATCACCATCTGCGGACTGAAGGGCGGGACCTACCAGGGCTGGCGCAACGCCAACGATACGCTCGACACGCTGGACCGCGGGTCGCTCGACCGCGCCGTCAAGCTCGTCGGGCTCATGCTCGACACTATCGACGCGGGCCCGAAGAGAAAGGGGCCCAGGCGTCGTGGACGCGCCAGGCAGAAGGAGATCGAGGAGCTGATATCCCCGGACGGGGAAGGCGTCGCTCAGGAGCCTGCCGGGGATCTCTCCAAAGAGCCCTCCGAAGACTGAATCACTCGCCCACGATCTGGCAGATGATCTCCCTCGAGCGCGACTTGTTGTCGAAATCGATCACGACGATCTGCTGCCAGATGCCCAGCTCCAGCTTCGCCTCGTTGAAAGGCACCGTGAGCGAAGGGCCCAGCAGCGAGGCGCGGACGTGGGCATGGCCGTTGCCGTCGTGCCATCGCATGTTGTGGTGATACTCGCGGCCCGCCGGCGCGATCCTCTCGAACAGCTCGTCGATATCGTCGAGGAGCCCCGGCTCGAACTCGATGGTGGTGACCGACCCAGTGGCGCCGGACACGAAGACAGTGACGGTCCCAGCTCGCAGGCCCGTCCGCAGGACCGACTGCGAGACCTCGCCCGTCACGTCGAGCACCTGCGCGTTGCCGCGCGTCTCTATCTTGAAGCTCTCCCTGAAGACGGGCATCCGGTCCTCACATCGTGTAGAGCTCGTCGGCCGGCACCACGCGGAACCCCGTGGACTTGAGCGCCCCGACCGCCTGCTCCGCTTCCTCGACCCTGATGATGACGATGGCGTTGGCCGCCGATTTCTCCAGGAAACAGTAGAGGTACTCGATGTTCATCTCCTGCTCCACCAGCGGAGCCATGACCTTGGACAGGCCGCCCGGGGTGTCGTCGACCTCTACCGCCAGCACCGTGGTCTCCTTGACCGTGAAGCCTTTTGCCTTGAGGCTGTCGTGCGCCCGGTCCGGATCGTCGACTATAAGCCGCACCACCCCGAAGTCGCTGGTGTCGGCGACGCACATCGCCCTGATGTTGACCTCGGATTCCCCGAGGGCGCGGGTCAGGTCCAGCAGCCTTCCCGACTTGTTCTCCAGAAAAACTGAAATCTGCTTGACCGGCATCGCTACCCCCTATATCTCCCGGTTGTCTTTCACTCGAACGGCCTTGCCCTCGCTGCGGGCGATGCTCCTCGGCTCCATCAGCTTCACCTTCACGCCGATCCCCAGGTAGCTCTCTATCTCGTCGGTGATCACCTGCTGCAGCTCCTCCAGGGCCTTTATGCGGTCGGAGAAAATCTCCTCGGAGACCTCGACCTCGACCTCGAGCATGTCCAGGCCGCCAACGCGCTCCACGATGATCTGGTAGTGCGGCGAGATGCCCTCGATCTGCATCAGCACGGTCTCGATCTGCGACGGGAAGACGTTGACTCCTCTGATGATCAGCATGTCGTCGGAGCGACCCGAGACCCGCTTCATCCGCACGTGCGTGCGGCCGCAGGGGCACTGCGTGTCATCCAGGGTGGTGACGTCGCGCGTCATGTACCTGATGAGGGGCATCCCGAACTTGTTTATGGTGGTGAAGACGAGCTCGCCCTGCTGGCCGAACGGCAGCCGCTCGCCCGTGGTGGGGTCGATGGTCTCGGCCAGAAAAGCGTCCTCGAAGATGTGCAGCCCGTTCTTCTCTTCGCACTCGATGGAGACTCCCGGCCCCATGACCTCGGAGAGGCCGTAGATGTCGAAGGCGGAGAGGTTGAGCAGCCTCTCGATCTTGTCCCTCATATTGTCGCTCCAGGGCTCGGCCCCGAATATGCCGCTCTTCAGCCGAAGCTGCTTGAAGTCGACGTCCATCTCCTGCGCGGTCTCTGCCATAAACAGGGCGTACGATGGAGTGCAGCACAGCACTGTTGTTCCCAGGTCGGCCATCATCCTGATCTG
>Ga0066793_10000727_pt1 | contig 13686 bp, 18 predicted proteins | sample PersoiDNA2013189_FD_83876 | JGI IMG/M metagenome (GOLD analysis project Ga0066793, IMG submission 83876) | Permafrost soil microbial communities from the Arctic, to analyse light accelerated degradation of dissolved organic matter (DOM) -... | ecosystem: Environmental > Terrestrial > Soil >...
TGCACGGTCACGCCTTGACGTGCCTCTCACTGGATATACAGCGCGCTTGAACTCGGATCGGGAGCAGGCTGCTTGGGTGCTCGATATCCTTGAGGCCAACCGACGACTGGCTCAAGAGGCTGGTTGACCCCGTGACGGGATATTTGCATCCCACAGGCGTAACTCCGCCCGCCGCCAGCCCGATCGGGGCTCGTGGCCAGCTCGGATCCACCTGCCAGCTCCTCTCCAGTCCCCAGATCCCGATTCAAGCGGCGCTGGCCGGGCTTTGTGCGCACCACACCGGCGTCAGCTTGCTCGGCCGGCGGCGCGGACGGTAACTTTGGCGACCTTCCAACGCTTAACGTTTGCTTACGCGCGCTACTGCGCGGTGACGCTCAGGTTCGGTCCGCGCTCCTAACCCCCGCTCCACGTGCTGACTGCGCTCCTAACCTGGCCATCTGAGGCGAGCTCGCTTGGGCCTTGTCTGCCCCTAGGCACTAATCCGACGGATGAGGCTCGAGAAAAAGCTTCGACGTTCCGGCGATTGCGACCACGATGACCTAAGTGACGCGCTCGCGCTAGGCTTGCCACCTCCCATGTGCCGCCGATCAGAGCCCCGCAAGAGCAGTCGCGCGCCTTTATGAATGAGAGCAATTGACAGCGGGCATCCGTTATTGCCCGAAAGGCATCCGATGAAAGCCAATGTAAGCGGCGAGTCCGATCACCGCTGGGCCCACAAACTTCGCGATCACGGTCAACAGATCGGCATTTTGACTAAGCCATGAGAGCCATGGGGCAACGGCGCCGAGCGCCTTGAGGGAATCTGGTGAGATCGTGGCGATGAGAGCCCCGAGGAAGATCCCGAATAGCGCAAGCGGGAGCATCCATCGCTGCGGCTTGAGCACAACCGCGAACTCCGCGCGTGGCGCCGTTATGTGGTCAGGCTTGTCTTCCGTGTCCTCAATGACGAGGGTCCCCCACTCCTCATAGTTGACTCGAGCGCAGCTGACGATGATGTTCGCGTCGATTACCCGTCCAACGTTCGTGATCAGGGGGTCGCTAACCTGCAGTGACGCGGCCGAAGCATTCGGCTTCAGTGTGGGTGGCGGCATGGCCTTCGTCTCCGGTAGTACGAACTGGAGCGCCAGCTTGTAGGTCCTTCCGGCCACCAACCGGAGGGCGTACTGCCCTTTCTCATACCCAAGCAGGTCCAGCTTCTCTTCCTTCTTCGACTCCTGTCCCCTCTTTGCCTTCTCTACCCGCTCTCCTTGCTCCCGCTCCTCTTCCTTCACTTTGGACGCCACCCTCATCGAAGAGACGCGAAACAAAGTGCAGTCGTTCAGTGACACGCTCTTCGTCAGCCGCTCGCCGAGCACGCCCCAGCTCTGCCCCACATTGCCCTCCGCCGAGGACCCCGCGAAGTCCCTCGCTGGAAACACGTAGTAGGCCTCCCTTGGGTTCTCCTTCGGGTCTTGGGGTCGGGGACGATATACACCGGCTTGTCCTCGGACCCAGAGGCTCCACTCGTCGAACTGTCCGTTGTTGGAATCGACATCAGCCGAGACGAAGGCATCCAGGTCAAAAACGAACGCCAGTCGCGTGTCGGGCCCGGCACCTGCCAGGATCCCGCTCGGAGCAAAGCTCGGAGAGGAACCGAACCTCAGTGGAATGAAGTCGAATTCCTTAGCCTCTGGCGTGCCATCACAGAAGACCATTAGGACTCGCTTGTCCCTTAGCGCACCCTCGGCCAGGAGGTCTGGATGGATCCAGCGCTTTCTGTAGGTGAAACGTACTGGCATCGTCGCCGGGTAGCAGAAGCAGTTGAGCAGGTCGCGTTTATATCCCGGACGTCCTGAAGGTGCGGACGTGGCGACAACGATCAGCGACGCCCGGTCAGCCATATGGGTTCCGAAAGTCACGTTCCGCAGCGAGCTCGATCCGCACCGCAGCGTCAAGACCATAGGCGAAGAGCATCAGTGGGGAAAGAGGTACGGCGTTCACGGCGAACCTGTCGCCGAGAAGTTGTCGGAGGGCGAGGGTTTCTGCTGTGCCGAATTCGCCGATCAGCTGTCGATCGGTCCGATAACGCCCGTTGACGTAAGCGCACCGGGTACCCCATTCCCATCCGAAGAGCTGCCAGTTGGCCGCCCGATACGAGGTCCCAGCGAATCCGATATTCGGGTTGACGTAAGTGAGCAAAAGCTTGATGCCGGGCCGCGACTTGCGCAGCCAGTCGACAACACGCGCCAACAAGTATGAGATGCAGTCGCGCGGCGCCCAATCGAAGGAGAGGACGCGAGACACGACGAGCACGGCGGCGCTCTCAACGGTCGCAGGTAGCTGTGGCGCAACGTGGCCAAGGTCGAATTCAGACACCGTGACGAGCGTCGAGAGACGCGCATCCCGGGCCGTGAAGAGCCCGAAACTGTCCCCGTTTCGTGGCGATGCGATGTAGTGGCAGGCTCGATGCACGATCGCCGCAGTCTCGGAATCTACGCGGGCGAACTCGAGTTCTTTCGGGGTGGTCGCCGGGTGGGCCGGACTCTCCACCGACAAAGGCAACGTTGCCCTCGCGTCCGTCGCTTCCTGGACGAGCCTGTCCAGCATCTCTTGAACGGTCGGATCATCGGCCGAGTAATCCGGCGTTATCAGCGACGGCAGGTGGAGCAGGAATCGCAGCTCAAGGTTCCGCGCACTAATGTCACCACGTCGAGCCGAGCCGACGATTTCGGCCTTGTTGCGGGCACCTGCCGCCAGGAGTGCTTGCGCAGCGACCAGGCGGGCGCTGTTGCTCTCGACTTCGACCGTAGGGGAGCCACGAGCACGCCCCCCCCGCGAACTCACGCGTTTCAGTCTAGACCTGAAATGATCGTTGACCCCCACACCCACCGCGCCTCCGCACCGCATCCCGATTGCGGAGAAGCGCGGACGCTACACCTTAACAAAGTAGACCGGAACGGCCACCATGAGCCAGACGACAACCTGCAATACGACTACGAGCAGCGCTTGCTCTCGAGTGCGTGGCAGCCACCTGACCGCGAAGAACGCTATGAGCGGTATCTGTCCAGCCATCAGAAGCTGCGAAAGACGAAGTGCCCGGTTCTGTTGGTCGGCCTCTCGGAAGAACGCCACCTCGCCAAGGACCAAGCTGAGGCTGGCTAATGATATCGCCAGTGGTATCAGTGCGCTCGGCCGCTTCAGTGTTGAGAAGCTCATGTGTATACCTCCCGTAGGAAAGAGTGCCGGCTGCAAGAGCTCCGGGTGCAGATGTGCGTCAAACGCGCCACGGGCGATATCGAGCGCCAGTAACAGGGTCAGCGGCCGCGTCTCAAGGAGATCTTCTAGCTCCTCGCCGTAACGTCGTCGCCACGTCGCTGGATACAAGCTCAGTAGGATGCCAGTCCTCATCGCGTTGCCAGGCGACGCGTTGCGGTTGTTGTCACTTTCCGAAGGATCTCGACCGCATCAGCAAGTGCCCTTGATCCTGACGCCGTGAGGCGGTAAGGCCGTCTCGGACCTTCAGCTTCGGTGGCGACGATGTAGCCGGCTGCCTCGAGGCGGGCGATCGCGCCGTACAGGCTGCCCGGTCCGAGTCGCCTTCCGCTCAGGCGCACGATGTCCTGTTGAATCGCATATCCATGCTTAGTCCCGTCGGCAAGGCTCGTGAGAATGAGCAAGGCCTCGGAAGAGAGCTTGACCTTCGGCGCCATTTCGATGCAACATTACTACGCGTCGCGTAGTATGTCAAGTGAGGTCGGGGCCGCAAGGCGTGGTTACCCGGCGGTGCGTGCGTGGGTGAACGAGGGACCCTTCAGTTGGTCACGAAAGTGCCATCTGTGAGCGATACGCCTGCCAACGCGCGCCCGCGGTCGGTAGACATGATCACAAGCCACGGGTCGCTCTAGCAGGCATGTCGAGTGGTCCAATGTTCTCGATCCGGAACGTACCTTTCTCGATGTGGATGTAGACGTTCACACATGCGTATTGTGGGAACTTTGGTGGACCCAGCCATACACAACTCGAACACCTTTGAATTCGGTGGACGGCGCCTCCGGTTAGGTTTGAACGGCAGCGGCGCCTCGGACCAAGCGCTCGACGCGATCCGCCGTTTCGTGGCTGAGCGTGGCACCTTGCCTACGGCTGCGTCGTGGACCCATGCATGTATGAGCCCGTCCGAGAAGACGATCCGACGTCGCTTCGGCAGCTTTAAGGCGGCCGTCAAATCGGCCGGCATCGACCTTTGTTGGCGCGGCTTTACCGGCATGACCAAAGACCATGTGCCTACGCTGTTGCCAGAGGTGCACCGTCACGCGTTGAAGTGCCTCTGACTGGATATACAGCCACGGCGCAAATCGGGACCCTGTTCCGCCAGCCGCAGCCGCCCACGACGCTGCCACAGCCGAGGCGCTCGCGCCTACAACCTGACCCTTCTATGCGGCAGAGGGCGTCTCGCAAGGCCCGCCCTCCTTGTTTCTCGGAACCTTCTCGGTCGCGGAAGCGTCTAATTGGTGTGATCGGCACAGCCTCGCTCGACGATCCCGGGTTGGTCCGGGCCGCGATGGCGGGAGACGAGCTGGCGTTCGACGCGCTCGTCGGCCCGCTCATCCCGCACGCGTACCGGCTGGCGGCCGTGTTCCTTCGCGACCCGGGCGAGGCCGAGGATGCCGTGCAGGAAGCGTGCCTGAAAGCGTGGCGAAGCTTGGACCGGCTGCGCCGTGACACGGCGGTGCGGGCCTGGTTTTTGACCATCGTCGCCAACCAGTGCCGCAGCATGCGGCGCGCTCGGTGGTGGTCGGTTGTCAGACGGGCCACGGTCGAGCGATCCGAGCCGCCGCTGATGGAAGGGCAGGAGGACCGCATGGACCTCGACCGCGAGGTCTCCCGGCTCCCCGACACCGACCGGGCGGTGCTCTTCCTCTTCTTCTATCTGGACCTGCCGCTGGCCGAGGTCGCCCGAATCCTGAAGATCTCGCCGCAGGCCGCGAAGTCGCGCGTTCATCGAGCCGTGACGAGAATGCGCCTGGACATGGTGGAGGTGTCGAAGTGAGCAACCCGACGCGCGACCGCATCGCTGCGACTTTCGACCGCGAGCTTGAGGCGTCGCCCGTGCCGGCCGGCCTGAGAAGCCGGGCGGTGCACGCCGCGGTGGCCGCGGCGCGACAGCAGCAGGGCCAGCCTCCGCGGGTCCTGGCTCTCCTGGCCGCGGTGCTGGCCATTGCAGTCATCGCCACGCTCGTGATCGGTTCGCACGTCCTCCGGTCGAGCGTTCCCACAAGACCGTCCCCTCCTAGCTCGCCGCCCGCCCCTCGCTCGGACGCGAGCCTGGTATTCGATCAGGCCCACGGAGACCTGGTCCTGTTCGGTGGACAGGCTGGTTATGGCGGAAAGGTCGGACAGGCGTCGGACAACGACACCTGGACCTGGGACGGCAAGAGCTGGACGCTGCACCACTCAGCGTCGGCGCCGCCGGCACGAATCAGCCAGGTGATGGCCTATGACACGGCGCATCACGACGTCGTGCTCTTTGGGGGAACCACGCTGACGGCCACCCCGGCGCGGGGAGGGCCGGCTTACCTGAACGACACCTGGACCTGGAACGGCTCAACTTGGAAGGAGCAGCATCCGGCGCACGAACCGACGTTCGACTTCTCGTGGCCAGCGACGATGGCGTTCGATCCGGTTTCCCGAACCGTCCTCCTGTTCGGCTTTACGAAGTCCACGTCCGGGAACCTGACCAACATGCGATCGGAGACGTGGTCATGGGGCGGTGCTGACTGGGCGCAGCTGTCGCCGTCGAGCAGCCCGCAAGGGACTGGCGCCATGGTCGGGGGCGGCACGAGCCTCCTCCTGATCGCCGGCCAGATCTGGCGTTGGGACGGGAGCAACTGGATCGGCGTCGGACCGCTGCACAACGATGCCACGGGGTTGGGCTCGGCCGCGTACGACCCGCAGGGCGGACAGATCGTGTCCCTGGACGGCGGAGACACCTGGACGTGGGACGGGTCGGCCTGGACCCGGCAGCATCCGCAGGCACAACCGCAAACAGCCGGGTACATGGCGTACTTCGCACCTCTGCACGAGGTCATCTCGTGGGGCGACCTTTGGGGCAACACGAACAACGACATGTGGGCCTGGGACGGATCGACCTGGAACCTCGTGCAGCGAGGCACGGTCGCGTACGCATCCCCGGCGGGCCAGCTCGGGCCAGCCGCTCCTGCGGCGGCCGCGGCCTACATTCGCCAGAACGTGACCAACACGTCGCCCGTGCTACTGCCAACATGGCTGCCGGTGACGATGGATGCGACGGCCGACCTCACCGCCGACTTCTTCAACGTGGACTACCGAAGTGACCAGCGCGACAAGACGATCACTTTCGGAATCGTGGTCGCCAATCCGCCGCCGGGCGGGCCGGGTTCGAGCGACAAGCGTGTCAAGTTCAGGAATGCTGTCGCGCTGAAGTACGCCCCGGCCGGGTATGCCGAGTACTTCGTCTACGACACGAGCTCTCCGACCAGCGCTCGCTGGTTGATGTGGATCGAACCCGGCACGATGTCGAATCCGCAGGTGGCTGGACCCGGAGTCCCGTACTTCCTGAGCGCGACCGGATTGACCGACGCTGAGTTCTGGCAGGTCGCAAACTCCTTGACGTGAGGATCGCCGACCTCAACTGGATGCAGGCCAAGGAATACCTCCGACGTGAACGACCGGATCGTCCTCCCGCTCGGTTCGACCGAGCAGCACGCCTTGTGGGGCACACTTATTCGTCCCTCCCCTAGGCTTGTGCATCTGAGGTGCGCAGTAGCGCCGTCGCGCCAACTACGAGCCGCGATCCCGGCCATTATCAACTGGCACCACCCGCCCGAAGTTGGTTGGCAACGACTTGAGGCTTGCGGCTGAGAAGCTCGCACCGCTACTGTCGCCCCTCGTGCTCTTCGCGTCCATCTATTCATTGGTGCCGCTTGCTGGTCGGGTCTCGCCATCCTCTGCGCCCAATCGAACACTGAGCGTGACCTCGAACTCCTGGCTCTCCGGCACGAAGTCGTCATCCTGAGCCGGCAGGTCAAGCGGCCAGAACTGCTGCCCACTGACCGCCTCATCCTCACCGCCCTGGGCCGACTTCTGCCTGCCGGTCGGCTGCTATTCTCGCCAGCCACCTTGCTGCGTTGGCATCGGGCGCTGGGCCGTCTTCCAGCGGCGCCCGGGGCGAGGTCGACCACTCATTCCAGATGAGGTTCGCGATCTGATCCTTCGCCTGGCCCGCGAGAACCCGCGCTGGGGTGATCGCCGTATTCAAGGTGAGCTGCTCAAGCTTGGCCATCGGGTCTCCGCGACCACGATCCGCAGCTTGCTCAGGCGGCACGGCGTCCCGCCCACACCACGCCGCGGTGGACCAACCTGGAGCCAGTTCAGTGGCGCCTTTCAATACGTCGCCCTGTAGGGCAATCGTCGTGATCGTGATACACATTTCTCTCGGGCGGCAGCTCAGGTTCGACGGTGTGGTAGGGCAACACCTTTGCCATGTTTGATCCTCCAACCAGAATCCGGTTGTTGTCATTTCTCGGTTAACTCAGGCCGGCTCGCAACCTCCGCGCTACCAAGGAGTATCTGGCCATTGTTGGGAGCTGCCTGCTTGCAACCCCTGATCTATCGCCGACCAATGACTGGGCGAGCTGTATGCACGGCGCGCCCAGTCCTGAGAGGTAAGTAGCGCGTTCATGGTTCAGAACAGCAGGAGCCTGGATCAAACAGGCGCTCCAACAGATCTGCGTGGCTTGCGTCTAGATCGGACTGACGTTGCAGACGGCAAGCAGCACCCGCCACCATTGGTCTCCCCCTCGCAGCATGGCGACGTCTGCGCCGCCACGATCGGCAAACTGTTGGCAGTTTCTAAATGGACGGCTTCGCGACGCGTGCCGCTGAAGGCTGGGCGCCCTAGATCGGTGGAGCAGACGCCGGTATTCGGGAGTACCAGTTCCACTTTGCGTGCTCCCTCCGCGTCACCCGTCAACGCACAGGCGATCGAGCGCACCTGCTCGTAGCCGGTGAGCATTAGGAAAGTCGGCGCCCGACCGTAGCTCTTCATCCCCACGGTGTAGTAGCCCTTCTCGGGGTGTGCTAGCTCGGCCTCACCGTGGGGCGGTACAGTCCCGCAGCTATGGACGTTGGGGTCGATCAGCGGCGCCAACGAGATCGGCGCCTCGACGATCTCATCGAGCTTCAAGCGCAGCTCGCTCGTCAGCGAGAGGTCGGGGCGATAGCCGGTGGCGCAGACAATCTCGTCAACGAGTACGGTCCGGCCATCTTTTGCCTCGACCCGCACAGCGTCGTGTTCGATACTTACGCGCTGGATCGCAAAGCTCTCCAGGGGAACCAGTTTCGCGTCCAGGATAAGCGATTGAACTTGCTCTCCGAGCTTCGCGCGCTCGGGCAGGGCGTCGCCGTCACCGCCGCCGAGGGCCAGAGGAGTGAGAACCTTTCGGGTCGCCCACAGGATCTGGGTAGTCGGCTCCTGATCATTCAGAGTCATGAGGTCAAGCAGTGCATTGAACGCGGAGTGGCCGCGGCCAACCATTAGCACCCGCCTCCCCGCGTAGCGTTTGCGATGTCGGCCGAGTATGTCGGGGATACCGTAGAAAATCCGATCTGCAGCTTCGGCTTCGCCGACGGCCGCGAGCCCGTCAGCACCGAGCGGGTTTGGCGAGCGCCAGGTTCCCGATGCGTCGATGACGGCCCGGGCACGAACGGACTCAAGTCCCTCAGGAGTCAGGACACGGAGGTCAAATGGACGGTCCGCGCGCCCGGTCGACGTCATCTTGTCGATGCCCTCGCGGGAGATGGCGACAACTTTGGAGTGGAGGCGGATCGCAGCGCCGATTTTTGGGAGGGCCGCAAGTGGCGCAAGGTAGCGGTCCACCAGTTCGCCGCCAGTCGGATACCCATCCTCCTCGGGTTCGTTCCAACCAGACTCTGTCAACAATTGACGAGCAGCAGGGTCGATTGAGTAGCGCCACGGCGAGAAGATGCGGACGTGGGCCCACTCGCGCACAGCAGCGCCGACCTCACCTCCCTCTTCGAAAACAACTGGGGTTTCGCCACGCACAATCAGCTCGGCTGCGGCCGCTAATCCCACCGGCCCGGCGCCGACAACCGCGATCGGGAGCCGAGAAAGTCTCTTCATGCGCAGCCCGTTAGCTGGCAGATCGCCGGCGGGAACCAGGCAAGCCTTGCGACCATGGCCATCGCCGACCCGGCGAATGTCTCAGTCATTCGGGATTTCCTCCCGACACAAGTGCCAAATTGTCGCAATCACCAGGCGGCCTGCCAAAGCTAGCGCCGCGTCGTCAACGCGGTCCGGTGTGTCCGCAGGTGTGTGATAACTGGCGGCTCCCAGCCCAATGCCAACGGCGGGAAAGCCAGCCTTTGCATAACTGCGGTTGTCCGAAGCAACTTGAGCGACCGTGAGCGGAATCTTTAACCACTCGCCAGCTCGGTCGAGGGCAGCCACGATCCGATCCGAGGCAGGTCCAATTTCGGCGGCAACAGGCCCGTGGAAACGGGCCACCATGTCGAGATTGAGAACATGGGGTTGGAGTCCTGCCTTTCCCAACGCGGTGGCGTGGACTCTGGAGCCGAACGCCCCAACCTCTTCCCCGTCGACCGCGACAAAGATTATTGGCCGCGGCGGCCGCCAGGCAGACGTTGCGAGAACCCGCGCGACCTCCACCAGTACCGCCACCCCAGAGCCGTTGTCGGCCGAGGATGGGAGTCTTCGCCCCGGGTCATCACCTACGCCGTCGTAGTGGGCGCTGATGACAAGCGGCTGTCCGTTTAGGTCTGGGTCGGAACCGGCGATGATACCTGCGACATTGGCGCCCCGTGCATTGACGCGGGTGAAGGGCACGGCTGCGCGAACGACTGCTCCCTGCAGCTTGGATAGCAGATCGGGACGGACGGCGATCACCGGAAGATCCACCGTGCTACCCCCGATGACCCGCTTGCTGAGATATCCATCGGCAGCTGGAAACTGAGGAGTTAGGATCCCGACAGCTCGCGTGAGCGCCAGTTGATGCGCCAGATCCGGGAGCCACTGGCCTTGCGGAACGGCCTCCAAAATCACCCAGTCGCCGGCGTTGCCCACACCATCCAAGTGTCGTGCCACGCCCTGAAGTGGCGTGGCAAGGAACGCCGAGCGAGGATGCTCTGCAAAAGCGACTCGATGCTCGAGAGCTCCGGGAGGAATGCCGTTTGCTTCGAGGATGTCGAGGCTTGGCGTGGCGCTCAGATCGAGAATGCCATGAACGTCGAACTCACTGACATCGACCTGGAGACCGAGTGCGATCATCTTTGCTACGAGCCAGACCCGGGCGCGGTCGTGTCCGTTGGTGCCCAATCGGCGACCGGCAAAGCGCTTTGAGCTGAGCGTCTCCAAGGCAGCACGCGCCTCGCCGACAGCAAATGACCCGACGATCGAAGCCAAGCCACCGGGCGTGCGGGTTACTGAATTTCCTTGCTGGGCTGTCCGTGTCGCCGTGAACGGCATTGAGTCCAGGCTCCTAGCCGCAACAGCTGCCCGCAGCTTCCCCACAGCAGCCTTGGGAGGCGACATGCGGCTGGCTGCTCGCAACAAGAGTTGGCTCGCCACAGCAGCTGCCCGCCGTGCTCGCTCCGCCCGAACCAGCAGGCTCTCCGCAGCAGCCATTTGCAACTGCCTGACCAGCCAAAGCCCCTGCGGGTTCTCCGCAGCAGCCGCCGGTTTGCACCGGAGACCGGGCGTCGACGCCAGCGATGAAACCGCCACGCCGAGGCTTTGTCAGCTTCGCCGCATCTCTCCTCATGACCGCTCTTCTAGGCCTTTTGACGCTGTCGTTGGTGCTCACCGCCATGGTTTCCTCCTAGACCTCACTTTCGCGCTGAAACGTTTCCGGCCAGCCCGAGATCCGCTTCGCGCTAGTGGGTCACATCGACGCTTATCGATGGGTACGGTACCAAATAGATTGATGTATGTCAATGGATACGCTAAGATTCAAGAGTGGCGATTGAAGCTCCAGCGGTGGTGGAGAGGCAGCGAGGCGTGTGCTGTCAGGTTGAGATGCCGATCACACCCAACGTGGCGCGCGAGACGTCCGACTTGCTCAAGGCTGTCTCCGACCCGACCAGGCTGAGCATGCTTACGACCCTATATAGGGCGCGGCAACCGGTATGCATATGTGACTTCACCGCCGCCTACGAGCTCAGTCAGCCGACCATCTCTCACCACATGGGCAAGCTGCGCAGAGCCGGCCTGGTGAGCGCTCACAAGAAGGGCATTTGGGTCTACTACAGGTTGGCCGAGCCTCTGCCACGCGCGATCAAGGTGCTGCTTGAAGCCATCGTGGCCGAGCCCTCAGCCTGAGTCGACACTTGAGTTGGTGATGCCGCCCGACGGACTGTTCCAAAGTCCTTATCGCCACATCCCTAGAGCGCGAGCCGCGGACTGCGCGGTGACCGCCCGAGGGACTGGCAACAGGCTGTGACGTGATCGACGCCGGCCACTACCGCGCCTTCGTCGGCCGATCTCTGCTCGTAATCTGCACCCCCGGGCAAGACACCGCGCTGGCGATTCGCAACATCAGCTTCAGCCTGCTGACGCTGGATCGAAACGACGGTGCAGAATCCGGGCGGGGACGGTTGATGTCGACGAGCAGGCAGACGGGTCGCCGTCTCGGTATGGGAACTCCTTGTGGAGGGCATCCCGTCACGCCGGCTGCACGACGGGTACGGTTCGGACCTAGGGAACCGACCTATCTTGCGCGTATGCAGGAAGGGTGACGATACGCCAGACACCTACTACGTGAAGACCTCGGACGGCATCTACATCGCCTATCAGATCGTTGGCGAGGGCCCGGTGGACGTCGCGATCGGCTTCAACTCCGACGAGAGCAACGTCGACCTGATGTGGGACGAGCCGGATTGGCGCCCATTCCTCGTCGGCATGACCGAGTTCGCCCGAGTGATCCTGCACGACCGTCGAGGCGTCGGCGTCTCGAGCCGGAACGTCCCCCCACCAGACCTGGAGACCCAAGTGTCGGACCTTCTGACCGTCCTCATGGTGGCAGGCTCAGCACGCCCCATCCTGGTCGGCCGCACGCAGGCGGGGGCGATGCACGCACTCTTCGCGGCTACGCACCCGGAACGCGTGAGTGGACTGCTTTGGAACAACCCGAAAGCCCGTACGGCGTGGGCGCCCGATTACCCGTGGGGATTGGGTCCGGACGCATTCGAGCAGTCGATGCAGGTGTCCCTCGCAGGGGGAACGGCCGACTATGGCCAGACGATTGCCAAGTTGCGAACGGCCGAGCGAATGGCCGTTCCTCTCGCGGATCTGCCCGGGATGACCGAGGACCGCGAGCACCTCAAGGCATACGCGAAGATCAACCGGAACACGGCGACCCCCGACGTCGCCCGCGAGATCGACCGCATCTTTTGGGACACCGATGTGCGAGCGATCCTCCCCTCGGTGCACACGCCGACAGCGCTCATCACCGGGACCAAGGACTGCGTCGCGGAGGCCGAGTACATCGCGTCGCTGATGCCGACCGCGACTTTGCACGTACTTGATGGCCGTTCGGGCGTCGCGCTGGAACCGATCCTCCAGATCCTTCGAAAGATGGCCGGCATCGAAGCGCCCGCACCGGCCCTCGACACGGTCCTGACGACGATGCTGTTCACCGACATCGTGGAGTCCACGGCTAAGCAGGCGGCACTCGGGGACCGCGCCTGGAAGGACCTGGTCCTGGCTCACCACGCGGTCGTTCGCGACGCCCTGAGGCGATGGGGTGGAGTGGAGAACGACACGGCCGGCGATGGCTTCTACGCGACATTTGACGGGCCCGCGCGCGCGATCCGGTGCGCGCTCCAGATCACTGAACGGGTCAGCGAGCTCGGTATCCAGATCCGCGCGGGCGTGCACACCGGCGAGTGCGACCTCATCGACGGGAAGTGCGCGGGGATCACGGTATCGATCGGTGCCCGCGTCGCCGCCGAGGCCGGGCCCTCTGAGGTCTTGGTGTCGCAGACGGTCAAGGACCTGGTCGCCGGCTCCGGACTCATCTTCGACGATGCGGGCGACCACGAGCTGAAGGGTGTTCCGGGCCGGTGGCATCTGTACCGCGTCGCGAGCGGACCGGGTGTGGGGGTCACATATTCATCGGCGGGCAGGCCACTCGGAGTAGGGTCGCCTGCCTACTAGGATTTCGAGCGCCGATGCTTGTCGCTCTAGTGTACTCCTGGCTTCGGCTGCTCCTCGATCTGGTTGATTTGAGGCTGCGAGTCCATGACACTGAGCGACCGAGATTGCGACCCGCCAGCCTCTAGAAAGTCGACGTCGATTCGCGAGTCTCCGCTCGCCGCGGCGCGATCGCGGGCTGTTTGCTGCCCGCAGCGTTCCGGAGGTTCTGGCACCGGATCGTCGGCCCGTTCAGCGGCGAAGTCCACTCTCGCCCGATCCTCGGCGGCTACATCATGCTTACGAACGGGCGGCCCTGATGGGGTCCGGACTTTTGCCGCCCTCCGCCTTTAGGTTGAGCGACAATCCCGTCAGTTGGTTGCTACGCTCCCTGTGAGGCACGTAAATTCGTCAGGATCGTCTACTGGCATTCCCGATCTCGCGAAAGCTATAAGCATTGGACGATCGGTCGGTTCAAAGACACCAATCGAGAACCGTTGGCA
>Ga0066793_10000731_pt1 | contig 13665 bp, 14 predicted proteins | sample PersoiDNA2013189_FD_83876 | JGI IMG/M metagenome (GOLD analysis project Ga0066793, IMG submission 83876) | Permafrost soil microbial communities from the Arctic, to analyse light accelerated degradation of dissolved organic matter (DOM) -... | ecosystem: Environmental > Terrestrial > Soil >...
ACGTGACCGAGCCGAACTTGTCCGGGATCTCGACCCCGGCGGCCTTGAGGACGACGTACGCCACCAAGGCGATGCCGATCAGCACTGCGATGAGCGTCAGGGTGAAGCCCCAGGCGTTGTCAGAGCCGGACGCGCTGAAGCCCGCGAGTCCTCGGGCGCCCACGCTGACGGTCGCGCCGAGCCAGCTGAAGAATGAGAAGATGAATAGGACGATTCCGCTGATGCCGATGACTTGGTCGCCTCGGGTCAGCTTGCTGAGATCCATGCAGGTTCCTCCGAAGAACGCGTCGACGCCCAGAGCTGTCGGCGCCACCCGCAGTCGATCACGGCGCCGCGCGGAATGCAAGCATGGTCGATTCTGTGGAGGCTCGGCTACCTTCCTTGCTGTGCGGAGGTTGGGCGTGCTCGCGTCAGGGACCGGCACCATCCTTCAGGCCCTCCTCGACGCAGGTCTGCCGGTGGCGGTGGTCGTCGTCGACCGGCCGTGTGGTGCCACGGACCGTGCCGAGGCCGCGGGGGTCCCCGTCGAGCTCGTCGAGCGCACGTCGTTTGATCCTGACTTCGACCGGGGCGCCTACACCCACCGTGTCGTCGACGCCCTCAAACGCCACGAGGTCGACCTCGTCGCGATGGCCGGTTTCGGCACGATCCTTGCCGAGCCGATCCATGACGCCTTCGGGGGCCGGGTCGTCAATACCCATCCGGCGCTCCTCCCCGCGTTCCGCGGCTGGCACGCGGTGGAGGATGCGCTGGGTGCTGGGGTGAAGGTCACCGGATGGACCGCGCACCTCGCGACGCTCGAGGTTGATGACGGGCCGATCCTCGCTCAGGAGGCCGTGCCGGTCCTGGCCGGTGACACCGTCGAGACGTTGCATGAGCGCATCAAGGAAGTCGAGCGTCGCCGGTATCCCCAGGTGCTCCGCGACCTGCTCGACGAGGAGAGCACATGAGGCGACGGGCACTCGTGTCGGTGTACGACAAGTCGGGCCTGGTCGACTTCGCTCGTGGCTTGCGCGAGCTGGGCTACGAGCTCGTGTCGTCGGGTGGGACCGCCGCCACGCTCGCCGATGCCGACGTGGAGGTCACGACGGTCGAGTCGGTGACCGAAGCCCCCGAGATGCTCGACGGTCGGGTCAAGACGTTGCACCCGAAGGTTCACGGGGGACTCCTGGCGGACCTTGGGAACGAGCAGCACGTCGCGGACCTGGAACGCCAGTCCATCGAGCCGTTCCAGCTCGTGGTCAGCAACCTGTATCCGTTCCCGACGAATCCCAGCGTCGAGATGATCGACATCGGGGGACCGGCGATGGTGCGAGCCGCGGCGAAGAATCACGCTTGGGTCGGTGTGGTGTCCAGCCCGGCCCAGTACGACGATGTGCTGGCGGAGCTCCGGGCGGAGGCCGGTACCCTGACCGGCGAGACTCGTCGTCGGCTCGCCCGCGAGGCGTTCGCGCGCACGGCGGCCTACGACGCGGCGATCGTCGCGTGGTTTGAAGCCGACGAGTACCTCCCCGAGCATCTCGTCCTCGCCCTCGAGCGGACCTCGGACACGCTGCGCTACGGCGAGAACCCGCATCAGCGAGCCGCCCGTTACCGCGTCGCGGGGACGGCCTCGTGGTGGGACGAGGTGCGTCAGCACAGTGGGCTGGCGCTCTCGTACCTGAACTTCTATGACACCGACGCCGCGTGGCGGATCGTGCACGACCTCGGGGACGACGCGGCGTGCGCCATCATCAAGCACGCCAACCCCTGCGGCGCCGCGGTGTCCGCTGATCTCGCCGACGCGTACCAGCGGGCCCTTGAGTGCGACGAGCAGTCGGCGTTCGGTGGTGTCGTGGCGTTGAACCGACCGGTCGATGCGGCGACCGCACAACGCATGGTCAGTGGTCCCCAGGCCGATGTCGTCATCGCACCCGGCTACGGCGATGGGACCGTCGACGCCCTCATCGGGAAACGCAAGAACACTCGGCTGCTCGACGGACCATCGCCCGAGGCGTGGCGTCGCGACATCCGGCAGATCTCGGGTGGTTTCTTGATCCAGGATCCGCATCATTTCGTGGCCCCGCGTGATGCGTGGCGCATCGTCACCAAGGCCGCCCCGACGGAGGCTCAGTGGCGCGACGCCGAGCTGGCCTGGCGACTGTGCGGGCATGTGAAGTCGAACGCGATCGTCCTCGTCAAGGACGGCCAGGCCGTCGGGATCGGCGCCGGCCAGCAGAAGCGCGTCGATTCCGGGGAGATCGCGGCTCGCAAGGCCGCCGGCCGTGCCGCCGGAGGCGCCTGCGCCAGCGACGCGTTTTACCCCTTCCCCGACGGCGTCGACGCCGCCGCCGGCGCAGGCGTCGCGGTCGTCGTGCAACCAGGTGGCGGCGTACGCGACGACCAGATCATCGAACGCGCCGACGAGCTCGGCCTGGCCATGGTGTTCACCGCCGAACGCCACTTCCTGCACTGATGGCCGCGCAAATGATGCCGGGCGCCCCGGTCGCCGACGCGGTGTTCGCCGACCTCGAGCCCCGGATCGCCGCGCTCGTCGACGCCGGGCATCGACCGGGCCTCGGGACGATCCTCGTCGGCGAGGAGTCGGCCAGTGTCGGGTACGTCCGGATCAAGCACCAGAAGGCCGCGGAGATCGGGTGCGCGTCACCGCACATCCAACTGGCGGACGACGCCGGCCAACCGGACCTCGTCGCGGCGATCCGCGCGTTCAACGACGACCCGACGGTCGACGCCATGCTCGTGCAGCACCCGACGCCGCCGCAGATCGATTACGAGGCGGCGCTGCTCGAGATCGATCCCGACAAGGATGCTGACGGCCTGCATCCGGTCAACATGGGGCGACTGGCGATGTCGATGGCGGGCCCGGTCCCGTGCACACCCGCCGGCATCGAGGCTCTCCTCGCCTACTACCGGGTGCCGGTGGCCGGGCACGAGGTCTGCATCCTCGGTCGCGGGATGACCCTCGGCCGGCCGCTGGCGATGCTGCTTTCCCAGAAGCGCCCCACGGCGAACGCTGCGGTCACGGTCGTGCACACCGGGGTGCCGGATTGGGCCCGCTACACCCGCCGGGCCGAGATCGTCATCGCCGCCGCCGGGGTTCCCGGCATCCTCCAGCCTGAGCACCTCTCTCCGGGGGTGGTCGTCGTCGGCGGGGGGGTCCGCTACGAGGGCCGCAAGCTCCTCCCCGACGTGGATGAGCGCTGTGAGGAGGTGGCGGCGGCGATCACCCCCCGGGTGGGTGGCGTGGGACCGACCACAATCGCGATGCTGTTCCGCAACATGGTGGAGGCAGCCGAGAGGAGCAGGGCGCGGTGAGCAGCGAACCAACGCCGGCCCCGACCCCGGACTCGGAGTGCCCGCTCTGCGCGACGGTGGTGGCCTGGCAGGCCAGACGGTGCCCAGAGTGCGGCTGGTCGCTGGCCGGCGTCGGTGGCCGTCCCGGTCCGTACTCGAAAGCCGCGCTGTGGTGGACTGGCGGCGGTTTCCTCGTCGTCTATCTCATCACGTTGGCGATCGTCGCGTTCACGCACTGACGCGCGCTTACCCCGAAGCGAGCAGGAGTCCGATGCCCGAAAAGATCACGATGGTGGACGGGACCTTGACCGTCCCGGACGAGCCGATCATCCCGTTCATCGAAGGTGACGGCATCGGTGTCGACATCTGGCCCGCGGCGAAACACGTCCTCGACGCCGCGATCGACAAGGCGTACCAGGGTCGCCGGCGCGTTGCGTGGACCGAAGTCCTCGCCGGCGAGAAGGCCTACCGCGAGACGGGCGACTGGCTGCCGGACGACACCGTGGCGTCGTTCCGCGAGCATCTGATCGGCATCAAAGGGCCGCTCACGACCCCGGTCGGTGGAGGAATCCGGTCGCTCAACGTCGCGTTGCGCCAGATTCTCGACCTGTACGTGTGTCTCCGGCCGGTTCGGTGGTACCCCGGCGTCCCATCACCGGTGAAGCGCCCCGAACTCGTCGACATGGTCATCTTCCGGGAGAACACCGAGGACATCTACGCCGGCCTTGAGGTCGAGGAAGGCACCCCGGAGGCCAAGAAGCTCATCGAGACCCTCAAGCGCGAGCTTGGTTGGGACATTCGCCCGGACTCCGGGATCGGCATCAAACCGATCTCGGAAACCGGCTCGAAGCGTCTTGTCCGCGCCGCGATCGAGTACGCGGTCACGCATCGTCGCCCGAGCGTGACCATCGTCCACAAGGGCAACATTCAGAAGTTCACCGAAGGCGCGTTCCGGAACTGGGGTTACGAGGTGACGCGAGACGAGTTCGCGGACGTCGCGGTCGGATGGGATGACTGCAACGGCGATCCTGGTGACAAGGTGCTCGTCAAGGACAACATCGCTGACATCACGTTGCAGCAGATCCTGACCCGACCCGACGACTTCGACGTGATTGCCACCACCAACCTCAACGGCGACTACCTCTCCGATGCGCTGGCGGCCCAGGTCGGGGGGATCGGGATCGCGCCCGGTGGCAACATCAACTACGTCACCGGGCATGGCATCTTCGAGGCGACCCACGGGACCGCCCCGAAGTACGCGGGGCAGGACAAGGTCAACCCGGCGTCGCTGCTGCTCTCGGGCGTCATGATGCTCGAACACCTCGGATGGAACGAGCCGGCGGAGCTGATCACCAAAGCGTTCGAGGCGACCATCGCCGACAAAATCGTGACCTATGACTTCGCTCGGCTGATGGAAGGCGCACAAGAGGTCAAGACTTCGCAGTTCGCCGAAGCCGTCGTCAACCACATGTGAGCTCGCTCGCGATGCCGGCTCGGCGGCCACGCTCATCCACGCGGCGGACCGATGCCGAATGGTTGGGTAGGAGGCGCGAGTGCTGCTCGCCGAGCTGAACATCCGCCATAGCCGTCGTCACCAGCCGACCCGGCGGGTCGCGCTCGGCGACACCTATTTGCCGACCAGCGGTGCGGCGTTCGGGGCGGTTCTGCTCGCCGCGGTGGTGGCCGAGCACCTCGACGACCTCGACGAGGACCAGCGCGACCTGTTGCCCCGGCTCCTCCAGGACGCGCGCCAGGGCCTCGGCGTGCCCCGTATCGCGCTCCGGTATCGGCTCCAGACGGACACGCACGGCCTTGACCGTTCCCGTCACCGCATCGTCAGCGAGTCGCTCGGCTCGAACGACCGTCCGGCCTCGTTGGTCCTCGAATTCGATGAGCACGCCGCCGGAGCGCCCCAGCTCATCGGTGCCGTCATGGCCGCGGCGGCGTTGCCGTCGACGGCTCGCCGCGTCGCGCTGCGGGCGGTCGAGGAGGCGGTCATCCGTCCGTCCCTCCCCGAGGGCCTCTTCGTGCGGCGCCTCCGGGAAGGCGTCCCCGGCCTCCAGCCCTTCGCGCCGCAGATGGGAGCGGTGGAGGGTGAGATCGAGTCCCTGTGGCGGGGGGTGCCGGCTGAGCGGCGCTGGGCGATGGAAGTCCTCGGTCTGCGAGCCGGCATGAAGCTCGGCCGGGCGGACGTACAGGCCCGCTTTCGGCGACTGGTTCGCTTGGCGCACCCCGATCACGGCGCCGCGCGCGACGGTGCCGCCGAGCGACTCGCGGAGCTCCGCGAGGCGCGAGAGCTCCTGTTGGCTGTCGCGGCATCGATGCCAGACTCGGCCGGGAAGCAGCGCACCGGGTAGGTTCCCGAGCCATGGCGAACGCACCAGTCCACGTCGCCGTCACCGGGGCCGCCGGACAGATCGGGTACGCCTTGGTTCATCGCATCGCGGCGGGTGAGCTGCTGGGCCACGAGCAGCCGGTGGTGCTGCGCCTCCTCGAGATCGAACCGGCGATGAAGGCCCTCGGCGGACTGGTTATGGAGCTCGAGGATGGCGCCCATCCGCTGCTCGAAGGCATCGAGGCCACCTCGGATGTCAACCACGCGTTCGACGGTGCTTCGTGGTGCTTGCTGGTCGGGTCGATCCCCCGGAAGGCAGGGATGGAACGACGCGAGCTCCTGTCGATCAATGGTGGGATCTTCCGACCGCAGGGGCGAGCGATCAACGCGCATGCAGCCTCCGACGTGCGGGTGCTCGTCGTCGGGAACCCGTGCAACACGAACTGCCTGATCGCCCGGTCGAACGCGCCGGATGTTCCCGATGATCGATGGTTTGCCATGACCCGCCTCGACGAGAACCGGGCCAAGTCGCAGCTGGCCAAGAAGGCCGGCGTCCCCACACGTGCGGTAACGAACATGGCTATCTGGGGCAATCATTCGGCGACGCAGTTCCCGGACTGCTTCCACGCCCGGATCGATGGTCAGCACGTCCCAGAGGTGATCCGGGATCATGACTGGCTGCGCGGCCCGTTCATCGACACGGTGCAGAAGCGCGGCGCGGCAGTGATCGACGCGCGCGGCGCGTCGTCAGCGGCGTCGGCCGCGCACGCCGCGATCGAATCGGTCAAGAGCATCTGGCAGCCCACTCCCGACGGTGACTGGCATTCGTTGGCCGTCACCAGCCACGGGGAGTACGGCAGCCCCGATGGGCTGCAGTTCGGCCTCCCCGTGCGAAGCGACGGAACGTCCTGGACAGTCGTCGACGGAATCCAGCACGACGACTTCGCAACCAAGCGGATCCGAGTCACCACCGACGAGCTGCTCGAAGAGCAGCACGAGGTGCAAGACCTGCTCGGCTGAACCGAGAGCCGCGACTCCGGCCGGTCGGCGACGACCACGAGGTTGTGCCCCTGCGGGCGCACCCCGGCCCTTTGGTGTCCCACCGCCGGCCAACCGTCGGTGTGGACCTTCATCGAGTTCGCGGTTACTTCGGAGCTCGCCGGCGACCTCGCCGCGGCGCTGAGCGAGGTGCTCGATGCGACGGGCGCCTGGTACTGCTCATTCGGTTCCGACAACGAGATGATCGTCGTCTTCGCCGGCTGATCCTTCCGCTACCCCAGAGGTGACGACCACGCCCGTCACCGCGTGGAGGCCTACGCACGATCGGTTGGAGTGCCCGAAGCTCAGCTCGATTGGGAGACCTGACAGCCGCCGGCACGTGGGGAGTGACACATCAGCAACTCGACGCTGCGATCAACGAGACCCTGCGCCTCTGGCCTCGGCTTCGTCAGCGCCCGCACAGCCATCAACGACTTCGAGTTCGCCGGCCAGCACATGCGGGCCAACTCATCGTGTTGTACTCGCCCTGCATCACCCACAGACTCGCGGTTCGGGTCTCGGAGCGAACCCGGTTGCGTCGACGGGGTCAGGCGCCGGAAGCCTCGGGCGTCCCGGTTTCGGTCTGGCGTTCGGACGCCGGCGCGCCGGGTGGCGACGACAACCCGAGCTCGGAGCGCAGCTCGCTGAGTCGTGCCTGAGCCTCGGCGCTCATCTGAGCCTGTTCGACCTCGAGCATCTTGGTGTCCACCGAGGTGCCGCCCACCTCCGACGCCGCCTGGGCTCGTGCGACGCGACGCTCGATCTTGGTTCGCACTTCCTCGAACGTGGGGACGTCCTCTCCAACGGTCTCGGAGAGCTGGGTCATCGCGGTGTTCATCTCCTCTTGCATCTTCGCCTGATCGAGTTGGCTGAGGAGCTGCTCGCGCTCGGCGAACTTCTTCTGGAGCGCTGCGGAGTTCTGGGCCACCGCGGCCTTCGCCCGCTCGGACGCCTGGCTGGCGTCGAGGAGCTGCTGCTTGAGCTGTGCCACCTGAGCCTCGAGTCCGATGATCTTGTTCGCGAACGCCTCCGCGGCGGCGTTGAAGCTCGTCGCCTTCTCTTGGTTCCCGTCGCGGGTCTCCTGGTCGGCGAGGAGGAGCGCCTGGCGAGCCGATGCGTTCGACTTCTCGTAGTCCTCGATTGTCCGATCGAGGTGCAGCTGGGTCTGTTTCTGGTTCGCGATCACGTTCGTGGCTTGCTCCATGAGTCGCTTGTGCTGCTGGCGCGCCTCGCGGATCGCCTGCTCGAGCTGGACCTTCGGGTCGGCGGATTCGTCCAGCCTCATCCCGACCTTGGCTGCCAGATACCGCCACCAGCGCTGCAGTGCCTTGAACATGGCCCGAGCCTAGGTCGTGAGTCTCGATTCGGCTCTTGCAGTCACCCGGCCGGCGGTGGCTCCGCTGCCGTCGGTGGTGGCACATCCGGTGCGGCCAGGGTGATGAGCTCAGCGTCCGTGGGTGATTCGAGCTCGACCAGCCGGCTCGCCTGGCGGGTCACGCAGGCCTCGAAGAGCGTGCGAGCGAGTCGACCGTTGCCGAAGCTCGCGCCGCGAGGCTGGGCCGCGAACCACGCCTTGACCGCCGGGCGCGCGTCTTCGGCGAGGACATAGTGGTTCAACGCGCTGAGCGCCTCGAAGATGGCCACCAGCTCGTCGTCGGTGTAGTCGGGGAACTCGATCGTCTTCGTGAACCTTGAGCGCAGCCCGGGGTTCGAGTCGAGGAACGTCCGCATGGGCGCCGGGTACCCGGCGACGACCACGACCAGGTCGGCGCGGTCGTCCTCCATCCGCTTGAGCAGCACCGAGACGGCTTCGGATCCGAAGTCGTGCTCGGACCCGCCGGTGAGGGCGTACGCCTCGTCGATGAACAGCACCCCGCCGCGAGCATCGTCGCAAAGCGCGTTGACCTTCGCGGCGGTCTGGCCGACATAGCCGGCGACCAGCCCCGACCGGTCAGTCTCGACGAGGTGACCCCGCGACACGACCTGAAGGACCGCGTCGACCCGGGCGATGAGTCGGGCCACGGTCGTCTTGCCCGTACCCGGGTTGCCGACGAAGACCAGGTGGCGGCTCTGGTCGACCACCGGCAAGCCGCGGTCGCGCCGCAACCCTTCGACGCGGGCGAGATTGGTGAGGAGGCGCACTTCGGTCTTGACCGGTTCGAGTCCGATCAGCGCGTCGAGCTCGGCCAGGAGCGACTCGATGGTCTCGGGTGGCCTCGGCCGGCCCGCGACGCGACCGGAGCGCGTCTCGGGGCCCGCGACTCGTTCGACGCCCGCCGCGTGGAGCCGACGCAGGAGCATCGAGCGGAGCGTATCGACGGCGAGGAGCTCGTCGCGGGTCGGGACCGGGTCGATCGCGCACACGGCGTGCGCGATGCGCATCGCACCGTCGTAGTACCGCCACCCGTACGCGGTGCCGTCTCTCGTGTCGGCGGCGACGATGGTCTCGAAGAGCGGTGACGGCGTGATGGGGAACGCTCGGTGCTGGCGGATCACTGCACTGGTCCGTAGATGCGCGGGCGTCGCGGATCGCAACGACTCGAACCACGGCGAGAGGGCCTCCGCGAAGGCTCGCAGCTCCGCGTCGCTCGGGTGGCCGTCGGCCGCGATGATCGCGGCGGCGACCGCTTGGGCTTCGAGCGCGGCGTCGATCCCCAGCGCGGTCGCGTCGGTCGGGGTCGTGACGCGACGGCGTAGGTCGGTTAGGACGTCGCTGAGGTCGGTGACGAATCCCTGGACGGGCTCGTCGAGGAGGCCTGCCACGCGCCCATCCTCCCATTCGTGAAGCGCGGGCCGTCGAGCCACGCGTCGATGACGTCGATCACGGCGCCGGGGTCCTCGAGCTGGGGTGCGTGGCCCCGACCCTCCAGCACCGAAAGCTCGAGCGGATGGAGGCACGCCGCGTGCTGGGCGGCCTCCAGCGGCACGAGGCGGTCCTCGGAGCCGTGGATGAGCAGCGTCGGTCGGAGCGCGGCGGCGCGGCGCAGGTCCCGGTGTACGCCCCGAGCGAGGTAGCTGACGAGTGATCGCGCCGCGGCCGCGTAGGCGGCGGGGGCTTCGGGCCAGGTGAGTCGCTCAGCGGTGAGCTCCACCATGCGGCGGCGCAGGTCGGGATCGAGCTCGTGGGCCCGGACGAGGCTTGCTTGCAGCGAGGTGTCGACGAGACGTTCGGCTCCGAGGGCACGGGACCGCCAGGCCACAACCCCGGTTCCGACCGCGGGGACGGCAAGTGGTGCGAGCCACACCATTCGCAGCCAATCGGCGAGACCGGGCCGGGGGTGCGGGACAGCGGGGTTCACCAGCACCAGGCCCGTGACCGCTTCGGGGTGCGTGGCGGCGACGCCAATGCCGATCGTCGCGCCCATCGAGTTGCCGATTAGGAGCGCCGGCCCGTACTCCTCCGCGAGCAGCGCGCTCAGGACCCGTCGTTGGGTCTCGAGGTTCGCGGTTCGCTGCGGAGCCCGGGTCCGTCCGAACCCAACGAAGTCCAGGGCGATGACCCTGGCGCGAAGCCGGTCGGCGAGCGGTGCCGCCATCGGCTCCCAAGACAGGGTGTGCGCGCCCAGGCCGTGGAGGAGCAGCACTCGCCGGCCCGGCACCGCATCCGGCGATGACCATTCGACGGTGTGAACCCGGACGCCGTCCGCGGCGACGACTCGGGTCGTCGCGGGCGCGCCGGGCCGAGCTGAGGTGTGCGGCATGACCGGTGAGACTACGCGTACGCTCACCGATGGTGACCGATCGGGGGTTCGCCGACCGGCGCGAGGCGTGGTCCCTCGAGTTCGCCCGGCCCGACGGGACCGGCGGGTTCGCGCGGTTGAGCCGTCGAGGGGCTCAGGCCTCGTTTTCGGCGGCCCTGGTGTCCCCGACTGTGGGCCTCGTCGTGGTGCGCGACGACGAGCTCGCCGCACCCCGCGATTCCCGGCTGCTCGTCGTCCGCGGTGACGGCCTTTGGGCCGAGTTTGTCGAGGAGACCAGAGGAGAACACTGGACCGCCGGTCTCGAGGCGTTCGGCGTTCGTCTCGACGATCCGCTCGACGTCGAGCAGGGTGAGCGGGGCGAGCGTCTCCCGGCGGGCTTCGATCTGGAATGGGAGACCGGTCTAGGGGACTTCGGGGAAGTGCACGGCGACCTCCTCGTCGCGACAGCCCGCCTGGTGTTCGACGGGACGGGGCGCTTCGAGCACGAGTCGATCCGCGACGAACCGCTGGCTCGCGAGTCGCGGCGGCTGTCATGGCAGAGCCGGCCCGACGATGGTCACACCGCGCGCGACGGCGACGTGCAGATCGACGTCGAGGGTCGAGGGCTTCCGACCTCGGCGCGCGTTGGTCAGCTCGTCTTTTTTGTGCAGGCGGTGGTGGTCGTGCCGATTGCGGGTCGGCTCATCCGGGCGCTCGTGGTCGGTGAGGCGGGGTGCGGCTGGCTGGAGTGGTGCCAGCCCCAGTCCGGAGTTCGTCCGGGCCCGGTCTGAACCGACACGATGGGGTCCATGTTCGAAGGGTCGCTGGCGGGGATCTTCGTCGCGCCGGTGGCGGGCGCGCCGATGGAGGCCCACAACGAGGTCGAGGCGATCGCCGGCACCGGTCTCGCTGGTGACCGGTACGCCGCAGCGGTCGGCACGTACTCCGGGCATCGGATCAGCGACAACCTGCGCGCGGTGACGCTCATCGAGCGCGAGGCGATCGTCGCGGTCCGTTCCGAGACCGGCCTCGCCCTCGACGAGGCCGAGACGCGGCGCAACCTGGTGACGGTTGGGGTGCCGCTCAACCATCTCGTGAACCAAGAGTTCCGGGTTGGCCCGGTCCGTCTGCGCGGCGTGAACTTGTCGGAGCCGTGCGCCTACCTCGAGCGGGTGGTGCGCGAGGGACTCCGCCCAGCGCTGATCCATCGCGGCGGGCTGCGGGCCGAGGTGCTCGAGGGTGGCCCGATCCGGCTCGGCGACGCCGTCCTCCCCAGCCCCTGAGCGACGCCCGACCGGCCGGCCCGGTCATCTCCGGCTCTCGCGACCTCGGTACGGCCGCGTAGCGTGCCGGTATGCCTGAGCGGAGCTTTGAGACCTCCGAAGCCGTCCACGAGCTGCTCGACGTCTTCGGTTCCCTCGACACCAGCTTCCTGCACGGTGACCGAGCCGTCGCCGATGACCAGCAGGTCCTCGAGGGCTACAAGTGGATGTTCTCGATCTTGCAGGTGGCATTGGACTGCTACGTGTGGGCCGACGCCGACAATCCACGGTTCGTGGACATCGTCGGGCCGTACAAGAAGTGGGGTGGCGACAACGCCGACGCGTACTACCAATACGCGCCCATCGATCCGACCCGTACGTACCGGGTGCGCGGCAGGAGGGGTGACGCGGCGTACTTGTCGTTGACGGTCTACGGCGGGCCCCGAGACGGCCGGTACTCGGAGCGGATCGTCGGGACCGTCAATGACCGCGACAACTTCGTCATCGGACCCGATGGGATCTTCGAGTTGATGCTCGGACCGGACCGACCGTCGGGTTGGGACGGCCCGTTCTTGGCCCTCGAGGCCGATTCGGTGGTGGCGATCACCCGCGACTATCTCGAGGATCCGGTTCGCGGCACGCGCTGCTCGTGGCACATCGAGGCGCTCGACCGGCCGGCCCGGCGGTGCGAAGACGACGCCGACCTGGCCGCCCGGTTCCGGGCGGCCGCCACCTGGGTGCGAGACCAGGCGAACATGGTGCCGCTCGGGCTCGGGGAGCCCAACCACATCGACGAGCCGTACCCGGTGCAGAAGGTCACGTTCGGCTGGGCGGCGGGCGACGCGGCGTACGCGATGGGCAGCTACGACCTTGAGCCCGGGACCGCCCTCGTGGTCCGCGGCCGGTCACCCGAATGCGCGTTCTGGAACCTGTGTCTGTGGAACCAGTTCATGCACACCTTCAACTACGACTACGAGCGGTGCACGATCAACGGCTCCCAAGTCGTCTATGAGCCCGACGGATCATGGACCGTCGTCGTCGCGCACGAGGACCCGGGTCACCCGAACTGGCTTTCGACCTGCGGCCACCCGCGGGGACGGCTCTGGTTCCGTTGGTTCTACCCGGCGGACACTCCCGATGCACCGACCACCGAGGTCGTCGCGCTCGGGGACGTCCCGGCCGGCCCTTAACGCTCCTCCTCGACACCGAACCGCGTGACGTACTCGCGCATCGCGGCGCGGCGTTCGACGGCGTCGATTCCGAAGTCGCCCTCGAGGTCGTAGCGGACGCCGCCGTGGCGACCGCGTGGGTGGTCAGCTATGAACTTGACCATCCCGGCCTCCACGTCCGGACCGAACGGCTGGTCAGCGACGTCGTAGATGCGCCGGACCGTCGCGATGTCGTCAGCCATGAACTCGTGGAAGCGGACGTCGAGTGAGCGTTCCGACGGCAGCAAGGCACGGTCGCGCATCCCTGCTTCGAGCATCTGCTGGATGCGATCCGACCAGTACCGGCCGATCACGACGGGATCAGGGTCGGCGGTGCTCAGCCGGGCGGTGTACGACAGCATGGTGGCGTTCGAGGCGATCACCGACACCGGGTCGCGGTGAGTCACGACGAACGTGGCGTCAGGAAAGACCTCGACCAGAGCTGCGAACTGCTCGAGATGCTGCGGTGACTTCAACACCCACCGGGTCCCGCCCCGCTCCCACTGCAGGACTTGCAGGACCCGCTTCAGGTACCGGTACGACGGGGTCTGGTCGTGGGACCGGTAGTAGTCACGCCACGTCGGGATGACCGCCATGGTCTCGAAGAGCATTGTCGAGAAGTCGATGGCGAGCAGCTGGATCTCTTCGTGCACATGGTCGACGGTCATCTCGTGCATGCGTTTGAAGTAGGGCAGCGCCTCGTTGAGGAACACCAGGCCCTCGCCGGTTCTGGCCCGCCGCGGGTCGGGAGATCCGTCGGCGACGTCGGCGCGCTCGGCCGGGGACAGAACCGGTTCGAGGCTCTCCCAGTACGGCAGTGAGCGGAGCGCCGGGTCGGCGGCCATGAG